>Ga0079301_1000849_pt1 | contig 14726 bp, 14 predicted proteins | sample Wag4_2014_7_11_3_FD_74797 | JGI IMG/M metagenome (GOLD analysis project Ga0079301, IMG submission 74797) | Fresh water mixed with fracking chemicals microbial communities from Ohio, USA - Utica-2 Time Series FC 2014_7_11 | ecosystem: Engineered > Industrial production > Chemical products > Input...
ATGTGTGCCAGCGCGAACTGTCGCGCGGTGCGCTGGAACTCGTGCGGCAGCACATTCTGGATCCTGACCTCGTCGCCAGTGGAGCCGCGTACGCGCACGCCTATGAGGCCCGCTTGCGGCCTGGTTTGCTGGACCAATGCGATACGGGTTTCGCGGACCTCGATCCACGCACCGTAGCGTTGTCCTCGCAAACACCGCGGGAGCAAATCGCTGCTGTGGTGGCGGATCTCGAGGCGTTCCGGCGTGACAACCAGCTGTCCTCAGTGGTTGTGGTGCACCTTGCCTCCGCGGAAGCGGCGCGTGAACCGCGCCCCGAGTGGAACGACCTGGCCGCCTTCGAACGCTCGCTGGACGCTCAGGTGTCGCATCCTGCGAGCGTGCTGTACGCCTATGCCGCGTTCCGTGCCCGCTGCTCGTATGTGAACTTCACGCCGAATCTGGGCTCCTCCATCCCTGCATTGCGTGAGTACGCCCGCCAGCAAGGTTGCGCGCATTGCGGCAACGATGGCAAGACCGGCGAGACGCTGGTCAAGACGGTGCTCGCGCCCATGTTCCGCCAGCGTGCGCTGAGGGTCCTGTCGTGGCAGGGCTACAACATGCTCGGCAATCGCGATGGAGCTGTGCTAGCGGACCCCGCGCACAAGGAGCTCAAGATCCGGCACAAGAGCGACCTGCTGAAGGAGCTGCTGGATGACCAGCGCGTGCACGGGCATGTGGCGATCGACTATGTGCCGTCGCTGGACGATTGGAAGACGGCATTCGACTACATCCACTTTGAGGGGTTCCTCGGGGCCAAGATGAGCCTGCAGTTCACGTGGCAGGGTTCGGACTCGGCCTTGGCGGCCCCGCTGGTGTTGGATTTGGTGCGCTTGGTGGAGTACGCCCAAAGGCACGGCGAAGTGGGGGAACTGGCGGCTACGGCTCCGTTCTTCAAGGCGCCCATTGCCGGCGGCAGCCACGACTTCGCGGCCCAGTTTGCCCAGTTACTGGACTGGGCAGCCCGCCCACGGAGCAACTGAGAGATCTAGTTCCCGTTTTCGGTGCACCTGCTCCGAAAATCGGCCATCGAGGCAGCTCGCTCGTGGATTTCGCGCAACAATCTCCACCCCTCGAGCGTATCCAAGGTGTAAGAGCGCGCTAGTTCAGGTGCGCTCGACCCCTCGCACGCGCCTTGCCCGCATGGACAGCCCGCTCCTCCCCAATCAGCCCCGTGGCCTTTCTCTGAAGGTGCTCGCGCTTGTGGTGGCGGCCTTGGTCGTCATGACGGGGATGCTGGTGTGTCTGTACTTGGACGCTGCCCTGCCCGGCACCTTGTTGCCGCACAGCGAATTGCAGGCGGCTCCCAAGGTCTGGACGAGCGAGCCCTGGATGGGGGCGACGAGTCAGGTCGCGAGCGAGAGCGGCGAACTGCGCGGCTGATGGAGCGCGAGCAACCGCATCGTCGGCCGCCGCGCATGGAGCGGCCGGCCCTCAAGCTGCAGACCACGACGCTGTGGTACTACCCGTCGCAGCAGTACTCCGATGAGCCGATGGGTACTCCCGGCTATGTCGGTGCCACGCCGGCGTATGTCATTTGGAATCTGCTCCAGCGCTACACGCGCGAGAACGATTTGGTGGTCGACCCGTTTTGCGGCGGGGGCACGACTTTGGATGTCGCGCGCAGCTTGAAGCGCCGCGCGCTGGGGTACGACTTGCAGCCGCAGCGCCCCGACATCTTTCGCGCGGATGCACGCAAGCTGCCCATCGAGGACGCCAAGGTGGACTTCGTGTTCATGGATCCGCCGTATTCGACACACCTCGAGTACAGCGGTGCGGAGGAATGCATCGGCGAGTTGGATGCGCTCGATGGCTCGTACTTTGAGGCGATGGACTTGGTCCTGCGCGAGACGCTGCGCGTGTTACGCGACCGGCGCTACTTCGCGTTGTACGTGTCGGACTCGTACAAGAAGGGCAAGGGCTTTGTGCCGCTGGGCGCGCGCCTGTCGTCGATGTGCGAAGCACTCGGCTGCAAGGCCGTGGATCAAGTGGCCGTGGTGCGCGGCAACCGCAAGTTGGAGAAGCCCAACTTCCATAAGGCCGCCGAGGAAGGGAACTTCTTCCTGCGTGGCTTCAATCACTTGCTGATCTTCAAGAAGGAGCAAGTGGTGAAGCGTGACATGCAAGCGGCGCCGCCGAAGCAGCGCCGCTCGTAAGCGTAGTCACCTCGCAGGTCACTCAGTCGTGCGGCGGACCGTCATGCACGGTGCCATCCGCGTGCGTGTGGCTACCGGGTGAGGCTGGATTCGGCTGCGCGGGCGGCACACCGCCATCCGCCGGCAACATGACACCGCTGCCATCGGTGTCCGCAGGTGCATTCGCTTCACCGGTAGCGGCAGTCTTGTCCTTCAAGACTTCGGCCTTCTTCTTGCCGAAGTTCGAGCGGCTGTAGCTGGAGATCTGGTACGCCCATCCGGCGAGCTTCTTCTGCAGCGTTTGTGCCTCTGTTTTGACGGCCTCCTCAGCCGTCTCTGCAACGGTCACATCGAAGCGAGCCCAGCTCTTGCCGTCTTGGTCCCTGGTCTTCACCGTTACGGTCAAGCCGTCAAAAGTAGTGAACACCGAGGTCGGGCCAGCGCCCGTCTCGAAGTCCACGCTGGCGAGCGGTGCCACATCCTCGAGGTTGACCCACTCTAGGGCCGAGGCGACCGAACCGGGTGCGGACGGGTAGGTGGGTTCCTTGCCCTCCGGGATGTCCGACAAGGTGTAGTCCGCCACATCCTTGGATGCACGCGCGATGTCGAAGCGCTCGCCATCGGGATGGACAATGGAGACGGTGGCGACGCGATCGCGCTTGACCTCGACAATCTTCTTGTCAAGCCAGCTTGACGGGTCTTCGTGGAACTCGGCCTTCCCGCGCACCAACCAGCACTGTGCATCGCCGGTGCGGCGCACATAGGTTTGGTTCGATTCAAAGGAGCCCTTCTGTTCCATCTGCTTGCCGATCACCAGCGAGGCCAGCGTGGCCCCCGAGGCGTTCAGCAAGTCCACCTGCACGGCCTTGGAGCCCTCGCTCTTGGGATCCGCTAGATCGAGCTGCGCATAGCGCTCGGCACTGGCAGTCTTCTTCTCCAAGAGCTTCATATCGCGCAGCACCAGCAAGGCTTTGCGCACAGACGAAGTCTCGATGGGGTAGCCACCCTTATCCGACAAGCCCCAAGTCTCGCCCGTCTTCTTGAGGGTGTAACTCTTGTCGTTGCGCTGGACGCGAACCTCCGTCACATCATTGATGCGCTGGATGTCTTGCAGCTCCGGCAAGAGTCCTGTGCCCGCCTCCGTTACAACGGATGCTGGGCTGCTCGAATCGCTCGAGATGTACACAGCCGCGCCGACGACAACGGCAGCGACCACAGCGAGTCCAGTCAATGTCTTGGCATTCATTGCGGGATACCTCAGTTGCGACGCGCAGCCGTGCGCGCCTCCATCATGCGCTTCTGACGCACGCGCCAAACCAACAACCCGATCAAGGCCACCAACAGCGGCACAGCTACGGCGTTCCACAGAACCAACCGCGTCTTGAGCTTTTGAATGTCCTTCTCCAGGTTGTGCTTCACATTGCGCAACTCCTTGCGCGTCTTGATGCGCTCCTCGCGGAACTTCTCGATCTCCGCTTCTTGCTCGGGTGACAGGATCAAAGCGCTGTTCGAGTCCTTGTTGGCCTGCAACTCAGCAATCTTCGTTTCGGCGTCCTTGAGCTTGGCTTCCAAGTCCTTCTGTTGGGCACGGAAGCTCGACTCGGCTTCCTTGCGCAGCTCGGCCACCAGATCAAAGGGACGAATCGAACGACCGCGCGAACGCAAGCTGATCAGGTCCGTGCTGCCGGCGAGGTTGTCAACTGTGTTGGACACGAAGGTTGCGTTGTCGGCCTGCGGCACGGCCACCTTTTGGCCGAAGAAGTTCTGCACGCGCACCCACAGGCGGTCGGTCAACACATCGACATCGGCGACCACCACCACTTGGATGTTGCTGGCTTCACGCACCGACTCGACGGGAGCTTCCTCCGCACCGTCGTCCTTAGCGGGACGGCCCTCGGGGAAGGCACTCTTGGCCGGGCCGCTGATGCGGGCCGCGACGACTAGAGGTGCATTCTCCGATTGGAAGGACTCGAGCAACTCAGGCGGATTGGGCCCGAACTGCAACTTGCTCTTGGCCACGCGCATCGAGGCCTTCGTGGTTTGGATCAGCGGCGTCACTGTGGTGGTGGCACCGTCCTTCTTGCGCAGCACGCCCGTCGTAGCGAAGTTGATCTGATCGATCTCTGCCGTGGTCAAGTCATCCTTGGCGAGCGTGTCCTTGTCGGCTCGCGCCGACCACCACACGACATAGTCCACCGGTCCGGTTTGCCACTGCACACGCAGCGCCAAGTCCTTGTCGGCCGCGACTTCGTCCTTGTTCATCTCGACGCCCCAGCTCGCCAGCAACTCCGGAAGCTCGGAACCACGCTCGGCCATCATGGCCGCCATCGGGTTGGACGGATCCTCCGGCACTTGTTGCTCTTCGAACATCGGGTCGACAAAGACCAAGGCCTTGCCGCCCTTCATCACATACTGGTCGACCTGCCATTGCGTGCGCTTGGACAAGCCCTGCGGGTGCACGACGACCAGCACATCGAGATCCGCATCGAAGGTCTCACTCGTGGCCGGGAGCATGCGCACATCAAAACTCTGGCGCAGATACTCCGTGATGAACCACGGCTCGGCTGCCGCGCGCGGGTTGGTGAAGCGCGCCATCGGGTTGCCGTCCAGCGGCAAGGCGGTGAGCACACCCACGACCTTCTTCTTGGTGTTGGCCAAGTTGTAGACCAAACGCGTGAGGTCGTACTCCAAGAACTCTTCGCGGCTGTCTTGGAAGAACTCAATCACTTCGGTGGCATCGGTGGAGTTCGTGCCCACCAGTCCGAAGTACAGCATTTCGCCAGCGCCGGAGATCGGGACACCCTTCAAGCCGTAGGCCACGGCTTCGTCTTCGGTGTCCGAGAACGGTTCGGGGTCCTTGACCAGGAGTGTCAAGTTCCCATTACTGTCGGCTGCGTACTCGCCCAACAGCTCTTGCACGCGCTGCGCGTACGACACCAAGCCCGGCGCTTGTTGCGCTAGGCCCTTGGAGAAGTAGAAGCGCAACGTGACAGGCTCCTTCAAGTCCTTGAGCACATTGCGCGTGCCTTGCGACAGCGTGTACAGGCCGTTCTCCGTCATGTCGATGCGCGCGCCGGATAGCGAGGCGCCCGTAAAGACGTTGAAGGCCAGGAACAGCACGAGGACTACGATGAGTCCGGTGGCGGACATGAGATTCTTCATGGCTGGAGCTCCTTCCTTCTTAGTCGGCCTTCTTGAGGTCCAAGACGATGGCGTTCGCAAGCAGCGAACCACCGATCAACGAGCCAAAGAACGTCAACGCACGCACATCAATGACACCGCTCGTGATGGTGTTCATTTGTGACAAGAAGCTGAACGAGCGCACGGCATCCAGCACGCTGCTGGGCACTGCACCCGCGAGCGGTTCGAGCACTGCCGGCGTTCCCGCCAGCACCAGCACCAAGCCGACCACGAAGGTCAACACGAAGGCGATGACCTGATTCTTGGTCAGCGCAGACAGGAACGACCCCACCGCGAGGTAGCCACCAGCAAGCAAGAAGCTGCCGATGTAGCTGGCGGCGATGACACCGTTGTCAGGCTGGCCGAGATAGTTGACGGTCAACCACATCGGGAAGGTCAGCACCAGCGCGATGCCCGCGAACATCCACGCCGCGAGGAACTTGCCCAGCACGGTTTGCGCCATTGATACCGGCAAGGTCATCAGCAACTCGATGGTGCCGCTCTTGCGTTCCTCGGCCCACAAGCGCATCGAGATGGCCGGGATGAGGAACAAGTACAGCCACGGGTGGAAGGCGAAAAACGGCTGCAAATCAGCTTGTTCGCGCTCGTAGAAGCCACCGAGATAGAACGGCAGCAACGACATGGCGATCAAGTAGAAGAAGATGAACACATACGCGACGGGGGTCGCGAAGTAGCCGTTGAGTTCGCGCTTGAGGAGGACGAGGGTGGTCTTCACGTTCGTGCCTTTCGCCTCAGGATTGGTTGGTGGCAGAGCCACTGGTGGTGATCTTGCGGAAGACTGCGTCGAGCGGACCGCGTGCGGCCAACTCCTGCGGCGTGCCGTCGAACAGCACTCGCCCGCTGGCGATGATGATCGCGCGCGTGCACACCGCCTCGACTTCTTCGAGGATGTGCGTGGACAGCACGATGGCCTTGCCGGGCGCCATCTCTTGGATGAGCGAGCGCACTTCGTGCTTTTGATTCGGGTCTAGGCCGTCGGTCGGTTCGTCTAGCACCAGCACTTGCGGGTCATGCAAGATGGCTTGCGCCAAGCCCACACGCCGCTTGAAACCCTTCGAGAGGGTCTCGATGCGTTGGTGCAGCACCGCCTCCAAGTGCACTTGCTTGACGACCTTGGCGATGCGCTCCGCCTTCGTGGCGCCCGCGAGTCCGCGGATGTCAGCGATGAAGTCCAAGAACGCAGCCGGCGTCATGTCGCCGTACGCGGGCGCGCCTTCCGGCAGGTAGCCGAGTTGACGCTTGGCCTCCAGCGGTGCTGTGGCCACATCGTGACCGCAGATCGAGGCGCGGCCCGAGGTCGGGGTGAGGAACCCGGTCAGCATCTTCATCGTGGTCGACTTGCCCGCGCCGTTGGGGCCGAGGAAGCCGAGCACTTCGCCTTTCTTGACTTCGAAGCTGATCCGGTCGACCGCGCGTAGCGGTCCGAAATCCTTGCACAGGTCTTGGATTGCGATCATGAGGCTCTGTCTAGGTTCGCGGGGCCGGCTTCCGGTGGCCACATGGCCTGTTCCGGATGCGGCGCACCGCAATGGGGGGCAGCATTGTCCGCGCGGCCAGCGGCTTGGCAAGGATTCCCCATGCCAAGCTGCCGGCCGTGTGGGGCAACTCGTACGGAAGATGCCCTCGCGCGTTAGCGGTCCTTCCATGAAGGGCATGTGCGGCGTACAAGTAGTGTCCGGAATCGGCCTGTGGATGCCCTCACGACCAGCCATGTAGCCCTGCTGCTGTTAGGCGCAGGCGTTCTAGGCGCGCTCCTACCCTTGCAGCGGCGCTGGACCGAGCGGGGCCTGCACCTGTTCGTGGCCCTGGCGGCGGGGATCTTCCTAGGCACTATCTTCCTGCACCTGCTGCCGCATCTGGCGGGCGGCGAATTGCATGAGGGCCACAACCATGGTCCCGTCCCGCATGGAATCGGGCCGTGGGTCGCCGCTCTGGCGGGCCTATTGCTGCTGTTTGCGATCGAGCGCGTCTGGTTGCGCCGCGCTGGCGCAGGGCATGCCCACCACCATCACGGCCACGCTCATGAGGTCGTGGCGACGGGTGAAACGGAGGCCAGCGACAACCCGCACCGCGTGCTGTGGGTTGCGACCTTGGTAGGTCTAACTCTGCATGCCGCCACCGCGGGTTTTGCGTATGCCGGCGCTTTGCAAAGCGCGAATGGCATCGGCACGCAGCTCTTGGTGTCCATTCTGTTGCACAAGGCCACCGAGACCTTCTCCTTGGCCACCGTGCTGCGACTGGCCGGCATGCCGTTGCGGCGTGCGTTGGTATGGCTGGGGCTATTCACCCTTGTAGAGCCGGCGGGACTACTGCTGGGGTCCTCGGTGCTGCAATGGTCGCCGGAGTTGGATCCGCTGTTGACCGGCTTCGCGCTCGGCACATTCTTGTATGTAGCAGTGTGCGACCTGTTGCCCGAGGTTTTCCACGGTGCCAAGCGCCCCGGGCGCGAGTTGGTCGCGGTGTTGGCCGGGATCGGCATTACGGCCGTCAGCCTGAGTGGCTTTGGACCACTGACCCCTCAGTTGGAGGCTGTGTTCGCGTCGTCGTGGGGCCTGTACCTGCAAATGGCGCCACTGCTGTTGGTGGGCTTCTTCTTGGCGGGGCTCGTCAAGCGTTGGATCTCGACGGAGTTCCTGGCGCGCAAGATGGGTGGTGACGACCTCAAGTCCGTGGCGTGGGCCGCGGCCGTGGGGGCACCGCTGCCTTTGTGTTCGTGCTCCGTCGTGCCGGTGGCCCTGGCCTTGCGCAAAGGCGGCGCCAGCAAGGGCGCGACGAGTGCGTTCAGCATCTCTACGCCGGAAACGGGCGTGGATTCGGTTGCAGCTTCGTGGAGCTTGCTTGGACCGTTCATGACGATCGTGCGGCCGGTGGCCGCGGTGTTGACCGCCTTCGTCTCGGGCGCAGCGGTCAATTGGCTCGTCAAGTCCGGTCTGGATCGTGAGCCGGTGCAACCGGCCGGAGCCGATTGCCCCAAGTGCGCGCCTCCTCCCGAGCCTGTCAAGGAAACTGGCAGTTGCTGCAGCAAAACGGAGCCCAGTACGAGCGCGGCATCGAGCGCCTCATTCCAACTGAGTGCACCGACGAGCGCGCCGCTCTTGCCAAGGACCAAGCCACTGCACTCGCATGAGCCGGCCGCCGCACCAGCGGGGCCAATCCGCTCCATCTTGCGCTTTGCCTATGTGGATGTCTTGGATGATGTGGCGCCGTCGCTGCTGGTCGGCCTCGTCATCGCCGGCATTCTAGGAGCATGGCTGCCGCTGGATAGTTTGGAGACGGAGTCGCTCCAAGGCTTCGGTGGTTTGCTGGCGATGTTGGTGATTGGTGTGCCGCTGTATGTGTGTGCTTCCGCGAGCACGCCGATTGCCGCAACCTTGCTAGCCAAGGGGCTGTCTCCTGGTGCAGCGCTCGTGTTCTTGCTGGTAGGGCCCGCGACGAACAGCGCCACGCTCGTGGTGCTGGCCCGTAACTTCGGTTGGCGCTTCGTGGTGGTCCAATTGACAGCGTTGTGCGCCTCCGCACTGTTGTTGGGCGCGTTGGTCAACCTGTGGGCACCGGCCGGTGTGGCCGCACAGGCCGAGGCCTGCATGCACGGTGCTGTGGGCTGGGTGGAGTACGGGTCCGCGGTGATCCTTGGGCTGTTGCTCGTCGTGAGTCTCTGGCGGACTCGTGCAGGGCTCAAGCTATTGGATGACCTGCGCGGCTGAGTTGTGAGCGAGACTCGTTTTTTTGGGCCACTCGAGTAGGGTCGTCGCTACTCTGTGCCGATGCTCATCGCTGACAAAACTGCTGTACAGATCCACTACACCCTGACCGACGACGCGGGCAATGTCATCGACACCTCGCGTGACGAAGGTGGCCAGCCGCTGGCGTACCTGCACGGCATGGGCAACATCGTGGTTGGCCTCGAGAAGGCGCTGACCGGACTCAAGAAGGGCGATCAGAAGAAGGTCGTGGTCACGCCTGCTGAAGGCTATGGCGAGCATGACCCGCGCGGTGTGCAGAAAGTCCCGCGTACGCAGTTCCCCACGGATGTCGAGATCGAACCCGGCATGATGTTCACCGCCGAAGACGAAGATGGCGTCACGCAGGTCTATGTGCAGGAAGTCGCGAACGATCATGTCGTGGTGGATCTCAACCACCCGATGGCCGGCAAGACGCTGCACTTTGATGTCGAGATCATGGATGTGCGCGCTGCCTCGGCGACCGAGTTGCAGCACGGTCATGTGCATGGTCCCGGCGGCCACCATCACTGATGGGCCACCCGCTCGATCCTGAGCCGAACTTTGTGTGTCCGCGCTGCGCTGTGGCGAGCCCTCTGTGGCGCGATCCCAGCGCAGCGCAGCTGGAAGAGGAGTGTCCGCACTGCTTTGCATCCGTTGCCGTGCGGTGGATGGAGCTACCGGACGGGGGCTGGCAGTGTGTGCCCCTGGCTGCATGGGGAGGCGCTGTGGAGGCCTTCGATCCGGAAGCTAGCTATCTCTGTCCTGCCTGCGGCGAACGCGTGCAGGTGTGGATCGATCCCGAGAATGGCGCCACGCAGGAGTATGTGGAGGATTGCCCCGTGTGTTGCCGCCCGAACCTTGTACGGGCCTTCATCGCTGCGGACGGGGCGGTGCGTGTCGAGGTGCAGGCTGAGTAGGTGTCACATGCGCTTGACAACGGCGCGGCACTCGATGCCGCCGTTGTGCCATGTTGCATAGGGCGCGGCACCCAAGCCCACGGCTCGTTCTACCTCGGGGTTGCCGGAGAGCATGCAGACGGTCCAGCCGAGACCACTCGCGCGCAGCTGTGCGCCCAAAGCCTCCAGCGCGGTGCGCACCTCGCGTTCGTCGCCAATGCGCTCGCCCCAGGGCGGATTCGCAATCAGCCAGGCATTCCAGCCGCGCTTGGGCTCGTAGTCTTCGGCGCGTCCGTGCTCGAAGCGTGCGTACTTAGCTACCCCAGCGGCTTCGAGATTGTCACGCGCCATCTGCAACGCGTCGTGCGAATGATCGCGCCCGATGACTTGCAGTTTGGCCGGCGCTTGGATGCGCGCCTTCAACTCGTCGCGCAGGCGTTGCACCGCGCGCGCGTCGTGATCTTTCCAGCGTTCGAAAGCAAAGCGCTTGCGGAACAGGCCCGGTGCGATGTTGCAGGCCAATAGCAACGCTTCGACCAAGATGGTGCCCGAACCGCAGAACGGATCGACGAGTGGCGACCTACGATCCCAGCCCGAGTACAGCACGAGCGCCGCTGCGAAGGTTTCGGCCAGCGGAGCCTTGCCTTGGTGCACGCGCCAGCCCCGCTTGTGCAAGGAATCGCCAGAGGTGTCTACGTGCACCTTGCAGCGATCCTTGTACAAATGCACGCGCACAGGCAGTGCGGGGTCGTCCAAGTCGACGGTAGGACGACCACCGGTGCGCTCGCGGAAGCGATCACAGATGGCGTCTTTCGTCAGTTGCTCTACATAGTGTGTGTGATCCAGCGCGCTATCGGTCGAGGTCGCATCGACGCGCAGCGTGGAGTTGGCGTCTACGAGCTTCTCCCATTCGATGGCCGCCACACCGGCGTGGAAGCTGCTCTCATTCGGGGCTTCGAACAGCGCGACACGCCGCAGCACGCGGATCGCGGTGCGGAGTTCTAGGTTGGCTCGCGCAGCCTCTAGTGCGGTGCCGACGAACTGCACACCGCCCACTTGGCGCTCCAGCTTCCCGAGTTTGAGGCCCTTCATTTCCTCGTGCAACAGCGGTTCCAAGCCGCGGGCACAGGTGACAAAGTGGTCGTAGCGTTCGACCGTCGGGCGGGTCGTAGGGGTGGCCGCATTGCTGGGAACGCGCACGGGTTGGGCTGACTCGGCCATAGGGGGCCATCGTAGTCCACCGAGCTACCTGCCTGCACAGGGAACTGCGGCGCGCGGAAGAAGTTTGCACGCGGTGCGTCCGATGTAGGCTAGAGGCACCGCTCCGGTGCCGTACCCATGAAACGCATGCGCTTCTTGCCATCGCTGGTCCTGCTCACCGCAGGAGGGTTGTGCCCCTCACTGTGGGCGCAGACTCCGCCGCCTCAGGCCGCTCCCGCACCCGTGGTCGAGGCTCCGCTCCTCGCCAAGGTGGTAGTGATCGGTTCCGAGTTGTCGCTGGGGGCCGGTTGGGCCGCCGAAGTTGGCGCTGTGGTCTCGCTTGCGGATGTGGTCGAGCATGGCGTGCTTGTGCCCCACCAAGCGGTAGTCCAGCACCTCGACCCGCTGGCGGGTCGCGATGTGTTGGCGGATCTGGAGCGTCAAGTACGCTTGACGAAAGAACACAAGCCTACACTAGTGGTTGCTCTCGATACTTTGGCCTTGGTCACCTATGACGCCGGTGAGGCTGCGCCCGAGCGTTTCGAGCGTGCGTTGCGCGCTCTGAAGGGAATCGGCGCGCCGCTTGTGTTGGGCGACTTGCCTGACTGGCGTGGGCTGGCCATGCGCAGCGAGCGTGGTTGGTTGCAGCTCCCGAAGCTACCCAGTGCTGAGCTGCAAGCAAACTTGACAACGCGTTTGAAGGCCTTCGCGGCCGCTACGAACGATGTGGTGCTCGCTCCGGTGGCGCGCTTGTGGTCGCATATGGAGCGCGAGGAGCCACTGCGTTTGCGCGGCAATTTGTGGGGTCGCGCTTGGTTGCCTGATCTCGCTGCTCCTGACCGTCAGATGCTGCGTCTGGATGGTGGCATTGCCATGTGGCTCCTGGCCGCTGATGCTCTGGCCACGCAACGGCGTGATGTACCGGCTGCTGCGTTCGTGCTCGATGCGCGCGAACTGCGTCGGCGCGTCTACGAGTCGCGGGCCAAGGAACGCGCGGCGCAAGCGCAGATCGAGTTGGACAAGCAGCGCGGTCCGCAACGCCCACCGCCTCCGCCTCCTCCGTCACCCGAAGAGCTACGACGCCTCAAGCGCGAGAAGCAGGAGCGTGATGGCGGTGGGGGCCGAGAGTAAGGCGACTCTCACACGCCCATGATGTGATAGCCGGCGTCGACATAGACGATCGAGCCGGTGATGCCACGCGAGAGCGGCGAAGCGAGGAACAAGCAGGTGTCTCCCACTTCGTCCGCCGTCACATTGCGGCGCAGCGGTGCTTTCTCGGCGATTTCGTCCAAAATGTCGGTGAAACCCGACACTCCCGCTGAAGACAGCGTGCGGATAGGGCCAGCGCTGATGCCATTGACGCGGATGCCGCGCGGCCCCAAGTCATGCGACAGGTAGCGCACACTCGCCTCTAGCGCAGCTTTGGCGATGCCCATGATGTTGTAGTTGGGCACCACGCGCTCGCCGCCGATGTAGGACAGCGTGATGATGGAGCCTTGGCGACCTTCCATCAGCGGCAATACGGCGCGTGTCATGGCCGCTAGCGAATAGGCCGACACTTCATGCGCGACCATGTAGCCTTCGCGTGAGGTATTGAAGAAGTCACCTTGGAGTTCTTCACGCTTGGCGAAGGCCACTCCATGCACTAGGCAATCGAGTCCGCCGAACTCCTCTTTGACCGCCTGAGCGACTGCGTCGATCTGCGCGGGTTGTGTCACATCGCACGGCAACACGATGGAGTTGGGTAGCTCTGCGGCGAGCTCGCGCACCCCTTTCTCCATGCGGTCGCCCATGTAGGTCAGGGCTAGACGCATGCCGGCCTTGGAGAGCGATTGGGCACAGGCCCAAGCGATCGAGCGTCGGTTGGCGACGCCGAGCACGAGGCCGGTCTTACCTTGCAGCAACTTGTCCATGCGATGTGGTCGTGGGGCCAAGCGGGGGCTTGGCGCACTGGTCCAATCGGTCAGAGTAGCGTGCGCGTAGGGGCTTTGTCGCGTGTATGCAGGCGCGGTGCGGGTGCACAGCCGAGGTCAGAAATGGGGAATAGGGGCGATCGGCGCCACTAGCTGTCCCGTGAATGGAACACGGTTGCTGTGTGAATTAGGCTCGTAAGTACCTACCATAAATTAGCTTTATAAATTGCAGCTTAGAAGGGCGTTCCATTTTCTCAGCAGTGGACCACTTTCCTAGTCCCCGGAATCCGCAGTTCGTGACTAGCCTGACTTTTGTACGCACTGGAGGCGGGGGATTCCCTCGTCCGGTGCTGCTCCCCCTCTGCCCCCGCAGGAGTCTCCCTTGGTACGCAAGTCCGTTGCCCGCACCGCTGGGCCGTCTGGTGTGTCCCGCAAGCAACCGTCCGAATCCCAACCCTCGGGCCCACAGCCGTCACCGCGGGAGGTGCCTCACACTACTGCGCTGGAAACAGACGATGTGCGCTGGCGCCTTCTGCTGTGTGGTGCAAGTGCGCGCGAGGTCTTAGCGAAGATAGTGCGCGACGATCCGCTGCACCTGCGTGCGCGCATAGGCCAGCGTTTGGTCGAACGCAGTCTATTGCTGGATGCGGATCGAGTCCTGTTGCGCACCTTTGCCCATGTGGCTCATGCCGCCGCGCGTTACCAAGGTCGTCCCGAATTGAGTGTTTGGCTGTGCACACATGTCGATCGAGCTTTGGAGGATTGTCTGCGAGAGGACCGCGCGACCGTTGCTCCCAGTGAGGCGTTGCGCTTGTTGGCCACTCCCTTGCGTCTGGATCCCAGCGCCGTTGCGGCCGCGTGCCGTGCGTTCAATGCACTCGATGCCGAATCGCGTGCCGCCTTCTTCGCCTTCGTCTTGAAACGCGAAGGCGCATGGACCGCACCGGTGGCGCCTCTCGCCCAAGCGCGCGCGGCACGCACTGCGATGGAGCAGCTGCTAGCACCTCTTGATGGTGAGCCGGAGTCACCGCCTGCGCGCACGGCTAACGCTCGCTCAACGACTGTCCACAAAGGAGCCAGGCGTGCACGCTGATCACCGCTCGTTGCGCCGCCCCATCGTGCTTGAGGAAGTGGAGATTGCGCTGCTGCGCCTGGAGCGCGAAGCCTGTGCGACAGCGTGTGCGGAGGCTGCTCATTTGCGCTTAGCACTGGCGCTGCGGCGAGACCTCCACTCGTCTGTGGAGGAGGGGCACAGGCCGGACGCTCACCTGCAGGATTGGCGCTTGCGTACAGCCGCATTGGTGCAAGCGTGCTTGATGTCGGAGCATGCAGCACCGGCTGTGTTGCAGCGCGCCTTTGCCGCTGAAGTCGCCCAGTGGCCGTTGGCCTCGGAGTTGGCCATCGCCGCTTGGGAGTTGTTGCCGAATGAAGCGCACCAAGCGCTCGTCGTCCACACATGGCTCGCAGAAGGACGGCCTGAGGAAGCCAGTGCTTGGTCGCAGTCCCTCGCAGCGAATCGTTGCCCAGCGGGTCTGTCGTCTGTCACGTATTCAGGACACATGTGCTCAGGACATAAGGAGGTGGCCCATGGCACTCGTTGACGATCCGGTAGCTGCCCTGCTG
>Ga0079301_1000851_pt1 | contig 14711 bp, 13 predicted proteins | sample Wag4_2014_7_11_3_FD_74797 | JGI IMG/M metagenome (GOLD analysis project Ga0079301, IMG submission 74797) | Fresh water mixed with fracking chemicals microbial communities from Ohio, USA - Utica-2 Time Series FC 2014_7_11 | ecosystem: Engineered > Industrial production > Chemical products > Input...
ACTCGGGCCTCCGGGACCTCGACGCGGACGGCCCGGCGATCGACGACGACGCGGGTCCTCAGCCCCTGGACGTCTTCCCGGACGACGCGACCGCGGGCCACCTCCCCCTCGGCGACGATCAGCAGGCGATCGGCCGGGCCCGAGACGCGGGCCTGCACCCGTCCTTCGCCCTGGAGGTCGAGCGTGGCGAGCGAGGGTGCGAAGGGTACCAGGGAGGGCAGTTTCACCCCGGAGGCTTCCCCCCGGAAGTCCAGGGTGGGCATCCCGCGATCCCACCCCCCGACGCGCCCGTGTGCTTCCACGAGGTTCCCGCAGACGCGGGCCACCGCCTGCTCGACCGTGACCTGGCGGGCATCGAAGCGGACGCGTCCGCGAATGGCCTCGATGCGCGGCGTGATCGCCCGGACCCACACCTGTCCCGCCTGCACGTCCGCGAGGCCGTCGAGCTGCCAGTCGCGCGCATCGGGACGGTTCCAGGACACCCGGACATCCGTCCGGGCCTGGCCCGATTCGATCCGGAACTCCCGGGACGGTGCGAAGTAATCGACCCAGGGGCGGATGGCGAGGCCCTCGCCGTGGGCGTCGATCCGGGTGGGATGCCCGGCCCAGTCGACCTGACCGTCGCCCCAGACCCGGGCCCCGGCCAGCCTGCCGTTCCAGCGGAACCGCGAGGAAGTTCCTCCTACCCGGACGTGCGCCTGGACGCGCTCCAGGGCCTGACGCGTCCGGGCGAACGGGGCCTTGCCGGCGTCTGTCCAGACCAGGGTCGCATCCCGGACCGTGACCCGGATGTCCGGCAGCACGGGGGGCTGGACCGGACCGCTGGGCGGAGGCGGGGGCAGCTTCGGCTGGAAGGTCAGGTCACCGCGGGCATCCCGCCCGACGAGGACGCTCGGGCTTTCCAGGAGGATGCGGATGGGACCGGCCCCCGGCTTGCCCAGGGACCACCAGGGCACGTCGGCGACCACCCGGGACACGACCAGGGCGCGAGGCGCCCCCGGACGCAGGGAGGACCCGATCTCCACGTCGCGGAGGAGAAACGCCCCCCATCCGATCGGACGCACCGAACGGATGTGGACGGGAAGCCCGATCGCCTCGGAGACCTGCCGCTCGACGAATTGAGCGAAACCGCCCACCAGGCGATCGCGGATGGCCCACCCCTCGAGCCCCCAGCGTCCGAGCCACGTCATCGTGCCGAGCAGGACCACGACGAGCAACCAGTCGACGATGCGGTCGAACCGTCGAAACGGTTGACGGAACGGAGGCTTGGCCTGGCGGTCGGACGTGGACATCCGAGAAGCGATCCCCGAGACAGGAGCCCATGCGACGAAAGACGCGCGACGGGGGAACCGTCGCGCGTCAGAGTTGCGGGGACAGGATTTGAACCTGCGACCTTCGGGTTATGAGCCCGACGAGCTACCGGACTGCTCTACCCCGCGGCTTTCTTTATACCACGTGGTTTCCACCGATGCAAGGGGCTCGTGTTCAAGGCAAGCCGCGGCTGAGCCCCAGCGCCAGGTCGGCCTGCACCAGGCCGAAACCGGTGGCCGTGTCAAAGCCCGGTGTGGCGAGATCCTGGGCCGTCCGCTCGAGACGCGCTCGGACCAGATCCGGGGTGAGCGTCGGCTGGAGCGAGATCATCAGCGCCGCAACTCCCGTGACGAAGGGCGTCGCCATCGAGGTCCCGCTGAGGACACCGTGACCGGGCGCCGCACCGGGATCCTCGGACAGCAACGTGAACGTGCGCATCGGCATGGTCGAGTAGATATCCGAACCGGGCGCACTGAGGCTGATCCAGCGTCCGATGTTCGAGAATGAAGCGACCCGCCCCCCGTCGTCGGTGGCTCCCACCGCGATGACGCCAGGATACCCCGCCGGATATTCCTGGATGTTGGCTCCCTCGTTGCCCATGGCTGCCACCACGACCACACCCCGGGAGATGGCGTAGGCCACGGCGGCCTCGAGGCTCTTGCCGCCACCTGCTCCCCCCAGACTGAGATTGAGAACCCGGGCTCCGTGGTCGACGGCCCAGACGATGCCCTGGCAGATCCGGCTGGTGGTCCCCGAACCCTGGGCATCGAGCACCTTGACGGGCATCAGGCGGCAGCCGGGAGCAATCCCCATCGCCCCTTCGGGCGTCAGGGGTTCGGCGCCGACGATGCCGGCCACGTGCGTCCCGTGCCCGTGATCGTCCTGCGGTGAGAAGGTTCCGGGCACGAACGAGATCCCCGGTACGAGGCGGGCTCTCAGGTCGGGATGTTCGAGGTCGATGCCGGTATCGAGCACGGCCACGACGACCTCGGGGCGCCCGCGCGTCAGGTCCCAGGCGCGCGGTGCACCGACGGATCGGAGTCCCCCCTGCCGCGAGGCCATCGGATGGGAGAGCGCGAGCTTGCATGACACCACGGTCTCGGGCTCGGCATACACGATCGCGCCGGCGCCCCTGAGATCGGCCAGGGTTCGCACGGCCCGCGCGTCGGTGGTGTCGACGATCGCGATCCCCAGGCTCTCGACGTGTCCGCGGACGGACGGCCCCAGGGACGAGAGGCCTGCACCCAGACGTCCGTGCTGGAAGCGGACGATGGTCCTTCCGGGCACGATGCGCGCCGCCTGACCGGGAAGCGCCTGACGGGCCGACTGATGCGCCACGATGGAGGCGGTGGGTGTCCCGACCTGACATGCGACCAGGGCCGCGGCTGCCGCGACGGCTCCCACGATGCGACGGATGGAGTTCCTGACCCGATTCATGCCGATTCGCGCCCCCCCGGGGATTATCCCGGCGGTAAGGCGTCCGCTGACGTCCCGGGGGACCAAGAAACGGTGAAAAAGCGGTAAACTTCCGGATCACTCCACCCGAGCCCGTCCGAGGATGCATGCCCACCACCCTGGTCCACGATCCGACCCAAGGCCACCCGACCCCGGACGCTCACCTCGACCGACTCGAGGCCACCGGGGACGTAGGGCTGGCCTTCCGGAGCCCGCCCGATCCCAGCTGGACCGAACGCCTGCGTGACCGGGGGCACCCCTGGGCACTGCTCGTGCCCGCCACGGGTCACGTCGATCTGCCACGCCTGAATCTGGCCGCAGGAGATCCGGATTACCGTCGGCGATCCGTCCGCCTCGCGGCCGAGTTGCTCGCGCGCGCCTCGGCCGGCGGGGCCCACGTGGTGGTCCTCCCGATCCCCCAGGCGCTCGAGGAGACGACCGTCGCAGGACGCCCCGGGGTTCCGATCTCGCTCGAACGCGCACGGGATGGCCTGTGGCGCTCGCTCGACGTGCTGGCGTCCGTGGATGACCGCCTGCCCGTGCTCGTCCAGACGGGGAAATCCCCCGACCCGGGCTCTCCCTCCGGGGTTCCCGCCGGGACCTGGGAGGGCTGGCTGGATCATCTGGCCATCCCGCACGTCGGCCTGGCGAACCGCCTGCTGGCTCCACCGACCGATCCGGAACGACTGGAGACCCCGGGGCGATGGGTGAAGCTATGCCGGTTCGTGGGGCGCCGCTGGGACGCGGCGGCATGGGAGCGCTGGGGCGAGGCCCTCGAAGCCCATCCTGCCTGGAGCCGACCGGACTGGTGCGTCGGAAGTCCGCCCGTCGTGGATGCCGCCCTGCTCAGGGCACTGCGTCGTCTGCCCGGGCGAAGCGGGTCCTGAGGCTTTCCCGGCGATCGAGATGCGTCCTCACGGCCAGCGCGATGGCGCGGGCCAGGTCGACGTGGTAGGCAGTTGACCGGAACAGCCTGGCGTCTCCCGGATTGGTCAGGTACCCCGACTCCAGCAGCACGGAAGGCACCCCGGGCTCTCGGAGCACGTACAGGCGCGCCTGCCGGACTCCCCGATCTTCCCGCCCGAGTCGCTCGACGACGGCCCGGTGAATCCGACGCGCGAGCGGGAGGCTCTCCGGATGGCGATAGAAGGTCTCCAGACCGGCCGTGCCGGGGTGGCTGCACGCGTTGCCATGCAGGCTGACCACCAGGTCAGGACGCAGGGTCTGGATGAGGCGGGCACGCGTGGACAGCTCGACCGTGACATCGGAATCACGCGTCATCCAGACCTGCACGTCCCCCTGGCGCGCGAGCTCGTGCTCGAGAGCCCGGGCCAGCGCGAGTGTCACGGAGGCCTCACGCAGCTCGTCCACCCCGATGGCACCGGGATCTCCGCCGCCATGGCCGGCATCGACGAGAACCATCGGCCGCCGATCTCTTGTCGCCAGGGGGATGGCGCGGAAACGCCACACCCGGCCCTGCTCTTCGGTGGCGTGCGTCCACCGGACCCATGCCGCCGAGGCATCGCAGGAAAGCGCCCAGTCCGTCCCCTGACGGACCACCTGGAAGTGGAATCCCGGGATCGTCCTGGCCCGGGAACCCGCAGCGATCCCGCGAGGGACGCGCACGGTGAAGCGAGACGGAGCCCACTCCTCGATCGCCTCGGCGACGAGGGGATGCTCACCGCGAACCACGACCTCGAGCCCCCCGCCCTGAAGGGGACGGGCGGACCAGGACTTCAGGTGCTGGACGGGGCCTGCGTAATGGCGAGCCGGACCGAAGCGAGACGTGACGAGGCGCATCGCCCCGCTGGTGGCCTCGGCAGTCGAGGAAGCGGGATCACCGATCCATGCGAGCGGTGCGGAATCCGGCGCGGGCGAAGCCGGCCCGCTGACGGCGGGCAAGCTCCGCACGAGGGGCAGCGGCAACTCGGGCCCGAGGGGGCGCGGGGACGCCGCCATCGGTGTCGGGGAAGCGCTCTCCCGTGGCAGGCGGGGAGCTGCGGCGGTCCGGATGGTCGGCAGCGGGAGCTCGGGGCCGAGGACGGCAAGCGACCTCGACGGCACGGTCCGCCCGCCCTCCGACGCAGGCCGGAGCGCCACGGGGAGGCGGACGGGGCGGAAGCTCGGTTCTGCTCCAGCCCCGGGATCCAGTCGCCACGACAGCTCATCGCTCCCCGAGACGACCCGGGGCGAGGGAGTCGCGACGCAATCCAGCACGAAACGGACATAACCGGCATCGGGATGCGCGGCGCCCCTGAGCTGCCGGACGTGCGCTTCCCGGACGCTGAGCGTCTCCGTGAGGGTAGGGTCTGCCAGTTCGGCATGGTGAAGGTCCACCACGACCCGGGGCGGCGACTGGTGAGTCCAGACTCGGGCCTGCAAGGGACGGTCGGCCTCGATGACGAGCTGCCCCGCCTCCCAGCGCACGGAATGCACGATCGCGCCCGCAGGATCGAGGCCGACCGGAGGGCGTGCTCCGGTCAGACATGCGGATCCCAGGGCCAGGACGAGGGTCCTGGACATCGCTCGACCGAAACCTGACTGCATGACCGTCCATGGTGGGGGAGGACGGTTCCGGAGTCGGTGCGAGTGGTCACCGGCCGCTGGCGCCGCCTCGTTTTGAATGGGACCTGCGCTGGTAAAAAAGGGGTAAGTGCTCGAAACAGGAGTCGTACACGATGACCACCATCAACTTCGAGAGGTTGTCCCGGCTGCCCTTCCTGCAGGACTTCACGCAGGAAGAGATGAGTCAGTTCTTCGCGATAGGCCGCAAGGTCCGGGCCGATGCCGGCACCCGGCTGATGGCGACGGGTGACAAGGCTGACTGCTTCTACGTGCTCGCCCTCGGCCAGGCCGAGATCTCGATCAGCGGGAAGAAGGGTGAGGCGCCCTTGCTCCTCGCTCAGGTCGGAGCCGGTCAGTTGCTCGGTGAGATGCCGCTGCTGTATGCCCAGCCCCTCCGACAGGCCGACGTCCATGCCAGCACCGACGTGGTGCTGCTGCGCTTCGATTACACCGATCTCGAGACGCTGTCTCAGGCACACCCCGCCGTCGGACGGAAGTTCCGGACGAATCTCGGCAAGATCGTGGCCTCGCGGGTCTGGAGCACCATCCCCGATCCGGCGAATGCCAGCGGAAAGACGAAGGAGACGCTCGAACCGGTCAAGAGCGCCCCACCCTCCACGGATGGCACGCGCGAGTACCTCCGGGCCGCCAACATCTTCACCGGCCTCTCGGACGCCGAACTCGCGGAGATCGAGGCGATCGCCGTGCCTCTCAACGCCCAGCCGGACCAGGCGGTGGTGCGGAGCGGCGACCCGTCGGACTCGTTCTTCATCGTCACGCAGGGGGCACTGGACGTCATCGTCGTGAAGGACCGGGAAAGGGTTCCCGTGGCGCGTCTGAGTCCCGGCCAGGTCTTCGGCGAGATGGCCCTCGTCTACATGCAGAAGGTGAGAACCGCCGACGTGGTGGCCGTGGTCCCCACGCGACTCCTGTCCTTCCCGTTCGAGGACTACCAGCGCCTCGTGACGGCCAGACCCGAGATCGGGAAACGCCTGCGTGGCAACCTGGGACGCGTCGCGGCCAGCCGGGTCTGGAGCCAGTCGAACTGAGCGCGCCCTCCCGGGGGTGTCCTCGCACGGATGGGCCGCGCAGGTCGGTCATACCAGACGAAAACAGGGGGAGGCTCGCGCCTCCCCCTCTGCTTGCTTCGGACGTCCCCTCAGGCCCGTCGCGGCAGGTGCTTCATCCAGTCTTCGCCCAGATCGTGGAAGAAACGATGCGCATCGATGACCTCGTCGGGGGTGATGGGCTTCATCCGCGAGAAATGTTCTTCCTCGCGGCGAGACGAGAACACGCCACGCCACCGGGGCGGTGGCGCCACGGGCTGCATCTCCCGGGTGGGTTCGATGGGGGTATCGACGGCTTCGTACTCGACCCCGACGATCGCGACGCCAGCGGGCTGGTCACATCTCACGCAATGGACGCGCACGACCCAGTAGTCTTTCTCTTCCCGGAGCAGCTTGACGCCCTCCGGGCTGAACGATTCGTTACAGTGCGCACAGCGAAGCTTGCGGAAGTGCTCCTGCACCACGGCGAAATTTTTCATGCGAATCGCCCCCTGAGGCAAGCCCCGCAAGGCTCGCCCGGTCGAGAACTCGGAAACCGCTCCATCCGTCCTATACCCGGGGGCTCGTGAAAAATATCACCAGGTGTCAACACGTTGATATGAACACACGGGAGTCCCCGTCAGCGCAGCAAGGGGCGCTCACGGGCGGCCGATCCCGCCCGCGGATAGGCCGCCGGAGTGGGGGACATCTTCCGGATCACGACCAGGTGCCGCTCCCCTTCTCCGCCCGGCAGCTCGAGATCGACGACTCGATCCAGACGGCCCCCGAGCTTGTGGATCGCGGGCGTGGCCTGCTCGACCTCTTCCCCCGCGCGCGCCCCCTTCATGGCGATGAACACACCCCCGGGACGCACGAAGGGCAGGGCGTACTCGACCAGGGTGGGTAGAGCGGCCAGGGCACGCGCGACGGCCCAGTCGAAGCGCTCCCGGTGAGCCGGCTGACGACCCAGTTCTTCGGCCCGTCCCTGGAGCGCGGTGAGGGGGAGCGCGAGCTCGGCGATCGCCGCCTGCTGGAAGGCCACCTTCTTGCCCGTCGCCTCCAGCGACACGCCCGACAGGCCGGGCAGGGCGATCGCCAGCGGAATCCCGGGGAATCCCGGACCGCTCCCGAGATCGATGAACCGGCTGCCGGCACGCAGGTCCTCCGGTAGCGCGAGGGCCACCGAGAGCGAATCCAGGAAGTGCTTGATGACGAGCTCGCGCGGATCCGTGATGCGGGTCAGATTGTGCGTGGCATTGGCCTCGAGGAGGAGCGCCGCGAAGCGCCGCATCCGGTCGACGGTCTCGGGCCCGAGGGCGAGACCCCAGGGCGCCGCGGACTCGATCAGCAGATTCCAGGGGTCGTCCACGGGTGAGACCTTTCGAGCATGCCCTTGCCAGGGGGTGGGGCGTGCCCGCCGCGCGGCGCCGCACCCTGACCGTCATGCTAGCACGGTGAGCGCGCCGTCCCCGGGGTAGGATGGAACCATGCAGCCGAATACGCGATACGTCGTCGTCGATCTCGAAACCACGGGAGGGTCCCCCCACCAGGGGCACCGGATCGTGGAGATCGGGGCCGTCGTGGTCGAGCAAGGGGAGCTCGGCGCGACCTTCGAGAGCCTCGTGGATCCCGGGCGCCTCATCCCCCGCGGCGTGATGTCCATTCACGGCATCACCGACTCGATGGTCTTCGGTGCCCCCCGGTTCGACGTCCTGCTCCCCGGCTTCATGGAGTTCTGTCGTGGCGCCGTCCTGGTGTCGCACAATGCCCGGTTCGACCGGGGATTCCTCGACTTCGAGGCCCGGCTCGCCTCCGGTGAGCACCTGCCCCATGCGCACCTGGACACGGTCCGCCTCGCGCGGATGCTCGTGCCGGGGCTCGCCACCTACCAGCTGGGAACGCTCACGGCCCACTTCGGGATCGAGATCCCGGCACGCGTCCGGCATCGCGCCCTGGGAGATGCGGTGGGGACGGCCCACCTGCTCCGGAACCTGCTGGAGATCGCCACGCGGACGGGCGCTTCCCTCGAGAAGGGACTGGTCACCCGCGGCAGCGCAGCCCCGTCGATCTGAACTCCCCGCTTCCGGGGTTTGACGCCTCGCGCCGTCGAGCCGACAATGTCGGCATGGCCAGTGCAGTTTCGTTACCCACCGCCTTCGCGGCAGGCATCATCTCCTTCCTGTCTCCGTGCGTGCTTCCGCTCGTGCCGGGATACCTCTCCTATCTATCGGGCGTGGGCAGCGATCGCCTACGGGCCGGTGATGCCGGCACCCGGCGCCAGGTTTTCCTGAACGCCTGCGGGTTCGTCCTGGGCTTCTCGCTGGTCTTCGTGCTGCTGGGCGCGACGGCGACGGCCATGGGCCAGACGCTCAACGACAACCTGCCCTGGCTCACGCAGGCGGCAGGCGTGCTGATCATCGTGTTCGGGTTGCACACCATGGGCGTCCTGCGCATCCCGGCCCTCTATGCCGAGAAGCGGTTCCAGCTCGACCGCCGCCCGACAGGGCTCTTCGGCGCCATGCTGGTCGGCCTGGCCTTCGCCTTCGGGTGGACGCCGTGCATCGGACCCATCCTGGCGGGCATCCTGACCTATGCCGCCCAGGAAGACACGCTCCAGCAGGGGATCCTCCTGCTGACGGTCTATTCGGCGGGGCTCGGGGTGCCTTTCCTGCTGACGGCCCTGGCCGTCAACGCGGCACTCGGTTTCCTGGACCACGTGAAGCGCCACATGGTGTGGGTCGAGCGTGCGAGCGGCGTCCTGCTCATCGCCGTGGGGGTCCTCATCTTCACCCAGAACCTGTCGTGGCTGGCCAACGGTCTCCAGGCCACTCCGTTCGGGAAGGCCCTCCTGAAGGTGGAGACCCGGCTGGAGCAGCGTTAGCGCGTGCCGTCCCGCCTGGCGATCGACTGGTTTCCGGGAACGGATCCGCGGGTTCGTGAGGCGCTGGCCGTGCGATTCGAGGTGTTCGTCCACGAACAGGGCTTTCCGGCCGACCAGGAAGTCGACGACCTCGATGCCATCGCCTGTCACGTCGTCGCGTGGCATGACGGCAAGCCGGTGGCCACGGCCCGTCTGGCCACCCTGGACGCGACCCGCGTCCAGCTCGGGCGGGTGGCCGTCCTGCCCGAATTTCGCCGGCAGGGCCTGGCCACGCGTCTCCTGGAGTTGCTCCTCGAACTCGCCCGGCGCGAGGGGTATCAGCATGCAGAGCTCCGGAGCCAGATCGAGGCGATCCCGGTGTACGAGCGCCTCGGCTTCGTGGCCGAGGGTCCGTGGACGCTCGAGGCAGACGTCCCGCATCGCCTGATGCGCCGGGCGATCGCCCCCCTGGGGTGACGGGCCTGGCGCGAGCCGAAACCTGGCTCTTGACTTTTTCTTAACTTTCGCTTAATCTCAGTCCATCGGTTTCTGGCGTCCCGGATGGTCTGGAGGTCTCGCCTTGTTCTGGATGCGTTCCCTGGTCACCCTCGCGGTCGGTGCTTCCCTCCTGACGCTCTCGGGATGCGGTCTGGGCAACGCTCGCTCCTCGTCCACGGATGCCCGTCTCGCGGCAGCGCAGGCCAAGCGTAGCCGCCAGGTCGTGACCCTCGGCTTCCGCGACGTCTCCCAGCTCGCGCGCCTCGACGACGCGGACATCGATCTGTTCGAGAACGTGAACCTCTCGGCCCGGACGGTGGATGCCGCCGTGTCCGAGGCCGGCATCCGCAAGCTGCGGGCGAAGGGGATCACCGTCACCCGCAGCATCCACGCCGACGCCTACGAGGCCTTCGCCTTCCCGGCCGGTTATCGCACGGTGGCCCAGATCCAGGCCGAGCTCCAGCAACTGGCAGCCGACCACCCGGGCGTCGTGAAGCTCCAGGAGATCGGCAAGTCGGTCCAGGGCCGCCCGCTGGTCGCGGTGTGTCTCTCGAGCAAGGCCGGAACCGGCCTGCCCGCGCTGCTGGTGAGTTCGGGGCACCACGCCCGAGAGTTGCCGCCCGTCGAGCTCACGATGCGCTACATCCGGACGATGGCCGAGGGGTACGGCAAGGACCCCGTGGTCTCGCGGCTGCTGGACTCGCGCGAGGTCTGGGTGATGCCGCTGGTCAACCCGGACGGTCGAGCCCGCGTCGAGGGTGGGGATTCCATGTGGCGCAAGAACATGCGCCCGAATGGCGGTGGCAGCACCGGCGTCGACACGAACCGCAATGCCGACGACCACTTCGAGAGCGGCGACAAGAACCCCTACTCGGACGCCTACCAGGGCTCGGCCCCCTTCTCGGAACCCGAGACGGCGGCCATCCGGAACCTGTGCGAACGGGTGCCGTTCAAGGTGGCTCTCGACATCCACTGCTATGGCGGGATGATCCTGTGGCCGCCCGGCTATGACCGCAGCGTGACACCCGACGACCGGACCTTCAAGGTGATCGGGACGCGCCTGGCCAAAGGGGGCAAGTACCGCGCCGGAACCATCGCCCAGACGATCTACCAGACCTTCGGGGACGTCGCGACCTGGCAGTACAGCAAGAAGAAGATCCTGGCCTTCGCCGCCGAACTCGACGACGGGCGCTTCAACCCCCCGTACCGGCAGGTCGATACGGACTGGAGCATCTGGCAGGACAATCTCATGTACCTGACGGACGTGACCGGCAACCTGCCGAATCCCTGATCGGCCCCGTTCACCTGTTGACCTGGATCCATGGAGCGTGTCTCCATGGATCCAGCCCCTTTTTGACGAGGTTTCCGTGTTTTCACGCCTGATCGACACCCGCGACGAACTGACCCGCCTGGCTGACCACCTGTCGAACCGCGACATCCTGGCGATCGACACCGAGTTCATCCGAGAACGCAGCTACTGGCCCCGGCTCGAATTGCTCCAGGTGGCCGACCGGGAGGGAACCGTCGTCGCGATCGACTACGGCCGGCTCGGGATCCGCGAGGACGATCCGTTCCTGGCCCTCCTGGCCTCCCCGCAGATCAAGAAGGTGTTTCACGCGGCCGAGCAGGATCTCGACATCCTGGCCACGTACCTCGACCGGATCCTGCCCAACGTGTTCGACACCCAGCTGGCCGCAGGCTTCGCGGGCCTCGGAGCCCGCCCCGGCTACGGCCCGACGGTCGAGGCGCTGGTCGGGATCCGGCTTCCCAAGGGGGAGAGCCTGACCGACTGGTCCTTGCGCCCGCTCACGGAAAACCAGCTGACCTACGCGCTCGACGACGTACGACATCTGCTGACCGTCCACGACAGGCTGGTGGCCACGCTCGAGCGCAACGGGCGGCTGCCCTGGGCCCAGCAGGAAGTCGACAAGCTCGTCGCCGCGATTCACCAGCAACGCGAGCTCCGTCGCAACCCGGATACGCTTTACCTGCGCGTGCGCGGCCGCAACACCCTGGACGCCCAGGGCCTGGCGATCTTGCAGGCCCTGGCGCGCTGGCGCGAGGAAGAGGCCATCCGGCGCGATCGACCTCGCGGGTCCATCCTCAAGGACGAGTTGCTGGTCGAGGTGGCCCGACGCGCTCCGAAGGGGGTCGGACAGCTCGAGCGCCTGCGGGGGTTCACCCCCCGCGATCTCGACCGGCATGGAGAGACGCTCATCGGCCTGGTCCGGGAGGTGCTCGCGCGCGGACGCCACACCTATCCCCAGCCCGAAAGTTCTTCCCCTCCGCCTGACGATGCCACGCTGGCCCTGACGGAGCTGCTTCAGGCCATCACGCACGCCGTCGCCACCGAGAGCGGCATGCCCGCGGGGTTGCTGGCCACCCACGGCGAATTGCAGCGCCTGGCCGATCTCCGCCGGCGGGGCGAGCCGCTGATCCACCCGCTGATGGAAGGCTGGCGCGGAGAGTTGCTCGGCTCGCGCCTCGTCGACATGCTCGAGGGCCGCTCGGCCGTGCGCTGGGATCCCGCGGCCGGCTGCATGCGGATCGAGACGACAAACCTTAAACCTTCCTCTGCTCAAGGTTAGGATTCCCATAAGAAACATGGAGGGCTTCTGGCCGGATGACATGGCATCGACACTCGCCTCATCCGAACGGAGCACCGCCTCACCATGTTGAAAGCGCTCGATCGTCTCCTGGCCCCCTCGCGCCCCGCGGCTTCACCGGCACCCGCCCATAGCGCCCGGCCCGTGAAGCCCGTGGCCCCGTCGCGGGACGCCCTCCAGCTCGGTTCGCAGCAGTGGTACTACCGCGGCATCAGCCAGGGCTTCCAGGTCAACTGGACCAGCCGTGATCTCGAGGCCTGGCGTGCCCAGGACTTTTCGCAGACGCAGCCGACCTTCAGCCTCCGCCGGAACTTCACCGCCCCCTGCGTCGAGGGGGACATCCGTTGCATGGGCGAGAGCGAGACCCGTGCCGAACTGACGGCCCAGGTGGGGCGCACCCTGGGCTACCTGGAGACGACGGGCGGCTACGTCCCGGGGGCGGCCCATCCCTGGGCCAACACGACGTTCTCGACGGTCGACATGGAAACCGGCAAGCCCCTCTCCCTCACCGACGTGTTCTCGAAAGAGGCGCTCTACCAGGCCCTGATGAAGGACAAGCTGGTGAAGCAGGCGCTCGGGGGAGCCAAGCCCGCGGATTTCGATGCCCTCGTCGAGGCCCTGCATGGCAAGGCGGCCCCCGATTTCAGCTACCGCTTCTCTCGCGAGATGTTCCAGAACTTCACGTTCAATCACCTGGAAGGGAACCAGGTGGCCGTCCGGATGGCCGTTCCCTACGGAGTCGAGGCCTGGCGCGGCACCCTGACCCAGCTGGGGCTCCTGCTGCCGATGTCCGCACTGAAGGGTGTCGTGTCGGAGACTGACCTGCGCCGTGCCGCGGATCGCACCGCCGGCATCCTCTGGAGCGAGGCGAGCAAGATCGGCCAGGAGACGAGCATCGAGATGAAAAACGGAGTCCCCGAAGGACGCTGATCACCTCGCGATCGCCATCTCATGAGGAAGGCCCCGCCTCCGGATTCCGGAGACGGGGCCTTCCTCATTTCAGCAGGGGACAGGACCTACAGGAGGTTCTCGGAGTTCAGCAAGAACGGCACCGCGTCGCGGATGTCGTCCAGGCCGAGGATGAACTGCGCCACGCGGGCCATGCCGACACCGGCACCCGAGTGAAGCGGGACGTCCTTGTCGCGGTGGGCATCGAGGTACCAGGCGAAGTCCTCGTCCTTGCCACCCAGCTCGATCAGACGATGGTACATCGGGCTGGTCTTGAGCCTCCGCTCGATCGTCTCGAGCTCGTGCTCGCGCTCGGCCGCGCCGGCCGACTCGCCCGCCTTGGGCAGCAGCAGGTCCGTCGAGTTCACGAGGCGCGGATCCTCGACATTCTGCTTCATGTTGAAGAACTTGATCGGCAGCGGGTAGTGGGTGAGGAACATCGGGCCGAAGCGCTCGGTCAGGAGCCGCTCGTGGTTGGCCTTGAGGTCGTCGCCCCACTCGAGATCCGGGAAGTCGGGCTTGAGCGCCTCGACGGCCTCGGTGTAGGTGATGCGCTTGAAGGCGAGGTCCGTGAGGTCTTCCGGCTTGCGACCGAAGAGGGCGAGCTCCTCGGCACAGTCGGCCGCGACCTGCTCGGCGGCACCCTTCACGATGCCCGTGAGGTTCCCGATCAGCTCGTCGAGGCCCCCGACATGCTCGATCTCGAAGAGCGAGAACTGGCAGAGGTGACGGTCATCGGCCTCCGGCTCCATGCGGAAGCTCTGGATCTCGGCGTAGACCTTCTTGAGGCTGGGCGTGATGAGCTCGAGGTACAGCTGGTCGCTCTGGGCCAGGTAGGCCTGCTTGCCGAAGTAGTCGAGCTTGAAGAGGGTGTCGATGTTCTCGCAGGCGCCCGTCACCCCGACGATCTGGGGCATGTTGTGCACGCCGATGAAGCCCTGCGATTCAACATAGCGGCGCGCACCGCGAAACATGGCGTCCCAGACGCGGATCAGGGCCATCCGGCGCGGACTCTGGAGTTCCTGGCCGGTACCCGGGGCTTTTTTGTTCTCCAGAAGCGAGGAAGTGGTCACGATGCCTCCATTTTTTCGGATTCAGGTCAGTTCATGGATTACGAGGTCATGAATTGGATGCAAAAAAAGGGGAGCCTGAAGGCTCCCCGGAAAAGACGGCACTCATGGAGAACATGTCCCCGAAATCGAGAGGAATGCAGGTTTCGCAACCGAATTCCGTTCATCTCGGGTCAGCACCTCCAGAAACGCACCGAGTGACAATGGTACGGACCTGTGTCCATCCTGTCCACCCCCCTTTCGAGAATTTCCACAAAATTTCGTGCCTTTGACACGGACACGGGACGACCTTATGATCCTCCGGGTGGTGGGCCCCGACTCGTGCGACCGGAACCTCCACCTTGCCATCCGA
>Ga0079301_1000853_pt1 | contig 14690 bp, 12 predicted proteins | sample Wag4_2014_7_11_3_FD_74797 | JGI IMG/M metagenome (GOLD analysis project Ga0079301, IMG submission 74797) | Fresh water mixed with fracking chemicals microbial communities from Ohio, USA - Utica-2 Time Series FC 2014_7_11 | ecosystem: Engineered > Industrial production > Chemical products > Input...
TCTATGAGTTGTTCGGGCGCGCTTGCCCCAGCTGCGGCGGCCTGGGCCACGTGGCGGTTCTGCCAGGCAAGGACACCTTGCAGCCCCTGGCCACGACCTCGGGTCTGGTGCGTTCGGCGGCGTCGGCCCGTGCCGAGGTGCTCAGCCCCGGTGCTCCCGAGGTCGGCGGACGCCGCCGTCGGGGGGGGCGTGGGGGCCGCGGCGGCGCTGAGCCTCTGGATGGGGGCACTCTGCTCGAGTCGTCAGCCCGTCAGTCGGCTGATGCAGAGCTCAGCCCGGCTGCTGCGCCTTCCGAGGCCGGCGGCAGTCGCCGTCCCGAGCTCGAGGTGGTGGCCGTGCCGATGGATGACACCCAGGAATTGGTCTACGGCTGGATGGGCTTGAGCCCGGCTCTGCTGCTTGAGCCGACCAACGGCAGCGACAACCTGCTGGTGCGGGTGGTGCGCCCTGGGGAAGATCCCCAGGCGGTGGTCGACGAGGCACGCCAGCAGCTGGCAGCTGCCGGTGGCCGCCGCCGCCGCCGTGGCCGCAATGGGGCCGAATCGCCATCGGCTGAATCCCCAGCGGCGCCTGCACAGCCTGCGTCGGTGGCCGTCGAGATCACCCCCTTGCCCATTGGCCTGCAGGACGAACCGCTGATCACGGTGTCGGTGCCCAGCCACACCCCCAGCCCCCGAGCCAGCCGTGAAGCGGCCCCCAAGGCCACTCCCGAACCCACTCCCGTCTCCACGCCTGAAGCCGATGACGCCGGCGAGCCCCGCCGCCGCCGCCGCCGCTCATCGGCCGCCGGTTGAGCTTCACCCCGACGCCCCGTTTGCCGGATTCGATCCCGCCGACTGCGTCGGGGTCGATGAAGTGGGCCGGGGGTGCCTGTTCGGCCCGGTCTTTGCTGCGGCGGTTCAGCTACCGGACGATGCCCTGGCGCCGCTCGCCGCGGCGGGTCTGACCGACAGCAAGCGGCTCAGCGCCCGGCGCCGACAGGCGTTGCTGCCGCTGATCCAGCATCACGCCCTGGCCACATCCCTGGGCCAGGCCTCAGCGGCCGAAATCGACCGTTGGGGCATCCGCCGGGCCACTGAACTGGCGATGTTGCGGGCCCTGCAGCGCCGTCCCTGGCAGCCCAGGATGGTGATCGTCGATGGCAACCTGCCGCTGCGCCTGTGGACCGGCGCCCAGCGCACCCTGGTCGCCGGTGACCGCCACAACCTGGCCATCGCAGCCGCCAGTGTGCTGGCCAAACAGGTCCGGGATCAGCTGATCACGCGCCTGGCCGCGCGCTACCCGGGTTACGGACTGGAGCGCCATGCCGGCTATGGCACGGTTCTGCACCGCTGTGCTCTGCAGCAGCTGGGGGCCACCCCACTGCACCGACGCAGTTTTCTGCGTGGGCTGGTCATGCCGCAGCAGCAGGCGTCGGTGGGGGGCTCTGCTGACACCACTGCTCAAAGTCGGCCAGCAGCTGCTGACCCACCCGGCTCTTGATGCCCAGCAGGATGCCGGCCAACAGCGATTGGCCGGTGGCCTCCAGCACCCGCGCCGGGATCAGCCTGAGCAGGGGCGGTTGGCTCACCCGCACGGCCAGGGTCGCCTCACCGCTGAGACCATCGCCACTCGCCACCAGCCAGGAGTCCAGGCTCAGTTCAAAGTCATCGACCAGGCCCAGGCCCTCCAGGTGGCAGTCGAGGGCCTGCAGTTCCAGGCGATCGCCGTGGTGGTGGGTGCGCAGCTCGACGACCGGCTCGATGCGCAGCTGAAACACCTGCAGCGGGGTGACGGTGTAGCGGTAGCAGCCCGGCCCCAGGGTCTGCAGCTGACGGGGGTCCAGCAGGGCGTGCACCACCCGCTGTTCATGGCTGAGGTAGTCAGCGAGGCGTTCGCGTCCCTGGGCCACGCGCAACTGCAGCTGCTGGCTGGCGCTGAAGGCCAGGGGCATGAGCTGGGGCCCGGGGCGCCATGATCCTATCGATCGCCTTTGCGTGCTCTTCACCCCCTGTCGTCATGCGTGTTGCGTTCCTCGGTCCCGTCGGCACCTATGGCGAACAGGCGGCCCATCGGCTCGCCGAGCTCGAGGGTTGGCCATCCCCAGAACTGGTGCCCCAGCAGGGGATCCGTGCGGTGGTGCAGGCCCTGGCCACGGGCCAGGCCGACGCGGCGGTGGTGCCGGTCGAAAATTCAGTCGAGGGGGGCGTGACCGCGGCCCTCGATGCCCTGTGGGAGCAGCCCGATCTGACGGTGGCGCGGGCGCTGGTGCTGCCGATCCGCCACGCCCTGGTGGGCACTGGTCCGATCGAGGCCGTCAGCGAGGTGCTGTCCCACCCCCAGGCCCTGGCCCAGTGCAGCCAGTGGCTCGAGACCCAGTTGCCCGCGGCGCTGCAGTTGCCCACCAGTTCGACCGCCGAGGCGGCACGCCTGGTGCGGGGCAGCCGCTTCCGGGCGGCGGTGGCCTCGACCGAGGCCGCCCGCGAGCACGGCCTCGAGGTGTTGTCGTATCCGATCAATGACGTGGCCGGCAACTGCACCCGTTTTCTGCTGCTCAGACGCGGTGAGCGCCTGTTGCACGGTGCCCTGGCCAGCCTGGCCTTCTCACTGCATGCCAACCATCCCGGCGCCCTGCTGGAGGCCCTGGTCTGCATTCAGCGGCGCGACCTGAACATGAGCCGGATCGAATCGCGCCCCTCGAAGCGCGAGATGGGGGAATACATCTTTTTTGTCGACCTCGAACTGGCCGAGGCCGAGGGCGAGGCGGCTCTGCAGGCGGTCCTGGACGATCTGGCGCCCCTGTGCGAGCACCTGGCCCTGTTCGGCGCCTATCCGATCACCACCGATGCCTGAGTCCGGTGCGCGGTTTGTCAGGCCGTTCTCCCTGGATCAGCCGGGTTTCTGACCGCGAAAGACCCCGAAGCGCATCAGGCCCGTGGCAAAGGCCCAGTGCATCAGCATCAGTGTCGGAACCTCGCGCAGCCCCAGCCCCACGCCCCGCAGGCCCAGGCTGAGCACAGCTGCCGGCCGGCGTGCCCCCTCAACGATCGAATCGAACCAGGAGGGCAGGGTCGCCGCACTCCAGTCGCCGGTTGTGATGGCGATGCCACCGGCATGGATGCTGCCCTGCAGATGGGCCTGCAGGCCCTCGATCGAGGCGAATTCGGGGTGAGCCCAGTTGTCCAGCAACTGGCGCATCACCCACTTCTCGAGGGGCGACAGTTCGCCCTGGCTGGGGTCCCGCCGGTTCCAGTCGGCGACCGCCAGGCGCCCCTTGGGCTTCAGCACCCGCAGCAGCTCATCGGCGTAGCGCTGCTTGTCGGCCATGTGGGGACAGGCTTCGACGCTCCAGACGGCATCAAAACTCTGATCCTCCAGCTCCAGCGCCAAGGCGTCCATGACCGCAAAGGTGCAGTGCTGGTTCAGCGGGGCCGCGGTCAGGCTCTGGGCCCTGGCGATCTGGGCGGGGCTGATGCTGATGCCCAGCACCTCAAAGCCATAGGCATCAGCCAGGATGCGGCTGCTGCCGCCGATGCCGCAGCCCACATCGAGAACGCGGGAACCGGCCGGCAGCTGATCGAGGCCGCTCCAGTGCGTCAGCTGGTGGACGAAATCGTGCTTGGCCTGGCGAAAGTCGCGGGGCCTCGGCGGATCTCCGTAGTGCCCCAGGTGAATGTGCTCGCCCCAGAGGCGCTCCAGCAGGGCGTCGTTGGTCCAGTTGTCGTAGGCCCTGGCAACGCTGCTGCTGTCGGTGTAAGCCCGGCTCATGCTGCGTGTAGGGGGCTAGGTGGTGGGGAAGGTGTCCTTGAGAACGGTTCTGGCGGCCAGCTGCCGGCGGGTGTGGTCCAACAGGGTGTATTCCTGGCGCAGGCGCTCGGCCGTGTCGGTGATTTCGAGCAGGGCCTGTTGTTGTTCGGCTACGGGACCGGCCAGGTGAGAACCGATCCAGAACGACAATTCGCGCGGTAGATCCGGCAGATCGCTGGGCAGGGTCGCCGGTTTGCCGATCAGTTTTCCTGTCAGCTCGACCACGTCCTGCAGGGCCTGGGACACGTCGCGGGCCAGTTCGTCCAGGCTGTCGTGGGTTTCGGCCGAATCATCCTCGATCCAGCTCACCAGCCCCACGCGAAACGGTGTCTCCCTCAGGATCTCCAGCACGCGAAAGCGCTGCTGGCCCATGGTGACGATGTTGCTGCGGTCGTTCTCTTCGGTCTGGCAGTGGATGACCTCTGCGCAGCAGCCGACGCTGGCCATGCGCTGCGATTCTGGATCCCAGCGCACCACCCCGAACCGGCGATCTTCGGCGAGCACGGTCCGGAGCATCATTCGGTACCGCGGCTCAAAGATATGCAGAGGCAGCACTTCCTGGGGAAACAGCACCAGATCCGGCAGGGGAAACAGCGGCAATTCCCGTACAGCCAGTTCACCCATCGTGCTGTCCGACAATGACCCCGATCCTAGGAACGCCGCGTTGGGCACCGTTGGGGATCAGGGCCATGGTCCTGTGGCGGGACTGATCAGAGCTTGACTTCGATGTCAACGCCACTGGGAAGGTCAAGCTTCATCAGCGCGTCGATCGTTTTCGAGCTTGGGCTGTAGATGTCGATGATCCGACGGTGGGTGCGGGTTTCGAAGTGTTCCCGTGAGTCCTTGTCCACGTGGGGCGAACGCAGCACGCAATAGATCTTGCGCTTGGTGGGTAGAGGAATCGGCCCGATCGCTGTCGCAGCGGTGTGATCGGCCGTTTCAATGATTTTGTCGCAGGAGAGATCCAGCATGCGGCGATCAAACGCTTTCAGGCGGATGCGGATCTTCTGTTGAGCGATGGCTGTGGACATGGGATTGGAAGAGCAATGATCTGGCAAGCGTCCGCGGTTGCACTTGAACCGGGATGTCGGGGGCCCGATCAGGTTGACCCCGGAGGTGAGTTGTCGAGGTTCAGGCGTTGGTGGGCCCAGAGGACCCACCAATCAACCCTAGATCAGCACGGTTGTGCCGTCGGGATCACTCGATGATCTTGGAGACCACGCCGGCACCGATGGTGCGGCCGCCTTCGCGAATGGCGAAGCGCATGCCCTGCTCGATGGCCACCGGGCAGATCAGCTCGCCGGTCATCTTGATGCGGTCACCCGGCATCACCATTTCGACGTTGGCGCCGTCGTCAGAGGTGAAGGCCGTGATCTGGCCGGTCACGTCGGTGGTACGGATGTAGAACTGCGGGCGGTAGCCAGCAAAGAAGGGGGTGTGACGACCGCCTTCTTCCTTCTTGAGGACGTACACCTCACCCTCGAACTTGGTGTGGGGCTTGATGGAGCCGGGCTTGACCAGCACCATGCCGCGCTCGATGTCCTCTTTCTGAATGCCGCGCAGCAGCAGGCCGACGTTGTCGCCCGCCATGCCCTCATCGAGCAGTTTGCGGAACATCTCGACGCCGGTAACGGTGCACTTGCGGGTGTCCTTGATGCCGACGATTTCGATTTCTTCGCCCACCTTGACCTTTCCGCGCTCGATCCGGCCGGTGGCGACGGTGCCGCGACCGGTGATCGAGAACACGTCTTCGACGGCCATCAGGAAGGGCTTGTCGACTTCGCGCTCGGGCTCGGGGATCGACTCGTCGACAGCCTTCATCAGCTCGTCAACCTTGCCTTCCCAGGTGGCGTCACCTTCGAGGGCTTTGAGACCCGAGACCTGCACCACGGGGATGTCGTCGCCGGGGAAGTCGTAGCTGCTCAGCAGCTCGCGCACCTCCAGTTCGACCAGCTCGAGGATCTCCTCGTCGTCGACCATGTCGCATTTGTTGAGGGCCACCACGAGGGCGGGAACACCCACCTGCTTGGCCAGCAGGATGTGCTCCTTGGTCTGGGCCATCGGGCCGTCGGTGGCGGCGACCACGAGGATCGCACCATCCATCTGGGCGGCACCGGTGATCATGTTCTTCACGTAGTCCGCGTGACCGGGGCAGTCCACGTGGGCGTAGTGACGGTTATCGGTCTCGTACTCGACGTGAGCGGTGTTGATGGTGATGCCGCGCTCACGCTCTTCGGGTGCGCCGTCGATCTGGTCATAGGCCTGGGCCTTGGCCATGCCCTTCTTGGCCAGCACGTTGGTGATGGCGGCCGTGAGGGTGGTCTTGCCGTGGTCAACGTGGCCGATGGTGCCGATGTTGACGTGGGGTTTGTTCCTTTCGAACTTCTCGCGAGCCATGGTTGTAAAGAATCGGGGGGGTTATGGGGTTGGGTGAAGATCAGGATTTGCCCTGATTCTTGGAGATGATGGCCTCGGCCACATTGCGAGGAACTTCCTCGTAATGGCTGAACTCCATCGAGAAGATACCCCGACCCTGAGTCATGGATCGGAGCTGGGTGGCGTAGCCGAACATCTCGGCCAGAGGCACCTTGGCCTGGACCTTGGACTGTCCGTCGTCGACGGACTGGCCCTCGACCTGACCACGACGGGATGAGAGATCGCCGATCACGGAACCGAGGAAATCCTCGGGGATCTCGACCTCCACCTTCATCATGGGCTCAAGAAGTACAGGATTGCACTTCTTGACGGCGTCCTTGAAGGCCATGGAGCCGGCGATTTTGAACGCCATTTCCGAAGAGTCGACGTCGTGATACGAACCGTCGACCATGGTGACCTTCACATCGATCATCGGAAAACCAGCGATCACGCCGGATTCGCAGGTCTCCTTCATGCCGTTTTCGGCAGGACCGATGTATTCCTTGGGAACGATGCCGCCAACAATCTTGTTGACGAACTCAAACCCTGAACCCGGTTCTCCGGGCTGCATCTCGATCACCACGTGGCCGTATTGGCCTTTGCCGCCGGTCTGGCGGGCGAACTTGCCTTCGCCTTTGGAGCTGCTGCGGATGGTTTCCCGATAGGACACCTGAGGTGCGCCGATGTTGGCCTCCACCTTGAACTCGCGCAACATGCGGTCCACGAGGATCTCGAGGTGGAGCTCGCCCATGCCGGCAATCACGGTCTGGCTGGTCTCCGGATCAGTCGAGACGCGGAAAGTGGGATCTTCTTCAGCCAGAGATTGCAGCGCTTTGGAGAGTTTCTCCATGTCGCCCTTTGTCTTGGGCTCGACGGCCACCGAAATCACCGGTTCGGGAATGAACAGCGATTCGAGGATGATCGGATTCGAGTCCACGCAAAGCGTATCGCCCGTTGTGGTGTCCTTCAGACCGAGAACCGCACCCAGATCGCCTGCGCGCAGCTCATCCACTTCCTCGCGATCGTCAGCCTTGAGCAGGATCAGACGGGAAATCCGTTCTTTTTTGTCTTTGGTGGAATTGGAGACATAGCTTCCCTTCTGCAGCACGCCCGAGTAGACGCGCACGAAAGTCAGTTTCCCGAAGGGGTCAGCCATGACTTTGAAGGCCAGGGCGCTGAACGGTTCGTTGTCGTCAGCGGGACGCACGGCCTCGGTGCCATCGGGGAGGACACCCTGGATCGGGGGGACATCGACGGGTGCCGGCAGGTAGTCGACAACGGCGTCGAGCAGCAATTGGACGCCTTTGTTCTTGAAGGCGGAGCCGCACAGCATGGGCACCAGGCCGTGCTTCAGCACACCCTCACGGATGCCCTTGCGCAGCTGCTCTTCGCTCAGTTCACCGCTGTCGAGGAACTGCTCGATCAGAGCTTCATCGGTCTCGGCAACCGACTCCATCAGCACACCCCGCCAGGTTTCCACCAGGTCGGCCATGTCGGCGGGGATGTCGGTCTCTTCGATGTCCTTGCCCAGGTCATCCTTGTAGATGAAGGCGCGGTTCTTGACCAGGTCAACGATGCCGCTCAGCTCTCCCTCGGCTCCGATCGGCAGCTGGATGGGGACAGCCTTGGCTTTGAGGCGATCCTTGATCTGCCCGTAGACCTTGAGGAAGTCAGCCCCGGTGCGGTCCATCTTGTTGACGAACACCATGCGGGGCACGCTGTAGCGATCCGCCTGACGCCAGACCGTTTCAGACTGGGGCTGGACACCACCGACGGCGCAGAAGACGGCGATCACGCCATCAAGAACCCGCATGGAACGCTCGACTTCGATCGTGAAGTCGACGTGCCCCGGCGTGTCAATGATGTTGATGCGGTGATCCTTCCAGCTGGTGGAGATGGCAGCCGCCGTGATGGTGATACCACGCTCACGCTCCTGCGCCATCCAGTCGGTGACTGCAGCACCGTCGTGGACTTCGCCCATCTTGTGGACCACACCCGAATAGAACAGGATGCGTTCGGTCGTGGTGGTCTTGCCTGCGTCGATGTGAGCGGCGATACCGATGTTTCTGACGCGTTCCAGTGGAAAGGCGCGGGCCACGTGAGAGGTCTCCGAAAGGGAAGGCAAAAAGCGGGCGTCACTCTACAGAGTGGGGCTGTCCGGGGGAGGGACAGGGCTCTGCTGAGCTGGGTGGTGGCAGGCCGGAGTGCCCAGGGCTCCGACCCGATCGCCATTCAGTAGCGGTAGTGGGCGAAGGCCTTGTTGGCCTCGGCCATCTTGTGGGTTTCTTCGCGCTTGCGTACGGCGCTGCCAGCCTCATTGGCTGCATCCATCAGTTCGCCGGCCAGTTTGTGGGCCATGCTGCGGCCGTTGCGGGCGCGGGAGTAATTGACGAGCCAGCGCAGGGCCATGGCAGTACCGCGTTCCTGACGCACCTCCATCGGCACCTGGTACGTGGCACCACCGACCCGGCGGGCGCGGACTTCGACCAGGGGTGTGGCGTTCTTGACCGCGGTCTCGAACAGCTCGAGCGGGTCACTGCCGGTGCGCTCACCGATCAGGCCAAAGGCATCCGAGAGGATGCGCTGGGCGGTGGATTTCTTGCCGTGCTTCATCAGCCGGGCCACGATCATCGAGGCGAGACGGCTGTTGAACTGGGGATCGGGCAGGATCGGGCGCTTTTCGGCGGCGTTGCGGCGTGACATGGGCCGTGGGGATCAGAACGAAAACGTTGAACGAGTGAAGGCTGGCGTCAGGAGATCACTCCTTGGGGGTCTTGGCGCCGTACTTGGAACGAGCCTGACGACGGTCCTTGACACCGGCGGTGTCGAGGGTGCCGCGGATGATGTGGTAGCGCACACCGGGCAGGTCCTTGACCCGGCCGCCACGGATCAGAACCACGGAGTGCTCCTGCAGGTTGTGACCGATGCCTGGGATGTAGGCGGTCACTTCGAAGCCCGAGGTAAGGCGCACGCGGGCCACCTTGCGCAGGGCCGAGTTCGGCTTCTTTGGGGTGGAGGTGTACACACGGGTGCACACACCGCGTCGCTCGGGGCAGGCGCGCAGGGCGGGGGATTTGGTCTTACGGGTCAGGCGCTGACGCTCGGTGCGGATCAGCTGCTGGATGGTGGGCATCGAGGACCGGAACTGGGTCGGCGTACGGGAGCGGTAGGCGCGATTCGGTCGACCGACCGACAGCGACAATCCGCCACCTTACTGCGTCGGTGTTCCGCCCCTCTGGGCGGGCCCGAATGCCGCACCGCAGGCGCAGCTGCGCTGCCCTTCGCCGGGGCGCACCAGAATTCCACCGCCGCTCAGATCGCCCCGGTAGTCCAGGCTCAGGCCGGCCAGCAGCTCCAGCTGTTGCTGGGGTGCATAGACCGTGACGCCGTCGGCGCGGGCCACCGGCACACCGGCCAGATGGCCTGGCCGCAGCCGCACCGTCCAGCGTTCACAGCCACCGTCGACCAGGTCCAGATGCATCAGCCCCGGGGTGCCGGCGACGGCAGCCTGCCGCCCCAGTTCAGCAGCGGCGGCGGCGGTCAGATGAAGGCTCTGGCCCCTGGTCATGGCATGGCCTGTCAGGCAGGTCTCAAAACGGATCAACGCACTCTGGCAGTCGGCTGGGGCTGCGCTGTCAGTCCTGCACCGACGGCGCCCAGACCGCTGGGCACCAGTCCCAGGCCGTGATGGACGGAGCCGGCGACACCGCGGCCCTTGACCGCCATCACCCCTCCCACGACCAGGCCGGTGGAGCTGCCACCATCCAGGTTGAGGGCATCCTGCAGGCCCAGTTGGCGCAGCAGACGGGCCGCCTCCACCAGGCTCGGGCCGGCAGTGTTGCGCCCCTCGAGCGTGATCAGCCAGAGCTGGCGACCATCGCTGGCGACCACCGTGCGGGGGGCCCCCTGCTGCAGAAAGGCAGCGCTGAAGGTCTCGCGGGGGCCATCCAGCACGATCTGCCCGTCGTTCAGCAGCAGCGGTCCTCCGCCAATGACGAACGGTTCTGAGCCCAGTTCGCTGCTGGGTCTGCTGACCAGGCTCAGGGCGTCACCGACGTTCCACGGCAGCTCGACCCCGCCGCGGGCCACCACCAGGGTCTCGCCCGGCCTCAGGGCCACACCCTGCTCGAGTTGGTCGGGCCCGTGGAGGCTCTGAACCCGTCCGCTCTGCAGCACCAGGGCGCGTTCATTGCCGCTCAGGGCGCGGTAGGCAGGGCCCCAGTCGGCGGTGTAGCGGCTCAGCCCCCGTTGCAGGTAACCGCTGTTGACGACCAGCACCGGTTGGCGGTTGCCGTTGCGGTCGCTGATCCACTCGTCGAGGCTGAGACGCCCGAACCGGGGCATAGTGCCGGGCCTCCAGGCCACCGCTCCCCGGTTCAGGATCGGTCCTGACAACCAGCTGCCTTCAACCTTGAGGGCACCCAGCGGCAGGCGTTTGGTGCGGTTGAAGAAGCCGCCGTTGATCGCCACCAGAGCGTCCTGCCGGGACGCCAGCTGCTGCAGCGAGCTCAGACCCTCCATGCCACCGGCGCCCCGGGTCAGGGGGCGCAGCACCAGCGCCGGATTGCGGGGATCGAGCCGCACCGCATTGAGGCGCACATCGCCCAGTTCCCGGCGATCCCAGTGCAGGTCCTTGCCCAGCAGGGCCAGCAGGCGCGGGTCGCTGGGCTCGACCGGGGTGCTGGCCGCAGCAGCAGGCGCGGCTCCGGCTGCCGCGTCCAGATCGATCACGATCCGGGCCGGATCGCCAAGGGTGAACACCCGCTGGGCTGCTCCGGCGGTTGGCTGCAGCAGCAGCCCCGATGCCGTGGGACGGATCTGGAGCCCCAGATCAGCCAGCGCTCCCCGTTGGGCGTCAGCGCTGGAGAGTCCCAGCCAGACCTGTTCCCCATCGCGGCGGATCGGGGCCGGACCGGCCAGATCCAGCACCACCCGCCGTTGGCCCGGTTGGCGCGAACTGCGCACCCCGCGCAGGGCCACAGGCGGCCAGTCGAGCGCCAGCACGCCGTCCCGTACCTGACTGGTGACGCCCGTGCCGTCGAGCAGCGCGGCCACCTCAACGGCCACCTCGTCTTCAAGGCTGCGTTGGCCCGTGGCCGGCACCTCAAGCTCGCGGCCGAACCACTCGAGTTTGAGTGCTCCCGAGCTCTGGCTGCGGCTGCTCATGCCCAGCTGGTTCAGGAGCACCTCGAGTGGCAGCCAGAGCTCCAGCAGCTGACCTCCAGACCCCTGTCTGAGCTGCCAGCGGGCCTGTTGCAGCTGGCCGCCCAGACGCAGCTGCCGGCCGCTTTGCAGAGGCGCGTCGCCTCGGCTGCGGGGCGCGCTGATGACGGCCGGAGGCAACGGTGGCGGGGCCTGGATCAGGGACGGCAGGCCTGCCATTGAGGGAAGTGCCAGCAGGGGGAGCAGCCAGGCTGCCGTGGCCATCGAGAGCATCGTCTTCGGACTGGAAAGCTAGCCCCGCTCTGCGAATCCTTAGGATCCAAGGTTCTGCCATCGCCATTGGTGCTGCCCGCGGGCGGCAGCTGGGGATGCCCCTGATCACTGGTGTTGAGACCCCGGCTTATGCCTGCTTCCTCCCATCCCACCTGGCCCCATTGCGACAGTGCGCCACCGGCTGCCGTGGCGGGTGAGAAGGACGCATGCGGCGTGGGCTTTCTGGCCCATCTCGGCGGTCAGCCGAGCCACTGGGTGCTGCAGCAGGCCCTGCGTGGCCTGGACTGCATGGAGCATCGCGGCGGCTGCGGTGGGGACAGCGACTCGGGTGACGGCGCCGGCGTGTTGTGCTCCATCCCCTGGCCCTTTGTCGAAGCGGTCTGGCCGGCTGCCCAGGCCTCGAGCGGCCAGCTGCGCGGCCTGGCCACGGTGTTTCTGCCCACCGACAGTGCCCGGCGTGACGACGCCCGCCGGTTCTGCGAGCAGGAGGCCCAGGCCCTGGGTCTGACCAGCCTGGGCTGGCGTGATGTGCCGGTGGATGTCTCGGTTCTGGGCCCCATGGCCCGCCAGACCGCCCCCCACATCGCCCATTGGCTCGTGGGCGCCCCCGGCGGTTGCGATGGCGATGCGCTTGAAGCGTTGTTGTTCCGCCTGCGCCGGCGTGCCGTGGACCGCAGTCGGGCGGCCTGGGGGGCGTCCACCGGTGACCTCTATTTCGCCTCGATCAGCTGCCGCACCGTCGTCTACAAGGGCATGGTGCGTTCGGAGGTGTTGCCCCGCTTCTACAGGGACCTGCGCGATGAGCGCTTTGCGGTCAGCTTTGCGGTGTACCACCGCCGCTTCAGCACCAACACCCTGCCCCGCTGGCCCCTGGCCCAGCCGATGCGGCTGCTGGGCCACAACGGCGAGATCAACACCCTGCTGGGCAACATCAACTGGGCCAGTGCCGCCGAGGCCAATCTTGAAGAGGTCTGGGGTGAGGCCGCCGGCGATCTGCGTCCCCTGGTCAATCCGGCCTTCAGCGATTCGGCCAACCTCGATGCCACCCTTGAGTTGCTGGTGCGCAGCGGCCGGCCGATCACCGACAGCCTGCTGACGCTGGTGCCCGAGGCCTTCCGGGATCAGCCGGAACTCGATGACAAGCCCGCGATCCGGGCCATGTACGCGTACAACGCCTGCCTGCAGGAACCCTGGGATGGCCCGGCGCTGCTGGTGTTCGCCGATGGTCACACCGTCGGCGCCACCCTGGACCGTAACGGACTGCGCCCGGCTCGCTACTGCATCACCAGCGACGGTTACGTCGTGATGGGCTCAGAGACTGGCGTGGTCGAGCTCGACGAGAGCCGCATCGTTGAAAAGGGCCGTCTGGGCCCTGGCCAGATGCTGGCTGTCGACCTGGACCGCGGCCGTCTGCTGCGCAACTGGGAGGTCAAGGCCGAGGCCGCGGCGCGCCACCCCTATGGCGACTGGTTGGCCCAGCACCGCCGCAACCAGAGCCCCCAGCCCTGGGAGCAGCAGCGCCATGTGGGTGACCTGGAGCTGTTGCAACTGCAGAGTGCCTCAGGCTTCGGCGCCGAGGACCTGGAGCTGGTGATCGAAGACATGGCCGGCGCCGGCAAGGAGCCGACCTACTGCATGGGGGATGACATCCCCCTGGCTGTGCTGTCGAACAAGCCTCACCTGCTGTACGACTACTTCAAGCAGCGTTTCGCCCAGGTCACCAATCCGCCGATCGACCCGCTGCGCGAAAAGCTGGTCATGAGCCTGGAGATGCACCTGGGCCAGCGCCGCTCGGCCCTGCGGCCCCAGGCCGAGGCCGCCGCGGTGCTGCACCTCGATTCGCCCGTGCTCAACGAGGCTGAGCTGGCAGGCCTGGGCGGCCATGGGTTAGCCCTGAGCACCCTGTCGACGCTGATGCCTGTCGTCGAGGGGCCGTCAGCGCTTGAAGCCTCGGTGCAGCGGCTCTGCCGCGAGGCCGAGGCGGCTGTGCGCGGCGGTGCGCGCATCCTGGTGCTGAGCGACCGCCAGCGCCTGGATGGCCAGGCCGGTGGCATCAATGCCACCACCGCGGCCCTGCCGCCGTTGTTGGCGGTGGGGGCCGTCCACCACCATCTGCTGCGCTCGGGTCTGCGGCTCGAGGCCTCGATCGTGATCGAGACCGCCCAGTGCTGGAGCACCCATCACCTGGCCTGCCTGATCGGCTACGGCGCCAGTGCCGTCTGCCCCTGGCTGGCCTGGGAGACCACGCGCCACTGGCTCGCGCATCCCCGCACCCAGAAGCTGATCGAGACCGGCAAGCTGCCGGCCCTGAGCCTGGACAAGGCCCAGGCCAACGTGCGTCAGGCCCTCGAAGACGGCCTGCGCAAGATCCTCTCCAAGATCGGCATCTCGCTGCTGGCCAGCTATCACGGCGCCCAGATCTTTGAAGCGATCGGCATCGGCGCTGACCTGATCGCGCTGGCGTTCAAGGGCACCACCAGCCGGGTGGCGGGCCTCAGCCTGACCGACCTGGCCAGCGAGACCCTGGCGATCCACGCCAAGGCGTTCCCTGAACTCAACCGCAGCAAGCTCGAGTTCATGGGCTTTGTGCAGTACCGCACCGGCGGCGAGTACCACCTCAACAGCCCCGAGATGGCCAAGGCCCTGCATGCCGCCGTTGCGGCGGGCCCGGGCTACGACCATTTCTCGACCTACAAGACCCTGCTCGAGAACCGCCCGGTCACGGCCCTGCGCGACCTGCTCGAGCTGAAGCCGGCACCTGCGCCCCTGCCCCTCGATCAGGTCGAGAGCGTTGAAAGCATCTGCAGCCGCTTCTGCACCGGTGGCATGAGCCTCGGGGCCCTGTCGCGCGAGGCCCATGAGGTGCTGGCGGTGGCCATGAACCGCATCGGCGGCAAGAGCAACAGCGGCGAGGGCGGCGAAGATCCGGCCCGCTTCAACGTGCTCAACGATGTCGACGGCGAGGGGCGTTCGGCCACCCTGCCCAGCATCAAGGGCCTGCGCAACGGCGACACCGCCTGCTCGGCGATCAAGCAGATCGCCTCGGGACGCTT
>Ga0079301_1000854_pt1 | contig 14674 bp, 12 predicted proteins | sample Wag4_2014_7_11_3_FD_74797 | JGI IMG/M metagenome (GOLD analysis project Ga0079301, IMG submission 74797) | Fresh water mixed with fracking chemicals microbial communities from Ohio, USA - Utica-2 Time Series FC 2014_7_11 | ecosystem: Engineered > Industrial production > Chemical products > Input...
CCATCCTCGCGCCAGCGCGTCCAAACCCCTTGACGCAGCCCTCGTTCAAACGCGCCCTGCATCAACAAGGCCCCGTTCGCATGACGCCAAGTCCACAGCCCGACGCGCACGCCGTGGTCCCATTGGCCTTCGGATTCGACCACGCCATCGGGGTACTGCACGCGAGCGGCTCCGTGCAGGGCACGACCGGCGAAGGCGTGTTGTTTGTAGAGGGCATCCGAGGGATAGCGCATCTCCACGACCTCGACGTGTTCGCAACTGACGAGGGCCGCGCCACCGAGGAGCAGCGGCACGATCCGGCGCAGATCCATGCACGCAGCATGCCAGACACGAGACCTCGCGACTAGCCTCTCGCACCGAGCGCGCCTGTCGCGTAGAACCCTGATCGTGGCGAGCAGACTTCTGACCTACTTGCAGCGGTGCTACCGCTTGGGCTTTGGCCTGCTGCTGACTTGCGGCCTCTTGGTGGGCGCGCTTGCGGGCGGCTGCACGCCTCAGGTCCGCGACCAGAAGAGCGTGATTGTCATCGTCATCGACACGCTGCGACGCGACAAGCTCGGGATCTACGGCAACACGCGCGGCTTGACGCCCCAGCTCGATGCCTTGGCTAGCGAGGCGTTGGTGTGCGACGACGCATGGGCCCACGCGCCGTGGACTCTACCCTCCACCGCGTCGCTATTGTCGGGTGTCTTGCCGCAGCGCCACGGGGCCGGCGGGGATGTGAGCAGCGGCTTCCGCGCGGTGCGCGAGGACACACCTCTGCTGGCCGAACAGTTCCGTGCCCATGGCTGGCGCACGGGTCTAATCGCCAATGTGGACTTTCTTGGCCCGGCCTTCGGACTCACGCGCGGCTTCGAGCATGTGGACGCGCTCGGCAGCCGTGACAACCATACGCCACGCACAGCCACGCGCACCACGCAAGATGCATTGCGCTTTGTAGAAGGCTGCGGTGACCAGCCGTTCTTCTTGGTGCTGCACTACTTTGATGTGCACGCCGAGTACGAACCACCGCAGCCGTGGCGCGCGCGCTTTGCGGATCCGCGCGACGCAGCGGAGCGCACGCAACCCATGGGCTCGCGCGAGCAAGTGGTAGCGCGCCGGTTCCAAGGCGCGACTCTCGATGCTGATCTGTTAGGTCGCATGGAGCGGCTCTACGATGCCGAAGTAGCGTATGTAGACGACGCAATCGGAGCTTTCTGGCGTGGCTTGCCCGAGCAGGTGCGCGCCACCTGCACGCTGGTCGTCACCTCGGATCACGGCGAAGAATTTGGCGAACATGGCGATTGGGAGCACGGGCACACGCATCATCCGGAGGTACTGCGCGTGCCGCTGTTCCTGCGTGCACCGGATCTGAGCCCGCGACGCGAAACGGCGCTGGTCGGACATGTGGATGTCGCGCGCACTCTCTTGGCGCGCGCTGGCTTGAACGAAAAAAGAGCGCGCGATGGACAGCGCTTGGACACTGCACCTCTGCCCAGCAAAACGCAGCATCACACTGCATTTGGTCGTTTCTGGGGCCCCGCAACCACCTCTTTGCGCAGTGAAAGCTACGCGGTGCATCGCCGCGCGTCACCGCAAGCACCGCTGCTGTACGAACGCCCCACCGATGCGTGGGAAGCGCAGCCTGTACGCAATGAAGCGCGCCTGCAAGGAGCCTTGGTTACGCTCGCCGCTTGGGAAGCAGAGCAGGAACTGCTGCCTGCCAAGCAAGGACCGACCCCTCGCATGGATGCCTCGACCAAACAGCGCTTGGACGGCGTAGGCTACGTGGAAGCCCCACGCTGAGCACGCTCGTCAAGTATGCATGACACACCCCGCATGACAAACAGGGAGCGCTGGTGGTTGGCCGGAGCTCTGCTGCTGGCACTCGTGGTGCGCGTCGTGGCAACTTTCCAGGCACGCGCGCTCAACCCTGATTTCTATGCGCCGCAGATGGACGCGCTCTTCCATGTGGAGTGGGCGCGCGCGCTGGCGAACGGAACGGAGTACCTCGATGGTCCGTTCTTTCGCGCGCCCCTCTATCCGCTGTTCCTTGCCGGTGTGATGCAGTTGGCCGGCGACGACTTGGTGTGGCCGCGCTTAGTGCAAGCCGCACTGGGCACCGCGACCTGCGCGTTCGTGTTCCTTGCAGCGCGGCAACTGGCGAGCACTCGCACGGCATTGCTCGCCACCCTGCTGTGTGCGTTGACACCGCTGTTGGCCTACTTTGAAACCGAATTGCTGCTGCCCGTGCTCGAGTGCTTCTTTGGCACGCTGGCCTTGTGGTGTCTGTTGCGTGCCCACCGCACACATCTTTGGTGGCACTACGTGGCTGCAGGTGGCGCTATCGGCGCAGCTGCGATCGTGCGACCCAACTTCTTGGCCGTGGCGGTGGTGTGTGGCCTGTGGCTCGTGTGGCGCGCATCGCAAGAGCGCCTGCGTTGCGCTGCGTTGTATGCGTTGGGCGTCGTGGCTCCCATTGCACCTGTGGCCTGGATCAATGCAAGCGAAGGCGACTTTGCATGGATCGCCACACAAGGCGGCGTGAACTTGTGGATCGGCAACAATCCTGCTTCCGATGGCAGCACCGCGATCGTGCCTGGCACGCGTCCCGACTGGTGGGGCGGCTACTTCGATTCCATCGCCCAAGCAGAAGCAGCGGAAGGGCGCAAGCTCTCTGCGACCGAAGTCTCGCAGCACTACACTCAGCGCGTCTGGTCGTGGTGGCGTAGCGAACCACAAGCAGCTGCAGCGTTGCTGTGGTGGAAGGTGCGCTTGTTGGTGCTGAACCATGAGCTCGGGAACAACCAAGAGGATGCGTACTTCCTCGCGACCTACACGCCGGTCTTGAAGTACTTGCCGGTGCGCTGGTGGGTGCTCTTTGCGTTTGGCGCACTCGGTCTGTGGGTGTTGCGTGGCGAATCCTGTCATGCAGGCCTCGCGCTGTTCGTGCTGACGTACGCGGGAACCATCGTGCTCTTCTTCGTGTGTGCGCGCTTTCGTACACCGCTTTTGCCACCGCTGTGCATCGCGAGCGCAGCCGCCATGCTGTACATCGTCGATGCTCTGCGTGCCCGCCGCTTGCAAACGGTAAGTCTGGCGTTGTTGGCAGTCGCGGCACTTGCCACTTGGTCCTTGGCCACACCTGCACGCGTCGACACCAGCCTCGCGCTGGGGCCATGGCAGGAAGGTGTTGCTCATGTGCGCGCAGGGAACGATGCGCTAGCTATCGCACGCTTTGATGAAGCACTGCGGCGCAATGCGGATATTTGGCTGGTCCACAAGGATCGTGCGCTCGCGCTGCAACGCCTAGGACGCTTGGACGAAGCCCGTTCTGCTGCTGGTAAGGCAGCTGCGCTCGCGCCACAGGCGCTCGATGCCCAACGAACCCTAGTCGCCGTCGAGCTGGCGCGCGCCGACCTGAACAGTGCTCTAACCGCGGCCCGCGCCGCCGTCGCCGCGGATCCCCTCTCCAGCGATGCGCGCTACGACCTCGGGCGTGTCATCGTGGCTCAGCTCACTCTTGGCGGAGCTGATGAATCCAGCCAAGCTGCAGATCTCGCCACCGAGGCAGCACGAGCCCTAGAGTCCGGCGCGCGCACCGCGCGCCAGCCGCAGCAGGCGTTCAATTGCCTGTATGCGTTGGTGGAGCTGGCTCGATTGCGCAATGAGCAGGCGGTGCGCCTGCGGGCAGCGGAGGCAGCATGCAGGCTGCTGGTGGCTCCGGATGCCGAAGGCTGGTATTGGCGTGTGCACGAGCAGCGGTTGGATGCGTTGGTGGCGCTGGGGCGAGGGGCGGAGGCGAGTGTGGAGGCGCGGAGGTTGTTGGCGGGCGTGGAGGATTCGAGGTCGGGGGTGCTGCAGCGGTTCGTGCGCTGACATCGATACTGGCTCCGTTGAGTGTGCGCGATCTGCACAGCCCACGCGGAAGCTGATGCTGGTAATCGCAGAATTCTGGGGACAGCAACGCCGGCCGTGCGTCTGGTAAGAATACGCGACATGAATCCCGACGCACGGGATGCATCCTTGCAGCCTGTACATGGTCTACCAGGCCTCAGGCTGGCGCGCAGTGCCAGCGCATAGGCCGCAAGTCAGCGCAGCCTGTACGCGCGTTTCTGCGACTCAGGCCAGTGGAATTTCCACCCGCATGGTGCACGCGCGCCTTGACATGGCTGCCAGCGGCATAGGAGGCCTGAACTTCGTGCACACTCATTGGGGCCAGTATCACTCTGCTCCCAAAAAGCTGCGGCCCGCAGTGCGCTAAGCACTACGGGCCGCAGTCAAACTCCCAGCTGCTCAGCAGGTCAGCTCAAGTCGCGCCTGAGCCTACCCACCTCGCACGCCCGATCAGATCAGGGCGCCCAGGTGATCTCGTAGCCGTTCGTCAGGTTGAACGTCGAGGCCGTGCAGAACGCGGCCGCGTTGCGGTACCACGTCTGGTAGGTGCGGGTACCCGGAGCGGTGATCGCGCCGCGGACCGACACGGCGAGGTCAGCACCCACCGGGTAGCTCGACACGCCAGCCACGTTCGTCTTGGTGCCGAGACGGGTGATCGTGCCACCCGCGCAGCGCAGACCGTCACCGAACACGGTGCCGAGGCCCGTGTTCAAGCGCAGGGTGCCCTGGAAGTACAGAGCGTTCGAGTTCGGCATGCCACCGGCCGTCAAAACGACGGTGTCGGCCGCGAGGCTGGCGGTGCCAGCTGCGCCCAGAACAGCACCCGTCGGATCGACCGAGCTGGCGCAGCCGCGACCAGCGCCACCCACGTTGCCGCAGGGGCAGGCCGTCGCCGTGCCGTCACCCGAGCAGAAGGCCACGCCCGGTTCGGTCGGAACGCACGCGTTGGCGTTCAGCTCGAGCCAGAAGGAGGCCATCGGGATCGCGGTGCCGAACCAGTAGCAGCCGGGGGCCGTCGGGCCACCCTCAATGTAGAAGCTGTTCTGGGTGCCCATGCCCGTGCCGTCTTCGAGGTAGTTCACGGTCGGGTCCCACTTGGTGCCGTCGTAGCCGAGGCACACGTTCGGGTCACCAGCGATCAGCGGGCCCGTGTTGGAGCCAGTGGCCGTTGTGCTCATCGTCCACATGAAGGTGTCGACGCCGCCACCGAAGGTGCCGTCGCCGTCAGCCTGCATGGTGAAGTTGGCGATACCACCGGCGGCGTCGATCGTGACGACCCAGCAGTTCGCCGTGCCCACCGCGGCGGCGGCCGGCAATTGCGTGCCGAGAGCCAGCGTGTAGGTCGCGGTCGGTGTGATGCCGATGGAGGTCGTGCAGCCCGCCTTGGACTCGAAGAACGACAGGGTGTAGTTACCCGTCGTTTGGTCGGTGCAGTAGCCGATTTGCACGCCGTCGATCAGGTACGACGCGGTGCAGCCGGGCTTGTTGTTCAGGTTGTTCGGACCACTCGGGCTGGGCAGACGGCCTTCGTCACCGAAGGTATCGCCGCTGAAGCCACCGAAGTAGATCGAGTTGCAGGTGTTGTTGTAGATGATGTCCGCACCCAGGTTGGCCTGAGTAGCGTGACGCGTCCAAGTACCCGTGTTCAGGTGGTACACACCAGCGTTACGGATCGGACCCGTGACCGGCTGGACACGGTTGGCAGCGTTCTGCTGAGCGAAGGCGGAAGCGCCAACGAGCAGGATGCCGGCAGTCATGAGCGAGTTGCGAAGCATGTTTTTGACTCCTTTTGAGTCGGACTGTGGAGAGTTGCCTAGATCTAGGGAGTGACTCCGAGTCGTTCCCGTTCCACCAACTTGCAAACTCGTTGCAAGTAGGAGTACCGGTTGTGGATTCGGGCCCTGAGCCGTTCGTCGCGCGACCGGCCGGTCTGCGACTCACGACACCTCAGGGCATTCGAACTGTACCACTCGCGTAATCAGTCGGGGAGGGCCCCTCTTGCAGAATCAGGGGGGTAAACGGTATTTTGGTGCGCTTTTTTCCAGCCAAAGCACCCATCAAGAGTGCGTAAAGCCTCTGCGTGAAGAGATTTCCGGCCCTCTGGCGGCTACGAAGGCCGCAATCTGAAGCTGCGCGGCAATCCCAAGTCCGCCACTACGAGCCTACCGCACACCCGGGCCCCCTGCCCGCAGTCCAGCCCGCGTTTAGCCAGCCCAAAGGTGACCGTGAGCGCGGCAACTGGGGTGAGGGCATCCGCAAGGCCCGTGTCGCCATCCAGCCCAGACGGCAGGTCTAGGGCTACGACGGGCCAGGGCGAGGCCCGATCTGCCAGCCACCGCAAAACCGACGCCGCTTGCCCGGTCACCGGCGCGCTCGCGCCGGTCCCCAGCAGGGCGTCCACAATGACGCGCGAGGCTTCCTTGGGCTCGGCTTGCAGCAACTCATCCAACTCCGCTAGGGACCGCACCACACGCACGCCCACACCGAGTGCTGCGCGCTTCATGATTTGCGTATCGGGTGCAAGAGCCTCGTCAGCATGTACGCACAACGCAGTCACCCGCACAGCGCGATCCAAGAGCCTGCGCGCCACGACGAAACCGTCACCGCCGTTGTGACCAGAACCACACAACACAATCACATGGAGCAGCGTATACGGGCTATCTGCAGTCCACCAATCCCACAATGCGTCGGCCGCTGCAGCGCCCGCAGATTCCATCAGCACTAAGCCGGGCAACCCCAGCTCGTCGAAAGCGCGACGGTCGAGCGCGCGCGCCGTTGCGATGTCTACGGAAGGTTCCATGCAGCAAGCATGACGCTACCATCCTGCACCTCGCATGGACGCTCCCCTTTCCGTTGCACGCCCCAAGCGCCTACGCGCGGCGTGGCTCGCCGTAGCCTTGGGCTTGGTGTGCGTCGGAATTGTGTGCGAACTGCTACTCGGTGAACTCGCGACCACACCGACACAAGTGTGGGCAGCACTTTTTGGCAGGGAAAGCGAAGCGCTTACCACCGTGGTGCACTTGCGCTTGTGGCGTGGCTTGGTGGTTGCGGGTGTGGGCGCGTCGCTGGCCGTGGCAGGGGTGTTGGTCCAAGGAATGTTCCGCAATCCTCTAGCTGGGCCGAGTGTGTTGGGCCTCACTTCGGGTGCAGCGCTGATGTCCGTTTTGGTGCTGGTGCTGCTGGGCGGTGGTGCACAGAAACTGGATCTGCTGGGCGCGGATCTGGAGCTGACTTTGTTTGCTGTACCTGTGGCTGCGTTCTGCGGCGCGTTGCTGGTCGCCGCCATCGTGTGGAAGTTGGGCCTCGCCGGTCGCAGGCCTTCGATTCCCACCACACTCTTGCTGGGCATCGCACTCAACATCGTCTGTGCTGGCGCGCAACAGTTCCTGCAAGCCATGGCGCTGCCGGACTGGGAGGTGTCGCGCAGCATCTTGGTGTGGAGCTTTGGCAGCTTTGATGATCGAGGTGCTGTGCATGCAGCCTTGGTGTGGGGCGGCTTGTGTGCAGCTCTCGCCATCACGCCCTTTGTCGCGCGCGAACTCGACTTGCTACGCGGGGGTGCACAAGACGCACGCGCACTGGGTGTGGATGATGCACGCGTGTCGCGTTTGGCGTTGTTGGCGGCCGCAGCAGCCGTGGCAACCTCGACGGCCGTGTGTGGGCAAATCCCGTTTGTAGGTTTGCTGATCCCCCACTTGGCGCGGCAATCCTTCGGCCGGGCCCACGGCCCGCTGACCTTTGCCTCCGCGCTGTATGGTGCGGCCTTCTTGGTCTGGTGCGATGTCTTGACGCGTGCTGCTGGCTGGAGTGGTTCGTTGCCTCCCGGCGTGTTGATGGCCTTGGTGGGTGGACCCGTTTTCTTGTGGCTGCTGTATCGCACGCGCCGCGAGGTGCAGGCGTGGTGATGAGCACAGATGCGCTGCAGGGAGGTGCAGGGCGGCTGGCACCATCGCCCAGCGGGCGACTCCACATCGGCCACGCGCGCACTTTCCTGGTGGCGTGGTGGCGCGCACGCTCCTGTCAAGCAAAGCTGACACTACGCATCGAGGACTTAGACGCTGGCCGCTGCAGTCAAGAGCACATCGATGGTGTGCTGGAAGATCTCGAATGGCTGGGACTCGATTGGGACGGCAGTTGGAGGCTGCAAAGCAGCGGTCTAGCGGAGATGCGCACCCAAGCCCTCGATCTAGCTGAGCGTGGCTTGGCCTATGCCTGCACTTGCACGCGCAAAGAGATCGCAGCGGCACAAAGCGCCCCACATGGAGAGGAAGGCCCACGCTATCCGGGCACCTGCCGCGGCCTGTACAAAGATCTTGACAGTGCGCGCCAAGCCAGCGGACGCGAACCTGCCTTGCGCCTGTGCGTGCCCGAGGGCGAACTCCACTTTGACGACCAACTGCAGGGCGCGCGCTGCGTGAATGTCCAGCAAACCAGCGGGGACTTCCCCCTTCTGACGCGCGGAGGAGAACCGAGCTACCAACTGGCGGTGGTCGTGGACGATGCACGCGATGGCGTGGAGGAAGTCGTGCGGGGTGGCGACTTGCTCGATGTCACTGCCCGTCAGATGCTGCTGCAGCGGCTACTGGGGTACCCCACTCCGCGCTACGCGCATGTCCCCCTGATCGTAGATGTGCACGGCATGCGGCTCGCCAAGCGCAGTGCGGGGCTGACACTGGCTGAGCTGCGCGCCCGTGGCGTGCGTCCCACCCAAGTCGTACGCGCCGTGGCCCGGATCAGCGGGCTACCCGATGCCGATGAGGGATGGCCGAGCGACTATTGCGCAGCCTTCGACCTGCAGCGGATTCCTGCGGGGCCGTGGTGGTACTACGCGGATGCATCATCCTTCCAAAGGCCCCAAGCTGGGGCCCTACCGACCGAGGATTGACTCAAGCGAGCGCTAGTGAACGGCCGAAGCACGCTCTGTGGCTTGACATGCCGCCCTGCGAGGGTACTCTTGTCCGCCCCAACGATCCCCGATAGCTCAATGGTAGAGCATGCGACTGTTAATCGCAGGGTTGTAGGTTCGAGCCCTACTCGGGGAGCCATCCAAGTGAGGCCGCGCGCGTCGCGGCCTCACTGCTTTTGCATGGCTTACTGGAGATGGGATTGGTGTGGCACAAGTGCGTATAGACCAGCTGTCGATCCCCGCCCATGTTCAGAGGCATGCAGAAGAACACTGGAACACTGGATCGCACGCTGCGCGTGGTGGTTGGTCTCGCAGTCTTGTCCTTGACGGTCGTTGGGCCGCAAACCATGTGGGGGTTGCTGGGTTTGGTGCCGCTCCTGACGGGTTTGGTGGGCTACTGTCCGCTGTATCCGCTAGTGGGTGTCAACACCTGCTGCGCGACTAAGAAGTCTTGCTGCTGAGAGCCTGCTGCTGACGCGCGGTATTGCGTACCTTGGGGAGCATGAAGCACCTGCTACATGCTCCCCTCCTGTTGGGGCTACTGGTCACCGGCTGCAGCTCTACGCAACCGGGCCCGATCTCGCTCTTCAATGGCCGCAACTTGGACGGCTGGCATAGCGATGTGCCCGAGGCCGACGGCAATGCGGCGGTGGCACCGTCCTTTGGGGTGCGCGACGGGTTGCTCGTCAGCCACGGAACTCCCGGCGGGCATTTGATCACGGACCAGAGTTACTCCAACTACACGCTCGAGGTCGAGTATCGCTTTGCCGGCGAGGCCGGCAACTGCGGTGTGCTGGTGCATGCCTCGACTCCGCGGCACTTGTACGGGATGTTCCCACAGTCCATCGAGTGCCAACTGCACAGTGGCAATGCAGGCGATTTCTGGTGCATCGGCGAAGACATCACGGTGCCCGAGATGGAGACGCGTCGCGGCCCGCGCGAGAACTGGGGCGTCGATGGCGACAAGGCGCGCCGCATCAAGAATCTGACCGATGGCTCCGAGAAGCCGGTCGGTGAGTGGAACACGATGCAGATCGTGTGCCGTGAGCGTGAAATTGAAGTGCGCGTCAATGGCGAGCTCGTGAATCATGGGACGCAGTGCACTGCCTCAAGTGGGCAAATCGCCTTGCAAGCCGAAGGCGTGCCGGTGGAGTTCCGTAAAGTCGTTTTGACACCGCTGTGACGCCAGCCTAGCCTTCCGTCATGAGCAACCTAGCGCAGCGGCTTTCGTTCCTAGACCGCTACCTCACGGCCTGGATTTGCGGTGCAATCGCCCTTGGTGTGGTCCTAGGGCGAGTTGTGCCGCAAATCCCCGTGGTGCTGGGGCGCATGAGCATCGGCGACACGATCGTGCCCATCGCCGTGGGGTTGATCGTGATGATGTACCCACCACTCGCCAAGGTGCGTTACGAGGAACTCGGACGGCTGTTGAGTCAGCCGCGGCTAGTGTGGCTGTCTGCGCTGCAAAACTGGGTGCTGGGCCCGGCCTTGATGTTTGGCTTGGCGGTAGTGTTCTTGCCAGACCAGCCTGAGTACATGGTGGGACTGATCATTGTGGGCTTGGCGCGCTGCATTGCGATGGTGTTGGTGTGGAATGAACTGGCGGCTGGCGACCGCGAGGCGTGTGCAGGCTTGGTGGCGGCCAACTCGCTGTTTCAAATCGTGTGCTTCGCGCCCTTGGCTTGGCTGTATGTGGAGTGGTTGCCGCTGCAACTTGGACTACCGGGATCATCCATCGACATCAGCATGAGTGAGATCGCGGGCACCACCGCGGTGTACTTGGGCATCCCTTTTTTGGCGGGCTTCCTAACACGCTTCGTCTTGCTACGGCTCAAGGGTCGTCAGTGGTACGAGACGAGCTTCACGCCACGCATCTCACCGCTCACCCTAGTAGCTTTGCTTCTGACCATCGTTGTCATGTTTACCTTACAGGGCGAGCGCATCCTGAGCGCACCGGTCGATGTGCTGCGCATTGCCCTCCCCTTGTGTCTGTACTTCGCGCTGATGTACGGCATCTCGATGTGGAGCGCGAAAGCCTCGGGCGCCAGCTATGCACAGTCCGCCACGCTGTCCCTCACGGCCGCATCGAACAACTTCGAGCTCGCCATCGCGGTGGCTGTGGCGAGTTTCGGGATTGGAAGCGGACAAGCCTTTGCCGCAGTGGTTGGCCCCCTCGTCGAAGTCCCCGTGCTCTTGCTCTTGGTCCGCGTTGCACTTGCCTCTCGAAAGCACTGGCCCGTTACGAAAGCCTGAGGAGCTCCATGCATCGCCTCCTGTTCCTTTGCGTCGCCAACTCGGCCCGCAGCCAAATGGCGGAGGGCCTTGCTCGCTTGGTGTATGGATCGCGCGCAGAGGTCCAAAGTGCCGGTAGCCGCCCGTCACGGGTACACCCCCTCGCCATCGCGGCCATGCAGGAGCTCGGCGTTGATCTGCGCACTCACCATTCCAAGTCAGTGCTGGATATCGACCCCGCATCCGTAGATGTGGTCATCACTCTGTGCGCAGAAGAAGTGTGTCCCACATGGTTGGGGCACGCACAACGCTTGCACTGGCCGATCGCGGATCCTGTGAGTAGTGCGGACCTAGCGCCAGAGCACGCGCTACAGCGGTTCCGTGAAGCGCGCGACCTGATTCGTCGTCGCTTGGAGAACTGGGATTTGGGTAAGCTCGATTCATGATCTCGCCGCTCCTTTGCGTCCCTTGTGCGGGCCTCCTCGCGCTCGCCACTTGGATCGCGTACCCATCGATGTCCCAGCAACCTTCCACGCCGACGAACCCCGCCACCATGCCTGTGGCGCGCACCGATCAAGGCATTGTGGCGCGCCAGGCCGAGGTCGTGGCTCGCGCCAAGGAATCCGCCCCCACATCGGTGGTGTTCCTTGGTGACTCGATCACGCAAGGCTTTGAGGGCGCGGGCAAGGCGGCCTGGGATGCACACATCGCACCTTGGGGAGCGCTCAACTTAGGTGTGAGCGGTGATCGCACCGAGCATGTGCTATGGCGCTTGCAAGAAGCGCCTCTCACGCGCTTGAAGCCGCGTTGTGTGGTGCTGCTGATCGGCACGAACAACCTTGGTCACGGCACGAGCACGGCAGAGCAAACGCTGGATGGCCTTTGGGCCGTGATTCGTACGATTCGTGCTCAGGCACCACAAGCTCGTCTCTACGTGCATGAGATCTTTCCGCGTGGCGAACGCTTCCATGCCATGCGAGGCGAGATCGCACAAATCAATCAAGTGCTGCGGGCGCACCAAGGTGCCGACTACACCTGCCTCAGCACTGGTGATCTATGGGTGCGCAAGGATGGCACGATCTCCGCCGACATCATGCCGGACTTCTTGCACCTCAGCCCCAAGGGCTACGAGCAGTGGGCGCAGGACCTCAAGGCCAAAGTGACGCTTACGGACGGGCGCTAGCGCGTCGCAGCACTTGCACGACGAACCCGTCCATGCCATGCACATGCGGGAGCAAACGCAACGCAGCACTGTCAAGATTGCTTGACAGTCCATGCAAAGCGCTCGGCAACCACTCGCGTTGAGTCAACGCGACTAACCCATCTTCAGCTACCAAGCGCGCAACTACGCCTTCGTTCTCCGCAACCAAGGGCGTGCAGGTGGCGTAGATGAGCAGCCCATCGGGCTTCAACCAACGCAGAGCTTCGCGTGCGATCGCGTACTGTTGTGCCGGCAGGCGCTCCAACATGGCTTGATCCACGCGGCGAGCAACATCGGGCTTGCGCCGCATGGCTCCCAAGCCGCTGCACGGCGCATCGACCAACACGCGCGCCGCACGCCCTTCGATCGCGCGCAAGACCGGATCGAGGACCGCAGGGCTGGACGCGTCCGTCGAACGCGGCGCCTCGTGCACCAACAGATTGAAAGCTTGCGCGCGTGCCGCACGCTTGCGCAATTCGGTCAAGCGGCGCAGGCCAATGTCGAGCGCGACCACGCGACCACGCGTGCCCAGTTGCGCACACAACGCCAAGGTCTTGCCACCACTGCCCGCGCACGCATCCACAACCGGTGCGGAACGCGTCGGAGCGACCACCTGCGCCACCAGTTGGCTGGCTTCATCTTGCACTTCGTAGAGTCCTTCTTCCCACGCCTTCGACATGGGCAAGGGCCCCGTGCCGAGCACGCGCAGACCGACGGCGCTCCAAGTGCACGGCTCCGTGGCGATGCCCTCGGTCTCCAAACGTGCGCGCAGCTCGTCGCGTGAGATGCGCGCTTGATTGACGCGCAGGCACAACGGTGCGGCCTTCCAACTGGCGTTCAGGAACTCCAGCGTGCCTGCTCCTAACGTACCCTCCAAAGCGGCGGCCACCTCATCCTTGACCGAGCCGCGCTGACCGAGGCGCGCCGCAGGGCTGCCGTACTCCAGAATACGCGTCTCGCGCTGACGCAACTCCTGAACGTCCACACCAGCCCGAGCCAATTCAGAGTCGGCAGCGGGCTCGCCTTCCAACGCGCGAATGGCCGCTAGCATCAACTCTGGCGTACGAATGCTGCTGGCAATGCGCGCCAATCGCGCCTCGCCCGCCAGCAACCGGCGCAGATCGCGCACCAACACACCGCGTGGGGCACCACGCATACCTGCCGCATCGCAGGCCTGCGCCAAAGACGCCCCCTGCACGATCGCCTCCCAAGCGGTGGAGAGTCCATGCTGCCTCATTGCGGGCGCTCCAACTGCATCACCACTTCCATGTGGGGAGTATGCGGGAACATGTCGAGCAGATCGATGCGCAGGCAGTTCCAACCTGCACGCACGAGAGCGCCTGCATCGCGGGCCAGAGTAGCCGGATCACAGGACACATGACGGATGTGCGTAGGTCGCAAGCGTACGAGCTGCTTGACCACCGCCTCGCCCAAGCCTGCACGCGGCGGATCCACGACGACTGCTTCGGGGATGCGCGCCTGACGCGACAACCACACCTGCACATCGCTGTGCGTGAAGCGCGCCCCTTCGAAGCCCAATCGCAGCGCGTTGATGCGCGCAGTGCGCACAGCCACGGCATCTAGCTCGACCCCATGGACCAAGCGTCCACGAGCCGCCATGGGCAGAGCGAACAGCCCCGAGCCAGAGTACAGGTCGAGCACTTCCTCCCCATCCAAGCCACTGGTAGCGCGGTCAACTAAACTGGACAACAGCTGGGCGTTGCCTTGTTGGAAGCCGCGCAACGGGAACTCCAGCGGCAAGCCTTGCACCATGCGCCGCACGCGGCGATCGGCATCGCGCACATCGAGTGGTGCATCTGCGCGATCCTGCGCACTGAAACTCGCTCCAGCCAAGGCGCCGGTGGCCGACTCGTCCAAACAAGCGCTGGCGGAGCGCGCCTCCCGCGGCAACGCGACCGTTCCGTTCTTCAAGCCCAGCAACAACGCACGCAAGCGCGGAGCGAGAATCGGACAGTCCTCCACTTCCACCAGGTCATTGGTGCCGCGTGCGCGATACCCAAGCACCGCCCCTGCGCGCCATGCTCCCGCGAGCCACTCAGCTTTCGAGCGCCAGCCTAAGTCGTCTCCCGCCACCAGCTGGATCTCAGGCCAGTCACTATGACGGCCTAAGCGGCGCAGGAGATCCGCCAGCAGCTCGCGCTTGGCAGCACGCTGTGCGCCCACATCCCAGCCCATCCATGGACAGCCACCACAGGTTTGGCTGTGCGCACAAGGGCTCTCCACACGCGTAGGAGCAGGTTCCACTACCTCTACATCGGCGGCGCGTGCCCAAGCATCTTTGCCGCGCACCAAACGCGCGCTCACGCGGTCGCCGGGAAAGGTTCGCGGCACGAACACGACGAGCCCGTCGACATGGGCCACACCATCGCCACCAGGTGCGACGCGCTCAATCTGCAACTCTACGCGCGTCTCCATAAGGGGCCAGAGTCTAGAGTACG
>Ga0079301_1000855_pt1 | contig 14674 bp, 11 predicted proteins | sample Wag4_2014_7_11_3_FD_74797 | JGI IMG/M metagenome (GOLD analysis project Ga0079301, IMG submission 74797) | Fresh water mixed with fracking chemicals microbial communities from Ohio, USA - Utica-2 Time Series FC 2014_7_11 | ecosystem: Engineered > Industrial production > Chemical products > Input...
TTGTTATTACAGAAACTATAAATGACGTAGTTATTTCTAGCCCTGGCCCTCAAGGTCCTAGGGGTAAAACAATACTTAATGGAAACGGTGCTCCAGCGGAAAACTTTGGCCTAGAGGGAGACTTCTACTATGACAAGGTTACAACTAGATTTTATGGCCCAAAGCCAACCGACGCAACATGGGCTGGAGCCACAAGCTACCTTCTAAATACAGAAGTAGCTTTTGTATATAGCTGGGAAATTGCTGCCTTTAATGGTCAGACTGGCCCAATTTATACAGTTTCAATTAACCACAACCTACAGTTCCATCCAAATGTTACTGTAAAAACCAGTGGCGGCGATATATTAGAAACTGGTATAGAGTATAATAATGTTAACACTTTAACACTGACAATGGCTCAACCATTCTCAGGGACAGCGTACCTGTCTTAGAGGAGCATAGAAAATGGCAAGACTATTTGTAACTAGTATTAACCTCAACAAGAATGAGCTTATTAATGCTAGAATTCAAAACGTATCACCTGCACCGTCACTTGCAGTAACGGGTCAGATATACTATAACAACCAAGACAATGTAATGTACTACTACAATGGACTGTCTGCACCAGACGGACCATGGGTACCAATGTCTGCTTCTACAGAAGCAATTCAAGATATTATTGGATCTTCTGTATCTGGCGGAACAGCACTAACTGCAACATATGTTGATTCAACAGGAATCACAACACTCGACTTAGACAACACAACTGTAACAGCAGGATCTTATGGTTCTCAAACAAAGATTCCTACATTTACAGTAGATGCCCAAGGTCGTTTGACTGCAGCAGGTGAAGTAGACGTAGCAACAACACTAAGTATCATAGGAGACGGCGGTGCCACAACTGGCATTTCGCTTCTTACAGAAACTCTATCAGTTTTAGGTGGAGAAGGTATTGACGTTGCTGTTACAGATAATACAATTACAATTGCTGGCGAAGACGCAAGCACAACAAATAAAGGCGTAGCATCATTTGCAGATGCAGACTTCACCGTAACAAGTGGAGATGTAGCAATCAAGAATGTTAACCTTGGAACACAGACAACAGGAAATTATGTAGCAGGTATCACTGGTACAGCCAATGAAGTTACAGTTTCTGGTTCAGGTTCTGAAAATGCTAGCGTTACAATTGGACTTCCAGACGATGTAACCATCACAAACAACTTAACAGTTGGCGGTAACTTAAACGTTACTGGAACAATCAACTCAGTAAACACAACACAGGTAAATATCGTTGACAATAAGATCAACCTTAATACCGACTTTACAGGAACACCTACAGTAGATGCTGGTATCCGTGTAGAGCGTGGTGATTCACCAGACGTTGAGATTTTGTGGAATGAGACAGAAGATAAGTGGACACTTACAAACAATGGTACAAACTACCATGAAATTACACGTAAGTACAAAAAGGATATTCTCCTTACAGATGCATCAAACGGCCCAGCAAATACTGCGTTCTTGTTTACGCACAATCTTGGCACCAAAGATGTAACTGTTCAAATTTATCAAACTGGCACTCCATATGCTCAAGTCGAAGCTGACGTAGAACATACTTCAGACAACACCACAACAATCAAATTTGCTGCGGCACCTTCAGACGGAGAATATAGAGTCGTTATCGTAGGTTAAAATGTCGAGACAATTTAAAGTCCCAGTTAATCTAGTACAGCTTACAACAGACCCTTTAACAGCCCTTCCTGGAGATATTTACTTTAACTCCATAAGTTCAAAAATTAAATTTTATTCTGGAACAGAGTGGCTAGAAGTTGGCGCAGGCGCAGATGGCGGAGGAGCAACAACAGCTCACACACACGACTATAATGGAAACGTAATAGTTGGCGCAGGCGGATCTCTTGTAACCACAGCCACATTTGCGGCAGGAGTACCAAATAATTTAAATGGACAAAACGGTGACGTTTATGTTGACATAACAAATTTAAACGTATACGTAAAAGATTCTGGTACATGGGGATCGCCAACAGAAATAAATGTATACACAAAGTCAGAAGTTGACGCCTTACTTGAAGGCAAATCTTCAACAGGACATACTCACGTCCTATCAGACATAACTGATATAACAGTTTCTGCAAATGAAATAAATTATCTTTCTGGAGTAGTTGACAACATACAGTCACAGCTAGATAATATCGGAAATAGCGTAGGAGACTATGTACCACTATCAGTAGTGGGGTTTGCAGATGGAGTTGCTCAAACAGATTCAAATGGAAACGTATTAATTCCTACATCCCCATCAGGAGCAGGCATTAAGTTTCCAGATAATACAATTCAAACAACTGCATTCAATACAGCAGGATTTGCAACATCTAGCCAGCTATCAGATGTTGAAGTTCTAGCTTTGGCTGGACTATAAGGAGAAAAAATGACACTTAACTATACTAATCTAGAGTCAGTAATTAAATCAAAGATTGAAGGGCTAACGGCAACCGTTACCGCCGCATCTTCAAATGGTACAACGGTAACGTATACAGCTAGCAATAGATTTTCTGCTGGACAGGTAGTATCAATAACTGGTCTATCAACAACAGCATTTAACCTAGCAAATGTCACAATTGCTTCAGCCACAACACAGCAATTTACTGTAACTAATGCAGCAACTGGAACAGCAGTTACTGGAGCAGTAGGAGTTGCTGTAGTAAATGTAGACACAAAGGAACTTCTTCTTCAGATGAAGGCTCTTGAAACAGCTACAACTAACCTAAGTCTTGGAAGAGTTGTTTCTGAAGGAAATTATCAATATAATCAAATTAGCACAATTGCTAGCCAGACTCTTACAGATATTCAAAATGCATCGTCTGGTATTTTATCAAATGCAGCACTAACTGGAATTCCAACTGCGCCAACAGCGCCAGCTGGGACAAATACAACACAAATAGCAACAACAGCTTATGTAACAAACTCTGTTACTACGGCTGTAAATAATGTTATTGATTTAGCTCCAGGAGCATTAAACACACTTAATGAACTTGCAGCTGCTTTAAACGATGATGCAAATTTTGCATCAAATTTATCAACAACTCTGAGCACAAAAGCATCGCTTACTGGCTCAGAAGTTTTAACAAATAAAACAATTTCTGGAGCATCAAACACTCTCACAAATATACCAAATAGCGCTTTGAGTAATAGCTCAATTACTATTAACGGGGCCCCAGTATCCCTTGGTGGAACCCTAACAATTGCAGGTACTATTCCATCTCAGACAAATAACGCCGACAAGTTCTTGTTTACCGACGGAACTACGTCATCTTGGCAGACTCAGTCTAATGGAATAATAGCCTCAAATGGAACCACCCAGATCAAGAGACCAGTCTTAAACTTCGTCGGAGCAACAGTCTCAGATGACTTGACCAATAACAGGACTAATGTTATTATTGATTCTGGAAACATCTCTGGATTCGGTTTGTTGAGATACATGCAAGATATCACAGGAATTAATTTCGTAGGAGGAACAATATAAAATGCCAAGTTACGACAGTCTATCGACACAAATAACAGCAGTAAAAAATGAAATCGACGCAAGCTTAACAGCATCAAACTACAGCGCACAAGACTTAGTTTTTGTTGCAAAAGCATTGGAGACATTGGGATCTATGTTGGGTGTCAACGATATTGTTGCCGCAACAGCAGCTAATGTCACCACAATTAATTCAACTGGAACAACAAACGTTAATCTAGTAAATACAGCAAGGACAGCCGCAGTTTCTGATATTGAAAGCAGAATTGCGTTTAATCCGATGCTATTAATAGGAGTATAAGAAAATGGCAACAACATATAAAGTTTTAGGGCAAACCGCCCCAGCAGTAGCAACTAATACAGATCTGTATCAGGTGCCAGCAAATACACAAGCAATTGTTTCGACAATTTCAATTTCAAATACAACATCTTCACAAGCAACATATAGAATTGCAATTAGACCTGCAGCAGAATCATTAGCTACAAAACACTACATTGTATATGATTCAGCTCTAGCCGCAAACGATTCTATTGCAATTACGATAGGAGCAACACTAAGAAATGCAACAGGATCCCTGGGAACAGGTGACGTTGTAACTGTTTATTCAGTAACTGGTGGAGTTTCAGTAACATTGTTTGGAACGGAGATTAATTAAAAATGGCGATTACTAGACTATCTTCAACAACATCTGCAACAGGCTTAACATCAGCAATTCCAGCAGGTCTTGGTTACATAACAGAAACATCTTTTTCTCAGGGCGGAATTTCTGCTACTGGAACAGCCACATCAAACTATGCAGGCCGTAATGCGACAACAATTGCTTACGGAAATGACACATGGGTTATGTTTGGTACAAAGGGTGCCCACGCTTGGTCACACAATGGAACAGAATGGTATTCTGGAAAAGGCCCACTTCCAATTAATCAATCTAGATATTATATGGACTATGTTTCAGATGCAGTATATGCAGATGGACGATGGGTAGCAGTTACAAGATTGGGACGTATTTTTACAGGAACTAATCAGAATACTTGGACAGAAAGAACATCACCATTTGGTGGATCATATATCAATAAAGTACGATATGGAAATGGATATTATGTAGCAGTTGCTAATAATGGAAAGTTTGCATATTCTACAGACGCAATTACATGGACACTTTCTAACAATTCAGCATTCTCATCAATTCACGATATCTATGCTGTTACTTATGCAGGAGGATCAGCTAATAGATGGGTTATGGCTGGAACAAATGGTAGATATGCTTATTCAAATGGAAACACTCCATTAGCATGGACTGCAACCACAACAGGATTCGGTACACACACAACTTTAGACGGAAGCTCAACAGTATATGATTTAGGATATAACGGAACGTATATTTTGTCTGTTGGTGGAAATGGAAGATTTTCTACTTCTACAGATGGAATTTTCTGGGACGCTAAAGTTCAAGTTTCTGGAAGCCCAGCGCTCCATAGAGTAGTTTGGGCAGCTTCAACAGCACAATGGATTGTAGCAACAGCTGGAAGCACATCAACATATTGGTCAGCAACAGGAAACACATTTAACGCAACTTCAGTTACATATACAACTAACTACTTTGGACCTAATGGTTCTGATATGAATAACTCTCAAAATCAGACTATTCCGCTAGGAACAGACGGGCAGACTAAAGTTGCTTTGATGACTCACACTGGTGGAGATCAAATTCTTCAGTTTACAACATCAACATCATTTACAAACCTTAACTCAAGAATTGTAAATTTTGGTAAAATTAGACAAGACGATGCATCTAACCCAGATTCATGGCAGATGACAGCGCTACCAGTTGGTTACGGAAATCTTGAAATGATTGCAAAGGGTACAAATAAGATCCTAGCATTCCTTTCACAAAGAAGATTATTCGGTGGATTCCACTTCATTGAGTCTACAGATAACGGAAAAACTTGGTACTCAGCTAAGTTTAACGTAGATCCAACAGGAACTGGTGCAAACCTTGGAATTGGTTCTGGACCATCATCTGGTACAGGAACAAAAATGCAAATTGCATTCTTAAAAATTATTAATGGTGTTTGGTTTATGGGAGCATCTAACGGTACAGTTTATACATCACTAGATGGAGAAACATGGCTGTCAGAGTTTAACGTAGGATCACATGTTCCAATTACTGTAGAATATGGAAATGATACTTATGTTTGTATTTCAACAGACAATAGAAACTTCTATAGAACTCAAGGTGTGCCAAACAAGGCAGCTGGACAGACTACAACATGGACACAGATATCTTGGAACAGCAATGGCGTTCCAGGAGCTGGTAACCCTAACTCACTAGATTATTCACCTAAGTTTATTAAGTGGGTAGGAGAGAAGTGGGTAATGGGCTTCACAAGAACTCAAGGACTATATCACTCATCTGATAACGGTAACTACTGGAGATCTATTAACGGAAACCCAACAGATTACGTTTCAATGATTGGAGATTACGGTACAATTTGGGGTAACTCAACCTATACCTTTACTTCAACATCTACTCAAATGGGAGATGACTTTATATTTGACTATAACAATGGTGTAGCTATTGCAGCTGCAGCAAATGGTGTAAACTCATCTAACGCAGTAGTTGCACTTACAATTTCAAACAACCTACAGTCATGGTCACACCACTATGGTATGAATGGAAGAGTCTACAATAAGACTGAATCTGGTTATCTCTATAGCACAGTTGAATCTGTAGCAAGCACTAACGATCAGTTCCCGCAGATGGGCCGTCATGAAAATGCTAACTTCAGTACAATTCCTGGCGAAAGAGTTCATGCATTTAACAATGCACAGGTCCCAGTAGTTCAAGTATTCGGAGATGTTCCAATGGCATTCATTGGAATGACTGCACGTCGTGGAGACTCTTCACAGGGTACACAAGGTGCAAGTTACGGTGGAGGTTCACACGGATATATTCAGTGGAGAAACGGTATGAACTTGCCAATGGCAAGAGGATACTTTACTCGTCAGACAATTAGAGCATATCCAATCTCTAAGTTTGTACAAGCAGGAAACGTATTCCTGTCAATTGGTTACTGCGACCAGGATCAGGGAACACAACCATACACATCTAACGCAGGATACTTTGGAATTTACGAAGTTCCAGCAGTAGACTTAACAAAGATTTAAAGGAGAATAAAATGACAGATAACGTAGAAGAGACAGAAGTATTAGATACCCCAAACGTATCAATTGCGCCATCAAGCGATCCAATTGATGTAGTAGAGGTAACACTTTCTTTTAATGAATATACTCAAGAGATCTCCGAAGACCTTGTTGTTACTACATATGGTGATGGCAGGATCGTAGATCAATCTGGACCGTTTGATAATGCAGAAAATGCATCAGCATTTGGAACATCTTTCTTAGATGCTCTTACAAATGGTGATATTAAGCCAAATCCAGCTTCAATAAAAGGATAAGAAATTAAATAATGGAGCGGGCCCTAGAGAAATCTAGGGCCTGTTTCTTAATGGTAAGGCTGGTATAATATTGATATATGGCTACTAATTTTCCAACATCATTAGATTCATTAACTAATCCCGCAACAACGGATCAGTTAAATAGCCCTTCCCATGCCGCACAACATGAAAATGCAAATGACGCTATCGAGCAATTGCAGGCTAAGGTTGGAGTTAATAGCTCAGCAGTAACAACTTCCCATGATTATAAGATTGCCCAACTAGAAGCAGCAATTACATCTGGTATATCTGGTACAAAATTAATTTATCAGGATGTAAGAAATCAAAGCGGATCATCTTTAATTATAGGTACTCCAGTAAGAGTAACTGGTTCTGACGGGGCTTCTGGAAAGCTACTTGTTGCCGCCGCTTCAAATGCTAGCGAGGCTGGCTCATCAAAAACATTCGGTTTAGTAAGTTCTACAATATCAAATAACTCAAACGGTCAAGTAATTACAAACGGACTTGTAGAAGGTTTAGATACAACTGGAGCAGCAGACGGAGACCCAGTTTGGCTTGGAGTCAATGGGGCAAAGATATTTGGTCTTATTAATAAACCAGTAGCACCAGCACACTTAGTGTATCTTGGAGTAGTTGTAAGAGGCGGACAACAGAATACAGGATCAATATTTGTAGCCGTTCAAAACGGATTTGAAGTAGAAGAACTACATAACGTATTAATAACACAGATACAAAATAAAGACGCTCTAGTATATGATTCAACAACCCAGCTTTGGAAAAACTATGATCTATCAAATGACTTTGTATTATCAGGAGATTTACAAAATAGCCTAGGGGATTATATCCCATTAAATGCATTGGGACAGCCTTCTGGCCCAGCTACATTAGATGCAGACGGAAATTTAATAGTTCCAGAGAATAAAATTATTATTGAAGGTGCAACGGCAGATGCACATGAGCTAACATTACAGGCTCCAGATGTAGTATCAGATATCACAGTAACCCTTCCAAATGCCGCAGGTACTCTTGCCCTAACTTCAGATATTACAACAGCAGTAAATAACCTAGTTAACTCTGCTCCAAACACATTAGATACACTTAACGAGCTTGCCACAGCACTTGGTAATGATGCAAATTTTGCAACAACAACAGCTACATCAATTGGAAACAAGGTTTCAAAAGCAGGCGGAGATGTAATTACATCAAGTACAGCATCAACAGTTCCATTAGTTTTAAAAGGTGCACCATCGCAAACTGCAAACCTGCAGCAATGGCAGAACAGCGCTGGCGCAGTGCAGGCGTCTATTGCGAGCAATGGTGCAATACAGGCAGGAACATATAATGGGGTTTTGGTTAGTTTAAATTATCCAGGAATTGTTGTAGACACAACAAATGCTGATAGCACTCAAGTATGGTTAAGAAATTTATCTGCAACTTCAAAAAGCGGCAGATTTGTAGGAATTAAAGCAAGGAATGGCTATGCAGATGCAGTTGCTGGAGACGATCTTGTAACTTTGGCGGGACAGCAATATGTAAATGCATTAGGATACGAATCTGGAAAGATAGTAATATCCAATGATGACTCTACTCCAAGCCTTACCTCAAATCCTGCAAGAATAACATTCCATACAACAGCAATTGGCTCAACCACCTTAACCGAAAGAATGAGAATTTCTAATAGTGGTAATGTTCTTATAAATGGATTTACAGCACCTACTGTTGGCTTAACTGTTAAAGCCGCCGCATCACAAACGGCAGACCTTCAACAATGGCAAGATTCTGCTGGAAATATACTCTCAAGAATTTCACCTAATGGGCTAGTAAATACATCAGCAATTTTAAGTAAGAATAATTATAGTTCATATTTTTCATTTGCAGATAATCAACCTATATTTGCTAATCCTTTAACTGCTGCACACGTTGCACTTGTTGTCAAAGGAGCTCCTTCACAAACCTCTAACCTTCAAGAGTGGCAGAACTCGTCTGGCACTATCTTAGCAAGCGTTGACTCAACTGGAGCTATGTTTACAATTACTCCAGCAGCAAATACTAATACCACTCAAGTTGCTACTACAGCTTATGTTCAAACAGAATTAGCGGACTTAGTTAATTCCGCTCCAGCAACGCTTGATACTTTAAATGAACTTGCAACAGCGCTAGGAAATGACGCTAACTTCTCTACTACTGTAACTAATAGTATAGCCCTTAAGGCACCACTGGCTTCTCCAGCCCTTACAGGAACCCCTACAGCACCAACAGCGGCGGTGGGAACAGATACAACACAGATTGCAACTACAGCATTTGTTATTGATCAGATTGATGCATCTACACAACCAGGTGCTCTATATCAGACAACCGCCCCAACATCTCCAGAAATTGGTCAGATCTGGATTGACTCAGATGAAAACGTAACCACATTCGACTCTAATATTATTCGTAGAAAGACTGTCACAGCAACTGCTGGACAAACAGTATTTACAACAGATGTTCCATTTATTGATGGATTTGAGCAGGTCTTTATGAATGGCCTACTTCTTGTAAAAACTACAGACTACGCAACATCAAATAGCAATACAGTAACTCTTACCTCTGGAGCGGCAGTATCAGATATTATCGAAATAGTAACAGTAACTGGAGCTAGCTCAGTATCTACATATACTCAGGCAGAGACAGATGCTCTCTTGGCCGCAAATACTTCAGTTGCCCCATTATCTATTTCAGCAAATACTACATTAGTGGCTAAGAAGAGATATTTTGTTACATCAGCATCTGCTTTAACATTAACTCTTCCAGCAACCCCCGCTTTAAATGATGAAATTCAGATACTAGATGCATCTGGAAACGCTTCGACGTATAATATAACAGTGGCCCGAAATGGCAATAAGATCAACGGCGGAACTGGAAACTTAATTATAGACAATAATGGTGGCTGGTATACACTACTTTATACTGGTTCAACATATGGATGGAAGGTTGGATAATGAGCGATATTAGAACATCTTCACTAGGCGGTATCCCATTTGGAAATAATGCTGGTAGACCAACCGCATCAACTGGACAACCATATTTTAATGGTGAAACTGCCAGGTTAGAGCTATATACTTCTGGCGGATCTTGGGAAAATATTGTTCAAGAAGTTCCAGGAGTTGCTTCAATTTCAGGTACCTATTCACAAGCAACAGATTCAGGTGTTATTACAATTTATGGAACTAACTTTGTAAGCGGAGCATACGCCACCGCAATTGGTTCAAATGGAGTTCAGATAAACGCAGCATCTACAGTTTATAACTCTTTAGTTCAACTTACAGCAACTTTTACAGGTTTATCAAACGCTAATGAGCCATACGATATTAAGGTTACAAACCCATCAAATTTATTTGGTTTAATTCCAGATGCTTTATATGTAAATGCCTCTCCAGTATGGCAGACAGCAAGTGGATCACTTGGAACATTTAATGAGCAGGTTTCTGTATCGGTTTCAGCAACTGCAACAGATTCAGATTCTACAATAGCATACACGCTTGCCAGTGGATCAACGCTTCCTTCAGGATTAACTCTTAACTCTTCAACGGGCTTAATTTCAGGAACACTGCCAGATATTTCGACAGATACAACTTACAATTTTACTATCAACGCTTCTGATGGGGTTAACACAATTCCAAGATCATTTAGTATTACTTCAAGATATTTAATAGTAATGGAGTATTTGCTTGTAGGCGGAGGCGGCGCAGGAGCTAACGGTAATGGAAATACAGGCGGTGGCGGAGCGGGAGGCCTAGTATACTCTTCTTCTTACACAGTATCTCCATCAACATCTTTATTGGTTACTGTTGGTTTAGGAGGAGCACAAAAAGCAGATGGTCCTAACCTATCAGGAAATGCGGGAAATCCTTCATACTTTGGATCTGTAATAGCAGCTGGCGGCGGAGGTGGAGTAGGCTGGGGTGATGATTTATCAACTAGAGGCGGTGGAAACGGTGGCGGAGGTGGAGGAGAAAATCCAGGTGGAACTCAAACTCAAACAACATTAAACTCTGGTGTATCTGGAATATTACAGTATGGTAATAATGGTGGAAATTCTGGAGCATGGTCTCCACCTTACTTTACAGGTGGCGGCGGAGGTGGAGCTGGAGCAGCAGGTGCAAACGGAACTGGTAGCGGAACTGCAAATGGTGGTATAGGAAGAGAATATTCTATTACTGGAACAGCAACTTATTATGCAGGCGGCGGCGGAGGCGGAACTGAACATCAGGTAAATTCAAATACACCTGATTCACCAGGAGGCCTAGGCGGTGGTGGAACAGGAAGAGGATGGGCTTCAACTTCAAGAGGCGGTAACGGTACAGACGGACTTGGCGGCGGCGGAGGTGCAGGAAGCTATTATAGTGGAGGGCTTGCTGGAGGTAAAGGTGGAAATGGAGTACTAATTATTGCATATCCAGATACTATACCAGCAATTACTACAATTCCTGGTACACTCACATATGACCAACCAACTCGTGCAGGATATAGAGTTTATCGGTTTACAGCAGGAACAGGAACGATTACATTCTAATGTCTAAAGCCAGAGATATAGCAAATATACTAACAGCATCAAATAGCTTAGCTACTGATACTGAAGTTTCATCTGCCGTTTCTTCTTCTATCTCAACTCATGCAACCGCAGCAAATGGACACATTGGAAGAGGATCAACTGAAAATAGACCAGCGTCTTCAACAGTAGGAGATTTTTATTTTGACACAACACTTTTATCCTTAATGGTATATAAATCAGGAGGATGGGAAAAATCTTCTCAAGACCCTGCTCCACAAATTGCTAGTATTTCTCCAACAACAGCGGCAACAACAGGAACAACAATAACCATTACAGGATCAAGTTTTAAATCAGGGGTAGCAGTCCAATTTATAGGAACAAACGGCACAGCTTATAATTCACCAGTTGCAACATTTGTAAATTCAACAACTGCAACTGCAACGACACCATCATTGCCTGTAGCATATGAGCCGTATGATGTTAAAGTTATTAATGCAGATAATCAATTTGCAGTATTAGATAATTGCCTTGATTCTGGCGGAAGCCCAACATGGAATACCAGTTCTGGAAATCTTGCAACTTTAGTAGAGCTTTCATCTTTAAACACATCAGTATCTGCAACAGACCCAGACGGAACATCTATTGTTTATTCTTCTTCTAACGTACCAGCTTGGATTACATTAAATTCATCTTCTGGAGCATTAACAGGAACTGCGCCAAGTGTCGAATCAGATACAACTTACTCATTTGATATTTTAGCCTCAGATGGAGTAAACTCGCTTTCAAGATCTTTTAACATTATTGTTAATAATACTACTATTACAGGTGGAAATGAAATAAATACCATAGGTTCGTACAAGTATCACATATTTACTAGCAACGGAACCCTTGCAATAAACGGTTCAAAGACAGTAAGCATCTGTTCTATTGGAGGTGGCGGCGGTGGTGGAACATATACAGGTGGAGGCGGAGGCGCAGGAGAGTTAGATCTATTTTCTGACTTTACATTAACACCTGGAAATTATGCTGTTACAATTGGCCAAGCAGGAGCAGGAAGCAATAGTGGTTCCGCAAAAGGAGGAACTGGTGGAGCTACAACAGTTGTAAGTCCTTCATCTACAACACTAGTTACTTCTCTTGGCGGCGGTGGTGGAGGATCTCAGGGTAACCCACCAGGTGGAGCTGGTGGTTCTGGAGGCGGAGGAGAAGGTGTTTCTTTTGCTTCAGGAGGAGCAGCAAACGGTTCAAATACTAGAGCTGGTGGTTCTGGTGCAAATAATTCAGCATACTATGCAGGAGGTGGAGGTGGAGGTGCAACCGCCCCAGGAGGCAACTCAACAATTACACAAGGTGGTTCTGGCGGCCAAGGTTACGCATTAACTTCTATTGATTCAAATCTTACTTCTTCAAACTTTACATCATTCTCAGGAATGACAGTTGTTTCATCTGGTGGTGGAGGAGCAGGTGGCGGAGGTGGATCAACTGGTCCTTCTTCTGGTGGCATTGCTGGAACTGGCGGTGGAAATGGTGGAGCAAGTAATGATGCTGGAAGTGGAACTAACACTGCTGGTCAAGTTGCAACATCTTATGGATCTGGTGGCGGAGCTGGTGGTTCTCAAGGAGTCAATAGTCCTGGAGCAGCTGGTAAATCAGGAATTCTGATTGTGAGGTATGCAGTATAATGGCTAAAGTAATTAAAGTATGGAGCGGAACCGAATGGGTTGAAGTTGGAGTTCAAGCAGCTCTTCCAGGAGACTATGTAGATACCGCTGCCCTTAATTCCGCCCTTGGTTTATATAAGCAAGAAGTAAACCTAGCAATCTCTGCAAATACAACATTAGTTGCGGGACGCAGATATTTTGTTGATACAACAGCAGCAAGAACATTAACACTTCCTGCAAGTCCAACACTTGGGCAAGAAATTATTATATTTGATGCAACAGGATCGGCGGGAACAAATAATATAACCGTAGCAAGAAACGGCAATAAGATTAATGGATTAACAGAAGATGCTATAATAGATGTAAATCAATCAGTAACTACACTAATTTATACAGGCACAACGCTAGGATGGAGTTTCATATAATGGCTATTAAGAAATCATCAGGTTCAGGAATCCCGTTTGGAAATACAGCAGGTCGTCCTGCTAATCCTGGAACAGGCCAACTTTATTCAAATGGTGAAACTGCGAGACTAGAATTGTATACAGCCACAGGGTGGCAAAATATTGTGCCACAGGCACCAACAGTGGCATCATATTCAGGTTCAATTTTAGAAACAAACTCTACAAATACTATAACTATAAATGGAACTAATTTTGAGGTTGGGGCCATAGCTTCTTTAACTGGATCTGATGGAACAGAGTATGTGGCAAACTCAACATCTGTTAGCAGCTCTAGCGCAATAGTAGCCGTATTCGGAATACTTCCAATAACTAAAGAACCTTATGATATTAAAATTACTAATCCATCAAATCTTTATGGTATTTCTTATGATTCGTTGACTGTTAATGATAGCCCAGTATGGTCTACTTCAGCAGGCTCCCTAGGCACGTTTGAGTCATTATCTACAATATCTATTCAACTATCAGCATCTGACGATGAAAATGTACCAATTACATATGCAGTATCATCTGGATCTCTTCCAAGCGGATTAACCTTGTCTTCTTCTGGTTTAATATCTGGAACTAATGCAGCAGTTAATTCTAATACAACATACTCATTTACCGTCAGTGCTTCAGATGGAACAAATACACCAGTATCACGAGCATTCAGTTTTGTTTCTACAGCATTATTGCAAACAAACACAAACACACTAGCATATTTTGACTTTGCTAGCGGAAGATCTTATGATGGAACGTCTTCATTAAAAGATTTGTCTGGGAAAAATAAACACTTACCAATTTCTGCTGGAACCTTTTCTTCATCAATTGCTGGGGGGACAATATCAACTTCTAACGAACAATCAATTAGATCTACAGGGCTAGTCGGATCTATACCAGCAATAAGTATGGGCGTGTGGGTTAAATTAGATGGAAACACAAACAAGGGAATTATTTATTACGGAGATACAACTACTAATAACCACTTCTTTATAAGAGATGGAATTATGGGATCAGCCTATAATTTTGATGTTGGTAAAGATATAAATGGCGCAGACACTTGGAC
>Ga0079301_1000858_pt1 | contig 14661 bp, 14 predicted proteins | sample Wag4_2014_7_11_3_FD_74797 | JGI IMG/M metagenome (GOLD analysis project Ga0079301, IMG submission 74797) | Fresh water mixed with fracking chemicals microbial communities from Ohio, USA - Utica-2 Time Series FC 2014_7_11 | ecosystem: Engineered > Industrial production > Chemical products > Input...
GTGACCTTCGGGCCGATGAGCCGGAAGAACACGTTCCGTCCGGAGGCCTGCACGATCGCGCCGATCTGCGAGAAGTCCTTCTTCGCGCCCGCCGCGCCCATCGCCATGTAGTCGCCCTCGAGCTCGACGAACTTCACCTTGAGCGGGCCGACTTCCTTGTCGGTGACCTTGGGTTCCGGTGCCGCGTCGCCCTGGCGGAACTGGCCCTTCCAGCGCGTGATGTTCGCGTCGAGCGGTCCACCGTCGCCGGCCATGAACACGCTGACGATGAGCTCGGCGGCCTTGGTCGAGTCGCCCTCGCCGGCCACCGCGTACTGCAGCGTGCGGAACTGCATCGACGGCTTGGTCCAGACCCACGAGGTCGGCTTCGGCGCGCGCAGTCCGGCGACCTCGAGCACCGCGGGGTCGTCGGCGCTGCCCGAGGTCTTCCACTTCGAGGGGTCGAGCCCGGGGGCTGCGATTCCGGGGGCTGCGATTCCGGGAGCCGCGTTCGCGGCGGCCGCGTCTCCCGCGGCCGCGCCGGGCTGCGCCGATGACGAAGCCTGTCCCGCAGACTCGGAGGCCGACGTCGGCGGAGTCGGCGGCTTGGGCGCGGGCGCGTTGTCGCACGAGGCGAGCGCCACGACCGACGCGAGTGAGGCGAGGAGGAGGACGACCGACGGTGCGCGCAGCGGTTGCATGAGGGTCGTAGCATAGCCCCTTCGATGCACGCGACCACACGCCCGATCACCATCGCAAACGCCCGGATCTGGACCGCCGATCCCGCGCGGCCCCACGCGCAGACGCTGGTCTTGCGCGATGGCAACATCGCCGCGGTCGACGGCGCGCCCGAGGGCGAGGTGATCGATCTCGGCGGCCGTTGGGTCGGCCCCGCGTTCATCGATGCGCACCTGCATCTGACGCTCGGTGCGGCGACGCTGGCGCAGTGCGACCTTTCGGCCTGCGCGACGCGCGCGGAGTTCGAGGCGCGCATCGCGACGCACGCCGCGGCGCTCGACGCGGCCGGCGAACGCAACGCGTGGCTCGTCGGATTCGGCTGGAACGAAGCCGATTGGCGCGGCGACGCGCCGACGCGCGCATGGCTCGCCGCGGCCGGCGCGCGACCCGCCGTCGCGTGGCGCATGGACCAGCACGCGTGCGTGGTCAACGACGCGGCGCTCGCGCGGCTCGACACTTCGCCGATCGACGGTGGCGAGATCGAGCGCGACCGCGGAATCTTCCGCGAGCAGGCCGCGTGGAAGCGCGTGATCCCCGCGATTCCCGCGCCGAGCCTCGCGGCGAAGCGCGCGAATCTCGCGAAGGCGACCGCCTACCTGCACTCGCTCGGCATCGGCGGCGTCGGCTCGATGGAGTACCTCTGCGACCTTCGCGATGTGTTCGTGCCCGCGCGCGACGCGCTCTCGCTGCGCGTCCACGCGACCGTGCTCGACCGCGACTGGCCGCTCGCGCAGCCGCCGCGGCTTCCGCGGGAAACGAGTGCGTTCTTCCGCATCATCGGCATGAAGAGCTTCGCCGACGGCACGCTCGGTTCGCGCACCGCGTGGATGCTCGAGCCCTACGCCGACAAGCCCGAGACCTGCGGCCTGGCGATGGAGCACACGCTGCGCGGCGAACTCGCGGCGTGGATGCGCGCGGTGCAGGACATGGGACTTTCCCCGAGCGTCCACGCGATCGGCGACCGCGCGGCGCGCGAACTCCTCGACGCGATGGACGCGTGCGCCGACGCGCCCGCGCCGCGCTTCGAACACGCGCAGACGCTGCATCCGCGCGACATCCCGCGCCTCGCCGGTCGCTTCGCGAGCATGCAGCCGCTCCACAAGGCCGACGACGCGCGGCAGGCGCTCGCGCGGCTCGGACATGGGCGCATCGCGCGTTTCTTCGCGTTCCGCGCGCTGCTCGCGCACGGCGCACGCCTCGCGTTCGGCAGCGACTGGCCGATCGTGTCGCCCGATCCGCTGCTCGGGATCAAGGCCGCGGTGACAGGGCTCGACCTCGACGGCCGCCCGTTCGCGACCGAGCACTCGATTTCCGTGCACGACTCGCTCGTCGCGTACACGCGCACCGCCGCGGAGATGCTCGGGCTTCCCAGCGGCACGCTCGCGCCCGGCCGCGCGGCGGACCTCGTCGTCCTCGACCGCTCGCCGTTCGAAGTCGACTGGACGCGCGAGTCGCCCCGCGTGCTGCGCACCATCGTGGCGGGCCGCACAGTGTTCGACTCCGAAGTCGGCGCGTGATCGGGAGCGCGAGTCGGCGCCTGAATCCGCGCCGAACCCACGCGTGAACCTGCGCGTGAACCTGCGCGCACGCGCACGCCCGCACGCCGTCTCCCGCACCGCGTTCCGCTATCGTGCGCGGCACGGCGCTCTCGGAACGCCGGTCCGACTCGTTCCCGGAGAGCATCCACATGTCGCGTCCCCACCTGAGCCGCGGATTCGCGCGGCGTGCGATCGTCCTCGCCTCCGCGGCGTCGGCGCCCGCCTTCGCCGACGGCCAGGGCATCCTGCCGCTGCCCGACTACCGCGGCGACTTCGCATCGCGCACCACGCTCACCGGCGACTGGGACGGCCACCGAACCGCCCTCGCCGAGAAGGGCTTCACGCTCGACCTCTCCTTCACGCAGCTCGCGCAGGATGTCGTCGACGGCGGCGCGGAGACCGGCACGCGCTACGGCGGCAAGATCGAGGCACTCATCAATCTCGACCTCGACCGCATGGGCGCGGTGCCGGGCGGCCTCGTGACGATCCGCACCGAATCGCGCTACGGGCAGTCGGCCAACACCACTGCGGGCACGCTCCTGCCCGTGTCGGACACGATGTACTTCCCGCTCACGAACCCTGCCGACGAGGACATCGCGGCCACCGTCACCGAACTGCTCTACACCCAGTTCCTCTCGAGGGAAGTCGGGCTCTTCGCCGGCAAGTTCACCATCCTCGGCGCCGACAGCAATGAATTCGCGGGCGGACGCGGCGACACGCAGTTCGTCGGGCACCCGTTCACGAGCGCCTCGGTCACCTCGCTCTTCAATCCGTACTCGGCGCTCGGCACCGGCGCGTTCGTGATGCCGACGCCCGAGCTCACCGTCTCGAGCTCGCTCTACACCTCGACGGATTCGTCGACGAGCTCCGGCTTCGACACGCTCGACGACGGGCTCGTCTGGTCGAGCGCCATCGCGTGGCAGTACCGCCTCGGCGAGCTTCCCGGCGGCGTGCGCGCGACCTACCAGCACGCGTTCGACCGCAACTTCGTGAACTTCAGCGGGCGCTTCATCACGCGCGACGGCATCGCGATTCCGGTGGACGGCGACAGCTGGTGCGCCTTCGCCAACGCGTGGCAGTACATCGCGGTCGAGGAGGCGCCGACCAAGCCCATCAACGTGGGCGACGGCCGCACCGACCTGCAGGGCGTCGGACTCTTCCTCCGCGCCGGCACCGCAGATCCCGACACCAACCCGATCGAGTGGATCGTGAGCGGCGGTATCGCGGCCAAGGGCCTGCTGCCGGGACGCGACCGCGACACGCTCGGCGTCGGCTACGCGTACTCGCACACGAGCGACCTGCCCTTCGTGACCTCGTTCGTCGTGAACGACACCAGCAGCCGCCTCGAGGCGTACTACGACCTCGCCCTCACGCCCGCGGCCGAGCTCACCTTCGATGTGCAGGTCGCCGACTCGCTGCTTGCGAGCAACAGCACCGCGACGGTGCTCGGCCTGCGGCTCCGCCTCGACTTCTGAGCGCCGACCCACCGCGGGCCATCCCCCGCCACACGGCACGCGCCACCGCGTGAACGCCGAACCGATCCACGGAACACCCATGATGACGACGAAGACGACGACGAGCCACCACCTTCGATCCCCTGCTGCGCTTCGCCTGGCCTCGCTCAGCCTCGCCGCGCTCGCCTTCGTCGCGCCCGGGCTCCTCGCCGGCAACGCCGCGGCGCAGAGCTCGGTGCTGAGCAAGGCCACCCGCACCTCGCCGACGCTCGAGCCCGCCGTCGCGCGGCCCGCGCAGGAATCCGCCGCCGCCGCGAAGCTCGCCGCGCTCGCCGCGAAGTTCGGCAAGAAGCCGAACATCGTCTGGCTCGTCGTCGACGACATGGGCTACGGCGACCCGGGCTGCTACGGCGGCGGCGCGGCCGTCGGCGCAGCGACCCCGAACATGGACCGCCTCGCGCGCGAGGGCCTGCGCCTCACCTCGTGCTACTCGCAGGCGACCTGCACGCCGACGCGCTCGGCGATCCTCACCGGACGCCTGCCGGTGCGCACCGGCCTCACCCGTCCGATCCTCGCGGGCGACAAGCTCACGAAGAACCCGTGGGCCGACGAGATCTCGCTGCCCATGCTGCTCGGCAAGGCCGGCTACGCGACCGTCCTGAGCGGCAAGTGGCATGTCGGCGAGGCCGTCGGCATGCGCCCGCAGGACATCGGCTTCGACGAGTACTACGGCTTCTATCCCGCGCAGAAGGAACTGTCGCAGCATGTCGACAAGCGCCGCTACCCCGACCTCGTGCTGAACCCCGAGCGGCTCGCGATGCTCGAGCGCACCGGCGCGAGCGAGGCGCTCGTGCACGGCTTCAAGCCCGGCTCCAAGCTCGGCGGCGCGAGCGGCCAGACCACCGAGGTCCTGCAGATCGACAGCACCGACGACATCGCCGAGGGCGACCGCATGCTCAAGGAGTTCACCGTCGCGAAGATCGCCGAGCTTGCGAAGGCCGACCAGCCGTTCTTCCTCGAGCACGCATTCATGAAGGTGCATGCCGACAACTTCGCGTCGAAGGCCTTCGAGGGCAAGAGCGCGAGCAAGTACCCCTACAAGGACGGCATCGTCGAGGTCGACGCGTACATCGGCGAGATCGTCGCCGCGCTCGACAAGGCGGGCGTGCTCGACAACACCTTCGTCTTCGTGACTTCCGACAACGGACCGCAGCGCGACTCGTGGCCCGACACGGGATACACGCCGTTCCGCGGCGCGAAGGGCTCGGCGTGGGAGGGCGGCGTGCGCGTGCCCGGCATCGCCTACTGGCGCGGCGTGATCGCCCCGGGCCGCGAGAGCGACGAACTCTTCGACCTCATGGACCTCTTCAACACCTCGCTCGCGCTTGCCGGCGCCGGCGCGTCGATCCCGACCGACCGCTACATCGACGGCATCGACCAGTCGTCGTTCCTGCTCTGCGACGACGGCCTCTCGCGCCGCGAGAAGGTCTACATCTGGAACGAGTCCGACTTCATGGCGATGCGCATGTACGAGTACAAGCTGCACATGAAGGTGGTCACCACCGACGCGCAGTGGCTCGACATCGACGCGACCACCAAGCACGAGACCGGCCTCTCGGCGTGGCTCTTCAACCTCTACATCGATCCAAAGGAGGAGTACCCGGTCGGCCACCGCATGAACGCCTGGCTCGCCTCGATGGGCGCCGAGGCGAAGGGCCATGCGGCGACGTTCCGACAGTTCCCGCCGAAGGACATCGGCCTGGGCAAGTGACGGAACGTGGCCCGGAGGTGGCTCACGCGCACCGCGCCGGGCGCGCCCCGACCACCGCGACACGCCCTATCCTGCGAGGCTCATGGACATCGGCATCATCGGCATCTACAACAACCTCGGCCCGGCGGCGGCCGCGGCGTTCCTCTTCTGGGGGATCTTCTCGATCACCATGCACGAGCTCGCCCACGGCTGGGCCGCGCTCTCGCAGGGCGACGACACGCCGAGGATCTACGGCCGCATGACGCCGAACCCCGTGGTGCACATGGGATGGGTGTCGCTCATCCTGCTGGCGCTCACCGGCATCGCGTGGGGCATGATGCCGGTCGATCCGAGCAAGTTCCGCTGGGGACGGCGCGGGCGCATCATCGTGTCGGGCGCGGGCCCCGCGATGAATGTCGTGCTCTGGCTCCTCTGCTGGGGCGGCCTCGGGCTGATGCTGCGCGACGGGATCGCGACCAACGGCAGCCTGCTGCGGGCGATCCGCGCGCTGCCCGAGGGAACCGAGTACCAGCTCGCGCTCTTCCTGCTCATCGGCGGCGGCCTGAACGGCATGCTCGCGCTGTTCAACATGCTGCCGCTCCCGCCCTTCGACGGCGCGAGCGTGCTCGCGGGCTTCTCGCGCACCTACTACCGCTGGATGCACAACCCCCGCATCGCGAGCGCCGGCTTCTTCATCGTGCTCATCGCGATGTTCAGCGGCGTCGGCGGCGTCATGGGCCGCTGGGCCGACCGGATGGGCGTCGATCTCGCCTCCTGGGTCGGCCGGCTCGGGGGCTGACGCCGTTATCGGGCGGCCGCGACGCGGATGGCCGCCGATCGCCGCCCGCGCCACCGGCCGGCGCATTGCACCTCCCCGCCGTTTGCCCTACCTTGTGCGACTCGCAACCGCGAGCCGAAGGCGCAGCGCACGGCGGTCACTCCCGCCCCACGCTGCGTCAGAGTCCTGATGAGTCCGTCATGCGACGGACGGGACCGAGGCTTGCCTTTGATGAAAGGGTGACGACATGGTCGTCCTCCGCATGAAGCGAATGGGCCGCGCCCATTCTCCGTTCTACCGTCTGTCCGCCATGGACAAGCGCAACCCGCGCGACGGCGCCGTGATCGAGAACCTGGGCTGGTACAACCCGACCGCGAAGCCGGGCGCGCAGTACCAGTTCAACGCCGATCGCGTCAAGCACTGGCTCTCGATGGGCGCGCAGCCCTCGGAGACCGCCGCCAACCTGCTCAAGAAGGTCGGCATCGACCCGACCCCGGGCAAGAAGGCCTGATCGATCGACCGGTGATCTGACGAACGCCGTCGCGATCCGCGGCTGCGCAGCGTTGGTGACACATCCATCCCGCGTGCGAACCATGCGAATCGACGTGCTCACCATCTTCCCCGATCTGTTCACGGGATTCCTCGCCACGAGCATCCCCGCGAACGCGATCGAGCAGGGCGCCCTCTCGTGCCATGTGCACGACATCCGGGCGCACGCCGCGAACAAGCACCGCAAGGTCGACGACCGCCCGTTCGGCGGAGGTCCAGGCATGGTGATGATGTGCCAGCCCATCTTCGACGCCGTGAAGGCCGCTGAATCGCAGGATTCCAGCGTCCCGGCGGTCCGCGTGCTCCTCACGCCGCAAGGCGAGAGGCTCACGCAGCCGCGCGTCGAGTGGCTCGCGCAGCAGCCGCGCCTGATGCTCCTCTGCGGTCACTACGAAGGCATCGACGAGCGCGTGATCGAGGAGCTCAGCCCCCTCGAGATCTCGATCGGCGACTACGTCCTCTCCGGTGGCGAGCTCGGCGCGATGGTTCTCATCGACGCCGTCGCCCGCCTGCAGCCCGGCGTCCTCGGACACGAGGAATCCGCTGCGGAGGACTCGTTCAGCGTGCGCTCCACCGATGGCGCACATCTCCTCGACTGTCCGCACTACACCCGTCCCCGCGAGTGGAACGGGCGTGAGGTGCCGGACATCCTGCTCTCGGGCGACCACGCTGCGGTCGACCGTTGGCGGGATGCGCAGCGGATCGAGCGCACGCGCGTGCGTCGCCCCGACCTGCTGCGGAACTCTCCACTCGCACACCCGCAACCCCTGCCGGCGGCCAACACCAACAAGCCCGCCGCGCAAGTTGCACGAGCCACGCGGTCGACCGCACCGTCGCACGACGACGGAGACGGACTGCACGGCCAAACCGCGCCCGAAGGCGCATGAGGATCCCACCATGGCACGTTTGAATCGCACCCAGGTCATTGAAGGCGTCGTCGCAGGCCAGATGAAGGCTGCCAACGAGCTCCCGAAGTTCAGCGTCGGCGACACCATCGATGTGCACTACAAGATCATCGAAGGCGACAAGGAGCGCATCCAGGTCTTCCAGGGCGTGCTCCTGGCCGACACCGGCCGCGGCATCCACCGCATGATCACCGTCCGCCGCATCGTCGCCAACGAGGGCGTCGAGCGCTCGTTCCCGGTGAACTCGCCGCGCGTCGCGAAGATCGACGTCATCCGCCGCGGCGACGCCCGCCGCGCGAAGCTGTTCTACCTCCGCGACCGGTTCGGCAAGAGCCGCCGTCTGCGCGACCAGCGCCGCGGCCTCAAGCACGTCGAGGGCGGCGAGTCGGCCGCGAGCTGATCCGCGCATCCACGCACACGCCAACCGGCCGCCACATGGCGGCCGGTTGTCATTGGTGCCTGGCACCTCCCTGGCACCCGCCGCCCACCTGCCGCGACCACACGGAAGGTGAGCGGCACCTACGGACTGTGTCACGCGGCGCGGCCAGACATCCGGCGGAGGCCGGCCTCGGGAGGTGCACGGGTGCTGCCGTGTGCACCGTGCAGGTGCGCGGCAGGTGCCAGGGAGGTGCCTGGCACCTACACTGCGCGCCCGATGCGCGTCACCCTCGCCAAGAGCTTCACCTTCGAAGCCGCCCATTTCCTGCCCTGCTTCCCCGATGGCCACAAGTGCCGGCGCATGCACGGCCACTCCTTCAAGGTCGAGGTCGTCGTCGAGGGCGAGATGGATCCCGCCAAGGGCTACCTCGTCGACTACGGCGACATCAAGAAGGCGATCTCGCCAGTGCACGACGCGCTCGACCACCGCTGCCTGAACGAAGTCGCCGGCCTCGAGAATCCCACCGCCGAGATGCTCGCCAAGTGGGTCTGGGACCGGCTCAAGCCGACGCTGCCCCTGCTCACGCAGGTGATCGTCTGCGAGACCTGCACCAGCCGTTGCGTCTACGAGGGCCGCTGATGCAGCGCCCCGTCCACCTGCTGCACGACGCCGCGATGCTCGCCCGCATGCTCGGCATCGAGGCGCCCTGCTGCACGCACATCGCGATGCCGACCCAGCTGGCCGCCGCCGCGGCGAGCCCGGGCGGCGCCACGGCGTGGGGCGCGTTCGTCGACGGCAACCCCCTGTCCGGGACCTGGATCGCCGACGCCGAGGCCCCCTCGCGCCGCCTCGTCTCCTACTCGGGCACCCTTGGCGAGGAGCTGTTCGCCGACGAGCCGCGCACCTGGATGCGCGCCGGGCAAGACCGCTTCAAGGGCTTCCTCGACGAGGTCGAGCCCTCGCTGCGCGCGCACGGGCGCACGCTCTGCTTCCGCCCCCACCACCGCCACGTGCTCGGCGACGTGCACGCCTCGGTCAAGCTGCTGCGCGACCGCGCGGGCGGGCCGTTCGAGGTCCTGCTGTCGCCGGCCGACATGATCGCGCCCTCGATGACGGGCCAGATCGAGGACCACCTCGCGCGGATGTTCGCACATCTCGGGCCGCTCGCCGCGGCGGTGCTGCTCGCCGACATCGCCCCCGACGCGCAGACGGCCGAGAGCGGGCTGTTCTCCACCTGCCGGCTCGGCGCGGGGATCCTTCCCCTGGCGCTGGTCGCGCGTCTCCTCGCCGAGCATGTGCCCGCGGAAACACCGGTGATCCTGCTCCCCGGCGCGGTCGACGAGCAGCGCGCGGCGCTCGGCCTGTAGCGCCCGATCCCTCACCGAATCCACATGTTTCCGTTGCACCCCGCCGCGGCAGGGGTAGACTTTTCAGGTCTGCGGAACGGATTCCGCGACATGGAGCGTCGATGACAGCGGTTTCGGCAGTGACGGCAGCGATGTCTGCGGTGTCGGTCGGAGCGTCCGCGGGCGGAGCCTCCGGACTGGACGCGAAGGTCCTCGTACTCAATCGCTACTACAGCGCGATTCGCGTCATCGACGCGCGTCGCGCGTTCGTGCTCCTCGCGAAGGAGGTGGCCGAGGTCATCGCCATCGAGGACGGCTCGTACGTCTCGTACCCCTTCACCACCTGGACCGAGCTCAGCGAGTTCCGCCAGCAGTTCGAGGCCACCGACCACGACTGGGTGCGCACCGCGCGCATCTCGATCGCCGTGCCGAAGATCGTCCGCGTGCTCGCGTTCGACCGCCTGCCGCGCGAGCAGGTCAAGCTCAACCGCCGCAACATCTACGCCCGGGATTCGAACCGCTGCCAGTACTGCGGCAAGACCTTCGCCACCAAGGAGCTCACGCTCGACCACGTGAAGCCGCGCGTCCAGGGCGGCGGCAACTCGTGGACGAACCTCGTCTGCGCCTGCGTGAAGTGCAACGCGCGCAAGGGCGGACGCACGCCCGAGCAGGCCGGCGTCCGACTCATCCGCGAGCCGATCAAGCCGAAGCGCAACCCCGCGATCTCGCTGCGCCTCGGCAGTCCCAAGTACGCGTCGTGGAAGGCGTTCCTCGACGAGGCCTACTGGACGGTCGAGCTGAGCGAGGACTGAGCCCGCGACCGAGCCGCGACCGAACGCGGACAGCGCACCCGACCCCGCCCCGCGGGCCGTGCGGACGAAACGTCCGTATCTCGTGTGAAGATTCCCGCCGCGCCGCGCAATCCGCGGCGCGCGCCGTTTCGGCGCAGATAGCATCGCGCCCGTCCGTCCCGCGAGCCTCCCCATGCCGAAGCAGAAGAAGCACAAGAAGTCGAAGTCCGAAGCCGCACCCGAGTCGACCGTGGCCAGCGGGCCGGTCGCCGAGCCGACCGAGGCCGCCGACGCGACGCGCGTCGAGTCGAAGGACTCGCGCAAGGCCGCCAAGCTGGCCGAGAAGCTCGCCGCGAAGGAGGCCGAGCTCGCCGCGAAGCAGGCCAAGACCGCTGCGAAGCAGGCCAAGGCCGCCGCGAAGCAGGCGAAGGCGGACGAGAAGGCGGCACTGAAGGCCGACAAGAAGTCCGACGCGAAGCTCGAGAAGAAGGCCGAGAAGAAGTCCGGCAAGAAGTCCGGCACGCAGCCCGAGCCCGACGCCATGGCCCCTGCCTTCAAGCACGTCCGCCGCAAGAAGCTCGCGAGCGGAAAGGGCCCGACCCCGCAGGAGATCGGCGAGTCGCTGGTCGCGCTCTTCAACGCCGGCAAGAGCGAGGAGGCCGAGTCGACCTGGTACCACCGCAAGATCGAGTCCATCGAGGACGACGGCTCGGTGTTCGAGGGCTGGAAGGGCGTGCTCGAGAAGGGCGCGTGGTGGAAGGCGAACTTCACCGTGCTCTCGATGCAGGCGAAGGGTCCCTACGTCTGCTCGACCGGCTTCACCGTGATCTTCTCGGGACGCGTGCGCATGCCCGACGGCACCGAGGTCGACTCGCACGAGTGCGGCGTCTACACCGTCGAGAAGGGCCGCATCGTGCGCGAGCAGTTCATGCGCGCGGCGTTCTGAACGCCTCCGCGCGCGGCGCCGCGCTCACGACATCAGCGCGAGGCCGATGGTGAGCGTCACCGCGTTGTTCAGGCCGTGCGCGACCATCGGCGCGACGAGGCTGCCGCGCATCTCGCGGTACACGCAGAAGCCGACCGCGAGTCCGCCGAGCGCGGGCACGAACAGCACGCCCTGCGGGTGGATCACCGCGAACACGGCGCTCGACGCGAACGCGGCGACCAGCATCGAGATCAGCCGCACGCGCGGCGCGACCACTCCGCGCAGGTGTCCGTAGAGCAGGCCGCGGAACGCGATCTCCTCGACGATCGGCGCGGTCACGCTCGCGAGCATGAAGAGCATGAGCACCTCGAATCCGCCCGCGCCGGCGAACATCTCGACGACCGGGTGCGACGGCGGCGGCGCATCGCCCTGGAACATCTCGGCGATCGCGCTGAGGATCGCGAAGCAGACCAGACCGAACACCAGCAGCGGCACCGCGCTCAGGTAGCACAGGACGCCGTGGAGCGCCTCGCGCACGACGCCGGCGCCAGTGTGGAGCCCGATCAGCGCGCGCAGTTCCGACCAATGCACGCCGCGCCGCGCGGGGTACGCGAGCGCCGCGAGCGACGTGAACATCACAAGCACCGAGACGAACAGCGATCCACCCGCGCCGAGTTGCTCCGCGAAGGGCAGCGCCACCGCCGCCGCGACGACGTTCAACCCGAGGAAGCTCACGATCCAGAGCAGGAAGGTCTCGCCCAGCACGACCGCGGCGTGCGCCGACGGCGCCGGCGCGAAGACCGGGCGAACCTTGCCGGTTCCCGTGAGCCCGATGAGGACGACCAGCGCGACCAGGCCGAGCAGGAACGCCACGAGGTACCACAGTCCGGCGGCGACGAGCACCGCGGTGGTCGCGGTCGCCTTCGCGACGGCGCCCGGACCGAGCACATCGACGAAGTAGCCGAGCGTGGGGCGAAGCGCCTCGAGCGACTCGGCCTCCTCGGCCGTCGGCGCGCGTTCCTCGGCGAGCGCGCGCATCGCGTCGATCACGCGGTCGCGCATCCCCCGTGCCTCGTCGACCGCGTCGGTGGGGAGCGCGATCTCCTTCGCCTGCGCGATGCCGACCTCCCACCCCTTGAAGTTGCCCACGAGCACGCAGTAGCCGAGGCGATCCGCGAACGCGCCGTTGCGCGCCTTCTCGACCTGCGCCAGGATCTGGTCCGAACCCACCGTCGGCGCGAGCGCGTGGAGCGCCACCGTCATCTTGGCGGCCAGCTGCGATTCGAGCGCCACCGGCGCGATCGTCGACTGGACAGGCTCGCCCGCGTCCGCATCGGGCCGATCCTCGACGAATCCCCCCTCGTCGGAGGTGAGGGCCGCGTCCGAGTCCGATCGCACGCGCTGCAGGAGCACCGCCGCGAGCGCGACCACCGCAATGCCGACCCAGACGAAGACCTTGCGGAAGCGTTCACTCGGCGACATGCGGTGGTCCATGATTTATCGGGCGCGAAATCGGTCCAGCGCGCCGCTTCGGCCCGCTCGGCGCACGATAGTCTCCCGCGCCGCCCCCTTGGTCGGCACGCGACGATCTTGACATCAACGGGGGTAGTGGTATCCTCGCCGATTCTCCGCACGGCGATCCGTGCTCACCTTTGACTGCCCCGCGCGCCTCGCTGAGTCGATGCACCGCGGGCTGAACGATTTGGACAGACCATGCCTCGTCAGACCTACATTGCAAAGCCCGGTGAGATCAAGACCGTTTGGCGCCACGTCGACGCCGAAGGCAAGACCCTCGGTCGTCTCGCGACCGAAGTCGCCACCGTGCTCATGGGCAAGCACCGCCCCGAGTTCACCCCCGGCGTCCTCTCGGGCGACGCGGTGATCATCACCAACGCCTCGAAGGTCGTCCTCTCGGGCCGCAAGCTCGATCAGAAGACGCGTCGCCGTTGGTCGGGCTACCCGGGTGGTCTGAAGATCCGCTCGTACCGCCAGGAGATGGATTCGAATCCGACCCGTCTCGTCAGCGAGGCCATCCTCCGCATGATCCCGAAGGGCCGCTACGGCCGCTCGCTCCACGCGCGTCTGCGCGTGTTCGCCGGCGCCGCGCACACCCACACCTCGCAGTCGCCGATCGACTTCTCGTCGCGCCCCGAGGCGCACGCGATGCCGGAGCGCAAGCCGAACGCGAGCACGATCAAGGCCGCCCGCCTGAAGAGCGCGCCGCGTCGTCCGCACTCGCGCGCCGCCGCTGCCGCGAAGTGATGTCGCGCGCAGCCTGATCCGGATCGCACCGCCACGAAGCACCACTCGAGAACCAGCATGCCGGATGGGCCACGGCCCCGGTCGAAGGACCACCCGGCAGCCAACAAGTACCTTGCGCGCCACGGCGCGGCCTGAACGAAAGAGACCGTGAGAGAACCCATGGAAGACACCACCACGACGACTGCCTCGACCTCGACGCGCATCCTCCGCGGCCCCGATCAGAAGGGCTGGTACTGGGGCACGGGCCGCCGCAAGACGGCCGTCGCCCGCGTGCGCATGAAGAACGGAACCGGCGCGGTCGAGGTGAACGGCAAGGAGTTCGCCGAGTTCTTCGTCGAGGAGCGCGACAGGCAGCTCATCCTCGCCGTGCTCGAGAAGACCGGCCTCAAGGGCAAGGTCGACGTGAAGGTCAACGCCTGCGGCGGTGGCACCACCGGCCAGTGCGGCGCGACCCTGCTCGGCCTCGGCCGCGCGGTCATGAACTTCGACTCGACGCTCGAGCCGATCCTGCGCGAGAACGGCTTCCTCACCCGCGACGCCCGCAAGGTCGAGCGCAAGAAGTACGGCCAGGCTGGCGCGCGTCGTCGGTACCAGTTCAGCAAGCGCTAAATTCGAGCGCTCGCGACTTGGCGCACGAGCGGCTGCGTTGCAGCCGCGTGTGCGCCTCGCTCGCTCTGGTGATACGAACCATCACAGCCGCCCGCGAAAGCGGGCGGTTGTGTTTTTTGGGGATATGACGGGCTGCGCGCGAGACAGGCGCTGCAATGTCCGCTTCAGCGGAGCCGCAGCACGCCCGCCTTGTCGATCGTCTCGATGCCATCGCGCGTCACGCGGATGCAGCGAAGCGGCGCGGGCGAAACCTGCATCGAGAACTGCTCCTCAAGCGTCCGTGCATCGAGCATGCGCACCGAGCCGTCGGCGCCGCCGACCAGAAGCCGCGCGCCATCGTCCGACACGGTCAAGCACGCGGGGCGCGTGCGCTGGCGCCGCGCGGCGACCTCGAGTGTCCCGTCGCTCGCGTCGAGTCGCCCGATCTGACCATCGCGGTCCGACACGAACACCCAGCGACCGTCAGGCGACGCCGCGACGGCGGTGCATTGGCTGCCGAACGAAACGCGCCAGAGCGTCGCGCCCGTCGCGACATCGACTGTTCCGCACCCGAGCGTGCGCGATGCGACGAACAGCCTGCCGCGCGCGGCGTCGAGGCAGAAGCCCGTGATCCCGTTGGGCTCATGCAGATCCTCCGCCCGGAACGCGCGTGTCGCAC
>Ga0079301_1000859_pt1 | contig 14661 bp, 15 predicted proteins | sample Wag4_2014_7_11_3_FD_74797 | JGI IMG/M metagenome (GOLD analysis project Ga0079301, IMG submission 74797) | Fresh water mixed with fracking chemicals microbial communities from Ohio, USA - Utica-2 Time Series FC 2014_7_11 | ecosystem: Engineered > Industrial production > Chemical products > Input...
TTTGAATGCCGCATACGCGCCATCAGTTAAGCATACCTCTCCCCAAGAGAAAGCGTCCCTATTGAATTAGAAGCCGAGCATTTAAAGACTAGCGAACTTTTCTTTGCCAGGTTTTCTCGATATAATCTAAGTCCTCTGCCCAGTGCTGCTCAGCGATTTCCATGCGCGGATCATGTTGAGCCCCTGATCTAAATATCGTGAGTACTCGGTGTAATTTACGATAGCGCTCGCGCGAACCAGCCAACCCCCATTCATGCATGTATGCAGGTGAACCGACAAAGGGCAGCACTTCGGTCATCACCTGATCTAACAGCCTTCTTCTCATCTCCGCCCTTAGGCCGGATGCGCCTACCTGATACCCTACAGCTTTCAGAACGCCAATTTCTGGAGAGTCTGCCTTATAAAGACCGCTTTTAGACGCATCCAAACGCGCCTTCCAAATTTCGTTGATTTGTAGGAGCAATTCACGTGCCCTACCAACGGTTGGCTTACTTTCACGAACGGATTCCATACAATTTCTCCAAAGCTGGAGCAAAGCATCATCCTTCATTTCTAGGAGATTCATCATCGCCTCATGCCTAGTTGGATTCCATTGAATAGTGTTTGGTGTATTTTTATTTGGCAAGAGACTGTGGCCCGTCAGCGCCTATGAGACCAAATGAGAAGGGTTGACTGATGAATACGCCTAGCTCGCTTTAATTTTCACCGACAAGCGCGCGCCTGATCTCGCATCACCTGATAGTCCGCCAGCATTTGCTCTATTGCCATCCTTTGAGGCAGCTGTTGCAGTTCCTCCGCCGCTTGGCCCAGGAACCGCCTGCTATAACCGGGCACGGGTGGGCACCCGCCGCCCTCAAAACGATCCATCGCGCACCCGGCCAAGAAGCTCATCGCGGTCCCTAGGGTGACGAGCCGCGGCATTAAGTTGTTCACGCTGTACCTCAATTGTTTTACGCATGCGCTCGACGCGCTCAGCATTCTGTCCCACTTGCCGTGCCCCAAGCAGAGCGCCGGCCAGGGCGCCGAGGATTGTGAGCCAGCCGGCAACCCGTAGCGCATGGGGGGCCAATAAACCGGCGACCCACCCAATCACCGCAGACCCCGGCGGCGATCGTCAATGCGTGCCCAGAGCATGTAGCCGGTACCGGCCAGCGCGGCGGCGCCTATTACCCAGGGAGCGACCTGAACCAACGTTTGAAGGAAGGGCAATACGGGCTCTATTTGGCGGACGGTCTCCGTGGCCAGGCCGGCTAGGCTCGCGCCTACGGCTACGCGGGCTCCCTTGACGGTCCGGGTTTGGCTTAACGGGCGTTGCGGCGGTTCAACTCCCGCCAGGATCAGGCCGGCATCGATATCGGCAACGGTATAGGGCTGCTGTCCGTTCTCATGCTTGATGATTGCCAGGAGTAGCGGCCGGAGCACGGTATAGTGGTGCACATTAACCTGTTCCTCTGGCCCCACCCCGACCGCTAGCGCGACGGCACGCACATATGCCCCGGTATCGTTCTCATTGGGGGGGGCCCAGCGACCGATGATCTGCTTGAGATTCCGCAGGCCCACCTTGTCTTGGTAGGTGATAAGGGTGCGCGCCAGCGCTCTGATGCCCCACTTGGCTGAGACGAACTGAAAGAACTCCGGGTCAGTCTGGACGGTGGCTAGGCCCTGCCATGGGTCGGTGGAGCGGCGTAGATTGCCAGGGTTGTGGTTGCGAATGCCGCGCGGCAAGGCGCGATCCGACTTTGGCGTAAGTGCCATGAGGTATCTCCAAAAAAATATGAATTTGTCGGAAGGCGCTTTGCGAAGCGCCAAATAGCTCCGGTATCCGCGACTAATACCGCGTCATTCCGAGCGGGTTAGGATGTAAGGCTTTCCCCACCATCCAGATCGAAAGCTTGAGGGCATGCGCTAAAAAGTGCTTCGATCGGTTGCTGACCTGTGGAGAGCGCCAGGTGATAAACGCCTATTACATGTGCGACGCGGCCTGGCCGCGCCACGCTCACCATAATTTCGCAGTAACCCTGCTCGATGTCTGGGATGACTTCAGCATGCCAGCCAGTGCGGAGGCGATACTTCATGCTGCGCGCTCCTGAGAACGGCGAAAGCTATCGCCAAAATACCATGCTGGCAGGGGCGAGTCCAAAAACCTGGCCTCAATGACATCAACTTTACAAATACCCCTGCCATGGATGTCATCGCCGGCAATCTCGACCAATACATGCTGCGTGGCCATAAAAAGCGCGGCGGCAAGAACACCGAGGTTATAGGCGAAGGAATTCTTACAAGCCTGCTGCCAGAGGGGATCTTCGACAAAAAGACAGGCACCCTGACATAATTGCAGGACAGGGCACTTGGCGCATTCCGCGCGAGTTGACCAGTGATGCGCCGTTTTCAAGCGAATAGCATCAAACGCATCAAGATGCCCAATACGGTGTTTTGTGAGCGGCGAGGTATTTTGGCAGGTCATAACGTTACCATTTAAGTCAATGGCAATATTATCCTCCCGATCCATACCGCATTTCTGCCCCAGCGCCGCGGCCGGCCGGCCCATGTGTGACGCTTGAAGAAATTCTGACGCCTTTTTTTGGACGGTATTGCTCGACCAACCGGTAATAGCCTCATAGAAAGTGGTATGAATGAGACGCTTTTCCGTCATGCTATCCAGTACAGACATGGACATACCGCCGGCATCATAAGGTAGTAGAATTTCCTCGGTTGTCAGGGGCACGCTATCGAGCGGGATGCCTAGATGCTTGGCGATATGATGCCGGACCGTAAAAAGGCTGACATTCTTATTCGATAGCACAGCATTGAAGCCAATTCGGCCCTCTGCAAAAAGACGGTCATAGGCATAGCGTATCCAACGGCGCTGCTCCGGCTCAAGCAGCGGGTCAGCGCCGCGCCCGGCCTCATAGGCTGGCCCGTCATGAGATATGCCGACCCCGAAACCTAAGTCGTAGAGCCAGTCGATTTTTTCTTGGTCAAACAGAGACCCATTAGTGATAATGTTAAAGCGAGCCTTTGGATAAAGATTTCCTACCCCCTGGGCGAGAGGTTTTAGGGTCTTCCAATAGACGAAGGGTTCGCCGCCCCAAAACTCTATGCGGTGTCCTTCGCCGTCCCCAATGCTAAACCATTCTGGTAGTTTTTTTAGAAACCGCGCTACAGCGCGCGGGTTTGCCTCACTATCCTGGGGCTGCGCACGCTGGTTGCAATGGGTACAGGCGTAGTTGCACCTAAGGCCCAGCTGGATTTTGAGAGTTTTGGGGGCCCGGCTCTTACGCGCCGGGTTGGTCGGGGAGACAGGAAAAGCGTGAACCCAATCTTTCGGGGGCGTGCCCCTGCCTGCAAAAACTGAAAGATCGAGGGGCTCTGCATTTTCAGACCAAATAAAGCGTGAGGTGTCAGGGTCATAATGAAGCAAACGACGCAGATTATTTGGCCCCTGTAGGACCAAATCATAAATGGCCATTACGGCATCTCCTGTGGATATTCGGTTGCCTCGGCGGGGCGAGTTGTCTTTCAGGTCACCTTTGCGATGTAATCCGCATCGCCGGGCCAATTCCGCCATCCAGTCTTGACCCTAACTGTCTCGCCCGGCCCTAGGCCAAGGGCGCCAACGCGAAATTCTGTCAGGCCTTGCTTAACAACCGCGCGGCGGTGGGGCGTGTAACCTGAGACGTCTTCGAGAAAGAGCGTTGAGTTACAGCGCTCGTCAGTTCTGTCATGTTCTGGATGAAGAATTTCGGCTGTCACGGTGACAAACCCGTCGGCAGGTATCGTTTTCGGGCCTGTTAGGCGAATGCGCGGCCATACATCGCTGGGCGAAGGTGTTCCGGCGATACGGTGAATGGTTGCCCCAAGCTTGTGAAAATAGCCGGCGGCCGCGTTGTACTTGAGAAAGAAAGTGCAATCCTTAAGCGAACTATCGGCATAAGGTTGGCAGATGGTCAAAGCGGCATTAGCACGCTCACTGGCATAGACTGTATCCTTGTTCGCGCGTGCGGGTAGGTAGTTCAGGGTACGGTTGAAGGGTGTTCGAAAGCCTGTTTCCCGTTGAAACATGAACATCCAAGCCGCTCTATCAGAAACCGCAGCTACGCCAAGCTGAGCCGGATCCAGCTGCCAGCATATTTCATGGGATAAAACGAAACTGCCTTCTTGAGTGGCGACACCCTCGAAGACGGAGAGGGGGTAGCGCTTGTTGCGAGGCAGTATTGGCCAATGGAAAGCCTTGCCGTGTGTGTTGAGGGCGTTCTCGATCTCAGAGTCTGTCGCCCAGGGTAGCGCCGCATCACTGGCACGCTCAAAGGCACGGATAGTTATTGTCTCATTGTAAATGATGAAGGCAAAAGCACTGCTGGTTGGAATATAATCGACTGAATAAATTTTCAAGCGAAAGCCTCCAGTTTGGCGAGATACGCCGCAGAGGGGGTATTGATGCCATCGATACAAATACCTTCGGCGTAGAAGAAGGCCGGGCCGTTGACAGACAGGGTAAAGAGCCTGGTTTCAGGCGGCGCTTCAACGGCGATGATACTACGAAGTTCTTCCCAGCCCCTTTCGGTAAGAATTTCGTCCCCTTGGCACAACTGCTTGTATCGAACGGCTGGTGCGATACCCTGAGCGATCCTACGCGGCATAAGCTCTGGTTCAATGCAGGCCCAATTGCCTTTAATGCGAACGAGATGATCGCCTGTCAGTTTTAATCTCTCGTTTATGCGCCAAAGCTTGCGCTGCCCCAGTAATGGGGAGCGTGTACTGAGAACCAAGCCTCCGCCCCCAAGTCCCTCTCCAACCTCAATGGCCTCGATGGGACGTAATGCACCATCGGCCATACGGACGAATGTGCCCGCAGGGACGCAAGAACAGTCGCAGGCACAGGCGCAGTCGCACGCACAATTGCAATTACAATTGGTTCGACAATTAAAGCCGGCGGGGCTGTAGCCGGAACAATTACTGCAATTGCAGTTATTATAATTCCGGTGCTGTTCGGACCCCCCAATCTCGTTGGCAAGTTCATAGTAGGCATCATAGAGGAAATTTGTAGATACTGGGATGAGTGTATTCGTATTCCCGCCAGCACCATCGAATTGCGCGTTATTAGTACAATTTCCCGTCGGGATACCGGCAACGCCCCAGCTCCACCAGTTTCCGTTTGGTGGGTTATAGGCAGTGTTACCGGCGCAATTGCCATTGGGCATATAGCCACGGCAATTGGATATTCTGTCATCTATGTATTGAGTTGAGCGGTTCAATTCACCGATGTCGGTCCCATCGGCGATAGCGAACCCAGTTGCGCGTGCATTGTCGCCTGGGACACCAGAACGTACGGTCCCGGTTGAGACTAAACCAGGCGCCGCCAGAGATCCGGTCATGGTATCGCCCGACTTGGCGACACGGCTTCCAACATCAACGCCGGCTCTAATGTCGGCTATGGTCTGGGCAGCTAGGTCCGTGGTAGCGATAGTACCATCCGTGATTTTTGCGCTGGTGATGGAGCCATCGGCAAGTTTGCCGGAGGTCACCTGTGCATCAGCGATCTTAGCTGTTGTGACCTGCGCGTCGCCGATCTTTGCCATCGTGACGGCGCCGTCCTGGATCTTTGCAGTCTGGACTGCGGCATTATCAATGTCTGAAGCTGCGATCGTGTTTTTGACGGCAAGTGCCGCTAAGTTAAGATTGCTGCGGGCTGTCGCGGCATCCGATGCCCCCGTGCCGCCCTGCGCCAGCGGTACTGGCACCCCCAGCGGGATCCGGGTCCAGGTGACCGGAGATGTGGCCGTCAGCTCGTAGATCTGCCCGAGATCGGTCCTGAAGCAGAACATGCCGACGACGAGATTGGTGCTCGGGAACGTTGTACCGGAAAAGGCCGAACGGACGGCTTCGTCCCGATCGAGAATGTCCTGCCGGCTATCGCGGACCGCCTTGGTCGATGGGATGTCGGGATAGGTCTGGGCCATGCGGTCCTCGGTCAGTAGCCTTCAGCGGCCCAGCTGGCGTTGCCGGCCACAGATGCTTGGGTTGCAGGGTTGATGAGGGTCAGCTGGAACCCGCTCGTCGTGATCGTGCCGATCTGCGGCACGGCGATCGTCGCGCCGCCCTTGAACGTCGCCTGGACTTCCGGCGGTGCATTGAATGGCTGGCTGAAAGCGACCGTCATTCCGCCGATAGGAACCGCAACTGTGCCACGATCCCGTACATCCGGAACGTCCACAATGAATTTGGCATCGGTCAGCGCGATCCGGCTGGTCGAAGTGCTTGGCGCTGCGAGCGCCAAACGAATAAGCGCATTCGCGTATTCGTAGTCACCAGGCGTCAGGTCTCGGAATGCGCTGAAGCCAAGAGGACGTGCCTCGGCGATCAGCGCTGCAAATCCCTCGTCATCCAGCGCAGTCGTCCGGAAAGCGAGGTCTGCGATGACGGCCTCTGATGCGCGGAGGATCCGATCCAGCAGAGTCAGCTGTTCGAACGACGGCTTGGTAACGGCATTCCCTCGCGCATCTGCAATTGAGATCTGTTCGGCGATCTGCGCAACGAATGAAATCAGATCAGTGTAGGTCTCCGCGAAGGCCAGGCTACGAAGGCTGCTCTGAATGGATTTAGCTGCACGAAGGTCTCCGAGAGTGAACGCGCTGTTGCGGGGTGTAACGGCATTGCGCGTAGGTTGTTCGGTAAACGCCGTGCTCTCAGTGATGGCTTGCCCGATGCTGGCAGCGTCCTGTTCGAGTGTGCTCCACGCCTCATTGGCGCTAGTGATGGGGTTCTTTGACACGCTGTCGACCAGCCCCAGCATCTCTGCGAACGGCGACTGGGTCGTTTGGCGCAGCGCAATTTCGCCGATACCGATCGACTCCGCAGCGGTCAGAATGAACGCGATGAGATCAATGTACGTCTCCGCAAGTGATAGGGCCTCAGCTGCGCTTGTTGTTGCGGCGAAAGCGTCCGCATCGGCGAGTCCAAGGCTCTCGCTGTCATTGACAATCGGCAGACGCGCTTCAACCGGCGCAAGCAGAAGACCATCGCTTTCTTCGGCGAGAAAGCTCGTGGCGCTGGCGTCCTGCCAAGCCTTCCCCGCCTCAATCGCGTCCCAGCTGAAGGCAGCGTTACCCCAGACATAGGCTGTGCCTGGTGTTGTGGTGATCGTGACCGGCACGCGTCAGCTCATTGTGAAGGTAAAGCGCTGGGTCAGCGTGTCGTCGGCGCCCTTGTTGATGACCGCGAAAACGACGCGATCCAGCATGGTGCCAGCGCTGGCCGCGTTGAAGACCCCGGCCTCGGTGATGGCGCCGGTTGCCTCACCCGCATTGAAGGTCGCCTCGAACTGAAACACCTTGGTACCCGCCGTGTGGATGAAGATGGCTGCTTTGCGCGCCAGTTCGGTCACGAGAGCGGTGTTTGCCGCAGCGGCCGCTGTGGTGCCGGTGCCGACTGCGATATGGCTCATGACGCCCGGGCGACCCGTTGAGAGGCCGACCGCCTGCGCGATGAAGCTAAAGCCCGCATTGACGATGAGGTTGTCTTTGACCCGGACGATGACGGAGCCGTCGGGTTTGACGAGCCGTGCCTCCAGGCGTCCATGCAGACAAAAGCCGTCCGTTCCGGCTTTCCGGCCCAGACGGGCCAGAAGCTCGGCGAAGCCGATCTTCATGATGATCTCCTATGCGGGGTGTAGCTGTGCGCCGGTGAAGGCGCCTAGCGGTGCGAGTGGCGCTGCGCCCGATGCGGTCAGTCCAGTCTGGGCGGAGGCGACAAAAAGCCTGCGCGTCGTCGGTGTCTGGCAGATGCCGAAGGTGATGATGTCGCCCGAGCGCCGCAGCAGTGCGGCGGTCACGCGCTTGCCGTGGTCATCCTCAAGCGCAAAGGCGCCATCCTCTGGCGACCAGATCAGCCGCAGCGTGCCGGCATTGCCAGTCAGCGCGAGATAGACGGTTGGCTCGTCGAGGACCTGATCAAGCCGGACGTCGAAAGTGGTGGAGAATTCCGACGGGATGGCGATCGACCAGCCGGCCTTGGTCCCGCCGCCAACCTTCAAACCCTGATCGAAGCGCGCAGGCGCATAGGTCAGGCTCTGTGCCTGCGCTGGGTTCTGCCCGCGCATGCCTGTCAGGGCGCCCGACAGCCGGAAACCTTCGATCAGGTCATTGGCATATGGTGCCTCGACCGCGATCTGGCTGCGAAGCGACGCGCCGTCCACATCTCCAAGCGGTAGCCAAGCGGAGGAGGCCTCCGGATCCTGCCAGGCGAAGCTCGCAGTGTCCCAAACCAGGTCGTCAGCCGGCGTCGTGCCGACATGGGCCTCGATCCAGTTTCGAGCCCGCCATGTCCGCCCGAAGGAGACCGGAAAGACATATTCGCCGCGCGCGACGGTCGTCGATCCACTGCGCGCAAGGGCAAGCAGATTGCCGCCGATGATCTCCATCCCCTGCGTGACGCCTGGCCATCCCAGCGTTTGGCGGTCACTGACCAGGACGGCGTTGCGGCCGGTAAGCGGCGCTAGTCGCGTGGTCGCATAGGCGGCGCCCTCGCTATAGAGCCCGGCCGAGGAGATGGCTTTGAGCCAGAACGTCTCGTCCGTCGCTTCGCGGATCGGCCAAAGGGCAAAAAGGTGGTTGCCGGCGGCACGCCCAACGAAGCGTCCGGTGCCCCAGGTCGTTCCTGCCCGCAGCTCGTATTCGACGCCCGTTCCTTCGACAGGCTCCCAGGACGCTCGGACGTGATCACCCTGGGGGATGGCATCGAAGGCCGCTACGTTCACGGGAGGTGCGACGGCCGCCGCGACGCTGCTGGTGGCAAGGCTAACCAGGCCGATCTCATCGATAGCCTTGATGTGAAACACCCGCTCTCCCGCGTCGGCCAGGGCGACAAAGAGCGTCATGCCGCGATGGCGGGTGGTGACAAGCGTCCCGGCATCCCAGGATGCGCCCATCCGGATTTCGTAGCCGACGAGATCAAGCGCTGAGACCGGCTCCCAGGATAGCTGGACACCGTCTGCTCGCCGTTCTGCAGCGAAGCCGAGGACATCTGCGGGCGGCGTTGTGCGTCCCACGACTTGGTGCGCCAGTACCTGCGTCCAGTCGGAGGCAATGCCGTTCCGCGTTACAAAGCGCAGGCGCAAATCGTAACTTTTGCCATCTTCGACCGGCTGGATGGCGGCGGTCAGGGTATCGGCAGGCTGCGTCGGTACTGACGCCCATGGACCGGCGCTGCCCGTCTCCCGGTAGCGGATTTCGATGCCGTCAGGTGCATTGGTGGCATCGGAGCCAGGGGGATAGAGGCGGACCAAAATGCGCGGCGTGGACCTGCCGTCGGGGCCGCGCACCAGCACGGTCTCATCGGAAATTGTCGTCCAAACCACGGGCGGCGCCGGGCGCACCAGTTCGATCTGTGCCGGCCGGGTGATGTAGCTATCGAATGCTGGAATCGGGCCCGTATCGGCTTGGTGAACCCCTGGCGCTGCGGGGATCAGGATCAGCTTGGCGGAGAGGTTCGGCCCCGGCTCGATCCCTTTGACCAGCATCGGCGCCGCCTCGCGCCCCGCCTCGCCGAACTGAAAGAGATCGCCAGGTTCAGGCGCCAAAGCCTCGGCAAGATGCGTGGCCAGCGTCACGCTCCGCGCATCGCCAGGCACTGTTACCAGCGGGAGCACTTGGCTCGCTCCGTCAGCGCGCCGCACACGCAGCGCGTAGTTTTTGCCCCCCTCCATGGGTGCGGGCTCATCCAGCAGCAGTCCCGCGACCAACCCGTCCGCCAGGATCCGCGCCTTGATCCGTCCGCTTGCCAGCCCGACCAGGATCACGTCATGGGCGAACATGACGAGGTCGCCATCGGTGGCGCGCAGTGCCTCCACGTCCTGGTAGACCTCATGGGTCTCAGGCCGAAGGCGTCCTACAGCCAGATGATAGCGCCCCTCGCGCCATGCCTGTTCAGCGCGCGTGCATGCCATCATGTCGACGGTCTCGAAGCGCGAAGCATTCGCCGCGCTGTAGCCATCGGCGTAGACGATCCGCTCGTCCTCCTGCCAATCCTTGTCCGGATTGATAAAGCGTACCTTCAGCGCATGCGGCAGATCGATGAACTGCTTGCGGCCGACATAGTTGAAGGAATTGCGCGGCGTGATGTGCAGCACCGGCACGCTCTGCGGAACATCGCGCACTACGGAGTGCTTGCCATCGCGAATGCCGTAGCGTGCACGGGCATGGGAGGCGATGTCTCGCAGCGCCTCGACGACGGAACCGCCTTCGACGATGCCATCAAAAGTCCATTTCGGCTGTCCATCCTGCGCCGGAGCCTCACAAGCCTCCGCCCAGGCACTCATGGCAGGCAGATCAATCCGCTCATCGCCGATAAGCCGCGTGTTGCCGCGCCGGCGCAGCACGTCGCAATAAGCCCAGGCGGGATTGCGGGTCAGTTGCCAGGACCAGGTCGAGCCGTTCCATACCTCCAGGTAAGAACTCGCAAGGCAGCTGATCTGCTGCAGTTGGTTGTTGATCTGCTCATAGGCCTTGAGCCGGAGTGCCACCATGGCAAGTCCCGTCATGGTGACGGGCGCGGCGTTGGTGATGGTGCGCAGCGCCGAGAGCGTAACGGTATCGATCAGCCGCGGATTGGTGGCGTCCGCCGTGGTCCGGCGAAGACGGATTTCGTACTGGCCGGTCTCAGGCGTGTCGAAGCGCCCGCCGCGCCGAACCGGCGACGACGAGGAATCCGTAATCGTGATCTCGCCGGCGGTCTCAAAGCCCGCATCGCCACCGGCTTTCCAGGGGATCGGCTGCCAGGTCGCGGCGCCGACCTCGCGGTATTCAGCATCGAATTCGACCGTTGCGTTTGAACGCTCGCCCTGGTCGTTGAAAAAGGCGAGCCCCCGATCGAAGGAAAGGTCGAGATTGATCTCGCGCGCATCGGGCCTCGAAGTGATGGTGCGCCAGCTCCCCGAGGCCGTCAGCGCGATGGAAAGAGCGTCCTCCTCGATACGCTGGGTGTAGAGCGTGATCGGCTGATCGCTCGGCCAGCCCTCACGGATCTCCACTTCGGCGCCATCGAAGGCCGAGAGCGGAGTCGAGCCGATCCGGATATCTTCGATCTTCAGGGGGCCATAACCCACCAGCAATAGCAGGCGCATGTAGCGCTCATTCCCGATCGTCTCTGTGTAGGGCTTTGCGGCGAGGATCGGGAAAAGCCGCCGCGTGCCATAGACACGCGGAATTGGGCCGTAGGGGTTGAGGCGATTGGTAGTTCCCGTGATGGCGTAAGTGGGCGTCGACAGCCCGGCATCATTCCCGCGCAAGGATTGAGCAGGCGTCGGGGCGATCGCATTGACCAGTAACGACCCGAGCATGGTGATGGCGCCTGCGATGACGAGCTTGGTGAGCCCCATCGCAGTAAAGACGCCGGCTGCGTTGACGGCGGCAACGTTGACGCCAAAGAAAGCCGCCGTGAGCGCCGGCGCTGCCCAGGCCGCAAAGGCGATGACGGCAATGGCGCCCATGATGGCGAGCGGGTTCTTGCCACCGCCGCCGCCCATGGCGTTGACCCGCACAAAGAGCCGCGCAATGGGCTTTGGGCGAACTTGGGCCCACCAGTCGCGCGGCACCTCCTCGTCATCGACAAAGACTTGCAGGTAGGGCCAGTAGCGCTCCGGCAGGTCGGAGGCTTCGAGCATCTGCGCAAGGCTGAGACCAACGGGCGCAAACCTCTCCTCCCGCTCAGTTGAGAAGGGGCGGGCGACCAGCGTCCAGCGCAGCTGCGTCTCGAACTGCGTGGCATCAAGCGGCATGACGGTAGAACCCAAGGACGCGCCGTTCCCAGCGGGAGCCGGCCGTGAAGCGTTCAAGAACGCTGTCGCAGTTCTGTTCGACGTGCAGCATGAAGCCCGGCGCCACGACGACGCCGACATGGATAGGCCGGCCCATGACGCGTAACAGAACGCCGTCGCCGGGCTGCTCATCCCCCTTGGCGATCGGACGCCACAGGCGGATCCGTTCATCCATCAGCGCGGCCAGGAGGCCCCTGTCCTCACCGTGATGGTAGGCAATGCCCTCGTACTCCGGCACGGCGCCCGCGAAGCGCTCGTTGATGACGAGCCGCAGCAGCCCGTAGCAATCAAGCCCGTCCCGATGACGGCCACCCTCCTTGAAGGGCAGGCCGATATACGTGCCGGTCCAATCGGGAAGCTCCGCGGCGCCAATCTGTCTAATAATGCTTGACATATGACCAATATCGTTTTACAAACATCCAGTGATCGTCAGCTTCCGAAGCAAAGCCCTGCGCGACCTCTTCCTCGACGACGACCCGAGCGGCATTCGTCCGGATCTGGTGGAACGGGTGCGTGGGCGCATACAGGCGCTCCATCGAGCAAAGACGCTGGACGATTTGCGTCTGCCCGGGTGGCGGCTGCACATGCTGCAAGGCAAACCGAAGCGCCACGCCATTTCCGTCAACGGCCCGTGGCGGATCACGTTCGAATGGATCGGATCGGACGCGGCTCGCGTCGATCTGGAGCAATACCACTGAGGAGATACCCCATGCCTCGCGAGTATAAGGTTCGCACTGCGCCCAAGATGCGCCCCCCGCACCCTGGATCGATTTTGCGACTCGATGTTCTGCCGACCCTCGATATCTCCGTCGTCCAGGGAGCACGCGAGCTAGGCGTATCGCGTCAGTTGCTACACGGCATTCTGTCCGAGAAGCTTCCGGTTTCCGCAGAGATGGCCGTGCGATTGGGCAAGTGGTGCGGCAACGGCCCGCATCTGTGGATCGCCCTGCAGCGCGATTACGACCTCTGGCACGCCGAGCAGAAACTTGTCGATGCGATCGCCGCGATCCCAACGCACGAAGCGGCCTAAAACGCTCCCGGAAAACGCGCAGGGGTCATCTGCTCGCAGACGGGTTCGGAGAGGATGTCCTCGTAGACAAGGTCGCCCGAGATCTCGCCTGCATCCCAGGTGACATTGCGCAGCCGCATGCCCGCATATTCCACTTCGATCACATCAGGCTGGTCCGCCAGGACCACCCGGAGTGTCACGCTCGGTGGCTCGCTGATGTTGCGCACTTCATCGACTATCAGCCGCTCCGTATTGTCGATGCGGATGCGCGCGATCATAGGGCGGTCCTGACTTTCGGGCGGCAGTTCCACCTCGAAGGGGTAGCCAATGAAGGTCCAGCCCTGGTGGATGACGTCAACGTTGTCATTGGCGACGCGGATGGGCGTTGAAAGACCAGTCGCCGTGATCTCAAGCAGGACGAGCCAGACCTTATCGGAGGCTTCGGCATGCGCCGCCGACCGTGCTTCGGGCGATATCGCCCTCACGGCATTTGCTCCAGTTTAACCGCGACCGAGAACAGCGTTCCTGTGACGGCCGATACGCGAGGCGCTTCGACAAAACGGAACTCCGCGGACGTCCCCTCGCGTGGGTGAACCCAGTCGAAGGGCAAGGCACCGCCGGCTGTGGTTTCCTCGAAGAAGCTCTTGAAGGTTGCGGCCTGCGCCGCGTTGACGCGGAACGTCACCTCGATCTGGCGTGGCGCTGCCGTAAACCGGCGCCGGGTTTTGGCTGCGCCAGTCTCCATGGCCGTGCGCAAGACCGTGTCGGCAAAGCGCTCTTGGTAGCCACCGACGGTGGGACGCTGCGGCAGGCTCGAAGGCCAGACGATATTGGCCATCTCTCAAACCCGCTTAGTCAAACGGCGCGAGCCATAGGTCTCGCCCTGCGCCCGATCGAGGCGTCCGCTTCGGATCGCTTCGTCGATCTTGTCCTCGATGAAGATAGCGATCTCGCGTTTTCCATCGGTGCCACGTCGCTGTTCGGTGCGCGCAGGCGGCTGATCGCGACCAATACGCATATCGTAGACATTGACCTGCACATCATTCGCCGGCGCCGGCATGCGCATGCGATCGAGACGCTCCGAATTCCATCGATGACGCGGATCGTTGCGTGTCAGAACTTCCTCGCCACGCAGGCCGACAAAAGGCACCTCATCCGGCCGCAAACCCAGCATGCCGCCTGCGTGGAAACGCTCAGCCCCTGCAAAGGCGCCGAGTGCCACCAGCCTGGTGTGGGATGGCGCTATGCCGATCAGGCCACCGGCATGCGCGGCTCCGAATAGCCCTGAGAACCAATTTCCGATGCCCTCAAAAAAGCCCGGGCCTGAAGTCGCAGCGGCTGTCCCCGCAGCGCTTGCCCCAGCCTGCGCAGCGGCTTGTGGCGCCACCACACCAAAGAGGCTCGGGAATGCCCCCACGATTTGCGTGGTGATCGGCAGGATGAATTTTTGTTCTATGAGCGTTGCAGCGATGCGCGCTGCCATACGCCGGAACAGGCCCACCGCACCTTCGGCGAGGTTGGCAAAGACGCTCTTTCCGGCTTTGCCGGCATTGGCGAAGCCATCGACCAGGAAGTTCGATATGTCGCTCGACAAGCTCTTTGCCTGATTGCGGATATCGTTGAAGTAGCGCGCCTGCTCGCGAAACGCGGCAGCGGCATCCTGCGCCTGGAGCACCTGTTCATCGACGCCGCCAAGACGCTCACGCATGCTCTGCATGCGACGCTCACGCTCGATGGCAAGTTCTGCGGCCCGTCTCTCCGCAGGATCGCTCAGACGCGCAGCTTGTGCCTCCCGTTCGGCAATGTCGCGGTCATTGGTCGATGTGCGTCGCTCGCGGGC
>Ga0079301_1000861_pt1 | contig 14647 bp, 8 predicted proteins | sample Wag4_2014_7_11_3_FD_74797 | JGI IMG/M metagenome (GOLD analysis project Ga0079301, IMG submission 74797) | Fresh water mixed with fracking chemicals microbial communities from Ohio, USA - Utica-2 Time Series FC 2014_7_11 | ecosystem: Engineered > Industrial production > Chemical products > Input...
ATGTTGTTTGGTTTTCTATTGTTTAGAAATCAAATGATAAAGAGAAAGCTACGTTTCTGTAGTTAGGGTATGAACCAGTATCGTCAAATGGACTTCTGATTGAACCAACTTCAGGATCGTAACCACTGTACTTTGTAAAAGTTAACAAGTTACGTCCAATGATTCTAGCATTCATTGTTTTAACAACTTTGCTTAAACCTGGAAGTGCAGTTCCTTTTACAGTGTAACCAATGGCTAATTCTCTTAATTTAACAAAAGATGCATCTTCTACCCAATAGCTGTTATTGGTATTTACATCATAAAACGCTTGGTAGTAGTCGTAAGCTTTCTTTTCAGAAGCAGCTTTACCGCCCATATCCATGATACCATTTCTGTTATCACGAGTTAACCACTGAGATTTTCTGTTGTAAACATCTCCACCGCTCTTGATATCAAACAAGAAGTAGAGTGTAAAGTTTTTGTAATTAATGTTGTTGCTGATACCCATTGTGAAATCAGGTAAACCAGAACCCATTTTTACAAACGCTAATGCACCATTAGCATCGTTTAATTTAATTGGCTTTTCATTTAAAGTACCAGAAGTTCCCTTAGGGATAACATAACCTTCATTGTTTACTTCATAATCAGCAATTGATTTACCAGCTGGTAATTGCTTGCTCATTTGATTTAAAGATCTTACCCAATCGTAGCCATAAATAGCACCATAGGTTTCACCTTTTTTAATGAAGAACAATCCATCAGGACCTGATTGGTACGGAGGAACTGGAAGTTCAGTAATGATTGTTCTTGTTTGACCAAAAACAACATTTGTATTCCAAGAGAAGTTTTTAGTTTTCACCCAGTTTGCACCTAAAGTAATTTCTAAAGTTTTAGACTCTACAGTACCTGCATTTTGGAATTGAGAAGTAAAACCATCGTTTACGAAAGGAATAAGTGGTACGTTAAGGAACTGATCTTCAGTAATAGATTTAGCGTAGTTCACTTGTAAGTTAAACTTCTTAAGGAAGTCTACGTCGATACCAAATTCAGTTTCCGCAGTTTGTGAAGGTCTTAAGTTTTTGTTACCTTTTTGACCAGGAGAAGTTACACCATTAGAAATGTTGTAAGTTTCATACTGCCAGTTAAAGCCCGGACGTAAACCTGCAGTTCCATGTGCTGCACGTAATTTAAATTCGTCTACACCAGGAATTTTAATGTCTTCAGATAAACGGTATGCACCTGATACACGGTAGTAGCTAGCCCACTTTGCTTCAGAACCGAATAATGAAGAACCATCATAACGGTACATCGCATCTAATAAGTAGCGGTCTTTGTAGTCAAATGAAATAACACCAAAATAGTTTCTTGCTCTGATAGTTTGTTTTTGTGAACCTGCATCTCTAATTGTTGTAAAGTTTTCCATAGTAGGTAAATCTCTTACAGCAAATTGAGAAGATGATACATCAAAACTTTCGTAGAACTTATCTTCAAATAAATAAGACAACTTACCTTTTACACTTAAGTCTTTGTATTTCTTAGGTGCAATGTTTAAAGTTGCTTGGGTGTTCTGGTTCATGGTATGATCGAAGTACTTGTAAAGGCTACCCTTTGTGTACACGATACCATAAGCGTTTCCACCTCCATTACCAACAGTCCAAGTATCAAATGGATTGTATGAAGTATAATGGTAGTTATTTGATTCGATAGTGTGTGCAAGGTCTAAACTAGCCCACTTTGTAAACTTAACGTTTGCAGAGTAGTTACCAATCCATCTTTGAGATACGTCATCACGCTTATTTTTCCAAGTAGAATAAAGCGGGTTACGCTCGTTACTCCAATGGTTGTGGCGTAAGTAGTATGGTTGACCATCTACTGGGTTAGACAAATAAAGGTTATTGTCTGGTTCAGCTAGTACAATGTTAAAGAAGATACCGCCACCATCACCGGGATACTGGGTTCTGGTATTGATAACCAAATTAGTTGCAGATAGTTTTAACCATGGTGCAATTTGGTGATCAAGGTTTAAACGGAAGTTTTGACGTGCATAACCATTTGTGTTTTGAACGATACCCGTTTGCTTGTTGTTTTCGAAAGACGCAAACATGTTTGTTTTTGCATAACGGCTAGACACAGCAACATAGTTGGTCATGTTTGTACCGGTACCAAAAAACTCTTTTTGCAAGTCTCTGGTAACACCAAATGGATTGTCAAGGTAATGGTCAGCAGCGATTTTTCTAGAACCTACAATGTTAGGGTTATAACCACCAGCATAGTTAGCTGGGTAAGTTACACCTGCATACTTAGTGTAGGCTTTTTGAGTAGCATAATCAGAAGCTAATTCAAAAGCATGGTTTTCTGCAAGGTCAATGTAGTTAGCGATTTGTTGAAAACCAACTTCATTTCTAACAGTAACTTTAGAAGAACCAATATCTAGTTTGTTACCTCTTTTAGAAACGATAGCGATTACACCGTTTGCCGCTCTTGAACCATAAAGTGCAGATGCCGCAGCACCTCTTACCACTTCCATTGCTTCAATATCGTCTACGTTGATATCCGCTAAAGAACCATCAAGGATAACTCCATCCACTAAAATAAGTGGAGAAGAACCAATACCTAAGTTGTTGTCACCACGTAACAAGATGTCAACACCAGCTCCTGGAGATCCAGACGTCATGCTAACTCTTGCACCAGCAACTTTACCAACTAGTGCGCCTGCTGCAGAAACAGCTGGAACAGCACTTAATCTTTCTTCACCTACTCTTGTTACAGATACGGTCATTTTTTTCTTTGATGTAGCACTCGCAACACCCGTTACAATTACTTCATCAAGCGCGCTTGTTGAAGGTTGAAGTGTAACAGTCATTCCTTTTGCAGCTGCCACCTTTATATCGGTATAGCCAACATAAGAAACGGTAAGTGAAGCACCTACTGCTACTCTAATACTAAATTCACCGTTACCGCCAGTTAGTGCGCTAACGTTTCCAGATTTTACAGTAGCTCCAGAAAGAGCAGCGCCTGTGTTAGATAGTACTTTACCATCTATAACAGTTTGCTGCGCTAACGCATAATTACTTGAAGTAAGCATGAGCACTGCAACCATGAAAAATAAAAATTTTCTCATTTGCATATTATTTGGTTAAAAAATAGAGGGCTAAGTTAACTAAATATTACCAATTTGTTAAAATTTTTTAACTATTTAGCGTATCTATTTCATTTTCAATTATTTATAGCCTAACTAACGATTGTTTTTATTAATTCAACGGCAATATAAAAGGATGAATGGTCAAAAAATCATGCTTTGTTGCGGTTCAAATTGAGCTACTTTTGCGGCATGTTAGTACTCGACGGAAAAATTGCAGCGGCAGCTGTAAAAGCATCATTACAAACGCAAACAGCAGCACTTGCTGCGAGTGGTAAAAGAGCGCCTCATTTAGCAGCCATATTAGTAGGTAATAATGGGGCCAGCGAAACGTATGTGGCCAGCAAGGTTAAAAACTGTGAAGAAACAGGCTTTATATCATCACTGATTCGTTTAGACGAAAACGTAGCTGAAGATGTGTTGCTAGAAACCATACAAAAGCTCAATAACGACAATACCGTAGATGGAATTTTAGTCCAACTTCCTTTACCCAAACATATTAGTGATCAAAAAGTAATTGAAGCCATCGACCCTAAAAAAGACGTGGATGGTTTTCATCCAGTAAACGTTGGCAAACTCGTGCAAGGCCTTGAAACCTTTATACCTGCTACACCTTACGGCATCATGTTATTACTTGAACATTTTAATATTGATACAAAAGGCAAACACGCAGTGGTTGTTGGACGTAGTAATATTGTGGGACGTCCCATGAGTATTTTATTAAGTAGCAATGTCAACAAAGGCAATTGCACCGTTACTATTTGCCACTCTCATACACCAAATATTGAATCGTTTTGTAAAGACGCAGACATACTTGTTGCCGCACTAGGTAAGCCCGGTTTTATTACCGCTAATATGGTAAAGCCTGGCGCAGTTATTATTGACGTGGGTATAACAAGGGTTGCGGATGCAACAACAAAAAGTGGATTTAGGATTAAAGGTGACGTAGCCTATAACGAAGTATCAGAAGTAGCGAGCGCTATTACGCCGGTGCCCGGTGGTGTAGGACTTATGACCATTGCAGGACTTCTAAAAAATACCATGCAAGCTTATTTACAGCACGCTTAATTATCACATGAAAGGCACAACCATAGCAGCAGAACAGTTACCCGTGATGGAGTATTTTTATACCCTCCAAGGCGAAGGCTATCATCAGGGTAGAGCTGCCTATTTTATCAGACTTGGTGGTTGCGATGTAGGCTGTGTGTGGTGTGATGTAAAAGATAGTTGGGACGCTAGCAAGCACCCATTACAATCTGTAGATTTTTTAGTGTCGGAAGTAAAAAAAACACCTACTAAATTAGTAGTGATAACAGGTGGTGAACCGCTTCTACATAATTTAGATGCGTTAACGGCGGCCCTTCAGGCTCAGGGGTTTGAAACCAATATAGAAACCTCCGGGTCCTCTCCACTTTCTGGTAGTTGGGACTGGATTTGTTTGTCGCCTAAAAAATTTAAAGCACCCTTGCCTGAAGTGGTTCAGGTAGCACACGAATTAAAAGTGGTGATCTTTAACAAACACGATTTTGAATGGGCAGAAAGCTTTGTAGCAGAAGTGCCTGCTTCTTGCAAATTATACCTCCAACCAGAGTGGGAAAAAGCTTCAAGCATGCTCCCTTTAATTACCGCATATATTAAAGAAAACCCAAAATGGGAGCTCAGTGCCCAACTGCATAAGTATATTAACGTACCTTAATTGCATGAAGCAAAAAAGCTGGTATAGAGCGCTGATCATTTGTTGTGCTTTTCTTTTTTTGAGCACGCTGGCACTTGCACAAATACCTCGGCAATCCAGTAGTCCAAAAGCTTTAAAAAAATACAACGAAGCGCTTCTTGCGCTTGAAGATAACCGCAGCACAGACGGCATTGCACTACTTGCAAACGTGTTACAAATAGACTCCAATTTTATAGATGCGTATTTATCACTTGCAGGTGCATATGGCAATACAAAGCAGTATAAAAAAGCTGTGATTGTATATGATCGTGCAAGATCAAAAGACAGCATTTATTTTACTCCTTATTTACTACCCTATTCCATAAACCTTGCCGGCCTTGGGCAGTTTGATAAAGCACTAGAAGCTATCAATACTTTTTTAACGCTTTCTGATTTGAGTGGTAGAAGTTTAAAAGCAGCACAGTACCGAAAAAAAACTTATGAATTTGCCCTTAGCGCTGCACAAAAAAATAAAAACGCACAGTATGTTTTTGCGCCAAAAAATTTAGGCGATAGTGTAAACTCTACTAGTTCCGAATATTATCCTTCTGTAACAGTTACCGACGACGCACTTGTTTTTACAAGACGCACCGGTAATGCAAGAGAAGATTTTATGCTTAGTAACATTCCACATAAAGACAGTTTTAATAAAGCTGCTCCATTAGATGGTGATATTAATTTGGAACCACGCAAAGGCGCTATCACTGTGTCACAGGATGGTGATTGGATGTTTTTTGCTGCTGATATTGCAGGCTCAGGACTTGGTGGTTTTGATATTTATAAATCAGTGTATACGCCAACAGGCTGGAGCATAGAAGAAAATTTAGGTGACTCCATCAACACTGATTTTTGGGAAAGTTCACCCGCTATTAGCCCCGACAAACGTGCACTGTATTTTAGTAGCACAAGACCTGGCGGATACGGTGGTGCAGATTTATACGTGAGTTATATAAAACCCAATGGCCGCTGGACCGAAGCCATTAATATGGGACCAAGCATTAACACCGCTGGTGATGAAATGGCGCCTTTTATTCACGCCGATAACCAAACACTTTATTTTACATCGGATGGTTTACCTGGCTATGGTGGATCCGATTTATTTGTTCTAAAAAAATTAACGGATGGTAAATGGGGAGCACCAGAAAATATGGGTTACCCTATTAACACTATCGAAAACGAAGGTAGTTTAGCCGTTGCCGCCGATGGCTACACCGCTTACTACGCTAGCGATAGAGAAGACAGCAGAGGTGGACTTGATATTTATTCTTTTACACTTCCAGCACATGCAAGACCTTATAAAACCATTTATGTAAAAGGCGTTGTTACAGATGTAATATCTCAAAAAGGACTACCTGCTAATGTAGAATTAACAGACAACGCAAGCGGCACCATCATTAATAAAGTTCAAACCGACGAGCTCGGAAATTATTTTATTACGCTACCGGAAGGAAAAGATTACACGTTTACCGTTAATAGAAAAGGATATTTATTTTATTCGAGTGCGTATGCATTATCGGGTGCAGCAACTGATAGCACGTATGTAAAAAACATTGCGTTAGAACCTATAAAGCTTGCGTCTAGTTTTGTGTTTACGCAAGTGTTATTTGACAACAATAGTTACGCGCTTTTACCAGCCTCCTTACCAGAACTAAATAAGCTGGTACAAATATTAGAAGAGAACCCTAGCATGCAAATACAAATTAGTGGTTACACAGATAATGTTGGTAGGGCTTCTGATAATTTAATACTCTCTACCAACAGGGCTAAATCCATTGTTAATTATTTATCGGGTAAAGGCATTGCTACGGAAAGGCTTAGTTATAAAGGGTTTGGAAGCGATAACCCAGTTGCTACCAACGAAACAGCTGCGGGTCGCGCACTCAATAGACGCACTAGTTTTACCATTACGAAATTGTAAGTTGCGCGCGCGTTGTTGCGCATATTTTCTAGTACAACTACTTGTCGTTGTTTGACTCATTTGTGTGAGCTTGCACTATCATGGATACTCAAATTTCAGACAACGAACTCCGCTATCAAATTGCGCTTACACAAATTGATTCTATTGGACCTAGCCTTGCCAAATATTTACTAGAACGTTTTGGAAGCGCTAGTGCCGTATTTAACGCGTCAAAAAAAGACTTACTCGATATCGAATATTTTGGTAATTATAGAGCCGAAAAAATTATTCGCTTTAATAATTTTACAGCCGCCGACAAAGAAGTTTTATTTGTACAACAAAATAAAATCACGCCCTTATTTATCAATGATACTAGCTATCCAAAAAAATTAGCCGCCTGCTCCGATGCCCCTACCATACTGTATTACAAAGGATCGGCACCCATCAATCAAGCCCGCATTATTAGTATTGTTGGCACCCGACTGCCCACCCATTACGGCAAGTGGCTTACCAGTTTAATTGTGGAGCAGCTCGCTCCCTACAACCCACTTATAATTAGTGGGCTCGCATATGGTATCGATGTTACGGCGCATCAAACGGCGCTCGATTGCAACTTGCAAACCATTGGCGTACTCGCACATTCACTAGCAACTATATATCCGGCCGCACATCAACATATCGCAAAAGATATTATTGCGCAGGGCGGCCTTTTAACCGAACTATCCTCCACAGCACGCATCGAAAAATTTAATTTTCCAAAACGCAACCGCATAGTAGCCGGCTTATCGGACGCAACCATTGTTATCGAAACAGAAACAAAAGGTGGCAGCATGATTACAGCCAATCTTGCATTCGATTACGACAGACAAGTATTTGCCTGCCCCGGAAAAATTACCGACAAAAAAAGTAGTGGTTGTTTAAGACTCATTCAAACACATAAAGCAGCCATGCTTGATTCTGTAGCCACTTTTATAGATGCACTGGGCTGGGCGCCCATCACCACAAAACCAATAACCCCTAAAATCCAGCAAAACCTAACAGACTCGGAAAAAACAATTCTAACCCTACTTGATCATCAAATGCCCGTTTCTATCGATGAAATTTACCTTAAAAGCATGCTTCCAAACGCTGTATTAGCAGGTAGCCTGCTCAATTTGGAGCTCTACGGCCTGATAGGAGCCCTTCCGGGCAAAACCTACCTGCGGCTACTGGGCTAAATCATTTTTTTGGCTGAAATATGCGGTTCCTATTATCTTTGCACATGGCAACAAGAAATACAAAGACCGCCAATAAGGCAACAAGTTCTAGATTATTTGGAGAAGGGCTAACGTTCGACGACGTTTTACTCATGCCAGCCTACTCCGAAATTTTACCAAGAGATACAGACATCCGTTCTCAACTAACAAAGTCTATAACGCTCAATGTACCCATGTTATCCGCGGCAATGGATACGGTTACAGAAGCCAACCTCGCTATCGCACTAGCCCGCGAAGGTGGCATTGGTATTTTACACAAAAACATGAGCATCGACAAACAAGCCGAGCAAGTGAGACGTGTAAAAAGAAGTGAAAGCGGTATGATTGTTGACCCTATCACGCTTTTAGTAGACGCCACCATTGGTGACGCACTTAAACTGATGCGCGACAATAAAATTGGCGGTATTCCTATTGTAGACGCCGGACAAAAATTAGTAGGTATTTTAACCAATAGAGACCTTCGTTTTGAGACAGACAAAAAACGCAAAGTAAAAGAAGTAATGACTAAAGAAAACTTAGTGATTGCGCCAGAAGGTACCGACTTAAAAAAAGCAGAAATTATTTTACGCAAACATAAGATTGAAAAATTACCGGTTGTAAACAAACAAGGTAAACTGATTGGTCTTATCACCTACCGCGATATTTTACAACTACGTAATTTTCCAAACGCCGTAAAAGATGGCATTGGCCGATTACTAGTAGGCGCTGCACTTGGCATCACATCCGATTTAATGGATAGAGCAGCAGCACTTCAACACGTTGGTGTAGACGTCGTAACACTCGATAGCGCACACGGACATAGCAAAGGCGTTATCGAAGCACTAAAATCATTACGCAAAAATTTTAAAGGACTTCAAATTATAGCTGGTAATGTGGGTACGGCAGAAGGCGCCCTTGCGCTTGCCGCAGCCGGCGCCGACTGCGTTAAAGTAGGTATAGGACCAGGCTCTATATGCACTACGCGTATTGTAGCAGGTGCAGGTGTACCACAGCTTACAGCCATCATGGAAGCAAGCATGGCCTTAAAATCTAAAGGCATCCCTGTTATTGCGGATGGTGGTATTAGATACACTGGCGATATGGTAAAAGCACTTGCTGCTGGCGCCAACGTAGTAATGATGGGATCTGTTTTTGCAGGTACCGAAGAAAGCCCTGGAGACACCATTATTTATGAAGGCCGTAAGTTTAAAGAATACCGTGGCATGGGAAGCTTAGGCGCTATGAGTCAGGGAAGTGGCGACCGTTATTTCCAAGACGTAGAAGCAGATATTAAAAAATATGTACCAGAAGGTATTGAAGGACGCGTAGCCTACAAAGGAAATATTTCTGAAATTATTTACCAATACGTTGGTGGATTAAGATCAGGCATGGGCTACTGCGGTGCTAAAAATATTAAAGCATTACAACAAGCTACTTTTGTAAAAATTACCAACGCGGGTATGAAAGAAAGTCATGCACACGATATTGATATCACAAAAGAAGCACCTAATTATAGCCGTAAATAATTATACGATTTGAAAAAATCAACCCTACTAGGTTATAGCATTTTAACAGGCCTGTTACTCGTTGTAGCATGGCCTGTTTTTTGGTTTGCCCTCCTACTATTTGTTGCATGGGTGCCCCTACTGATTATAGCAAGTAACGTAACAAAAAAACTCACTTTTTTTGGCTACACATTTTTGTCGGTACTGATCTGGAATATTGGCACCACGTATTGGATGTGGAATTCCACCGATGTGGGCAGCGTAGCTGCCATTATCGCCAATAGCCTACTCATGAGCGTACCTTGGCTATTTTATTTTTCTGCGTCGCAGAAAAATAAAAACATCGGTTACTTTACCCTCATTGCCGCGTGGCTAACTTTCGAATACATCCATTTAAACTGGCAAATTAGTTGGCCATGGCTTACACTAGGCAATGGTTTTGCCATGCACACCAGCGTAATTCAGTGGTACGAATACACCGGCGTAGCGGGTGGAAGTTTTTGGACATTACTCATGAATATTTTGGTGCACAAACTTGTAGTCGCTAAAAAAGAAAAGCAGCCCATTAAAAAATACGTTGTACGCATTGTTGCTTGCTTTATAGTTCCCGTTGTTTGCTCAAACCTGATACTTAGCTATCAAAAAACACTGAGTAGCGCAGAAACTAGTAGCCCAAAAAGCACACAAAATATTTTAATTGTACAACCCAATATAGATCCTTACCAAAAGTTTGAATTATCAAGTGCGTCATCGCAAATTGCAGTACTTGTAAGCGCAACAGAATCAAACATTGATAGCAGTACAACACTTGTACTATGGCCTGAAACAGCCATGAGCGTTGCAGACTGGCAAGACAACATCACTACCAATCCTTACTATCAACCCATTTTTGAATTAAGCAAAAGATATCCCAAGCTTTCTATATTATCAGGTATCGAAACCTATAAAAAATATGGCGCCACTAAAGAAACACCCACCGCCAAACAATCGAGCGATGGTAGTTTTTATTACGACGCATTTAACGCAGCCGTATACATTAACAACGGAACCCCACTTGCTTTTTACAACAAAAGCAAACTAGTACCGGGTGTAGAAACCCTGCCCACCTTTTTAAATTTTTTAGGGCCTTTGTTGGAGCAGTTTGGGGGCTCCACGGGTGGATACGGAAAATCGGAAGAAGCAGAAGTGTTTACAAACAATGGTTGCCAGTATATTAGTGCACCCATCATCTGTTACGAAAGTATTTACGGCGCCTATGTAGGTACGTACAAGCAAAAAAGTGCTAACCTCCTTGCCATTATCACCAATGATGGGTGGTGGGGCAATACCAGTGGGCACAAACAACATTTGCAGTATGCAGCTCTCAGAGCCATCGAAACAAGAACTTGGGTGGCTAGAAGTGCCAATACGGGCATTTCAGCAGTTATTAATCCACTCGGCAATATAGTTGCACAAAAAGCATGGGACGAAAGGGCGGTTATTAAATACCCTATTCCAACAAAATCTACCCTTACTTTTTATGCGAAATATGGCGACTGGCTCTATCAGATTTTTTCATTTTTTGCAGTACTGTTACTGCTACAAGGTTTGTATAAGCGCTTGAAAAAAACATTGCGTAACTAACCATGGCTACCTATTTTTTTGTATTTGACAACAGGCAAATGGGTTACCATAAAACGGGTGCTGGACCTGCCGTAATTTTACTACATGGTTTTGGAGAAGACCACAGCATATTTAGTAGCACAGTTACCGCACTCGAAAAAAACTATACGGTAATTACGCCAGATTTACTTGGTACGGGCATGTCAAGTAGCAATTCAAATACATTTCCTTCAAATTTTTCGATCGAATATCTAGCAGATAGTATCGCTGGTCTAATAGTATACGAAAAAATAAATAACTGCACACTACTTGGGCACAGTATGGGCGGGTATGCTACCATGGCTTTTGCAAATAAATACCCAAGTTATTTAAAAGCATTTGGACTTTTACACTCAACCGCTTTACCCGACACGCCCTTAAAAATTGAAAATAGATTACGCGGCATTTCTTTTATAGAAAAAATGGGCGCTGCAAGTTTTTTAGAAACCACCGCACCTAATTTATTTGGTAGCCATACTAAAGAAACAAACCCCAGTGTTGTTACAGATTTTATAAAGGCATTACCTGAATTTTCAAACGAAGCTTTAATAGCCTACTACCACGCTATGATGGCCCGCCAAAATTTAACAGATGTTTTAGCGTCCACAAATGTACCGGTACTGTTTGTACTAGGCGATCAGGACATCGCAGTGGCACTAGAAGACACATTACCACAAACAAAAATGCCCAATACCGCCTATCTTTATGTACTAGAAAATTGTGGACATATGGGTATGCTAGAGCACCCTACTCTTTTTAATAATGCTGTTCTAGATTTTTTGGATAAAGTGAATGCATGAAAAAATGGTTTTTAATATTAATTGTTAGCGCTTTTGTTACCAATGCGCATGCATCACATATTTCGGGTGGCGAAATGTATTATACCTATTTAGGTAAATCTCCCACCGATGCCAACAAATTAAGATACGCTATTACCCTTTTATTATACAAAGACACCACCGTTACCGGACCTACGGTAGCATCTTTATCAAGTAATTATAATATTTCTATTTACAGAGGTGACAACAATGCACTTGTTGGCAATTTTGTACTCTCCAGAAAAAGTTATGATTTCATGAAACTGCGCACCTACGATAAATGCTTGTCTAGTTTTCCACGTGTAGAATTTGCCGTTTCTGCCTATGAAGTAGTCGTAGATTTAGACCCAAATGCAAGCGGCTATTTTGCAAGCCACTCACAGTGTTGCAGAGTAAGTGGCGTTTTAAATATGAACTCTAACTCTGTCGGAATCAGTTACTGGGTAAAAATTCCGGGTAGTGAAACCAACCCCTTTGCACCCGACAATTCAAGTGCTACATTTTTAAAAAAAGACACCATCTTAGTTTGTGTATCATCCCCACTCCAACTCGATTTTAGCGCTATTGATCCAGACAAAGACTCACTGGTATATTCATTTGCGCCCGGCTATATTGGCGCAGGCCCTCCACCCAATCAATTGCCACTCCAATCCGATACACCACCCTACACCACCGTTTCTTATTTTGGAGGGTTTAGTTTTAATAAACCATTTGGAAATACCTCAACACAAATTGATGCTAAAACAGGTGTCGTTTCAGGCAGAGCCCCAGCTGTTACTGGCATTTATTTATTAGCAGTAAAAGTTGAAGAATACCGAAACGGCGTAAAAATTAGTGAACATCAAAAAGAATTTCAAGTAAAAGTTGAAAACTGTTCTATCACCGCCGCCGAATTAAAACCACAATATATTTCTTGTGATGGTTTTACGCTTCAATTTGAAAATGAATCGGCAAGTCCAAGCGTGGCAGGCTACTTATGGAATTTTGGAGATGGTAAAAGCAGTACATTACCAACACCAACCAATACCTATGCAGATACGGGTACTTATGTTTTAAAACTAGTAGTAACCAGTACAGGCGGTTGTCAAGATTCTGCAACATCTATTGTGAAAGTATATCCTACATTTAAAACAGATTTTTCGGTTACCGGAAACTGCGTACTCAATAATTATTCTTTCAAAGATTTAACCAGCAGCAAATATGGCACCGTCAATAGTTGGCGCTGGAGTTTTGGAGATGCTGGTAGCACCGCTGATAGCGCCATCACAAAAGATACAGTGTGGAAATACAGTGCTGCACAAAAAGCAAGCGTCACACTTATTTCAACCAATAATAAAGGTTGCACCGATACACTCACCAAACAAATTGATATTTTAGGTAAACCGCAAATTAATCTTCCTTTTAAAGACACGCTTATTTGTAGTAACGATACCCTTCCGTTAGTAGCAAACATAAGCAGCACAACTACCATCAATTGGGTGCCAAATAATACTGCTAATAAATTAAGAATTATTGGTGCTAACACCGCAAACCCAACTGTATATCCAAACGATAGCACCAAATATTATGTAACAGTTATTGATAATGGATGCACGGCCACAGACAGTGTTATGGTGAACGTACTACAGTTTATTAAAGTAGATTTAAAGACAGATAGTACTATTTGTAGGGGCGATAGTTTTGCGCTTGCACCTACTTCATTTGCACTTTCATATTTGTGGCGAAGTTCAAGTGGCAATGTGGTTGATCCCGTTAAAAATCCAATTGTAAAACCGTTAAGTAACACCGAGTATTTTGTAACAGCCAACTTGGGTAAGTGTCAAGATAAAGACTCAATACTTATTAAAGTGGTGGCAACCCCTGCTGTAACTGCAACACCCGATACTACTATTTGTTTTAACACGACACTCCCATTACAAGCAAGCATTAGTGCCAGTAAATTTATATGGAGCCCTACAAATAGTTTAACAGGCTTTAATACCCTACGCCCTGTGGCAAGGCCGGTAAATTCTACAAACTATGTGATTGCCGTTTCTGACACACTCGGTTGTCCAAAAATTGTTACGGATACTATTCATGTAACGGTTGTGCCACGCATTATTCCAAACGCAGGAAACGACACGATGGCGGTTATTGGAAGACCTATGCAGCTTGGTGCTAGTGGTGGACTAAGTTATATCTGGACCCCTTCTACCTTTTTAAACAATCCGCTCATTGCAAACCCAGTATTTACAGGTGTAGCAGGTACAGACTCGGTTGTATACACGGTAAGGGTATTTACGCAGGCAGGTTGCTACGCCGAAGACAATGTAACCGTTACCATTTTTAATGGCATTGCCAACATTTGGGTGCCTTCTGGTTTTACGCCTAATAAAGATGGTAAAAATGATATTTTAAGACCCATTACAAAGGGCATCAAACAATTGATTCACTTTAATGTTTTTAATAGATGGGGGCAACTCATTTATACAACCAGCAAACTAGGTGAGGGTTGGGACGGAACTTATAAAAATGAATTGCAACCAAATGGCGCCTATGTATATGAAGCAGTAGGCATCGATTATGCAGACAATAAAGTGTACACCAAAGGAACGAGTGTAATTATTAGATAAAATAAATTATGAGTAAAACAATTTTAATTACAGGTGCCACTTCTGGTTTTGGAGAAGTCATGGCGCATGTATTTGCAGCAGCAGGTAACAGATTAATTATTACCGGA
>Ga0079301_1000864_pt1 | contig 14598 bp, 8 predicted proteins | sample Wag4_2014_7_11_3_FD_74797 | JGI IMG/M metagenome (GOLD analysis project Ga0079301, IMG submission 74797) | Fresh water mixed with fracking chemicals microbial communities from Ohio, USA - Utica-2 Time Series FC 2014_7_11 | ecosystem: Engineered > Industrial production > Chemical products > Input...
TGCTGACTCAATGCGACGCAACGATGCTTCGCGGAAGCGGCCATAGCCACCAAGCCAGTACCAACCGATTGGGTTGAAACGCATGAGCGAGTCAACAACAGGTCCACGAACTACCTTCGGAACCATGCCGTTGCCGTCAACCTGGCTGTAAGCCTTAGCCAACGCCTGACGACCCATGATGTGTGTGCAATACACGTCAATCGTTCCAGTCGAGCTGGTTCCGTTTGATGCGTTAGCGAACACCTTTGCGCGAGGGGTTTCAATGAATCGTACTGATTCAAAGGTCCCGATCTCACCGTTGTAGATGTTTGCGGTGTCTACAGCCACGTGTGGAGCGTTCCATGATGCTGCACCGGTTTCACGGCGAAGGTCATAAGAAACGTCTGGGTGGATGTAACCCATGTAGTAACCATTGAAGGTTGCAACGTTTGCAGCACGCAAAGCAGCAGTCTGCTTACGGATGTCGTTGGCTTCAATGATGTCCTCAGCAGCAACCGAGGTACGACCTGTTGGATCGGATGATCCGCCACCGCCGTAAGCTACGTTGGTTCCGCCAGCAAGCACTTCGCGCACAACACTGTCGATTGAAACACCAGCGTTGTAACCAATGAGGTTCGCTGCTGCTGCATCAACATCCAAGAACGAGGTTCCACGGAGTTTTGCGGTCGTGTTGATGGTGTTACCGTACTCAGCAAGAGTTACGGTCACTTGGCTGTCACTCATCGCTACAGGTGTAACGTCGGTGATTTCGTCAAGTGTGCTGGTTGCTTCTGCAAGGTCTGCGAAGATCGTGAAGATCACCGAAGAACCTGGCATTGACTGGTTGGTTGGTTGAACGTCTGCTGCCTGATCGAACAGAAGCTCTGAACGCAAAGCAAAATATGCTAAGCGATCATACGCTGCCTGGTCGGTTGACAACGAACTTGCCTGTGTATAGGCCATGATGCTGTTTTCCTTTAGGGGTAGCCCCAAAGAATGTGAATCCTATGGGGAGTGATTAGTATTTTTCTGCTTCGGCTCTCGCCTGGGCCAGCAGTTGCATCACTTCATCCGTGGACTTTGCATTGGCAATACGTTCAGCGTAATCAACAGGAGGTTCGCTCGTCTGTCCAGCTCGCGCTGCCTGTGCCACCCGATTCCATGACTGCTGTTCAGCAACCACTTCCTTGTCTTGGCTAGGTATGAGACTTGCTTCTTCTGCTGCTTGTCGAATCGCCTCCGGTGTTATGTCACCGTCGTAGCCTTTAACGAAATACTTGTACTTCGGATCGTTCGGGTCTACGCCCGCTTTCACGAAGTTAAGTTCTCGTCGGGCTGCCTCTGCTGATGCTGCCTGCTCGCGTAAAGCCTTATTTTCGGCTTCAAGTTTCCGCAAGTGCGCTCGCACAGGGTCCTTCGATTGCTGCTGGTCTTGCATTACATCATCCTCAAACTCGTAGTTTGCATCTGACATGACCCACTCCTTCTGCCCACACCACGCTGGAGGTTACGTGATGGCTGCAAGTCTCACCCCTTTTGCACATTGAAATCGGGGGGTTTCCAATGGTGTTCGTAACCGAACATTAACAGTATACACACACTTCACTTGACAGTGTCAAGTATCCTATTGTGCTTTACCAACACCTAGAGAAGTAGAGCCTGATGTTTCACCAGTTGTCCGAGCAAATGACCCGCCACCAGCGAACTCACCAACACGCTGACGACGTTTACGCTCCAACTCTTGTTGCGCGGCGACATCAATCCCGAACGCCGCACCTGCCAGTTGTTCACCGGATAGTGCAGTCTCACCCGCGAAAGTCTGTTGCAACTCGCCTAAAGCACCGACTTCAGCGAACCCTGCGCGAGCCTGCTGTTCAGTAATCCCTCGTCGAGCCAAGTCCTCAGCGAACGCACCAGTCAACTGGATGCCACCCTGCTCTAGTCCACGGGCTGCGATGTTGGCGGCCTGTGCCTGGCGGGTGAGTAGTGGGGCTGTGCGCTGTGGGTCAAGGAAGTATGCGGCCAGTTCGCTTTCACCGATCCCATACAGGGTTTTCATCTGTTCTTTGACTGCTGGATCAGCGTCAGCGACAGCACGATACCCCTGCTGGACACGTTCGTTGAGTTCTGATGGGGAAACGTCACCCTCGATCAAAGCTTGGAAGTCATCTGTTTGGTCATAAAAGTTGGCTGGCAAACCGTTCGCCTGGAGGGTTTGACGGAACTGGTTTTCCAACCCGATATATGAAGCAGGGTCAAGTTCTGATAGCCCCTTCTTCAAACGTGCAGCGTTACCAGCAAACCGTTTTTGATAGGCAGGCTGTTCACGAATAGCAAAAATAATTGCGTCAGGGTTGTTTAGGTTGACGGTTTCCTTTGCGATGATCTCGGTATAAACATAATCAGACAAGTCACCCAAACCGTAGGTAGCAAGGACATTAGCCATCGTCACGCGAGCATCTTCTTTACGACGTTTAGTTTCCGCTACGGCCTGCGCTTGCTGAAACTCTCGGTCTAACTGCATCTGTTGCGCAATAGGATCAACTTCTGTTTCAGGCGTGACAGGTTGCTCACGGCGAACAGGCTCAGGCAAAGCAGCATCAGGAATGTTTATGCCACCTAAACCAGAGGCAGCGAGATTTGCTTGACCTTCAGGAGTAGCGAAATATGTAGCCAACTCAGTGTTGAGGTTCTCCAAATTCAAATTAAGATCAACGCCACCTAAACCTGTGTCACTCATCATCCAACCTTTCCAAATGCTCTAGCCAAAGTCAAAGCAACATCCGTAGCCTGCTGATTAGCTTGCTTCGTGTACTGCCAACCGAACTTAGGATCAGTCTTAACCTTCTCAATCCATTGAGACAACGACAACTGACCACCCTCACCATTATCAAAAGCCTGCAAATACGGCCCTTCAAACATATTGATCTGATCTTCAGGCTTCTCCAACAACTGTGAAGCATAAGTCTTATATGAAGAACCAATCTGATCCAAAGTCAAACCAGCATCAAACTGATCGCGCAGATGAGGCATAGCACCCTTCCACTTCGCTTGCAACTGTTCACGCAAAGCATCCTCAGTCAACACAATGCCAGTAGCAGGATCAGCCTTACCAGTCAAAATTGCTTGCACCTGACTGTCAGAAATCTTGGTGTTCCATGCGCGACCAATACTGCGAATACGGTCAGCGTCAGCACCCTGCAACACTCGACTAGCCAACGCTGTCTGTGCGCCACCAGCACCAGGTTTCAACGCACCAGCATAAACAGCCTGCTGCAAACCCAAACCAGTCAAACCTAAACGTGCAGCATTAGTCGCAAGTTGGGTCAAAGTTGCATCATCAAATGAAACATCACCATACGAGTTAGCGATCTCTAGTTTCTTGTTGTTGATGATCCGGTCACGGTCAACACCGATTGCTTGGTCAAAGTTCTTTGCAGCAGTTTCAGTAGTCTGCCAATAAGTAGTTTGTTTGATTGCTTTTTGGAAAGCAGCAACCGAAGCATCGGTCGTTAAACCCATGAACCTGCCGTTTGGCTTTGAAGCCTCGATCATCAGGTTAATCATGTCCTGACCGAAATGGGTTGTGGCGTTAGAAGCTAACCAATCTTTTGAGTAGCCAGGGAACTGATCTTGTAATACTGCTTGCCAGTCACCGACTTGGAACTTTGGTGTCTCTGCTGTGCCACCACCGATGGTTCCACCTGCTCCGACGCGACCCGCTCCCGCACCTCCACCAGCACCACCTGCGCCTGCTCCAGCACCCGCGCCAGCACCCGCGCCTCCACCTGGAGGTGGTGGTGGGGTTTGTCCAGCCATAGCCGCAAAGCGTTGAGACTGAGCGTTAATAGCCCGCTGTGAAGCACCCGTAGGTGTAACAGTCGCAGAAGCAGGTTGACCACCAGTAGCAGCCGGTTGTTGCGTGTAGGTGATTGGTTGCGCTCCAGCTTGTGAAGGTGTTTGACCACGCAAAGTATTTGCACGATCCAAGAACTCTGATAACTGGCGTGTTTGTTCTTCGTTACGAACGGTTGTCAGTTCTGCTGGTTGACCGTACAAAGTTGCTGTAGGTTTCCGAGTTCCATAAACACGTTCAGCAATACGAACACCCTCGTTAATCGCACGATTGATTTGCGTATCAATCTGACCAACCAAAGGAAAACTTGTTGACCTTATTGTTCGACCAGACTTGTCAACTTCAAGAGGAATGTTCTGTGAACGCAACTCGATTACACGCGGGGTAATTAACGGTTGTATTTCTTTCAACTTTGAAGCAATTAGAAGTTGCTGTTCCTGTGGTGGAAGTTTTGATTCTTTGCTACCTGGGGTATTTATCTTGTTACGCAAATCGTTAACGGCTTTTACAGCAGCGTCGTATGCTTTAAGTTCAGGATCATTAGGGTCTGTTGCAGCCTTATATAACTGCTGATATTGGTATACCTCATCAGCGGAGAGAACGGTATATTCGTTAACACCAGTACCAAAAAGTCCTGCAACTTTAAGACGATATTTGCTATCCCAAGTTTTGCGCTGTTCAAGTTCGGCAGGCAAAGTTTCGTTAAGCATCTTGTAAGCCTGTGCTTTTGCAGATTCAAATGCGGTGAGGGTGGGGAACGAAACTAGCGTTGTTTTACCAAAACCTTTTTCAAGGTCCCTGAACAATGCTTTGACTTCTTTGATGTCTGCTTCAATTTCGGCAGATGTTCTCTCAGTAGGTGGGGCAGGGATTTGGTTGCCAGAAAAAACAAGATCGGCACTGTATTCAGAACCACCAATAGTTAGATCAGAAGGACGCTTTGACATTATCCACCATTCCTAAGCATTTGAGAAACTATGTCAGCAGCGCGAGTAAACCCATAAGCCTGAGCCTGTGTAGGGTCAACTTGCTGTGGGGCCATCTGAACAAGAGTACTCGTAGAAGTGTCGGTTGAAACTTCTTTTGACTGGACAGAACGAATCGCTTGTTGCAGTTCTTCTTTGCTGAGTTTGCGACCCAACATGGCGAATGATTCATCCTGTAATGCTCGACTCAAATCAACAGATGATGTTGCCTTGCGACGTGAACCGCCACCACCCCTGACAGGGAACTCTTGGCGCACAAAGTTCAAAGAGGTTTGCCAGTCATATCCGTATGTGTTGGCTGTAAGAAGAAACTCTTGCATCGCTTTAGTGTCAAGAGGGGAATCCCCGTTATCTGAAGGTTTGCCCTGCCCATCATAGAAACCACGCTGATACAACTCGGTCAACAACCCCAACCGTTCAGTTGAGTTAAGTTTTGCTAATTCGGCAAGAGGATCATTTATAGGGTTATATGCCGCACGATAGACCTGACCTTGTGCGTTAGCAAGATACGTTCCCGAATACAGGTACTTACCCGTAGTGGTTCGTTGTGTCAACGGAACCTGGGACTTCAATGCCGGAGCAACACCCGTGACCTCGCGTGGGATCGGCTGATTGTTACTACCACCAGCCACGACGACTGGTGCAGGCCCTACACCCAACGGATCAGGGTTAACAGGTGCTACTGGCTGTGTTTGGTTTGATGTGTCACTCATTGGTCTACCTCAGATAGTAATTCACGTTCCCAAACACGCCCGAAATCTGGAACTTGTAAGGCAAGCGCATCACCAATGCTAGTCAAGTAGCCTCGCAACGGCTCGGCTGACTTGGATGTAGCCAAACCTTGTGCCGATCCACCAGCAGCTATCCACTGTGAAAGAACCTGATCCCGATAACCGAAATAAGTACTAATCGCTTTAACCACATCATTATCTTTCAAACGTGGGTCAGCGACAGCTTGTTTCATTTGGACGATTTTCTTTTCAAATTCACCCACCGTGAACACAGGAACAACAGGGAAACCTGGATACTTTTTGTTTAACTCAACACGGATACCTTTGAGCCATGCTCGTTGCTCCTCGTTAGGGTATGCCCCGACCTGTGCGCGATAAGCCTTATATTGTGATGAAGCCAAACGGTATTGGGCTTGCTCGATAACCTGCTTGTCGGTCAACCGAACACGCTTGCCACCCTTGATTTGGCGTTGCCACACTTGGAAGTCAAAGTCTGACCCACCAGGCGCAAAGAACGCTGCCACGTCAGGGTATGCCTTGATGACATCACCATTGGTTCGTTCCCAATCACCGAACTCTTTGGTGGCTTCCAAACCTTCAACAGTTGCCTTTGATTTAGATGACAGATACAGCAACGCATCCTCACCGTAGATACGCAAGAACTCACCAACGGCGGTGTCATAGTTATCTGCCTGTAGCTTGTAGAACTCTTGGATGAGTTGTGATGCCATGATGTCGCCATCTTTGACAGGTACTTCAAACTCTGTGCCAGGTGCGGTAGGTCCAATGAACTGTCCAATAGCCCGCATCGCAGTCAAAATACGTGCCTTGCCTTTAGCGTCAGACATCAGTTCTTCTTGACCTTCAGGCGTATCTAGGTTGTAGTCACCTGAAGCAGCCAAAGCCCGCATCGTGTCGATATAGGTGTTGCCGTAAATACCTTCAAGTTTTGATGGGTCTGCTTCAATCGCGGACTGAAGTTTTTTTGCCCATGAAGGAAGCAACGATGCTGTTGTGCCACGACCATAAGGCATAAGGATGCTGACAATTCCATCAAACTTTGGTGTATCAGGAATGATCTTGTCGGCAGCGATCTGACCTACAGGGCCTAACGCTGGATGCCAGTCCAAACCAACAGACACACGTTTCACAGTTCCCTGCAACGGTGCGTTAATACCAGTAGCAAGTTTTGCTAGTTCACCGGATAGTGGGAAGTTGAACGAATACTGTTTTGTGGTTGGGTCTTTGTAGAAGAATCCTCGACCGTTTCCATCTGGGTCGAAGTCTGTTGCACCCTTGAATAAGAGTTGTGCGCGACGGATACGGGTAGGGTCCTCAACCAAGAATTTGGCGTATGTGCCAACAACTTCACGCCATGCAGCACCGAACGGGATGACGATACGCATAATATCTTCAAGGTTGTTACGTTCGGTTGCGTTAAACAACGCTTCTTTTGTTGAGTTAAGTGCGCTTAAACCCGCATAATCGTCAAGGTCTTTGATCGTTCCAGTGCCGTTAGCCTGTTTAGCAAGTTCTTGTATCTGTTTCCAGTTCGCTTTACTGCCAACATAGTTCGCTGGCTTCATCTCGATAGCAGCAGCATTGTCAACAATATCTTGAACCAACTTTTTTGCTTCAGCAGGGGTGAGACTGTCAACATTTTTTGCTACCTGCTCATAGTAGAACTGGCGGTAAACAGGTGATCGTTCAAGTTTGTTGACTACTTTGCTTTCATAGATTTGGTGGAAGAACCAGTCTGTTCCTCGACGCAACATTTTATCTAACGGGTTTTTAGCCTCATCAACCACTTTACGTTCAGCGTATTTGACTTTTGCTGGAAGATTGTTTGGGACGCTTTTCTTGTCCTGAATCATCTTGGTCAACTCTGTGCGACCACGCGCTAATTCGTCTGCGTCAACGCCCACTCCTGTGAACTGGTTTGTTGAAACACGCTGCAACTGCCATCTGCCACCAGACTCATTAGTGACAACCGCGTATATCTGTTCTTTGGTTTTTGGGTCAACACCCATGTCAATCAATGAACCTCGACCTGGTTTGTTCAAAGGCCCATCAAGAACATTTCGCACTACACCATCAAGTTCAACGGTCTTGGGGGTAAGTATTTTGAAACTATTGTCAAACGTATCCGCCAAAGGAACACGCTTATAGGCAATAGCCATCATCAGTTCTTCATCGCCACCAGTCTTAACAAGCACACGACCCCTAGCAAGACGGTCAATCCATTCCTTCAGCACATCGTCAGTAACGTTGGTAATCTTGACCTTTTGCGAATAACCGCTTTCTTTAGCAAGGTTTATACCACCACGCAGATAATCCTCAACCTGCTTCAATGCTTCACGACCCTTTGGGTCAGTACGCAAATAGGTGATTAGATCATCTGTTGATATGCCTTTGGCTACAGCGTTCTCTAACGTGTCCTTGGATATCTGGATAATCTCGTCACGCAAACCGTTCACCCATAATTCAGGTTCAGACATTTGACTAACGATCTTGTATGAACCGTTTTTGACCAAACGAACCTGTGATGGAACAACATCATCCAAGCTTTTGCCCAACGAAATTTTCATCGCTTCTGCGTAATAATCCGTAGCATCATCAAAACCACTTACAGTTGATGTAATGAAATCATCAAAATCACGGCCAATGATCCGTTCTGCGCCCTTTTCACCCATAGCCCATTGGATGTAACGCAAAGGATGATTAAAGAAACCATCTTTACCGATAGTTGCCATACGCACCTGAGCATCAAACATATTTCGCATGATGTAACCACCAGTAGCAAGCGTGATTGGCTTCCAGATTTTGTTCTGCAAATAGTCCGCAATTTCTACGACTGCCCGTTGGTCGCCGTCTTTTGCCCGTAACACAGCCCGCTTTACAACAGGGTTTGCGGTCATTCTGCGAACCGCACGAATATCAGGAAGAACGTGGGCTGAGTTCAACAACTCAACTATGGAACCAGGTCCAACGAGTCTGAATTGGTCAATCTGCTGTTGAGTCAGGTTTCCGAACTGCGAAGAATCAATGATTCCACTAGAGATTAACTGTTGAACAAATCCAGCATCGGTGGCATCACCGGCTTCATCAACAAAATATGCTTTAGTTTCATCAATGTTTTGAAGTACTTTTTCAAATACGCTGTCAACAAGAACAGGATCAGCACCTTCTGCTTGCATAAGCGTTCTTACGGTTGCGTCAAAAGCATCTCGCGCAGCATCAACACCCGATTTAGAAGTATCCGAGTAAGCATCAAAGATTTGGCGCATCAACTTTGTGCCTTCAGGTGTATCAGTAAATCCACCCTTAATTGTGTTTAGGTAGTTGCCGTAGTCCTTTACTGCTTTAACGCGGTCTGCGCTAGAGCCATGAATCACAAGGCTGTTAGGCACTTCTGTAAGCAAACTTGATTGCCTGAAGTTGTTATACATTGGGATGCGTTCTTTAACAACAGTTCCCCACTTGGCTCCACGAATATCTCGAATATCCATAGGCATGATGCCTTTTGAAACATTGTCCAAAATGGCTGACTGCTCGCCAAGCAACGCATAAATCTGATCTTTTGATCCAGCGTTAGCAAGAGCCTTCGCTGTGTCCATGTCAATCTTGAAATCAAATACGTCACGCATGATCTTGTATGGGTCATCATTTGCTGGATCAGCAAGTGTTTCAACAAGTCGAACGGCACGACGATCCGTTTTCATAAACTTCATGAACTTTGATGAGTCAAACGCTATTTCTTCAGAAGCAGACAAACCAGCCAAAGCACGTGTACCAGCATTAGCAATCTTTGTTGCAGCCGCTATTTCTTCAGCGGTTTGTAAACCTTTAATTGCGGCCTTTGAACCTTTTACTGGAGCAAGAAATTTTCCACCCACAACCGTTGGATCAGCAAGGACGTTAACTGCCGCATCCAAGAAACCTGACAACACGTTGTATTGAACTGACCCAGGCTTAAACACTCCTGCGGCTGCACCACGCCCAATAGTCCAAGCACTACCGTTCACTGTTCCACGGAACTGTCGAGCGCGTTCAGCTTGTTTTTCTTCTGCTGTGCCACCAACAAACCAACCTGTTCCAGCCTCATCAGAGTTGGCAACCATTGTTCCTAAGTTGGTTGACTTAAACCAGCCGTCCCATCCAGCAGGATCGTTTTCAGAAAAAATTTGTGATGCAACGTTTTGTGCCATTTCAGGTGCAAACTGCAAAGAAGCAAAACCCCAACGAGCAGTTTCCTTAACCTTGCCATACACGTTACGTTCAAACCAAGATTGCTTCTTAGGTTTTTGTGGGTCAAGAAGTTTAGGTACAAGATTTGATTGTGCTTGCGAAGCAAGTTCAACGGCCTGTGGTGAAGCATTACCTTTAGCCAAAGCCAACACCTGACCTGGGGTAAGCCACGGACTATTGCGGTAAATCTTTGCAGCGGCCTGAGACATCTGCGGAGTCGCATTGGTTCTGTATAGCGCGTGTTGCTGATCCCTGTTAGTTATGTAATCGTTGATTCGCTGTTCAGAAACAGCATCAATAAATGATGATGGCATTACAAACCATCACGGGTATATGAGTCAATCAAATCCGCTAAATCATCGTTAGGGAACATTTGGTAAATCATTCGCAGTTCCTCTAAAGCGTTATCACCGGATGGTTGCGGGATGCCCGCTGCGACTGGACCCATGCCTGCACCGAACGGTGCGCCAGCAGTAATCGGTTCCATTGGTCGTTCTGTTGGTCGAGTCAACGAACCCAATGTTCCAGGTACAGGACGTTGAACAGGTTGTGCTTCTGTTGGTGGTGTTCCCATAGGTACAGCGCGTTGAGCGTTCATTTGCTCTGTTGCCTTACCATAGGTTTGACCTGTTGCAGCTTGGATTGCTACACGGTTTGTTCCTGCTTGAATGTCGCTCACTTACCCTCCTAGTTGTGCGAGTAGTTGGTCAATCGGTGGGGGTCCTGCTTGTGCTGGTGGGCCTGCTGGCATCTGTCCACCCATACCTGGCATCGCGAGTCCTGGCATTGTTTCAGGTGAACCTTGCGGTGCAGGTGTTGCCTGACGGTCCTTAGCGCGTTGATCGGTGCGACGCACAGCCTCAAACAACGGCACGTCTTGCTCGACAACGAGTTTGGTCAGATACGCCAAATCTTCTGGCTGATACGGACCATTAGGGTCCGCAGCCTGTTGCTGAATACTTGTAAGTAAAGCAGATTCAACTCCTTCCGAGATGATGCGGTCATGTTCTAGGTCTGGGTCGCTGATAAGCGGGTCGGCTTCGCGAGCGGATTCTTTAGACATAAGTCCTGTTCCGAGTCGTTGACCGAGGCCGACTATCAGCGAGTTCACATCGGAGCCTGCCGCAGAGTATGCGACATAGTGGAAATCTGTTTGCCAAAGTTTGTTTGGCGTATAGGTTTCTTCACCGACAGATGATTTGCGTCCGAAGAAGAAAGACTTTTGTTGGTTGCCCCAATATGCTTTCTCGATAGCGATAGCAACTTTATCTTCTTCCAAGATGGATTGTTCAAACGTTGATTGTGCTTCTTGTACACGGAAGTCAACTGTTGCTGACAAAACGGATTCGCCACGGCGACCAGTACGAATGTTGCTGGCTGACTCTCCACCGAACTCGGCAGGGATCGCACCCTCTAAACGTTCCTGTCGTTCTAAACGATCAAGAGCAGTATCAGTCTTATAGCCTGGGTTGAGTTGCAACTGTTGGATGTCGCCACCCTTCACAACACCAAGTTGTCCAGCTTTACCATCAGCAACCTGCAAAATTTCAGGGTTCTCACCAGGTCGAGCAATCAGATATTCTTCAGGGAAAATACCGCGCTCAATAGCGATCTCGGTTAAGGCTTGTAGTCGTGCGCGGGTGTAATACATTCCCATCACACCATCAAACTGTCCGCGAGGCTTATCAAGGGTGATGCGGTTCGCTACGACAGCGAGTGGCATACCTGTGCGGTTCGGGATGTATTCCAAAGTCATCGCCTCAATACCGGCACGTTCACCTGTTGTCAGGTTCGGTGAGTCCTCAGCACCAAGAACAACCAGTTGGATGCACTCAGGAGAAATGTATTCAAGCATCGTGTACTTCGTGTCGGCAGCAATTTTGCCTAAACGGAGTTTGCCCAATACAAGTTCCCCATAGTTTTGTAGCAGGTAACTTGCGCTTGCGCGATACGTGAAAATGCAGTCCTGTGGTAGCGGATCGTCAGGATCATCTACTGGTGCAGCGAAAGTGTCCAACGGGTTGCGTACAGACCACACAGGCATCAAGGTTTTGAAGTCAGGTTTGATAACAACCGCTGATTGGGAGTAGCCGAGAAGGTGTCGTGCGCGACGACGCATCTTCATTTGCATACGGTTGTGATCCCAAATGGACAACATCGCACGTTTACGCATACGAGCAGATGACTTGGAGCGTTCGGAGCCTTCTTTGATTGGCGGAAAGTACGGGGATGGCATTGTTGATGTCACACGCATCGACATCTGATCCAACCCCTGTACCAACAGGTTTGCTACCGAAGATTTAGCGTTCTTGTCCAGTTCGTTCAGCGGAACGATCACGTCACCGTTGGCTAGATCGCGTACACGACGCATCTGTTCTTGAACAGGACCTTGATTTCTACGGCGTTGTTCGTAGAGTTGGACGATTTCCTCGGTAGTTAACACCGAACCTACTTCTTCTTGATAGATGATTGCTTTTTAGGAGAAGGTTTTGCATCAGCACGACCAGGTTTGACCGTGGTGTAACCCTTGAATTTTGTACCTGGGTACATCATCTCTTGTGTTCGTGAAGTGTTGAAAGCTTGTTTCTGCACTGAAGGCGATGCCCACTTGCCATCTGCTTTGTTTGACAGTGCGCCAAGTTTTGTTCGCGCAGATTGTGCAGTCATACGAGCCGACTGTGCTTTCTTCGCTTTTTCCGATGCACCGCTACTTGTTTTCTTCTTTGCTGCCATAAAACCTCTGTTCGCGTAAGTCCTATAAAGGTATCACACCATCCAAGACGGTCGCCATTTCTTTTGTGGCCGTGTAACAGGCGACAAGTTAGGCAAATGCAACATAGCCATCCAACACGCCATCACAAGGTCAGTACCGTTCTTCTTATCCCTAGTCCACGATGAGTGTTCTTCGATGAAGGCTAAGGTTTTCCAGTTTTCCCGCATGGATGGGGTGCGGATCGCACCGGAACGGAACAACTGTGGAAGCAACGCTTCCACACCAAGATTTTCGTCAATCTTGTTACGGCTAGTGGTGTGTGCGATGACGTTTACGTTGTGGCGGGACTGCCATTTGCGAACAAAGTCATGTGCCAACAAGAATCGTTGCGCTGCGTTCACCTCAACTACCCAATGTGAGATCGGATAGCCCATATCCATAGCCCTGTTCTGCCAATCTTCCATGATCCCTGAGTATTCACGGGTCGTAGTATCAAAACCGAGCAACTGTTCGGCGGTAAGTTTGACTCGTTCCACGTCTATCAAGAACCTTAGGTTCGTTTCAGGCTGATATATCCACCATTGGATAGCCCAAAACATTGTTGGGGACGGGTCAACACTAGCAATCGAGATCAATGGGGGTTGCAAGTTGTGGGGTACGTGACCTGGGCGACGCTCATTGTCCACACAGCCTGGATACAGCACCCCATCAGGGCCGATCCCACCTGTAGCCCACACACGCTCAATCAGATAGTTACCTTCAGCTTGATCTTCCTGCTGATACACCACCGCAAACTTGGATGGGTTGGAATGTTTGATGTACGACAGGTCTTTCCAAGACAGACGGTGAGGGTCTAGGAGTGGTCCGTTCGGCCAAGCAGGGGAACTATTGCGTTTAGACGCAAGCCCTGTATCCAAATCCTCATAATACGCTTTATAGATCAGGTGATGATACTTTTGTTTCTTTAACGGTTCCTTCTGTTCAGAAATGTCCGTTGTATCTGATCCGTCATAATCATCTTCGAAATCTTCGTAGGTGACTTTTGAGAGACAATGAGCGTAGAGGTCCAAAGGTCCAAGTCTTTGTCCGACGACGGCGAGCAAACCGCCTGGATCGACTCGCGCCTCAGCCATTGAATCCCATCTCTCAATGAGTTTGTCTCTTGCCGCAGATTCCTTAGCGTTCTCCGGTGATGCAACGTCATCAAACAAACAAAGATCGGCACGATGACCAATGAATTCAGACTCAATACCGTAAGCAGAAACAGTTGGTTCCTTGTTATCCAACCCACCCATGTCCTCCTGTTCAACAATGAATTCCTCAGCTCGCCACAACGACCCTGAAGTTGAAGGCTTAAACCTACCGTAATCAATCGCCAAACACGCTTCCGCTTTAATCGCTAAACCTTTGTCAATTAGCACAGGGTCAGGGTCAAGAGGGAACTGGCGTTCAAGGGTTTCACGAATACGACGGCTATACATTTTTGCTAGTGACTGTGAAACGGAGCCAATCATTACACGAATCTTGCGGTTCTTCACAATCTGCCACACAGCCACATCATGAAACAGGGTGGACTTGCCTGCACCTGGGGGACAGTTCAACACCACAAACTCTTTATCATTAGACAGCAAATACGACTCAACCTTGTATGCAGCATCCACCTGCCACGGACTAGGGATACGGCCCAAATACCTGCGCCTGAAATAGTCGAAGTCCTCTAACCCACGTTTCGCCTCATCACTCAAACGGTCATACGGGATAACAGGTGGCAGATCAGAAACATCCATCACCTTCGCCCAAGCATCAGCCTGAACACCACCAACCTTCGACCTGGTTTTCCCCTCCTCCAACTTCCCGATCTCTAACTCAGCTTTAGCCTGCTTCTTCTTCGCATCCCACTTCTGAGCAGTGTTGTAATGAACACCAGCAATCTTCGCAGCATCCTTAATAGACATACCCGACGCACGAGCCTGCCAAAAACGTGCCACATCCTGTGGAGGAACCTGCCTTCTCCCGCTACGCCCCGCTGTCATCGTTCTGATACCATACCACCGTTGGTGGGTGTGCCGTAGAGCAACAGCACTT
>Ga0079301_1000866_pt1 | contig 14596 bp, 45 predicted proteins | sample Wag4_2014_7_11_3_FD_74797 | JGI IMG/M metagenome (GOLD analysis project Ga0079301, IMG submission 74797) | Fresh water mixed with fracking chemicals microbial communities from Ohio, USA - Utica-2 Time Series FC 2014_7_11 | ecosystem: Engineered > Industrial production > Chemical products > Input...
CAGCATATTGCCTCCTGTGTCTATTCTACCACGCCCCGGCTGTTGGTGCACGGGAGAGAGAGGCAGAGTCTGAAACCTGCGCCGGCGTCGATCTCCCAAACATGTTCCGGATACAACGCAGCTCCCCTGTAACGTAGGGTTATCCCGTACAGAAGGTCATCTCCTCGCAGGGCTCGGGCTCGACGTCGAGGATCTGGGCCGCGAACAGGATCCACCAACATGCTGCCTCCTACCACTATTCTACCACGCCCCGCCCGCTGGTGCACGGGAGAGTGAGGGAGAGACGAAAGCCGTGGTTCTGCTGGGGGTTGCGGTCTTGGTACCAGTTGGACAATTGCCCGGATTCGACGGGCATCGCCGCAGGATGCATCGCCGCCGAGTATCCCATGATTATCCGCGGTTGGCCCCTGTCTCGCGCTATCCATGGGCATCTAGAATAGAAGGCTTCGAGGGAAGGGTTGAAGATGCTGATAGGGTCGACAGTCATGGGTTGACGCTCCTGGTGCGGCAGAGTCGAAAGCCGACGGTCAGATCAGCGTCGCGGTCGTAGGACCAGTCTGCCAATCGCACGCGGTATTCGGGGTTGATAGACGCCGAGTATCCCATGTTTAGACGCGGCCGGCCGTTGGATATAGAATAGAAGGCTTCAAGGGAAGGGGTTACGACTTTGACAGGGTCGATTGTCATGGGTTGACTCTCCTGGTATGGCAGGCGCGAAAGCCGACACCCCATGAGCGAGCGATGTCCCAATCCCACATGCCGTAAATAAGGGGAGCACCTGACGTGACATACCCGTGATACACAGCAGAGAACGGTCCCATGATCATACGATTGGGATAGCTTAAGCGATGTGGGCTGTTGATGAGGTTGGTGTTGATGGGATCGACGAGCATGACGACCTCCTCGTGATGCTATTGTACCATGCTGCCCGCGACTTTGCACGGGAGGGAATGAGAGATCCTGAATCCGACGGCGTGGCTGGTGCGAGTCACATCAAATGGGCTGTATGCGGCGACGCAGACGAGTCTTTCGGAGCTCTCCACACTCCAGCCCTTCACGGGGCAGAACACCAGTCTCAGGTCGAGGTCGATGCAGGGTTTGGACCAACCGGTCAACCTGAATGCGGGATCTATCACTCTCGCGAGATCCTCCTCGTCGGTCACGGCTCGTCCTCATCGGACGCTTCGTCAAGTGTCTGTGCGAGGCGAATGCCAACATAGTGTCGCGCAAGGTTAGCGCGCTGCCACGCTCGAAACTCAGCTTGAGCTGATTCGAGCAATGTTCCGCGGCCCTTGATGACTGAGAGTCGTCGTGGCGGGCGATTTGGAGAGTCGAGCATGATGGGATTGATCCGTGTTTTCACCTGTCGCCTCCTGCAGCTATTGTACCGTGTCGCCGCCCGTTGTTGCACGGGAGGGAGAAGGAAAGGCGGAAGCCTATGCCCACGATGTACCCGCGAACCCAGGCGCCGCGGCGATCCCGTATCCGCACGGTGGTGTAGCAGTTCGGCCAGGAGAACGCTCCGGGCAGCATGCCCAAGTCATCTCCCATTCCCATGATGGACCTGGTGTCGTGACATCCGTGATCAACTTTGGAGTTGACAGGGTCGGTGATCATGATCATCCCGCTGTATGCGGCAGGGTGTGGCAGAGGCGGAAGCCTGTCAGGTTGGAGCTGACACTTGGTGCAGGACTCCGCGCGCGGCATGCTGCGCTCTGTGCCCAGTTGTAGCCCGGGCTGCCCTTCGTCATCCGACCGGCTTGTGCCCACAGCTTGGAATTACTGCTCCAGTTGACTTCCAGCACGGGATCTACCAGCATTGTCGCCTCCTGTGTCTATTGTACCGTGTCGCCGACCGTTGTTGCACGGGAGTGGGTGTGACAGAGCCGGAAGCCTGTTTGACTGGATCCGTGCCTCGGTGGCCAGTGACGCGCACGGCATGCTGCGGCGCTCGCCTGATTGCGGGTGTTGTGAGGGTTATAGGGATGGTAGGGGTGGCCCTTTGTCATCCGACCGGTCTTTGACCAGAGATTAGAATGGCTGTTCCAGTTGACTTCTAGCAAGGGATCTACCACCATTGTCGCCTCCTGTGACCATTGTACCACGGCGCAAAACCTGTTGCACGAGGATGGTAGAAGAGTTGTGCCCCCAACGGGATTCGAACCCGTGTAACCAACGTGAAAGGCTGGAGTCCTAGGCCGCTAGACGATGGGGACAGATTATTGGGAAACTAGGATTCGAACCCAGATAAGCGGAACCAAAATCCGCAGTCCTGCCGTTAGACGATTTCCCAAAAGACATCTAGATTATACGCTCTCAGCGGGTCATTGTACAACTCCTTTTTGATCCAGAGTCCTCGCCAGCCTGAGTCCTGGCCGCTGCGTCATCTTCTCGATCAGGGGGTGAGGCCATCCTGGCGCATAATAGAAACGGTGCGTGCTGTTGGCTCCCCTTATGACTCTGAAAGAGTCTGGGTGGGCCTCGTCCTTTGCTAGCACAGGGTCGACTATCATTGTTTGTCCGCTTTCGCGGTCGACATTGTCTGTGTCAGACGAAATCCGGTCGGATCCCTCGGGTGGATAGACACCCTGGGATATCTGTCTGCTGTCCGCATATTCACCCACATCGCTGGCCCGGCGCGAACGACACGGTCGGTGCAGTAAAACACACCGATTGTAGAGTCGAGATCTCTCGGGAGATCTCTACAGGGATCCACCACCATTGTCGCCTCCTGCACCTATTGTACCATGTCAGGTCAACTGTTGCACGGGAGCGTGATGGATAGACGGAAAGTCATCATAAATGGTCGAATCCACGCGGTTGCTTCCAGCCGATGACGACTGCTCACTCCTCGTGTGACACGAACATCTCGTGCTCTCGCCCACCTCTCCGCCGTGGCATAGACGGGATCAATCATCATGACGAATGGCCTTCATTGGGCAATGTCGCGGCCAGCCGAACACCGTTGGTGCCCCACCGCGTATTCGGCATGAGCTTGCCGCGGGCAAGGTAGGGTCTCCGTTCCAGATGGTCACGGCCAAGCACCATGCGCGGCGGCCATCCGTACTCACCGCTCGCCGCACGAATCTGTATGGGGTCGATCAGCATATTGCCTCCTGCAACTATTCTACCACACCGCCACCCGCTTTGCACGGCGGAAGAGTGAGCGACAGTCTGAATGACAGATCCATTCCGATCGCATTCGGAGTGATGCTTTCTCGGACTTTCGACACATTCGACGTGAGGAACGAGCCGAGCGTGGCCCATGACCTGCCGCGAAATGTCCTGCGGTTGCGGGCCGATGCATCAGAATCGCAAAGGGGATCACTGACCATGAGGCTTCCCGTGCACGGTGAGGCACAAGCGCAGTGAGAGGCGTAGATGACTGTCGTCCTTGAGCCATGCTGCTTTACTCACTGCAGTATGCATCGTGTCCACCGGACCGCCGCGGATAATCTGGAGCTCATTGTCCGAGATGACGAACGGATTTTCGATCATTTTGACTCCTCGTCTCCGATATTGAATGCGAGTGTCAGAGAGAGCCGGAATCCAGATGCCAACGCTCTTCGCCCCGCGCGCGGCCTTCGACGCCGCCGCGCGCTCGAGTGGGACGTGCCGGTGCCGCCCCAGCACCCACCGCGGCACACGGCGTCGCCCGCCGACCACGGATGTTCGCGCATGAGTGGATTCACAATCACAGCTGCCTCCTGTGCCTATTGTACCATGCCTCGAAGCGCAATGCACGGGAGCGTGCAGACCAGACGACGGCTCCATTAACCTCTACCCGTTCGTGGGTACGGTTGCATCGTGCACCCAATTGGACAGGCGGCGAAGTCCGACGAGGTAGCAGACCTCAGAAATCGGGTGGGCCACCAGATTGTGGACTGACCACTTGAACGGGTCGGGAATGCGGCCCAGGATTTGGCTCAGATTGAGTAGACGCGGCCTTGTAGAACTTTTCATATTCCTCCTGCTTCTATTGTACCATGTCTCGAGGCACAATGCACGGGAGCGTGCAGACCAGACGAAAGGAATGCCTGCGATCACGGACATCGTTGTGGACGGCGACGGCGAACGCTCCTGGGCCGCAGTCGGTGTCCCAGTCGCACCAAGCTCGCGCACTAGTGTCGACGAAGTAGACGACGCCGCCGCGCATTTTCCGGTATGTTTCCCAGCCGGATGTGCGAGGCTCGTGGAAGACAGGGTCAATCAGCATGATTACTCGCGCAGTGTGAGCGTGGTCCGAAACCCTATGGTCGGGCTCCAATGATCAGACAGTCTGCTCTGCCGAGCCGCGTGCAAAGGGTTAGCTGATGCCCAATACAAGTGGCAGTATCCCGAGAAGACCCGGCTCGGTTTGAACCAGCTCTTTGAGCATGCGATTCGAGCTTCTGCTTCTTCTGTCAAGGGATCAATCAGCATTGCTGCCTCCTGCTTCTATTGTATCACACCTCGCCCGTTGTTGCACGGGAACGTGACAGGCAGATTCTGAATCCCACAGCGTAGAATCGCGCTTCAGGAGGCTCAGCGTCTCGACTCGCACCGTCGGTGCCGCCGGTGTCGCCGCCGGAGCCTGCACCTCCGCGTTCAGCGCGCATCCGTCTGGAGAATTGCTTTGACACAACCGGGTCAATCAGCACTGACATTGCAGCTCCTTGACAGGCAGATTCGGAATCCCAGTGTAGAGAATGACACATCAGGACACTCGGAGAACGTGTCTGCCGCCTTGTATTCGCGGGGGTGTTTCTCCGAACTGGGACCCCGGAAGCAGCGCAATGCCTCGAGGCTGTTGAGACGTCCGCTGAGAGGTGTCTTTGTTGTCACCGGGTTGATGTGAAGTTCAGTGTCCATCTTGGATCCTGCACCTATTCTACCACTTCTCGCTCGCGGGTGCACAGGAGCGTCGTGCATAGACGCAATCCCTGCATGAAGAATAACGTGCTAGGATAGCTTGCGACTCGCTTGGAACGCTCCGCTGCAATGCTGCCGAAGACAACTCCGTCGTCGAGGATGAGGCTTACGGCTGAAGCTCGCTTAGCATCAGGAAAACCGCCCCGTGTGGAGCGGGTTCGCAGTTGACGGACAGGAGTCTTGAGATTGCATGGGTCGATCACCATGTCTGCCTCCTGTGCCCATTGTATCACGCCTCGCCCGCTTGTACACGGGAGAGAGTTTGGGAGAGTCGAAATCCCGACGTGGACATGTCATTTGACGCGTCTCGTCCTGCTCGAGCATTGGGCCGGGATACTACTTCGTCAAGGTAGAAAGCGATGCCGCGAAGGACGTGCGCAGTCGACATGTGCTCTCGGCGACGGCGAGCGGTGACGCTGCGCTCGCGGCAGATCGGATCGACCAGCATCAGTCATCCCCCTTTTCAGACGCTGAAAGTGTGCACGTGAGTCTCAGACCAAGATAGTCTTCGCGGTCACTGATCCTCCGTCTGAAGCGGACTGCGTTCGACAGGGTGAGCTGAATCTGCTTGGCGAACCACCAGCTGCTCCTTGTGTCAAAGCAGTGTCCGCGGGCGGAGCGGTGCTCTCCATCCGTGCGGCCAGGGAGGAGGACATCACACACTGGGTCCTTCACGGACGGGACCTCAGTGTGGTACTGAGCCGAAAACCGCCCCATTTGTTTCTTCCAACCTGCGGGAAGTTTCCGCGGTGGCCGCAAACAGCAACATTCTCATACGCGAGCATCGAGAGGCCACGCAGGACGCAATTGTCGACAAGGACAAGTGCCGCAGCCTCTTCCCGGGAAGAGATTTTGACCGGGTCAGTCAGCATCAGTTGGTCGCTGCCGGATTGCCAGCCAGTCCCATGATGGAGCTCCCTCCCCCGCCTCCGTGCATCCCTTCAAATCGGCCGGCGTTCGGATTGCTGGTAAATCCGCGGACAGGCTTCTCAAACTCCCTGTGCTTGAGACTGAGGCCGTACTCGGCCAGCTTTGCCTTGACGACATGAACGGGAGTCCTGAGGTTGGACGCCAAGACCTGCAGCTGGAAGCAGGTGAACTCCTGAAGGTCATTGTCGATGAGATGTTCCGCGAGCGCGGCCACCGACTTGTACTCCGGCTCGCTGACGTTGAGACCGCCGAAACGAACAATCTTCATGAAGCCTCCTAGCTGCATCGGTTATGGTCTTATTTTACCACGCTCGCTTGCTCTTTGCACGAGTCGAGCGCGTCCATCACCACTCGGAATCCCACGCAGAATGATCGACCATTCTCGTTCATCCAATCCCTGCATCTGCCATCTGGCGGCGCCGTGCTGCGGGGCGACTCGCCACGGATGACGATCTTGAGTTCTTTCTCACGCTTTCGCATCGACGCCTCCTGTGCCTATTGTACCACGCTCGCTTGCTCTTTGCACGAGTCGAGCGCGTCCATCACCACACGGAAGCCGACGCAGAATGATATTTTATCCTGCTGCATCCAATACCTGCAGCGCGGATTCGCGTCGCGCGCGCGCGTGTTCGCGGCCTCGCCGCGGATGACAATCTTGAGTTCTTTCTCACTCTTTCGCATCGACGCCTCCTGTGTCTATTGTACCATGCTGCTCGCTCGATTGCACTTGAAGGCTGCAGTAGAGGCGAAAGCCGAGGCACTCATCTCTGTAGGTCGCGCGCAGTCCAAACTTTTCATCTGCAGACTCTGAGCTTCCAGTGATCGTTCGCGACCTAGGCCGACGCAGACGCCGTTTCGCTCCAAGCTCTATCCTCATTGTGACGCTGCACTCATCGTGACAGCGAGACGGAAGCCTGGGCTCCATCGGCAGATAAACGGCTGAGACTCGGACATGATAATCTCCGAGCTACGCATCCCATAGTCGTTCAGCAGGCTCTTGCCCTGCACCGCTGAGAGTCCTAGGACAGTGATAGCCGCAAAGCCGCCGGCCAGATCTCTGTCCGAATAGTGTCGCACCGGGTCAACAATCATGAGCGCGGTCTCTCTGCTGTCAGTGTGAACGAGATGCGGAAACCGGTGTCCAGCATTCTACTTTGAGCCATGTCACTAAGTCTCAGTCGATTCTCAATCGCAAAGTCTCCGCTGTTTCTTGCCCCGCCGCCGCAGACGACCGTGTCGGGGTTAGCCGCTCCACAACTGTGGGCGTACCAGGCAGTGACGCACACCGGGTCGATGATCACGTCTGCACCTGCACACTGCTCAAGGAAGCGCTGATGCGGAATCCCACATGCCTGTAAAATGAATCCGGAAACAAGACACGCCGGCGCGGTCCCGCCTCCTCAGCATATCCGCGCCCGGTCGTGTGCGTAGACCCGCCGAACGCCATCACTCCGCTGCTGTCGCGGTGTGGCATGTCCTCAATCATGCTGTGCCTAACAGGGTCCACAACACTTTCCATACGACATGCCTCCTACGCTCATTGTACCACGCCTCGAGCTCACCTGCACGGGAGCCCGATGATAAGGAAACCTCCGGGACGCCAGCCGTCCCGTCGCCGGGCACCGTCCCGTGACCGCAGGAGCCATGCCAAGTTTAGCCCCTACCTACTACCTAGGCTCGAGCTTTTACCTGGCTCCTGCGGTCACGGGACTAGGCTCGGTTGCAAACCGAGCGAGCCTCGCGAGGGCCTCGAGTCGCTCACGCCTTCTTCCCGGTCATCTGGACGAGGACATCGCCCGAGGGCTTGGGGAAGGCGAGCTGGTTGTTGGGGCAGATGATCCATCCGCGGCGGATGCCGACCGAGGGACCGGGGTCCGCCGCCTCGCCATCCGTGAGGATGAGGTAGCCGTCGAAGCGGGACCGGTTTTCGGCCGCGTGACGGCTGGGAGCCGAGAAGTCCGTGCCGCCGCACCGAGTGCGACCGCACCCCTTGGTGGAGGACCGCTTCCAGACCCGCTCCGAGGAGAGATCGACCTCCGTGTCGAAGTTGAAGATGGTGAACTCCGTCCGCTTGGAGAGGACCATGAGTTCGCCGTAGAAGGCCTCGAGGGCATCGTCACCAACCGAGCCGGACTGGTCGATGTAGACGGCGATGTGAGAGGTGTAGCCCCGCTTCGCACCAGGATGCACGCCGATGTACTTCTTGTTGAGCCGCTTGTGAGTGGAGTCACGGTTGGCACGACGGGAGAAGCCAACGAACTGGGCGAGCACCGTCTGCCAGGGAACCTCAGAGGTGAGGGCCGCTCGAATGGCCGCCCGCGTTTCCGCCGAAACGGAACCCCAGCCATTGGCACGGCTGTCGGCCTTCTTGGCAGCCTCAGCGACGGCCTGCTTGATCTTGCCGCCGAGGAGCTCGCGCTCCTCCTCGCTGAGCTGGTCCCAGCCGTCATGGTCGTCGAATCCGGGCTGGCCTTCGCCGCCACCCTCACCGGTCAGGTCGCCGAGCTCGTCCTTGATCTTCATGATCTCGGCAAAGTACCACTCGCCGCTCTGGCCCTTGGGAAAGGACGCGATCAGATCGGACAGCTTGTTGCGTGCCTCCAGCTGCGCCGGCTCCCAGGTGGCAGCCTGTTCGGGCGTGAGCTGCTGGAATGCCTGGCCAGGAATGAGGCCACCCGCGGGCAGCTCAGACTCCGGAATGAGGGAGTTGATGGCCAGGTCGGCGGCATAGTTCCAGACCTTGTGAGGCTCGTGACGCCGGGTGGTCGTGTGCTCAAAGATGAGGTGGAAGGCCTCGTGCTTGAGCAGCCCCTTCACCTGCTCGGTGGACAGGCCGCCGAGGAAGTCGGGATTCCACCAGAGCTTGATGTCACCGTCCTTGGCCAGGACGCCGGCCGTGGGGATGCGACGCGTGCAGGTCTTGGTGATGCCACGCAGGACGTGGCTGAAGAATGGCTCCTCCCACATGAGACGAACCAGGTGCTTGTCCAGGACCTCGGCCTCCATCGGCGTGATGTTGCTGTCGACCTCGGTGGCCGGGCTGTCGTTCTCGGTCGTGTTGTTAGCTGCTGCGTTGCTCATCGTTACCTCCTGTACATATTATACCACGCTCGCGTTCTCATTGCACGAGGAAGCACCGCCTCGAACGCGGATCACTTCTTCTTGTTGATCTCGGCCGCGCGAGCGGCCTGGACCACGGCAACGATCCGAGGAGCCATGAAGGGGTGGCATGCCTGAACGTTCTTCAGGTTGCCACAGGTGGACAGCGCGTTCCACAGAGAGATCAGCTGCTCGCCGGCGAGGGACTCGGTGAAGGCCTTGAAGTTGGCCACCTGCGCCGGAGTCCAGTTGTTCTCCTTCGCGTTGCGGACCAGCTTCTCCGTCAGCGAGGCGACCTCGGAGGCCTTGATGCCCTTGAGATCGGCCTTCTTGTCGGCGAACCGGTCGAGGACGTCCTCAGCCGTCAGGACTCGCTGGTAGTCCTGCACGAAGGAGGTCAGCGCGATCGAGGCCTCAGTGCCAACGAACCCGGTGCACACGGCGTAGAAACCCTCGGGAGCCGTGGAGCCGGCCAGTTCCGAGGGAGCAAACCCCATATGGACCAGGGCATCATTGAGTCGGTGCCAGGAGGCCGGCGTCGGGACGACCGATCCGGGTTCGGCCTTGGACATGTCGACCCGGAGGTGAGCCGGATTCTGCCGGACAAAATCCACCAGGACACTGTCCATGCCGTTGGCATTGGCGTAGCTGATCCAGTCCTCGGTGGTCGGGCTGACGTCCGAGACCCAGAAGCGGCGGAGGAGAGCCGGATCCATGTTGTTGACGTCGTACTCCGCGCCGTGGTTGACCGCGGCGATGATCCGCGTGTCGGGGTGGAGCCGGTAGGGGATACCGTTGACGTCGTTGCCGAGCTCTCGGTCAAGGACGAGCTGGAACGCCGATTGCTGCACTCCGGGGAGCGCTCGATTGAGCTCATCCAGCATCAGTACCACCGGTTCGCGCGTCGCACGGACGAACCACGCCGGCATGCACATCGTCATGACACCGGACTCCTTCATCCCCTCAATGTCGGGGTAACCGCCGACATCGCCCTCGGACATGACCGAGAGCCGGACGTCGAGGAAGGGGACGCCGAGCTTCTCAGCAACGGCCTTGCCGATGAAGCTCTTGCCCACACCCGTCGGGCCGCGGAGCAGGACCGCGATGTTGGCCGGGAGACGAGTGATGACCTTCTCGAGAGTGCGAATATCCATGAGAACCTCCAGTGAGTTGGACCAGTTGCCGGCCACCGTAGCCGGTGAGTTTATTATACCAAAGCCTCGCGCACGTTGCACGAGGTCGATGCCTCAGCGAGGCACACAGTTTAGCTGTTTTCGCTGTCCTCGACCAGGAGGCACAACCGCTGCGCGGAACTGCTCGATGCCTCCTCACGAGTCCCAAAGAAACCCTTCAGCTCTCCCAGGACGACGAAGCACCACTTGCCCACGTCGGCCTCGGACAGCGTGCTTGATGCCGCAACGTCCTCGCGCGTCACCTGCACGACAGGATATCCGATCCGCTCGCCGCCGTTGAGGTCCATGTCGAGCGGAGGGACAGCAGGCCAGCAGCCCACATCTCTCCGTGGACGCTCGCGGATGCGAGCGTCATCAGAGCTGTCGAATAGCGACGAAGGAGGCATTGACGTAACTCGCGTACAGTCTGTTGGGAAGGATAGCTTGAGTGACCGCATTCCAGCGGTCGACTCCGCGCTGTGTGCTCAAGTAGTCCAGACCGAGACTCTCGGCATTGACCATCACCACCGCGTCGCGGCACCACCGTGCCATCTTCGGATCCTCGATCGGATCCGCGACATAACGCTGCAGGGCAGCGTCTCGCTCCTCCGGCTCCATGTACGACAGAGCATCGCTAAAGATGTCCGCAATGACAGATCTCACGCGTTTGGACAGCATTTGATCTCCGCGCCTGTCTAGTTGTGGTGATTGGGTCTGTGTGTGCATTATACCATGCAGCACGTCGATGTGCACGGGAGACGAATCAGGCAGCCTTCTTGCGGCCGCGAGTCTTCTTCTCCTCCTTGGGCTCCACCTCGTAGGGAGCGTAGACATCGTAGACCCACTCCCAAACGTTGCCGATCATGTCGTAGAGGCCCCACATGTTGGGGAGCTTCTGGCCGACCGCGTGGCTGTGACCGCCGCTGTTCTCGGCCGTCCAGGCGATGTCGTCCAGCTCGCCGTACCGGCCCTCGGGGAAGGTCCAGCAGGCCGCGGCGTACTCCCACTCGGCCTCGGTGGGGAGCCGGATGCCGTTGCGGTCGAGGGAGATGATCTCCACCTCCGTGGTGCCGTTGGACTTGGTGACCTTGTAGACCGGCTCCAGGCCGAGCAGCTCGCTCAGCTTGTTGCAGTACTCGATGCAGTCGTACCAGGAGACATTCTCGACAGGGTGCAGCGCCGTCGCGGCCGGGTCCTTGGGGTCGAAGTTCTTGGATGGGTTGTGGCCCATCACGGCGAACCACTGCGCCTGCGTGACCTGCGTCTCGCCCATGCCGAAGTTGCGGGTGAGCCGAACATTACGGAACGGCTGCTCCGGATTGGACGGGGTGGGACCCCCCTGCACGAAGTCGCCAGCAGGAATCTCGTTGAACTTGAAATCGACGCCGTTGATGTTGTAAGTGACCATGACGACTGCTACCTCCACAAGTTGAAGTTACCGCCACCGGCGACCACCGCCGATATGCCTATTGTACCACGCCCTCGCGCCCTTTGCACGAGCCAGATGCATCAGTAAAGTTTTCGATCGTGAGTGTCAAGAGTAAAAGTATCCAAGCTCATGGGACTGTCCTCGCGAGACGAAAGCCGTTGGAGCTGAAAAAGCTCCGGTGACTGGGTGCGTTACTCGCGCGGAACGCCACTTGCGCGGTGGAGTCGCTGCTGCCCCAGAAGCCGCCCCGGTTGCCGCGTTTTGTCCAGTCATCAGCTGCAGGGCCGACAGGGTCAAGAGAAAAAGCGGCCAAGTGCAAAGTGCTCATGGGACTGTCCTCGCGAGACGAAAGCCGATGAGGTTGTGCCGGACGCCGGGATCGTTCCAGTGGCGGAACGCCGCCTGTGCGTACTGGTCGATGATGACCCAGGAGCCGCCCCGGAGCTCCCGGTTGTCACCAGCGGCAGGGCCGACAGGGTCAAGAGAAAAAGCGGCCAAGCCATAAGTGCTCATGTGACTGACTTCGCGAGACGAAAGCCAACGTTGTTGCCCCGGACGTCGGGGCTGTTCTTGCGGCGGGTCTCGGCCCGTGCGATCTGGGCGTTGCGGCTCCAGGCGCAGCCCCGGAAGACCCGGTTGTCACCAGCGGCAGGGCCGGCAGGGTCGACGCATGATGAGAGCTCAATATTGCTCAGCGCCACGGTTCGCCCCCTTGTGCTTAAGCTTCCTCGAGGAGCCACGTCGCAGAGCGTGCTCACGGTTGTGGTGCTTGCCGCCGCCGCTGAGGCCACCGAGCTCGGCGACCGCGCGCGCCACGGGATCGCGCATCTTGAGCTTTTTCTTCTTCATGCCTCACCTCCTGCCCTTATTGTACCATGACCCGCGAGCCATTGCACGTCGGAGGCGTGGCAGAGTTCGCGTCCAGTTCAGATGCCAGGCATGAAGTACCGCACTGCGACCATCATAGTGACGATCACGGCGGAGAAGATGCCCTCGGCGATTCGGATCTGAGCAACGTCTGAAAGATTCTTCAAGCTGACTTCCTCTCCAGTGTTCCTGCGTCAAAAGACCGCAGACGTGCATGGATCAGCTCCTGCACTCTCTGACTGGCCCAGAGGCTGTCCTTCACGACACCACTGAGCACCAGATCATCCACGACTGACTCGCTAACCTTCTTCAGAAACTCCTCGTTCTTGAGGAAACAAACCGACTCTTCCATCTCCACCTCCACTGCTGTGTGCGGTTTATATATGGAACGCCGCCTCAATTTTCCGGACTTTTTTATCGGAGCACGCGACGCTCAATGAGCCGGTGCTGCGCGCAGGACTGATTGGCCCTGTACTCACGGAGTCCATTGGCTCCCTCGCGGCGAGTGAGGTAGGACGCGACGTCCTCCCATCCGTAGCACGTGTACGTCTGTACGATGCTGAGGTAGTCGTACTTCCTGTCAGGCTTGACATTCTTCACTGCTTGTCCTCCTGTGGATTGTCCTCGCCATCGAGGAGCTTGAGAATCTTCTGCTCAATCTCAACGAAAGTTTCAACACTGTTGATGCTGTAGAGCATCTCATCCAGGGGCCGGCCACGAAGATCACTGATGTGATTCTGCACCAGGATCAGCAGCTCATTCAGCTCTACCTCGTCAAACGGCATGACAGCTCCTTGCTCACATGAAGATGTTCAGGGTGGTCCACTGGCCGCCATCGAAGACGTAGGCGTATTGCATGCCGATCTCTCGGCAGCCCAGAGTGAGCGCCTCCTCCGTTCCATAGAAGAGGGGAACCGCGAGAGTCTCGCCGCGGTCGCGGGCGTAGGCAACCGTCTGCTCGATGGATAGCCCGAGAGAGGAGAGGTTGCCGAGTTTCAGCAGAGCATCAACCTTCAGCGGGTCAGTGTAGTGTCGCTGCAGCGTGTCACCGACACCCGATGGGTAGCCGTCATAATGACAGTAGACGCCCGTGATTCCGGCCTTCGTCTTCTTGCCGATGAAACTTCTCGTTGCCATGCTGCCTCCTTATGGGTCCATTGTACCACGACTCGTGCTCGAGTGCACGGGACGCAGGTCGTTGATGCTGTACTTCTTTCGGATCTGGTCGACCGCCAGGTTCTTCATCTTGGCCTCCACCTCGAGGTCCAGCAGGTCGTCGTGCACGCCCTGAAGCTGCGGGTCCGGGATGAAGTCCAGGTACTGGGAGTGCTTCCGCAGCTCCATGAAACTGCGGCCCTCTGGTCCTGGCGGAGAGTTGCTCACATGCTGCAGCGGTCGAATGCCGTCTGTCCAGGTCTCACATGAGAGGCGGTAGGCCTCATCTATTGTGAGGCCTCCTGTCTTGAAGGTCCAGTGGTGAGAGTCCCAGACGATTGGGACGCCTGTCGATTCAGAGACAGGCAGTAGGTCCACAACGCCATACGCCGACTCGTCATTCTCAAGAGTGAGCCGGGAGCGCACTTCCCAGGGAAGTTCTCGGATTGACTCGATGAGCCGCGCTGTTCTGTCACGCTTGCCTCCGTGAATGTTGATTGCCGCGTGTGGAGTCTGCGGCAGGCCCATGGCGTCAAAGACCCACGCATGGGACACCAGCTCGCGCACAGCATTCGCCACAATGGCGTCACTGTCGGAGCTGAGAACGCAGAACTGTCCAGGATGGGACACGATCCGTGTGCCGGCGTCTTGAAAGATCTTCCCTGCCCGGGCCAACGGCCCTCGCACCTCGGGCGTGTCCCACAGGTAGCGTGGGACAATGTCCATCAGCGGCAGGATATTACTTGACAGCCTGAAGAGACGCGTCTTGCGTGAGATGGTGTTAGCCATCCTCTCGAGGGACTCGACATTTCCCTGCAGGACCGCAGCGACCTGCTCCTCTGTGTAGAGGCCATCACGCCAGCGGCCGAGCTGCAAGAGGCGCTCGCCCATGCCGTTGACCCACTCGATTGCTCCATCTCGCTTCGTCTTCGGGACGAGCCAGTGACACACAACTCCTAATGGCACGCTGCCTCCTGCACGCCACGTGGGGCGCATTGTCATTATACAATGCGCCCCACGTGGCGTGCAGGAG
>Ga0079301_1000868_pt1 | contig 14584 bp, 17 predicted proteins | sample Wag4_2014_7_11_3_FD_74797 | JGI IMG/M metagenome (GOLD analysis project Ga0079301, IMG submission 74797) | Fresh water mixed with fracking chemicals microbial communities from Ohio, USA - Utica-2 Time Series FC 2014_7_11 | ecosystem: Engineered > Industrial production > Chemical products > Input...
ATGGCGAGCACACTGGCAGATAATTCGAGCACGAGGCCATGCGCCAGTGGCAGAAAGGGTGAGCAGAAAATCGCTCCGTTTGCGAGCAGACGCCGCTACGATTGCAAGCGCCTACACATAACGATTGCTGGCTCGCGTGCCGGCAAGGGCGTTTCGGCCATTGTCCCTAACCTGTTGCTCTATCCGGGATCGGTGTTGTGCGTCGATCCGAAGGGTGAGAATGCCGCCATCACAGCGCGGCAGCGCGCTGCCCTGGGGCAGACGGTTTACACGCTCGACCCGTTCGAGACTTCCGGCCTCCCCGTTGCATCCTTCAACCCCCTGTCGATCATCGACCTGACAAGCGAAACCTGCGTGGACGACGCCGCGCTGATCGCAGACGGCATGATTATCCAGGAGGAGGGCGGATCGGGCCGACATTTCACATCATCGGCGCGCAATTGGGTGCGCGGCCTGATCCTCTACGTTGTTGCCCATCAACCACCCGAGCAGCGGCACCTGATGCGCGTGCGCGAGCTGATGACGCTTACAGGCGATGACCTGTCGGCGCTGCTGGACGACATGATCGCGAGCGACGCGGCCTATGGTGTGATCGCGCGATCGGCGCGCGCCATGGATCAGAAAGAGGAGCGGGAATTTTCCAGCATCCTATCGACGGCGATCGAGCAGACCGATTTCCTCGATAGCCCTGCGATGGCGAAGGTACTGGCACGCTCTGACTTTGCCCTGCGTGATTTGAAGCGCGGCAAAATCAGCGTGTACCTTTGCCTGCCCGCAGGCCGTATGGCGACGCATAACAGGTGGCTGCGCATCATCATCAACCTGGTGATCGAAAGCATGGAGCGCGACGCCCCCCCGCCGAAGGATCACCCCGTCCTGGTCATCATGGACGAGTTTCCGATCCTGGGGCATCTGGAGTCGATCGAGAAGGCGGCAGGCCTGATCGCCGGCTATGGCGTGCGCCTCTGGCCGATCATTCAAGACCTGTCCCAGCTCAAGCGATACTACGGCAAGAGCTGGGAAACCTTCATGGGCAATGTCGGGCTGTTGCAGGCCTTTGGCAACGCCGACCTCACAACCCTGAAATACCTATCCGAACGGCTCGGGCAGGCGACCGTCACGAACGTCAGCCAGAGCCAAATTAGCGAAGCGCAGGCGGCATCCGGCTTTTCCGGCAAGAGCTTTTCGCAGAACTCAACGCCGTTGATGACGAGCGAGGAAGTCGGGCGCTTTTTCAGCCGTCAGAAGGGCGCGCAGCTCTTGCTTTGGTCAGGCTCGAACCCGATCGCGGCCAATCGCATCGAGTATTATCGCCATCCACTTTTCGCGGGGAAATTTCAACCAAGGGGGGCATAGCCAAAATGATTGTTGAAGCACTCTACACGCCAAAATCTATCACGTATCGGGCAGAAAACGGCGGATTCTATGTGAAGGTTGCGGGGCCTGGGCTACGGTCTAGTTTGCTGGGTGCGCTTGCAATTCTGTTCTCTTTCATTGTTGCCCCGGCCATGGCGATTGCCGTTGGTTTCTTCGGTTTCATCATCCTGTTTATCGGTGGCCTGGTCGCTGCCTGGTTCCTGTTCAAGCAGGGCACGCCCGCTATGCATATCTCGTCGGAAGGCGTGCGCGTTGGCAGCAAAACCTATCGTTATGAGGACATTTCCGGCTTCACCGACAGCGCCGATGATGGCTGGGTTGCGCGGGCGTTCCGGTTCGCCAATGCGAATTTTGTGGGCCTACAATACGGCATCTATGCCGTGCGCATGCCCTACATCCTCACCGACGTTGAGAGCAACAAAGTGGCCCCGTTCCTGAACAAGCTGCTCGAGGCGACCAGCCCCGATTTCGGCAAAGAGCGCGATCGGAAAATCCAGCAGGCCGAGGTGTTTTAAAACGTCCAATCTTCTTCTTCGATCAGCGTCAGCAAATTGATGTGACGCACGCCGAGCTGATCGCAGACGTATGGAATCCGTGGCTTGTCGGCCGACCCACCCGCCTCTTGTGTGACCACAACGAGGCGGGGATTGGCGGCCATAGCCTGGGCGATCACGAACGGATCACCGCCCGATTTCCCCTTGCCGGTGTCCACCAGCTTCGGGAATGTTTGCATGATATGGATGACTTCGCTCTGCACATCGTCATCGATGTCAGCGAACATGAATTCTTTGCGGGCCTTGGCCCACTCGAAAATCTCGTCATCCTTCTTTTTCAGCTCGTGATAGACTTCAATTGTCGCGAGCAGGCGACCGTCATCGATGAGCTGGTCAATGGCCGCCCAGATGCCGGAGAAGCGTTTCGGCGGATAGGCGCGACGCCATGCATGCACGAGCGAGCTGGTATCGATGCAGTAGATCGGTTTCGGTTCGCCAGCCCCTACCATCAAGCAAAGCCTAGCTGTTGTTCAATGCCGGGCACATGCCGAACCTTCACGCCGAGATATCCCGACACGTCCGACAGGCTGATGCGGTCGAGGTGATAGTTCTCGATCACGCGGCGCACGAATGGCTTGCCGAAGTCTGCAACCGTCTCGCGCGGCATGTTGCGCGGGATCGGCTTGCCCTCGTTTTTCTCTTTCTCGCGCTGTTTCTGGCGCTGAAACTCGATGGCAAATTGTGAGCGCTTGCGCTTGTAGAAGGCTTCCGTTGTGCGGCCGAGCGTGAGCAGCCGGCGCACGATCGCTTCACGCGAAACGCTGTAGATCACAGAGAGCGCTAGAACGTCTTCATCGCTCCATTCGCGTGCGCCAGCACCATGAGCGGCGATCAGCGGTTCGCGCAGGAAGGTGTCACGGGGCATGAGCGTTGCGGCCGCGACCTGGTTGCAGAAGACCTCGACCCGTTCATCATCTTTCGGGCGCGGGCCTTCTACGTCGAGATCAGAAACGCCGCTCTGGCGCAGCATAAGGTGCGCCAGCTCGTGGAACATGGAGAAGGTGCGCCGCGAGTAGGCATCTTTCCGGTTCACCACCATGAACGGCAGCACGTCATCCCAATAGGCAAAACCCGACGCCTCATCGTTTTCAAGGCGCGACGCTTGGAACACGAGAACGCCCAGCTCTTCGATTTTGGCGCGCCACGCTAGGAACGCAACGCGCGGCTCGCGCCAGTGCGCTTGCATGGCGTGATCGATGCCGAGCGCATCGCGGATCGTCTTGGCGACGGTTTCCGGGTTGGTGCCGATCGTCGTCTCGAGCGAGAATGATGCGGGCGTGTCGCCGGCATCCTCGAACAGCTCAAGGGCGAGCGCGCGGCGTTGCTGCGCAAATCGAATTTCGAGTGTTAGCGCCGGCGAGAAATGCCGCAGGCCCAATTCGGGCAGGCGACGGAAATCATGCATAGGCTGGAACGTCAGCGGCGGTTCGGGCAGATACAAAACCGCGAGCGGCCGCTTGTAGGTTTCCGCCATCTTGCGGAGCTGCGCAATCGACGGCTGATCGTCGCCGGCTTCCCAGGCAATCAATTTTTCGTCTTCCACGCCGAGCTTGATGGCAGCGGCCGTTAGGTCGAAGCCTGCCGTTTCACGCGCCCACACCAATAAGCTCGGGTTGATCGTGGCTTTCACGCGCTTGGTCATGCGGCCGCCTCACCGCGTAAAGCGCGATACAGGGTCGAACGACCGACATTGAGCGTCCGGGCCGCATCGCTCACGGTCGAGCCGCGATCGATGAGCAGGCGGGCGTGTTCGATCTTCTTCGGGTTGAGGCTGGGCGCGCGGCCGAGATGCCGACCACGCGAGCGCGCGCTTTCCATGCCGGCCTTTGTGCGCTCAACGATGAGCGAACGCTCGAACTCTGCCAGTGCGCCCATGATGTGAAACACCAAGCGCCCCCCGGCCGTGGTTGTGTCGATATTCTCCGATAGCGACTGAAATCCGATTTGCCGATCGCCAAGTGTCTGCACCAGGCTAATCAGGTGCGGCAGCGAACGGCCGAGGCGGTCGAGCTTCCAGACCACGAGCGTATCGCCAGGGCCGAGCGCGGCGAGCGCCGCGTCCAAGCCTGGGCGATCCTTGCACGTCCCGGAGGCTTGATCCTCGAACACGCGCGCGACCTCGGCCCGCATAAACGCATCGCGTTGCAGGCCCAGGTTCTGCTCCTCTGTGGAGACGCGGGCATATCCGATTTTCACACCTGATTCTGACACAACCCTTTTGGGACGCGCAAGGGGTTGTTTTTCCTAGAGTGATTGAACCGTCCCTAAAGGGTTCCCATTCGGGATGAAACGCCATGCTTGACGTGTTCCTCAAATGTATGATTTGTTCTTACTATGTTCGATTTTGAGGAGCAATATCGCCGCAGCACCAACGGCATGTATTTCGGCATCAACCGGCAGGAGGATTATATCGAAATCCCGGCGCGGCGTGATGCTGTGGTCGTGTTGCGCAACGCCCTTGAGCAATGCGCCGACCAGGACATGCGCACGCCCGAGGTGCGCGCGGCGCTCGACTATCTCAGGCGATCGGCAGCGAAGGCCTGGGCACATGATCGTTTTTGGGAAGCGTTGATCTACTCATCGCCTGCAGGCCGATGGCAGAACGTCAACGCGGCCCTGAACGGCATCCTGCGCGAAATTCCCAAACGCCAGGGCGAAAGCTATTAGGTCAGCCTAATGAGGGCGTGCCTTGCTGTTTCCGGTAGATCGACATGAGGATTCCTAGCAGGATCATCACGGTCATCATCGCAGACCCGCCATAGGACATTAGCGGCAGTGGAATGCCGACAACCGGCGCTAGGCCCATGACCATGGCAATGTTGATGGCGACATAGAGGAAGATCGTGAAGGCGAGGCCACATGCCGTAAGCCGGGTGAAAACGGTGCTGCCGTTCGAGCCAATGCGCCAACCCCAACGGATCAGATAACCGTAGGTCAGCAGGACAAACAGCCCACCAAGCATACCCCATTCTTCGGCCATAGTGGCGAAAATGAAGTCTGTGTGCGCTTCGGGGAGATAGGCGAGATGGCTTTGCGTGCCGTCCAAAAAGCCTTTGCCGAAAAGGCCGCCCGAGCCGACTGCGATTTTTGATTGGCTGATATGGTAGCCCGTGCCGAGCGGATCGCCCTCCGGGTTCATAAACACCAAAACGCGGTTCTTCTGATAATCGTGGAGCATGCTCCATGCGATCGGGAGGGCTGCCAGTACGGAGACGCCAGCCAATACGAACCATCGCAAGGCGACACCGGCCAGGAAGATGACCACGATGCTCGCCATCGAAATCATCATAGCCGTGCCGAGGTCAGGCTGTAACATTACCAGGCCCGCAGGAGCGGCAAACATGACCAACGGGACAATGAGTGCGGACGGGCGGCTGACGTAGGAAGGCGGGAGATGGTGAAAGAATTTCGCTAGGCTCAAGACGACCGCGATTTTCATGAATTCTGATGGCTGAAGGCGGATGAAACCCAGGTCAATCCACCGTTGCGCGCCCATGCCGATTTTGCCGAACAGCTCGACGATTAGCAAAAGACCGAAGGTCACGATGTAAAGCGGATAGGCGATATCCATCCACTGCGCGACTGTGATGCGAGAGATTGCGATCATCATGCAAAACAGCACGACGAAGCGAAAACCTTGATTAGAGGCCCAAGGCGACAGGTTGGCCCCGGCTGCCGAGTATAAGGTCATAAGACCAAATGATACGATTGCCGCCAAGGCGGCAAGCATGCCCCACGGTAGTCTGCGAATTGCGTCAGGGAAGAAGGACACGGTGAGAAACTTTCAACCGAAAGGGTTGCGCAGCGTCATGCGTATTTACGCGGCAGCGGGAGCTGTTTCGGGGCGTGAGAGGCGCAACACGGCATAGCCGATCAAGCCGCACAGGAGTGATCCCACTAGGATGCCGACCTTGGCCTCAGATTGCAGCAGCACGTCGCCAGGGAAGGCCAGGAGGGTGATGAACAGGCTCATCGTGAAGCCGATCCCGCACAGCATGGAGATGCCGAACAATTGAGGCCTGCTTGCATGTGCCGGCGCATCAGCCAGACCCATTGCGATCGCGATGGACGACAGGCCGAATACCCCGATCGGTTTTCCCAGCAGAAGCCCCAGGGCCGCCCCCAAAGTGACCGGCGCGGCCAGAGCTTCGGGCGGTAGACTGAGGAACGGCACGCCGGCATTGGCGAGGCCGAATATTGGAACGATCAGGAAACCCACCGGAATGTGTAGCGCATGCTCCAATCTATGAAGGGGACTGCGGGCATTTCCATCGGCCTTTGCCGGAGTACGATCCATGGGGATCGTGAGTGCCAAGATCACACCGGCCAATGTGGCATGGATGCCCGATTGCAGCACGAGAACCCACAGGACGATCCCGAGCAGGAGGTAAGGTGAAAGCCGGCGCACTCCCATGCGATTGATGCCGATAAGCGCGGCAACGACCACGGCCGCGCCTGCAAGGGCTACGAGCGAGAGCTGGGACGTGTAGAACACGGCAATAATCATCACCGCCCCAAGATCATCGATGATCGCGAGCGCTGTCAGGAAGATGCGCAGCGATGCCGGCACTCTTGGCCCTAGAAGGGATATGACACCCAAGGCGAATGCAATGTCTGTGGCTGCGGGGATCGCCCAACCTCGGAGGCCAGGGCCGGTATTGAGAGCGGCGAATATCAACGCCGGCACGGCCATACCGCCCACCGCTGCAATCCCAGGCAGCACGCGGCGCGACCAGGTGGAAAGCTGGCCGTCTACCATCTCGCGTTTGATTTCGAGGCCTACGAGCAGGAAGAACACGGCCATGAGGGCATCATTGATCCAGTGCGACACCGATAGCGGGCCAACATAGGCATGCAGGATTGCGAGATAGCTGGATTGAAGCGGCGAATTTGCGATGACGAGGGCGGTGAATGCAGCAGCCATGAGGACAAGCCCGGCCGATGATTGCCCATCTATGAACTGGCGCAGGGCGCTAGGAGGCCGGTGAAGCGCCGCCATTGTGATCCTTCGGTCTTGGTTGATGGTGCGCCCAAGAACAGAGGTCATGAACACGGATGAGGCAATTCTACCCAAAGCCATAACGTGGGCATAATCGGAAGTTTCATTGCGCCCTATAGACTGAATCTATAAGGTAATCGCATGCCAACCATTCAGCAGTTGCGTTACCTTGTGGCGGTTGCGGACACTTTGAGTTTCAGCCGCGCAGCGCAGGCATGTCACGTGACCCAGCCCACGCTCAGTATGCAATTTAAGGAACTTGAGGGCCGGCTCGGCATCCAGCTCGTTGAGCGAACGCGGTCGAGGGTTATTCTGACGCCTATGGGAGCTGAAATTTCCACTCGCGCTCGTCGCATTCTCGCAGAGGTCGAAGACATTCGAGAGATCGCGCGGGCGGATGACGCGGTAACGCTGCAAGGCATTGTGCAGATTGGTGTGGTGCAGACGGTCGGCGCGTACGTTCTTTCGGTCGCCATGCCGGCCCTTCGCGATGCATTTCCCGATATGCGTATTTTCCTTCGGGAAGACCGGCTAGAGCATCTTCCGCATAAGCTATCTGATGGAGCGCATGACCTGTTGCTGCTGCCCGACGATCCCGCGCATTCAGATTTCAGCTCCATGCGATTGATTGAGGAGCCGTTGCACCTCGTTCTCCCTGCCGATCATCCCTTGGCCCGGTTCGAGGTGATCGAGCCGGCGGATTTGGCGGGTGAAACAATCCTCGTCATGGAACACGGGCATCGGCTTCACAGCCAGATTGCAGCATTGTGCGAAGAATATGGAGCTATTGCGGCGCAGGATTATGCGGGCACGACGCTCGACACCCTGCGTCTGATGGTGACGACCGGCATGGGCCTTTCCTTGCTGCCGGCTCTTTATGTTCGATCGGACGTGTTGCGAGAGAAACTGATCGTCGCTCGACCGCTTGCCAGGCAGGCCCCTGTTCGTGACGTTCGTTTGGTCTGGCGCAACTCCTCTCCGCGTCACGAGGCCTATGAACAGTTAGGCGCTACGATCCGAGAAAGTCTGCGGCCGTGGGACGTTTCATCACCGAAGCAGCGGACGATAACTTACTGAAAGCCTCGCGAGCGTAGCGAGCGCCTTCTTGCGATTTTCGTCCCCGTTTAGGGGGCGAAAATCGCCGCCCCCGAAGGGGGCGAGCGCATGCGGTGACGTTTGGGCATTGCCTTAGAGGTTCATGCATGGGACACTGTTAGAAACGAGGAGCCAGATGTGTTTTTGCTATGCAAAAACTCTGGCAAGGGCGGGGTCAGACCCCCCCTTTGAACCCCCCTCGAGAGGTGCGCGGATGCAGCAGACGGGCCGCCCGAAACTGAACGATGAACAGGCGCGCAGCCGCCAGTTCGCCGTTCGTTTCACGCAAGCGGAGGTCGCGGCTCTGGTGGAGCGCGCGACCGCCGCAGGCTTCCCGTCCGTGTCTGAATTTGTCCGCGCAGCGACGTTGAGCAAGGCGGCCCCTGCCCCGCGCGGCAAAGCCGGCGCAGGCGTGTTCAGCACCGACGATCGGCGTGCCCTGCTCAACATTGGCAACAACCTGAATCAGATCGCGCGCGTCAGCCATGGCGGCCGACCGCACTCGATGCTGATCGAATTACGCCGCGCCCTCGACCAGCTCGATACCGTGCTGGATCGCTATCTCCCGAAATGATCGCTGCAAGCGTCAGTCGGGGGCATAGCTTCAAGGGCGTGACCGACTATCTCGGCGGTGCCGGCACCGGCATTGATCGCGCCGAATGGACGGCGACGCACAATGTCGGCACCAACAACATCTACACCGCGTCGCGTGTCATGGCGGCCGATGCGATGGATGCGCGTCGCCGGCAACCGAAAGGCCCTGTATGGCATGGCCTGCTTTCATGGGATGAAAGCCGTTCGCCCGATCACGCAACCCAGGAGGCAGCGGCGCGCGGCATGCTCGAGGCAATGGGCCTCGGCAAAGCGCAGGCGATCCTTGTCGGTCATAACGACAACGGGAAGCACCATGTTCACATCGTCGTGAACCTGATCGATCCCGAGACGGGCCGCATCTATCTCGACCACACCAAGCCCGACGACCTCAAGCGCAACTGCCTGTCGAACGAGAAGCGCAAAATGCAGGCTTGGGCGCTCGAATATTGCCGCGAACACGGCATCGATGCGACGCCGAACCGCGAGCGCAATGCGGCCGCGCGCGAAGCGGCCAAGCAGGCCCGCGAACAAGGTATCGATGCCCCTCGCCCCGAGCTGCATGGACACAAGCGCCTATCCCGTCAGGAATGGGATCAGATGCGCACGGCGCTGCTCGATCGGCAGAAGGCCGAGCGCACTGACTTGTCGCAGCAGCACGGCGAAGCCTGGGCGCAGGTGAAGGCCGATCGCGCCGCGCGCCAGGCTATCGAGCGAGCTGCATGGCGCACAGAGCATCAATCGCAGAAGATGCGCGCTAAGGATGAAAACCGGGCTTTCTGGCGTGACACCTTCAAGCGCCAGAAGCTCGAGGAGGCGCAATCGTGGAAGTCGGTCGACCAGGCTCTACGATCCGAAATGCGATCCCGCTCGCTGCTCGGCCGAGCGGCCGCATTCATTGGCTTAGGGCCGTCGATCGCGGATGCCGAGGGCCGTGTCGCTATTGCCAAGATGCAGCATGCCGCCCTTATCGATCGCCATCTTGAACAGCGCAAAGGTGCGGCCGTTCAGCAGGGCAAGACGGTCTATGAGCGGACGAAGGCGGCGCTTGCCGATCGTGCCCGCGCCGAGGATGATCGCCGCCAGGCCATGGCCGATATGAAGGCGCAACAGGAACGCGAATGGCAGGAGCTGCGCGACCGTCAACAGGCCGAGCGTGACCAGGCCGGCTTAAAGACGTTGCCCCCCAAAACACGCGACCAGGACAACCGCCCCGGCGTCAGCAATCAGGAGGAGCTGCGACGCGAAGCCGAGACGGCGCGCGAACGGCTGAAGAATGATGCTGATCGGGATGCACGTCGTGAGCGGCGCGGCCGTTCCATGCGCGACACGCTACGCAACCCGCGCGATCGTGATGGGCGCGGACACGATCGCTAGCGCAGCTTCTCGGCAAGCAGATCGCGAAGGTAATCCGCAATCGTTATCCCCTCGCCTGCCACATGGATTTTAAGCTGGCGGTGTACGGCTTTTGGCAAGTCGAGCGTAATGCGGACGACCTCGCCCTTTTCAGGCTTTGGCCGTAGGTCACGCGCGCGCGGCTCCTCGCCGGCTTCGACAAAGGCCTGCGCTGAATCCTTGGGCTTGAGACGGAGGGGGACGGTCTTGCTCATGCGGCCACCTTTTCAATTTCTTTGATAAACGCCGCGATTTCCTGGGAGGCCTTGCCGGTCGGTTCGCGCTCGGTGACGGTTTCGCCGGTCGCGGCGCTTTCCGCAAAAATCACGCGCTGCGCGATTTCCGTTGAGAGAACCGGGAACGGCAACTCCTGCAACACGTCTTTTGCTGATTTACTGATTGCAGTATTTGCGGTTTTACGGTTCAGAATGAAAGCCGCCCTGAGGCTGGGCTTGTACGTCATGGCTTCTTGGATCAGCTCGACCGTCTCTTGCGCGGCCCATAGATCGTAGGGGCTAGGCTGGACGGGGATCAGTATGAAATCAGCCGCCATGATGACGGAGCGCGCCAGATCAGATGCGCGGGGCGGGCCGTCGATCACGACATGCGCATAGCCATGCGCGAGCTGGTCAATGTCGCGATGGATCGTCGGCTTGGCGAGCGCGGTCACAGTGAACGGCGGGGCGCTTTCGCGCTGTGAAGACCAGGACACGGCCGAGCCTTGTGGATCGGCGTCTAGTAGCATCGTGCGGCCCTTCTGCGCGAAGGCTGCGGCGAGGTGGACGGCAAGCGTCGTTTTGCCGACACCGCCTTTCTGGTTCAGAAGGGCAACAATCATGGACGCTCCGTAATGCAGTAAATCATGCGATACATAACGCAGTATCGCATGATTCTTGGTTAGCGCATAGGCTTCCGCTCATGGCGTTTTTTGCAGAAGCTCACGAAAGCAGCCGTGGGGTTCTTCAACTCGGGTTTGCCGGTGTCGCGCCACCAACCCGCCCACTCAGAGAGCAGGGCATAAATATCATATCCGGGGGCTACGAGCTTCGCGTCGTGGATCGCTTCCATGAGATCCATGCGCGGCATTTCGTCGTCGGCATCCTTCGGCTTTTCAGATGGCTTCATCGCAGAGCGATTCACGAACCGCACCATGTCATCCTGCATCGTGATGGCATAATCGGGGAAGTGGCTATGCTGCGCATCATGCTCGCAGACCTTCTTCACGAGCGATCGAAAAACCCGGTTCGGACTGCTCGACCCACATTTCTTTTGCAGTAGTTCCAGTCTGATCGCCCAATCATCCTGCATCCCGCAATGCTTGCGGGCCAACTCATACATGCGCCGCTCGAGCGGCTTGCGAAGCCTAAAATAATCGCGATGTATGGTGAGGACATTCTTGCTTACGACAGAACGATACACCCATTCGGAAAGGGTGATTTCAATGTCTTGCATCCGCCCGTCGAAACTCTTTTTCCTTATCTTAAATTCTTCGATCAAACCGAAACCGTGCGTCGTTTCTTCCGTGCCGGTCTTGATGTTTGTGATGATTGTAGTGCCCCGCAGCCGGGTAAGCGCGTCCTTCAGCAACCGATAGCCTTGGCCATCGGTTTGCCGGTTCGTGGCGACCAGTAGATCATAGGCTTGTAGGCGAACGGTACGGCTAGGCTCGCCGCCTTGGTTCATCTTCGCAATCAACTGCGAAATGCAGTAAATCAGTATATCCTTATCGTGAATTGTCGCGAGGCCGATCCCCGAAGGCACAATCTCGATCACCGCCTCATTGTGCTGGTAGCGACGTGTTCGCGTGTCCGGCTTTGTTGCAAGGGAGAAAACCGGATGCTCCATCGAGGCCATATCGTCCTTGGGGATGGCGTCCAGGATGTCGCAAATGAAGAGGTCTTGGTTGGGGTGGCGCACCGGCAGCAGGGGCGTGCGGTCTTCCGTCTCCATGATAGCAAGGGGGGCGTTTCGTGATTTCATATACGCTACGCTACTATCGTGATTTCATTGACGCAAGCGACGTTATCGTGATTTCACATACGCCCTTTCCATATCGTGATTTCGTTTACGCCCTGGCGGCTATCGTGATTTCATTTACGCAAGCCGCTTTATCGTGATTTCGTTTACGCCAGAGAGGGCTTTCGTCATTTCAGTGACGCTCCGGCGAGCATCGTCATTTCAATGACGCCCTGTGGATAACTAGCGGCCGCTATCGTGACTCTGGATTCACCGCTTTCGTGATACTGGATTCACCTTATCGTGATAGCGGATTCACGAGAGCTAGAAAAAAGCCGATATTATTCTTTAATAGCAATGCCTTGGCGATTTTCCAGAATCCCTTAACACTACTCATAACACATATATTTAACACTATAGCGCCGTATTGCAGTGCTTACTGCATTTTCCACTCTGAACTGTCTTGCAGATGCTAAGGCTAGAAAGAGGCGGCCTACGGCCGCCAAAATGACGCGCCTACCGGCGCGGCGTTGTTTGGTCCCTGTGCAATCCATTTTAGCGAAGTGCCTGGCCCCGCCAACGGCTTCGCCGTCCTCCACTTCGTTCCGGCCCTGCGGGTGACGGAGCCATTCACCTCACTAGGCATGGAGGCATCGGGACGGGGAACATCGTTTTGAATTTCGATTTGCCCTGCGGGCGGCATCGAACAGGGAACTGCATTGCATTTTAGGTAATTTTCACCGTGGTTTAGGCCTGATCGGCTAAGGATCAGGTATGGACGCCGGCCCTCCGCCAACTTTGAGCAAATGGGCGTGCATCTTCCACGCAAGCGGAAGGGCGCGTTACCTCGACATGTACCGCGTTTTTGCTGACGGGACTCTTGAGAACACCCCCTACGGCTCTATCAATCTCGACGCTCCCCTGGTGTTGCTACGGCCTGGGCATCCCGATTTGAACAGCACACGGCCGAGCGAGATCGCCCAGGCTTGCGGCATGTTTATGGAGAGTAGCTGCTACAAACTGCTGCGCATGGTCGAAGACGATATCAACGAGAAGGGGCTGTTTCAGGCCCACAATGCCATTTTCTACACAGCGGCCGAACTGGACAGCCGCTATGAGCCAGCAGCACTTTATAGCGCGCCCTATGGTGAGGCGCTTTCGTATCTGCGCCAACGGAGCATGCCGGCGATCGGCGCGACACCGGCACCAGCCTTCAACCGCACATGAAATGATGACGCCTGCGTGGTGAGTGATACCCCGTTGCCAACAGATATTTAGGCCTAGGATACTTTTTAAAATGGCCGAAAACCGCCATTTTAGGCTTTGCCCGACAGGGTATCACTCACCAATGGCATACAGGCGGTCAAAACCGCACCCAGGAGCGATTAAACGAGTCGTCAGGTGGTTTCCCCCGGCTAAGGAGCGGAAACCACCTCTACGGCCTCTAAATCGGCCTTGGGGGGTCATCCTGTATGGCGCTTATGGTTAGAGCTTTTCAGGCGGAAGATAGGGACGGCATTCGTTCATAAGGTCTTCACCTTCCTCCACCATGCTTTTGCCGAAATGGTAAATCTCTTCCATGTGGTCAAAATTGCACATTGCGCTCGATGCCATGATGATCGCGACATGGGCGAAATCGAAGGCTTCGACCCCCTCGCGTTCGAGTTTTTCCCAACAATCGGCTAAAGCGTCGGCAGCGCGGCGCGTTCCAGGACGTTTTGATTTTGCAACAACATAGTCAATGTGAGCGCGCCACCGCTCGAAATCTTGGTTCATGTGAAAAATTGTATCACAAAATGAAAGATTTATCACCATGGCTGATGGCAATAGCAGGGAAGACAAAATCAAAGAGCGATATGAATTACTGAAACTTGAAAACGATACTGCGCGACTTGTTCAGCAGGCTGACGTTGCCAAGGGGCCGGCCCTCCGGCCAAACGATGAATTTATTCGTCAGCACACCGGACAGGTGCAGACGGATAAGCAATTGCAGGAGCGCGCCGAGCAGGTCGTGGATCACAACACCAAGCAACGGCAGGCGGATCGCGTTGAGGATAAAGAGCTAGGCCGAGCAGGCCGCGACCAATCCCGAGGGCGGCCGCACAGCAACCGCGAAGCGTTACGCAACCAGGAGCGAGGCGAGGGGCGTAACACCGGATCAATGCGTGACAAACTGCGCAATCAGAACGACCGAGGCCAAGGACAAGGCCTCGACCCGAATAAGCGCGGCGGAATAACGCGCTAAGGCAAATTGCCGTGGACTTGTAACGGACTGCGATTATCCTCCCCCGTAGGGGGTATTACGTGGTCGATATTTCTCTTTTCCCGCGCGGTGATCCTAACCGTGGCGAGCGCAGCTATATCGCGCCTAGCGCCACCTGGTTAGCACCCGATCGTGTCGTTGAATCGCTGCATTGGCAGTACGAAGACGGCAAAATATTTCTCGGCGCCATCGGCGACACCTTGCTCGGCGTGCGCGACGATCGGCATCTCATAACTGTAGGCGCTTGCAATCGTAGCGGCGTCTGCTCGCAAACGGAGCGATTTTCTGCTCGGATTATCTGACAATGGGCGGAGCAGTCTGCTCACGCTAATTGCCAATGTGCTCGCCATCATC
>Ga0079301_1000871_pt1 | contig 14557 bp, 9 predicted proteins | sample Wag4_2014_7_11_3_FD_74797 | JGI IMG/M metagenome (GOLD analysis project Ga0079301, IMG submission 74797) | Fresh water mixed with fracking chemicals microbial communities from Ohio, USA - Utica-2 Time Series FC 2014_7_11 | ecosystem: Engineered > Industrial production > Chemical products > Input...
CTTCCAACCAGTGTCCATGCCGGCTGGTAATAGTGTTTTTGAGCTGGATCAACCAGTGCGATATCCAGTTTTTTGTTTTTTAACAGCAATTTTGATGCAACGGAAATGCCTGCATTTCCTGCGCCGATGATAACGATTTGATGCTTGGATGTTGACATTTTTTTGGGGTTTTAATACCCCATAGTTAAACAATATGCGTAGTTGTTTGGGTGATTAAAGTCACATTACACTTTATTTGAGGGAATTGAGTTGAGAGAAATTAGTTGAGGGTTTGATTTTACTTACAACTCCAACCTTCGGTTGGCAAGCTCAACCAAAATCTCTCAACTCTCAATTAAAATCTCTCAACTAATATTTCAACCCAACCGTCACAAAGAAATTCCGTGGTTCTGCAGGCATCAGTCCGGGACCTGGATAACCTCCTGCGCGTCTGGTAAAATACTTTGCATTGCCAAGGTTGTTAACCCCTGCTTTGATAAAGAAGTTATCATTGACATTGTAACTGGAGCTCAGATCAAACAGTTGGTATGCAGGGATTATTCCGTTAACGCCATTTGATGTGGGAGTCCGGGTGTTATTTGCGTCAGTAAATGATGCTCCAACATAGCTGTGTTGCAAAGTGATTGTTATTTTCTTTTTGGTATACGTAACACCTGACCGGATAATATGCTCTGGCGCATTTTCCACCCTTTTGTTTTTGAGGCTGCTTTCAACCAGGTTGTTGCCTTGTTTGGTAATTACCCTGAAATCGCCGTAGCGCGCATCAATGAGTGCAACTGAGGTGAACAATGTAATGTTGCCGAAAGCGGAGTTTTTAAGCCAGGCTTTAAGCGGACTGAATTCCACCAATGCTTCTATGCCTTTGCTGCGGCTGTTGCCAACATTGGTGCGGAGGTTGTAGAAACTGCCATCGGCTTTCTGTTGTGCGATGAGTCCGATTCTGTTGTTGTATTGCAGCCAGTAGGCACTGACATCAAAAAACAGGTAATCTTTTATCCTGCCTCTGTATCCAAGATCGATGTTGTAACCCTGTGCATCTTTCAGCTGCTGGTCAATGATATCTGTTGTGGGATTGGCAGTCAAATCACTGAACAGTACCGGCCTGTATGCCTTTGCATAATTAGCATAGATTTCAGTAAGTCCGATGTGGTACTCTGCGCCAATACCTGGAAGTACGAAATTTCTTCTGCGTTGTTCGCCGTTTAATTTCAATTCACTGTTTCCTGAAAAGTTCAACCTGCCGCCGGCTGTATTCATGATGTTTTCAACCCGAAATCCTGGTATCAGAATGAGGTTTTCATTAAGCCGGATGATGTTTTCTGCAAAAAACGCTGCATTGGAAGTTTGGAATGCCAGATCAGTAGGGTATTGCCCTGTAGTGTTGATATTATACCCATTTCCAGCATCACCTTTGCCATTTTGTTGGCGGAAGGTATTTCCCCTGAAGAAACGTACTCCTGATGAAATGGTGTTTTTCAGCTTTCCAATTCGAAAATCATTGATGTACCTGGCTTCGAAACCTGCATTACGGTACTCATCCACATCAACCCTGCGGTTATTGTATTGAAGCGTTGCTGGATTGATGGTGTCGGCGATATTGGGGGTTTGCATAAACCCGATACTGTTTCTGTAACCCACCATGCCAAAGGTTTTGATATTCAGCCTGCTTTTCTCATTGAATGTATAATCCACGTTGATGGCAGCTATATTCCAGTTCACAGCAAACCAGTTTCTGGAACGGAGACTTTGATTCGCATCGGCCTGAAACTGTACATCGGTTAGTCCGCCGGGTTGCTGACTCTTGTAATTGAATTGCGTGAGTTCCAGTCCGATTTTCAGTTTATTGTTCAGTTTCCATGAAAAACTTCCGAAACCTGTATTTACATTGAATTCGCTGTTGGCTCTGAATCCATCACCACGTCTGTGGTCCCAGAAAGCATAATAGTTTGTTTTTGCAGTTTTACCACCGATGGCATTGTAAGAATTGAATAAGCCAAAGCTTCCTGTTGTTTGCTGAGACTCTACCTTTATTGGTTTATTGATATCACTGCCATCTTTCATGATGAAGTTGACCAGTCCGCCGAACTGCGGACCATACTGCAGACTCGCAGCACCTCTTACCACCTGAATGCGCTGAACAGCATTGAGTTGCGGGGTGTAATAGGCTTCAGGATAGCCGAAGGGGTCACTGCTGATGTCGTAGCCATTCTGGCGGAGGTTGAATTCCCAGCTGCGGTTCGGACTCAATCCGCGGGCAGCTATGCCAATTTGTATGCCACTGGGATCACTTTCCCATACCTGGATTCCGGGCACCTTTGCCATCACCTGTCTCATGGTATTGGTAACTACATTACCCTGCACATTGTCCATCACAATCAGGGAGTTTTTCTTTCCTGCATTGATGGTGGTACCCACAATTTCGGGTAAGAAAAGGATATCTGCTTTGGTGTTCCTTCCCACCAGGGTTATCTCTGCCAGGTATTTGGTGTGGTAGAGCGCAGAATCCGTCTTAAGGACCAAACTGTCCTTTGTCTGCCCCATGACATTAAATTCTGCCAATATCAAAATCATTATCATCACAATTCGATTCATCTTGCATTTTATTTAGAATGCAAAACGAATAAAATTGCTGCTGAATTGTTTACGAATAGCGAAAACCAGTTATCGAGATGCGGAATAAATTGAAGGGCTCTGGGTAGATGTTATTGCAATCTACAGATAAAAACAGGGATAGCTATTTTGAATAACCGACAATCATTGACTGCTTTTGGCGGTTTCTGCCTGAATGAGTGAAGTCAGCATTTTCACCATTTCCGGTTGTTTTTCAGCGAGGTTGTTGCGTTCTCCCATGTCATCCTTGAGGTTATAAAGCTGATCCTGAGGCAGGTTGCCGAGCTCTGTATTGGTGAGGAGGTTTTTTGCTTGTCTGTTATTGGCTTTGATGAGTTTCCAGGTCCCTTTGATGATGACATTGGCCTGGGTGCCATTATTTTTAATCAGGTATTCCCTTCCTTCAGTATCTTTTCCCAGCCAGGCATTCAGCTGATTTTGACTATCATCGATTTTTGCTGATGGGGCTTTGTATCCGGTAAGTGTTGCAAGACTTGATAGTAAGTCTATCTGGGAGACCAATGCGTTTGAAACCTGATTTCCCTTCACTTTTGCTGGCCAGCTCAGGATAGTGGGAACGCGGGTTCCGGCTTCGAAACTGCTGTATTTTCCTCCCCGGAGTTTTCCAGCTGGTGTATGTCCGTTCAATTGAGTTACAGCACCATCTTCATAGCCATCATCGAGTACAGGACCGTTATCACTGGAGAAAATGATGAGTGTGTTTTGATAGAGGTCCATGGCTTTGAGTTGGGCAATGATTTCCCCAACAGCCCAGTCTATCTGTAAAATGGCATCACCTCTGAAACCCAGTCCACTCTTGCCTTTGAAGGCAGTAGATGGCATACGTGGTACATGTGGTTCTGTGAGTGCGTAGTACAAGAAAAAAGGTGTGGTTTGATGCTCTCGGATAAAAGTTTTGGCTTTATCCAAAAAAGTAAATGGTATTTCTTCGTCCGTCCACCTGGCTGTCTTACCACCGGTCATAAATCCGATTCTGCCAATACCGTTGACGATGGTGTTTTCGTGGCCGTGGTTCGGACTGCTTTTCATCTTCAGCAGTTCCGGATTTTCCTTTCCGGTTGGTTCAGAACCTATTTTCTTTGTATAATCCACTGTAATCGGATCATTGGGGTCTGCGCCGATGGTCACGCCATTTTCCATGAAAATAGTGGGCACCCTGTCTGCCGTTGCCGGAAAAATAAAGGAATAATCGAACCCAAGTTCATTGGTGCCGGGAGTTATCCGTTCATTCCAGTTTTTCTGGGTTGCGCCACCGAGCCCGAGGTGCCACTTGCCCACGATACCGGTTCTGTACCCCGTGGCTTTCAGCATGGCAGGGATTGTGAGCTGCCTTTTAGAGATGATTAGTGGTGCATCCCCGGGGAGTACAACTGCATCTTTGTTTTTCCAGGGGTATTGTCCGGTTAAGAGCGCATACCTCGAAGGCGTACAAGTGGCTGAGGTAGCATGTCCGTTTGTAAACCGAATTCCAGAAGCAGCGAGTTGATCGATATTGGGGGTGTGCAACCTTGAATCGGGGTTATAGCAGGAAGGGTCTCCGTAACCAAGATCGTCAGTGTATATGATGATGATATTGGGTTTACTGTTTTTTTGTGCATGGCTTGAAGCAGCCATTAATAGAACCACAAACAACAATAAAGGCTTCATCTTATTTGACATTGACATGCGGGTGTTGTTTTTTGATGATGAAAAGGGCCAGGAGGCTTATAACTGCTGCTCCGCAAAGGTAATAACCTACAAATTCCAGTCCGAAGTTTGTTGCCAGATAGGTTGCAAAATACGGAGCCAAAGAGGCTCCCAGAATGCCTGCAAAAGTAAATGCGATAGAGGAACCGGAATAGCGGACAGCAGTGGGGAATATATTGGAGAGAGCGGTTCCGAGCGGACCATAAGTGAACCCCATGAGCAGTAATCCCAGTGAAAGGAATACAGTGGTCAGCGCCAGATTGTCTTCAACAAAAAGGGGTTTGAATGCCAGTCCGAAAAGGAATATCAGTATGGTGGCCATGATTAGCACGCGAAAAGTGCCAGCCTTATCTGCCAGCCTTGATGAAATGGGAATACCGATGGCAAAGAAAAGGATGGCAACCAGCTGAGCAATCAGAAAGGGTTCACGTTCATATCCCAGGTGTGCTGTTCCCCAACTGAGTGTAAACACCGTCATCAGGTAAAAGTTAACATAGGTTGTGGTAGCGGCAAGGCTGCCGAGGACCAGCATACGCGTGTGTTTTGTAAAAACAGTCAGCATAGGCACTTTAACCTGTTCTCTTGATTCCAATACCTTCCTGAAATCAGGTGTCTCTTCGATGTTCAACCTAACATACAAGCCAACAAAAACGAGTAGGGCACTGGCCAGAAAAGGAATACGCCAACCCCATGCTAGAAATTCATCGTTGCTCATGTAATTGCTGAGGAGGATGAAAGAGCCATTGGAGAGAATAAATCCCAATGGTGCACCTAATTGCGGAAACATACCGAACCAGGCTTTTTTGCCGGGAGGGGCGTTTTCAGTGGCAAGCAGTACAGCACCACCCCATTCTCCACCCAAACCAAGACCCTGACCGAACCTGAACAGTGCTAATAATAGGGGAGCTAGAATGCCAATCGATTCATATCCGGGAAGGAGTCCGATGGCAACCGTTGATGGCCCCATCGTCATCAGTGCCGCTACCAGCGTGGCTTTGCGACCGATGCGGTCGCCGAAATGGCCAAAGAGTGCAGCTCCAAGCGGGCGGGCAAAGAAAGCCAGCGCGAAGGTGGCGAGCGATTCCAATACTGCAGCATTGGGACTGGAATTGGGGAAGAACAATTTCGGAAAGACCAACACTGCTGCTGTTGAATAGATATAGAAGTCAAAGTATTCAATCATGGTGCCTATCATGCTGGCCACGAGAATTTTGCCGGATTTGTTGGTTGAAGGGGTCATTGCTGGTTTCTTGTTCGAACAAGATATGTATTTTCACTGAGAAATTTTAACAGAGCGGAAGATCCAAATCAGTAACTTCAGTTGTATGACTAGAACAGTATTTTCAGTGGTATTTATTTGTTTTTTTGCTTTAGCTGTTCAAGCTCAAAGAGGCATGCGTAAGGTGATGATGTACAGCGACACTACCCGTTTGGGCGTACCTTTTGCCAAGGATCCACATGTTATCAGGTTTGGTGGAAGGTACCTGTTGTACTATACTCTGCCTGCCCGTAAGGATAAAAACCATCCGATACAGGGATTGGGGATAGGTATTGCAGCGAGCACTAATCTCCGAAATTGGACAAAAATAGGAGAGATTAATCCCAAGGCAGAACCCGAGTTAAACGGACTCGCAGCGCCCTGCGCAATTGTTATTGACAACAGGGTGCACTTGTTTTACCAGACTTATGGTAACGGCCCTAAAGATGCCATTTGCCATGCTGTGTCTGATGATGGTATTGAGTTTATTAGGAACCCAACCAACCCGGTGTTTCGTCCAACTGGCGATTGGAATTGCGGTAGGGCAATTGATGCGGAAGTCTTTCCTTTTGGCGATAGGTACTTGCTTTTTTTTGCCACCCGTGATCCTGATTATAAAATTCAGATGCAGGGAGTGGCTTCGGCTCCATTGCAGACCAATTTCAACAGGGATCAGTGGACACAACTCACCGATGCACCAATACTTAAGCCAGACTATCCCTGGGAAGGGCAGTGTGTGGAAGGCGCTTCAATTGTTGAAAAAAATGGCATATTATATATGTTTTATGCAGGGGCATACAACAACAAGCCTCAGCAGATTGGCGTGGCCAAAAGTAAAGATGGCATTAAGTGGCAACGACTGTCTAACAAGCCTTTTTTAACCAATGGTGATCCGGGAACCTGGAATTACAGCGAATCAGGGCATCCACACTTATTTAAGGATGACGACGGAAAAACGTATCTCTTTTATCAGGGAAACAAAGACAATGGTAAAACCTGGTACCTCTCAAACCGGCGAGTTAAATGGAATGATGGTGGTCCGGTTTTAGGGAAATAAAATCACATCGGAGCCATCACTACAAGAGGACATTGTATGTTCAAATGCTGTAGTTGACTTGTTTTATTTACAGACAATTTGGTTCAGAAAATGTTTTCACCTTTCCATCCCGGAAATAGTTTCTCTTTATCAGATATTTGAAGCCTGTGTGCAGCAGCAGCACTGAATACGGAACGAAAATCAGTGGTAACGGGAAGGTCGCGCCCATCCTCCAGTTCATCTTTAGACAGGCCTCCCATTCGATGCCATACTTTTCCTCCTTGCAGGGTGTTGTCCAGCACAAACAGACAGCTTGCCCGTCCGTGGTCAGTTCCGCCTGTTCCATTTTGGTGAACAGTTCGTCCAAATTCAGTCATGGTCATCAGCGACACGTCATCCTGATAACCTCTGAGGTCCGTCCAGAACGCAGCAATACTATCACCAAAATCCTTCAGGTTTCTTGCGAAGGCACCATTGATGGTTCCCTGATTAATATGGGTATCCCATCCTCCTGATTCTGCGAATCCGATTTCCAGTCCAACCTCCATCTTAATAAGCATGGCTATCTGTTTGAGGGATTTGCCTAGAGGAGAATTGGGATAAACAGCACCTATTGCTGGTTTGTATTGTTTTACAAGTTGAGGGTCTAGTAATTTCACAGCTTCGTAACCATCTTTACTGGATTGTTTCAACAATGGGTTGGATGATTGTTTGTAAAGTTCTTCAAATGATGAAACGGATCCGAAAGGTGTTGTACCTGAATTGTTGTTTTGCAAAATAAATTCTTCCAGGTTGCTGATGGCCAGGCTCTGAGCCTCTCCTTGTAATGAACGGGGCAACGCTTTGGTTATACTTACGCCACTGAAAGGAGTGGAAGGCTGACCTTGTAGGGTCAGTGCCCGGTTGAGCCAGCCAGATAGGCTGTTTTTGGTATGGGGCATTCCAGACTCCATGAAGTCTTGGGCATCAAAATGACTGCGGGTGTTGTTTGGACTCCCCACGCCGTGTACAACAGTCATCCTGTTCTCTTTGTAAAGGGGCATTAAAGCCGCGAGAGATGGGTGGAGGGCAAATCTTCCATCCAAATCGAACATGCCGCCTTCAGTTTGGGCAGGACTCATGAAAAGCCTTGGTCTTAGTGTCTTGAGATTGGGGTCGGTATATGGGGATACTGCCATCAATCCATCCATAGCCCCCCGTTGAAAGATACAAACCAGTGTTTTTGTTCGTTTATATGGAGGAATGATTTTTTGCGTTGTTGCCGCCGCATGCACAAATCCAGGCAATCCACCCCATCCGGCAGCAAAAACGGTCAGTGCACCTGAACGTAAAAAAGCACTTCTTTTCATGGTCGAAATTTATTTGTTTTGAAATGAAGGCGAACCCAGCAGCATACCCATATTTTTTTCAGGATCAGGAACACGGATACCTGTTATTTTATTTTCGACCAGTGCCACTCCAAAATTTACCCTGTTGAGTAATGAACCGCTATTGATCCAGAAAGCGGCTTTATCAGGAAAACCAGTTGGAGCGTTGTATCCATAAAGTGGTTGTCCCATTTTTTCACACCAGCTATAGAGTTGAAAAGGTTGCATTACCCTGGCATTGGTTATCCTTACAGCGCTGACAGTGAGTTCAAAAGGTGATTTAGTTTTGCTTCCAACATACTTTTTTTCCCAGAATTCAGGAGCATTCAACATGGTGGTCATGACCGCTTTGATGTTCCCGGAAGTTGCCATAAAAGTGTTGGACATTTCGCTAACCAAATTTGCCGGTGGTTCATCAGCAACAAACTTTGATGCCAGTTTTTTACAAATGAATTGTGCAGTGGATGGGTGTGTTGCCAGCTGGTGTATGACTGCCAGTCCTTCTGCATATCCCCCATTGGCAGGATAGTTTTTATTCAGGATGGTTTTTTCACCCTCATCATGTCTGAACGCTGCAAACATGAAATCATTTTCAACGACAGCAAGGTTTTGTCTACGGCTTACCTGTTTGGCCAGACCTGCCATATTTTCCTGTTTCAATGGCCTGACTGTCCAACCGCTCAGGGCTTTTGCTACAGCCTGCACATCTTGCTGCGTGTAGCCAGCATCAACACCCAACGTATGCAGTTCCAGAAGTTCACGGGCATAGTTTTCATTCAGTCCGTTTTGTCTTCTGTTGCTGTTTTGCTTTGTCATGCGGGCTCTGGCTCTTTCCTGAAGTGGATTGTTATCGCTGCCACTAAGGGCATTATCAAGGTATAATAACATGGCAGGATGTTGCGCTGTGGCCTTGAGCAATGTTTCAAAATTGGATAGAACGTTTGGCCTGATGGCGTCACGCTCATAGGTTAACACGTACGGCTGTGCCAGGTTTTTTGTGATTGAGACATTGAAATGATTGAACCAAAAGTCTGTCAATATTTCACTCAGTTGATTTTCAGCTTCTATTGCACGGATCATTTTCTGAGCAAACAGTTGTCTGTTCAGTTCCCGGGGTGGTTTGAGGCCCGATGACTCCATCAGTGCCTGTATTTTTTTCCTGTAGGCGCTATCTTCCGTATTCGGTATAGAGTCTTTTGACAGTTTCCCTGATTGTTGCAGTTGCCGGATTGCCTGCACTGCATTTAGGTAGGTGCCAGCAATCTGTTCATTGCTGAGCTGCAAGGCATCAAGCCTTTTCAGTTTTTCTTTCAGTTCATTTTCAGCGGCCGACTGATTTAGTTGAGACATGACCCATTGATCCAAACCCATAGACACAACTTTTTCTACCTGTCCGGGTGCTGGTCCGAATGCCAGTCTGTTCAACAGGTGCAGTGCCGCTTCTTTCTCTGTCAAGCCTGCTTTTTTATAGGGCATCCGAAGTGGCTTAGGATTTGTATGTTCTCCCGCATTAAAAGCCAGTGAGCAGATAACAAAGAGTGGTAATATGAAACGCATGACACAGGGTTTGTAGAAAGACAGTGAGTCAGTTGATAGGTTTAAATTATGTATGTTAAATGTAGACCTTTTTTGATGTCCGATTATGTTGGCCATAAGGATTTAGTTGGCTTCCAGTGTGCTGAAGCGGATGGCTTTGGCTTTGCCGGTTTTGAGGATGGAGAGGTTGGCCAGGGTAATGTCGACCTTCGATGACAATTCGTTGAGCGACATTTTCCGTTTGGCCATTTTGATATCCAAGTTTACAATAATCGGCATTTTTAAATGGTTGAGTCGTTTTCAGTTTGAAGTGCACTCCCTCTTTTAAAAATGGTTGCGATGATGTATAATACAGCAGTCATTAGGATAAAGGCGTACCAGCTGAAAAAAAACTTACCTTTCTTTGATAAAAAAATTATATTTAACGATATTCCAAGCAATGATAAATTTTTGCAGCAGGTGTTCCGTATTCGGACTAATTTCCTTGGTAATACTATTGATAGGTTGCCAGAACAACAAGGAAAAGATGCAAGCTTCATCAGCTAAGTGGTTCCAATTCCCGTCATTGCCGAAAGTTGATCCTGTAGCCAATCCGGCTGATGTTGGAACGCCTGTTGCTGAAGTATCCAAAACGGTATTGAAAAATAAGAAAAGTGGGGTCAACCATCAATTCATCCGTGAAAAATTGGATTCAATAGAGCAGGAAAAGTTGGCTTGGGGTAAATGGATTGCTGCCCATCCGTACAGTAACCGGAAGCCGGGCATTGATAAGGATAAATCCATCCCGAAAAAGGATAGGCCTGATTTAGCGGTAGAGCAGAATTTTCTGATGACGGTGGATCCGAAACTGAAAAAGGTGCCCTTTGAACGACTGGAAGCTGCTGAAGCTCAAATGAAAGAAATATTCGAAGCCAGGAAAACAGTAGAAATCAATGCAGCTTTGATGGGAGTAACCTGGAAAGAGCGGGGACCATCCAACATCGGTGGAAGAACCCGTGCCCTCGCCTTCGACCTGAATGATGCCACCTACAAAAAAGTATGGGCCGGGGGCGTGAATGGTGGGCTTTGGTATACCAATGATATTACTTCCGCTTCACCAGTTTGGGTGCATGTGGATGATTTTTGGGATAATATCGCGATTAGCACAATCGCAATTGACCCCTCCAATCCCTATAACATCTATGTAGGGACTGGAGAGGGTTGGTTCAATACCGATGGCTCTAGGGGAGCAGGGATATGGAAATCAGCTGATGGTGGGGCTAACTGGTCAAGGCTTTCCACAACCATACCGGGATCCGCAATAGATCCTAATGGTGCTTTTGATCACATCACCAAAATTGTGGTCAAATCAGATGGCACTGTTTTTGCTACCACAAGGGGCAGGTATTTGAATGTGGGTGGTTTGTACAGGTCAACTGATGGTGGCACCACCTGGAACCTTATCAAAACTCAATATACTGCTGGTTCAGTCAAGTACGACTTTTCCGCCGATGTGGAAATTGCTTCCAATGGGGATGTCTATGTGAGTTTTGGCATTGCTTATGGCACGCCTGGGGTATACAGGTCCAGTGATAATGGAGCCACCTGGACTGACCTTGCAACAACGATAGGTTTGTCTTCCAATCAAAAGCGCGTTGAAATTGCCTGTTCTCCGAGCGAAAATGTAGTTTATTTTATGGCAGAGGATGGAACTTCCCTTACCGACAATGATTTGGCCTGGATTAAGCGCCTGGATGCTTCAACGTCAACGGTCACTACTGCTACGATTCCCATTTACGGCGGAAGTACATCTACCCATTTTACGCGCGGACAGGCCTGGTATGACCTGATTCTGGCTGTTCATCCCACCAACGCCAATTTGATTATAGCTGGAGGCATTGACTTGTACCGAAGTGTAAATGGAGGAACCAGTTGGCTGCAGTTATCTAGTTGGTCCAGTGCTTACGGTCCCTATGTTCATGCAGATCAACATGCCATCCAGTTCAGACCGGGCGATGCCAACTCCCTCATTTTCGGCAATGATGGAGGAGTTTTTTATTCCACCAATGCCGGCAACAGTGCCGTTGCAGAACCCACTTTTGCATCCAAGAACACCGGCTACAACGTCACCCAATTTTATTCTGTTTCCGGTAAGAATGAGGTCAATAGCCACCATTTCATCGGTGGTGCACAGGATAACGGATCCCTCAGCATCATCAATCCAACCAGTACGCAGGGCAATGAATTGACCGGTGGCGATGGTGGGTACGTTTTTATCGATCAGGACAATCCCAATTACCAGATTACCTCCTATACGTACAACAATTATTATTTTTCAACAGACTCCGGTAGGAATTTCCCACAGGAAGTCAGCAGCCAGACCGGGCATTTTATCAATCCTGCTGTTTGGGATGACAATAGTGATATCCTTTATTCTGCCACCAATGCCAATCAGCTTTTGCGCACAACCGGCATCGGGGGTACAATACAATCCACCTTACTCAACCTTGCCAATGCTGGTGGAGGAAAAATCAGTGCCTTGAAGATGAGTCCGCATAACCCCCATGTATTGTTTGTGGGTGTTGATAATGGCCGGGTTTTGAAAATAAGCCAGGCCAACGTCACGCCTTCAGATCAACGCTTAGATGTCATTTCTCCCCTGGCATCAATAACAACTGCAGGATGGGTTTCTTCCATAGATGTCGGGGCTTCAGACAATCAGTTGCTGGTCACTTTCTCCAATTATGGGGTGACCTCCGTTTGGGAAACCACTGACGGTGGATCCAATTGGATTAGCAAGGAAGGTAACCTTCCCGATATTCCCATCCGATGGGCCATTTACAATCCTGCCAACCGCAACCAGGTGATGGTTGCAACGGAATTAGGGGTTTGGACAACTGACAACAGGAATGCGACCAATCCGGTTTGGGGGCCCAGCAATGCCAACCTTGCCCATACCCGTTGTGATATGCTTTATTACCGTGCGGCCGACAAAATGGTTGCTGTGGCTACCCATGGGAGGGGCATTTTTACTACGGATTATTTTGCTACTACTGCTGTTGCCGATTTTATGGCAGCTACAGAATTGAGTTGCACAGGCAGTCTGACGACCACCTTGTACGACCAAAGCATCAAACCCAACAACAGTTGGGCCTGGGATATCGGAAGCAATGGCACGGTTGACTATACCACCCAAAATCCCACCCATACCTTTGGGGCAGGTTTGCATACCGTTAGGTTGACGGTCAATAATGGCAGCGCCACCAAACTCAAACTGGGGAATGTATTGGTTATGAATGCACCGCCCCCATTGGTCAACAGCACACCTCCCGGCAACAGTAATTTCCAGAATGGCGGGGGTTTAGGTATTTCCAGATTTGCCTTAAATACATTGGATCACTATTCCCTACCGGATGATGGCAATTATCAAAACTATAGTTGTTCAGCAGGAACGCTTCTATTGCCTGGTACAACCTATACCGTTACTGTTCATACAGGGATTTATAACAATGAGTTTGCCAGGGTTTACATCGATTACAATGGGGATGGCGATTTTCTCGATGCCAATGAGTTGGTGGCCGCTTTTGCTTCGGGCCTTGGCGGCAGGTCAACCACCTTCACTACTCCATCAACGGGGCTTGTTTACAATACGGGCGTTAGGATTAGGGTGATATCTAAATATCTTATTGTACCCACCAGTGCTACAGATATCGGTAGTTACGGACAGGCAGAAGATTATACGGCCTACTTCATTGCCTCTGCTTTGCCGGTACAACTTACTGAATTCACAGCTACCTGCTCAGGTCAGCAAGTGGTGGCCAAGTGGACCACCGCGTCGGAATCCAATAGCAGCCATTTTGAATTGCAGCGTAACACTGAAGGGGAAATCTGGGAAACGGTTGGCCGTGTGCAGGCAGCAGGCAACAGTCAGGTAATTAGAAAATACCAATACACCGATAGGCGTCCGCTTACCGGCACTACACTATACCGCTTGCACCAGGTGGATGCCGATGGGAAAGACAGTTATTCCGCAGTATCTGTGGTTTCCTGTTCAACCCAGCCAGTGGTGGTCTATCCCAATCCGGCCAGCAATGAAGTTACCCTTGCCAACCTGAAACCCGGAACGGCGGTAAGCCTCTTTACTATTCAGGGAAAAAAGATACAGACGGTTTCGGTTTCCAAGGGCTTGGTCAGGTTGCCATTGGCTGCTTATCCGCCGGGTATTTATGTATTGCAGTGGTTGGACAACGGACAGGTGGTAAGCAGGCGGATTGTGGTGCAGCGTTGACATTAGTATTTGTCCATCAACCAAGTTTTGGGTTAGACTGAAAGAAATCAATGATGACAGACATCCAATAAATTCAAATAAACCCTTGTCTTATGCGCAGGCAGTTTAAATCTTGGATATTATTGGTCTTGTATTGCCTGATCCTTTTCAGCATACTTGTTTTCAAGCAGGTGCCGGTGATCCGGGCAGGCGGAATGATGTTTGATTTTGGAGGAACGCAGGACGGTCCGCCCAACCTGATACCCTTCAAAACCATCATGCCCTATTTGTTGGGTGATTACGGACTCTTGATTGGCGGCTTGAATCTTGCAGGCAATATCGTTTTGCTCATCCCTTTCGGATTGATTTTGCCGGCCATTTACCGCCAGATAAGTTTTCTTACAATGTTGCTGGTGGCATCATTGTTTTGTCTCGGCATAGAAAGCATTCAAGCATTGTTGAAGATTGGGATATTTGACATTGATGATGTGATTTTGAACGGCCTGGGGGTGATGATTGGATATGCGATGCATGTGTGGATGCCGGTGCTTTGGCAAAAGATGAAATCCAGTAGTATGTGGATGGCAGGTTCTCTGGCGACTCTTTGCCTACTGGTATTCCTTTCGATTTATATTGTTCGCGAGAGCTTGAAACCACCACCTGTAAAGCCTGACATGATGATGTTGAAAGACCATCCTTCCAATGAAACCCAATCATCAGCAACAGATGATTTATGCAGGGGTACAGGGGGAACAGGAGAAATTATTGCGGTGGAAAAGGATGGCATTTCTATCAGG
>Ga0079301_1000872_pt1 | contig 14556 bp, 18 predicted proteins | sample Wag4_2014_7_11_3_FD_74797 | JGI IMG/M metagenome (GOLD analysis project Ga0079301, IMG submission 74797) | Fresh water mixed with fracking chemicals microbial communities from Ohio, USA - Utica-2 Time Series FC 2014_7_11 | ecosystem: Engineered > Industrial production > Chemical products > Input...
ACGCTTGGGACAGGACGTGCGACTGTCGCATAGCGAAAAGGGTCGAAGTAGTTCTCTAGAACTGCGGCCTTCATAGAGGTGGTTGATTTCATTTCGACCCCCTTTTTCCATCGGCATCACGCAGGCTATATCGGAGGAGGCGTTGTGAAAAGAAAAGAGTTCGCACGCGGGGCATACGAATTTGCATCATCATTCGTGCGCGTTTGAACGTATCGTAGCGACACTTAAAGCTAGGGGTTCATTTGTGGATTGGAGTGATGTTCGAATATTTCTAGCCATCGCACGCGAAGGCACACTGCGTGGGGCCGCACGTCAGCTCGGAGGGACTCAGCCCACAATGGGGCGACGTCTGAAAGCCTTGGAGGAGTCAGTTGGAGAAAAGCTTTTTCAACGAACTGTTGATGGTTTCGTTCTGACTGACGAAGGCACTGCTTTGTTGGGACATGCCCAAAGAATTGAGGAGGAAATACTCACGTTTCAAAGGCAACTCGCCGGTCATGAGCAAGAACTCGAGGGCATGCTGCGTATAACCTCGTCAGATTGGTTTGGCACTCATCTTCTGTCGCCAGTGCTCGTTGAGTTCGCCGCGACTCATCCCAAAGTCATCATCGAACTCCTCACTGACACACGATTTTACAGTCTCGCCCGCTGCGAGGCAGATATGGCATTTCGGATTCAACCTTTCGATGAACCTAATGTCGTTTCGAGAAAACTGTTGAAGATGCGATACGCGGCATACATTCTCAAAGGAACGGCCCACCCTGTAGCTGGAGATGGTCATGGGACTGCGCTCATCACTATGGACACGGCATTTGAGAGCATGCCTTGCTACAGTTGGGTTCAAAACAAGCTGCCGGGTGCTCATGTAGCGTTCCGAAGCAACAATCGTGACGTTCAGGCGCAGATGTGCGCAAGTGGTGCAGGTCTAGCGATATTACCGATACCGCTTGGAGAGCGATTCGCTGAACTAGAAGTGGTTGATCTTGGGGATGAGCCACCGTCACGTGATACATGGGTCGGCTATCACCAAGATCTTCGTCGGCTCAAACGATTACGGGTGCTGCTGGATCTGGTCATCGAAAGGCTCGCAAACTGATCCTGGGCACGCAACGTTTGATGACGGACTAATCACACAGCGATGAAGCCCGGGTGAAGACCCGGACTCCTTCCCATGCCGTGACTTTTTTACAAAGGTCACAAACCGTTGAAAACCAGCTTAGTGAAAAAATCAGGGTTTATCACGAACTGCCCCCACTTAGCATCATACTTCTGAGTCGGTTTTGCAGCTATAACCTGCTCAAGGCTCATCCCTTGCATTTTTAATTTCGCTACATTATCTCGGATGTTAGTCAGCATATCCCGATACTCTATAAGCTGAGCACGCGTCCCTACCGGGCCGTGACCTGGCACTATCTGTGTATTATCCGTTGGAACTTTTAACACTGCATTAATGTCATTTATCATACCACCAATACTACCACCCTGATCGTTGTCAATGAACGGGTATACTCCATTCCAAAAAAGGTCTCCTAGAAACAATACATCAGCCTTTTTGAAATACACATAGATATCGCCGTCGGTATGACCTGGCGCAACGGGGGTGGCAATGATTGTTTCACCTTCAAACTCATATGTTGTTGGTTCGGTGATGGTTTTTGCAGGGATACCGCCCTTGGGAAATGGCTTAAACGTATAATCCCAATCGTTAACCCTTGTAGTCGTCGACATGTACTTCACAACATTTGGCGTCGCTATAATGGTCGCACCTTTGTTATGGAGCCACTCATTCCCATCAGTGTGATCCCAATGCCAATGGGTATTAACTACATACTTTACTGGTGAAGGGCCAAGCTTATTCAATGCACTTTCAATTTTATCCTTCGACACAGCGATACCTGAATCAACCATAAACTTTCCTTCCTTACCCGCTAGCACACCAATGTTCCCACCTGACCCTTCTAAAACACTAATATTGTTTCTCAACGGTGTGACTGTGATGGGTGACTTGGCAGCTTCTGCATTGATCATCAACACCGGACTTTCTGACCAAGCTTGACCCGATATGAAAAGCAAGCCAAGCATCGTGAGACGCGTCGTCAGAACTGCCATGGAGAATTTTTTAAAATTACATTCAGTTTGCATGTGTCCATCCTCTTTACAGAATTTTGCGGTTTTAGCGCTTATCCCCGAGTCGGCACAACGGTCGCACAAGTAATTGAGGGCGAATCGTCGGGCAGGACGCTCCCTGTTCAGGATAGAAATGCGATTAAACAACTTCTTGTTTATTTATGCTTAAGTAGAACTTTCGCGCGTCAGAATGTAACAAAAAAATTTATTTGATCGAAATCATGTCAATGATAATTATTATCTATCGCGCACAGGTCTGAATCAGTCAATTCTGGCAAAGATAGACAAGAAGAAAATACCTTGCGGGTTCAGCATCCAGCTTCAGCTAGTACTGACTAGCTTATCGTCGTTTGGGATAGCGCCGATATTGAAGTGACTCCAAGTACCTCCACACACGAGAGGATTTCCTATGGATCGCAGCAGCCCTGCATCAGCAACGTTTATCCAAGGCGTGGTACCGGCAGCAGGTGAGCTACCTGTCTTTTCCCCCGGGGATAGCGTGCGAGTGTTGGAACGGTCTCCTGTAGGGCATTACCGTGTCCCGATTTACTTGAGGGGTAAGGTTGGAACAGTAGAGGCCGTGATGCAGCCAGCAGCAGTGAATAATGAAGACGAAGGCTATGGGCACAACGCTGGTTCAAAGCTTCATTACTACCGCATCGCCATTCCTATGACACAAGTCTGGCCCGATTATGCCGGCTCACCATCTGATGGCATCCGAATTGAGGTTTATGAGACTTGGCTCGAGGGCGTTTGATCATGAGCAACAGGAATGACGATAAAGTTAAGCATGACCACCCGCACGACGAAATTAGCCACAACGCCAGTCTAGGCTACTACGAGATTATGGAGACGGCAGTCCGTGAATTGCTCATTGAAAGGCAATTGATAGGGCCAGGGGAAATTCGTCGTCAGATTGAAGTGCTCGACTCTCGCAATCCGGCACTCGGTGCCAAGGTGGTTGCTCACGCATGGCTACATCCCGATTTCAAAGCGCGTCTTTTAAAAAACGGCCGCTCCGGTTGCGAAGAACTGGGTATTAGCTTCTACGACGATACTCAGCTGATCGTTTTAGAAAACACTCCTAAAGTGCACAATCTTATCGTTTGCACCTTGTGCTCCTGCTATCCACGCCCCGTGCTCGGCCTTCCACCTGATTGGTACAAACTGAAACCATTTCGGGCGCGAGCTATTTATGAGCCCCGTGCAGTCCTGGCTGAGTTCGGCACGATCATCCCCGATGACGTCGAAATCCGCGTCAGTGACTCTACCGCTGTAATTCGATATCTGGTTCTGCCGATGCGGCCAGCGGGAACGGAAAAATTCACTGAAGAACAGCTGGCGTCGCTGGTAACGCGCGATTCGATGATCGGTGTAATTCCAGCCAATAACCCATCGGAGACAAGTCCAAAATGAGCCAGACTGAAGACCTGATGAAGCGGCTACCAAATGACATCGGTGGTTTTCCAGCAGACCCCGTTGTACAGGTTGAGCACGAACTTGAACCATGGGAAAAGAGATGTCACGCCTTAGCGGATGTTCTCGACTTCCACAAGATCATTAACACAGAAGAGAAACGACGGGGCGTAGAAGCTCTCGGAAGCGAGATGATAGGCAAGCTGACTTATTATGAGCGCTGGATAGCAGCATTCGCGAATATTCTATTTCAGAAAGGCATTCTGACACCTTCAGATTTGGCAGTTAAAATGGATGAAGTGAGATCCAGGGAGCGCCCCAATACAGAAAGTAAAAATGCCTAGTACGAACAGTCATGACCTCTCATTCTGCTAGTGAAAATGGATCATGCTTTTTTGAGCGAAATCCAAATCTTGAGCTCTCTAGAAGAGCGTTTGTTGAGGGTGTGGGCACGCTATTGCTCATGTTAGTCATCACCGCTGCGGGTTTAACAGCTCAAAGACTTTCCGCAGGAAATGAATTGATGATTTTGCTGGTCATCGGTTTTGCAACAAGCGCAGCTTTGGTTGGATTGATACTCGCATTCGGAAGCGTTTCTGGCGGACACTTCAATCCTCTCATTACGGCATTGCAGTGGCTCGCAGGCGATAGAAAACTTAACTGCACTATTGCCTATATCTGCGCCCAATTTATCGGTGGAGTGATGGGAGCACTTGTTGCTAATCAGCTTTTTGACTCAAGCTTGCATGTGTCTCCCACACTCATCCTAAAGCCGACACTTATATATAGCGAGATTCTGGCGGCGACTGGTTTGATGATTGTGGTGTTTGGGTGCAGTCGCGGAGGCTTAACCCTAACCGGGCCTTTCGCTGTTGGAGCCTGGCTACTAAGCGCTATTGTATCGACCCCTTCAACCTCTTACGCAAATCCAGCAATTATTGTTTCTGCGTTGTTCGCAGTCGGCCCTGTCGGACTCCCTCTAGATATCGTATCTGTCTATTTACCTGCAGAAATAGTCGGGGCACTTCTAGCATTTACTATTATATCTGTGGCATTTCCACGTTCCACGCAGCCCGATGGAAGTACGCAAAGTATCAGGAAGCCATGAAATGAATGATCCAGGCTTAATCACCCATATCAGCCAAAATGGATTGCCGGATACTCGAGCTCGATTGATATCTGCGCTGTCACACCGAGGCATGGACATCATTGCGCGAGTGGATCACTCGGATGCTGCCGAGCGTGTAGGGATGTTTCTAAACCCTACGGAAGTCTTAATTTTTGGAAACCCTCGCGTTGGTACCCCCTTGATGAGTGCAGAACAAACGATTGGCCTAGATCTCCCACTTAAAATTCTCATTTGGCAGAACAGCGAGGGAGTCATTTTCCTGACCTATAACGATCCCAAGTGGCTGTCCAAGCGCCACGGCCTTGCGATAGAGAATGACAGTATCGCTTCAGCAATGGCTCAAGCTTTAGAGGCTATTGTCGTTGAAGCCGCTTCTCCTCCAGCCTGATGTATCGAGTTCGCGATTTACCAGAACATAAACTCACGGAGACGATCATGAATTACAACACCGCATCCCCGATAGGCCATTCGATTCCGACCATTCCATTGGGTGAAATTATACCTTGGGCGATCTTTGGAGGGCTGTTGATGATCGTCGGTATCTATTTCATTGGCGCGGAGCAAGGCGCGACATCAATTTTCTCAGGAACATTTGTTCACGAGTACGTTCATGACAGCAGGCATATCCTCGGATTTCCTTGCCATTAATGCTCACTCTAGGTGATTAAAATGACTGGTAGACTGCTCGTAAGAGGAATGATCGCTGGATTGCTCGCTGGCATCCTGGCGTTCACATTCGCCACCGTCTTTGGAGAGCCACAAATTGAGCTTGCCATAGCCTATGAAGACGGGAGTTCACATAGTCACCAACACGGACACGGCGAGTCTGACTCCGAAATTGGCAGGGAAACCGGAGATGTCGTCAGCAGAGAAGTACAAAGCACCTTTGGATTATTGACAGGAATGCTGGTCTATTCGATTTCACTCGGTGGAATTTTTTCTTTGGTTTTCGCTTATGCTTTGGGTCGTACGGGAATGCTCAGCCCAAGGGCTCTGGCCGTGTTGCTTGCACTGACCGCCTTCATTGTGATCAACCTGATACCAGGGTTGAAGTATCCCGCAAATCCCCCAGCAACCAATAATTCAGAAACGATTGGCCTGCGCACCGTAATGTTTTTTTTGATGATTGTCGTCTCTGTCGTGGCGGCTTTAGTCTCTATCAACGCAGCCCGTAGGATGAGCGCCACATACGGCGACTGGAATGCAGCAACCGTCGGGATATCTCTTTACGTTCTAATCATGGCAGTGGCGGGCTATTTGTTTCCTACTGTAAATGAGATACCCGATGACTTTTCCGCAGTGCTTCTGTGGAGATTCCGAGTAGCGTCAATCGGTGTCCACATCGTACTTTGGTCAAGTCTTGGGCTTATATTCGGGTGGCTGTCCGAAAGATTAATTAGCAGTAGGACTTCGATTTCGAGAGGGGTGAGCGTTTCCGAGCAATGATGGGCCTGTACGGCACGATCCTGAGCAACCAGAATCAAGGATGAAATCCATTTTGGTATCATTCGTGCAACTTATCACAGATTGATGAAAGTCAGACAGATGGGCAAAGAATGCAGCGATCGGGCTATTATGCATCCTTTAATTTGGTCTGTAGTTGCTTAAGATCTTTTTCGAGTCGAATGCGAAGAACACGTATAAATTGACGGGCGTTCTCCGGCAAAGGTTTACCAGGACGGAAGACTAAAAGACTTGCAAATCGAACATCAATACTAAAAGGCTTAACTACCAATCCTCGATCCAAAAAGTCGCGTGCCGCTACTGGATTAACGAAACCCACTCCTATTCCGAGCAATGCCAGCTCACAAAGAGTGTGAGCGTAGGCGGTTTCAGCCCGGATCTTGAGCTCAACCCCTTCCTCACGCATAGCGACTTCCAAACGATTTCTGCTGCTGTCCTCCGGGTTCAACGCAAGAAAATCCACATTGTGTAAATCCCGAGGTGTAATCACTGGTCGCTTCGCTAAGGGGTGGTCGGCATGCATGACAATCACACCATTACTATCTAGAAACCCAGAGTGCTCAAGCCCGGCAACAGGCATTTCATCAGCCATCAAACCAAAATCACATTGCCCAGAAGAAACCTGTTGGTGCACCTCCTTGGAACTCAATACCCGAAGGGAGATTTGCATATCCCGTTTAGCGAGATCGAAGTCGGCCATGACACGGGGTAGAAATGACATGCCCAATGCCGGATGAACAGCAACGTTCAACCGCCCTATGCCGAGTTCACGAAGGCTTTTGAGTCGATGCTCTATTGCTTCAAAACCCACGAACAGTCGATCTACATCCACCATAAGGGCGGCCGCCTCCTGCGTAGGTACAAGCCTGCTTCGAGAACGAACAAACAGCTGTAATCCTGCACTGACTTCCAGCTTTCTGATTGCTTGACTAACTGCCGGCTGCGAAACGCCCAACATCGATGCTGCCTTGCTCGTAGTGCCAGAAGTCATCACCGCACGAAACATTTCAATCTCACGAATCCCCATTGACGTCCCCACCACTCTATAATCTGTGCTTATAGAGTAAATAATTCTGCGCCTTGTTAGCAAGAAAGACCCGCCCTTAAAATCAGGCCGTACCAACAGCCACCAAGGGCCAATTTCCAATGAGCTTTACTGATCACGCCAATAACCCCTTTGCAAGCTTGTCACCTGCCGTATGGCGCGGTTCGACTGTAGTTTTTGATACCTTCGAGGATTTTGTAGGTCGCAAATCTCGTCAGCCTGATGGCTATAGTTATGGCATCACAGGAACCCCTACTGCTCGCGGGCTGGAACACCGTATTGCCCAATTAGAGGGTGCGAAACACTGCGTGGTAACTCCGTCAGGGGCATCCGCATTGATTACAGCAGTCATGGGCTTCGTGCGCGCTGGCGATCACATTCTTATCTCTGACTCTTGTTATGGAGCGCTAAAAATCTTCGCCCGTGATTGGCTGGCCAATTTGGGAGTTGAAGTTGAGTTCTACCCGCCCACAATTGATGCCGGCATCGAAAGACTGATCAAACCTAATACCAAAATGATCTGCCTTGAGGCTCCCGGCACGATCACAATGGAAATGCAGGACATCGACGCCATAGCGGCTGTCGCCAAACGCTTTGGCGTGATGACCATGATGGACAACACCTGGGCGAGTCCTCTATTTTTTCGGCCCCTAGAGCACGGCATTGACCTGTCGGTCGAAGCGGTAACCAAGGTATTCGGCGGGCATTCTGATTTGCTGATGGGCAGCATCAGCATGCTGGATAATGCTTACTATGAATGTTTAAGAGAAACCCAAAGTATCTTGGGTCAAGCAGTCAGCCCGGAAGATTGCTTTTTGGTCATGCGAGGCATGGACACGCTACAAGTTCGTATGAACGAGCAAAGCCGCAACACCTTGAAAATCGCTCAATGGCTTGAAACCCACCCAATGGTAAGGGAAGTGATGTTCCCCGCTCTAGAGAGCAATGCCGGGTTCGCCTTGTGGAAAGAACAGTTCAAGGGCAATGGCTGCCTATTTTCTTTTATCCTAGAACCTGCCGAGGAAGCCGCTTTCGGCGCGTTTTTCAATGCCCTGAAGCATTTACCAATTGGCGCAAGCTGGGGTGGAACTCACAGCCTGATCGCGTATTACCCAGCGAGCCAACAACAGTCGCGCGAGTTTTCTCCAACCGATCAACCGATCGTGCGTATTTCTATCGGACTAGAAGATCCTGAACTCCTCATATCCGATCTAAAAAATGCACTGGATTGCTATGAGCAAGCTCGTCTCCAGCAAGCAAAGGTGTAATTGAACCAGGGTAGGTAAGACGCAAGATTTTGCCACCCATTTTCTCGAAGTGCTGCCGCCTTTCGCCGCTCGTTATGAGAGTGGTGATCAACTAACTAAAGGATGGATTATGAAAACAATCAACGGCATTCGATTCGCAGTTTCTTTTGTTACTTTGGTAACGCTTGGCATTGGTTGCGCGAGCGCAGACGACTCACTGGCACGACTCAAGCAAAGAGGCGAGGTTCGCATCGCGAATACTCAAGCTAGTCCGCCATGGAGCTTCATCGATGATCAGAATAAGCCCACCGGCTACGACGTAGCGATGGCTCAAGAAGTCGCAAGACGTATTGGTGTGCCCAAAGTCGTATTCATTGCAGACACCTTCAAAAACTTTGTAGAGGGGTTGAAGGCTGACAAGTACGACCTGGTCATGAATGACCTCACACCAACCAAAGAACGCGCAATGCAAGTGGATTTTTCTGCTCCTTATGGCGTCGAAGAATTCCGTATTTTTCTCCTGGACAACAACACCGACATTCATGAGCGTGAAGACCTTGCGGGCAGGTCGGTGGGTGTGACCGCTGGCACCAGTAATGAATCCTGGTCTCACAAACATCTTACTGAATCAGAAATACGAACCTACGACAATGGTGGGTTGGTATTCAATGACTTGGCCAATGGTCGTGTCGATGTTGTTATCTCGTCGTGGTTCAGCGGTGAAAGTTATCGAAAGGCAAACAAGCTGCCGTTCAAAGCAGTCGGTGCTCCCCTTACTTATCAACTCTCCGCTGCAGCCATGCGTAAGGGCAGCGACAGTCTAAAAGAGGCCGTAAACAAAGCGATAAGTGAAATGATCGCTGACGGAACTGTTGAGGCCTACAGCAAGAAATATATCGGCCCTGATTACCAGATGGTTGCAGGTATCCAAAAAGCACTGGCTGAGGAGTAACCGATGCTGGAATTATTCCTGCGCTCCTGGCCGCTGCTTAAGACAGCGGTGCTGGTCACGCTTGGACTAGGTTTGGGTGCTTTTGTATTGGGCAGTCTGCTCGGAATGTGCGTAGCTCTGCTACGCAACTCCCACATAGGGATACTGCGATCAGTTGCCTTCGTGTACGTGTCGATTTTTCGTGGGACACCGTTACTGGTGCAGATCCTGTTGATCTACTTTGGATTGCCTCACTATGGAATCACCCTGTCACCCATTCCCTCAGCGCTGTTAGCACTGACGCTATTTTCAGCTGCGTATCTTAGTGAGAACTTTCGCTCAGGTATTAACGCTGTTGATCCCGGCCAGTGGGAGGCATCGATGGCGATGGGAATGGGTTATTGGACTTGTCTTCGTAGAATCATTTTCCCTCAAGCGGCACGTATCGCACTGCCCCCGGTAGGGAGTCGCCTGATTGCCTTGATCAAGGATACGTCGCTGGCGTCCACCATCACCGTTGTCGAGATGACCCGAGTGGCGGAGCAGGTAGGCGCTGCAACCTTCAGATACATGGAAATGTTCTTGATGATTGGTCTCGTGTACTGGCTGATCAACCAGGTTCTGACGGTGCTACAAACCTATCTTGAAGGCCGAATGACGAGGCGTTACAGATGAGCAATACCAAGATAAAAGTCACTTCCGTCTCAAAGTCGTTCGGCGCTAATCCCGTGTTGAAGAAAGTCGACTTGACTGTTGAGGCGGGCGAGGTGGTAGTCATTTTGGGGCCTTCTGGCTCCGGAAAAACCACTCTGCTGCGCTCACTCAACTTTCTGGAACAGCCCGATAGTGGGACGTTAGAGATTTGCGGACACCGAATTGAACTGATTGCCGGGAAACGCATGAGCCGCGCGGATAAGCAGCAACTCACGCAGTTGCGTCAAAAAACTGCGATGGTGTTTCAGTCCTTCAATTTGTTCCCACACCTTACAGCCCTTGAAAACGTCATCGAGGGGCTGGTTAGCGTCAAAAAAGTCCCCAAGCAAGAAGCGATTGAAAAAGGAAAAAAACTACTAGATCAAGTGGGCCTGGGCGAAAAAGCGGGAAGTTATCCTGCACGGCTATCGGGTGGCCAAAAGCAACGCGTAGCCATTGCGCGTGGCTTGTCCATGGATCCGGAGGTGATTTTTTTCGATGAGCCTACATCGGCACTCGATCCCGAGTTAAGAGATGAAGTACTCATGGTGATGCGAAATCTTGCAAATGCGGGGATGACCATGCTGGTGGTAACTCACGAAATGCGTTTTGCGCAAGAAGCAGCAGATCGCGTCATCTTCATGGAAGGCGGTGTCGTTGTAAAAAACGCCTCTGCAAAAGACTTTTTCAGTGATCAAAGTGGAGAACGAATCCAACAATTCCTTAGAAGGTATTAATTACAATTAGTGTGGTAACCGGGGCTGATGTCAAATCTTTGAATGCAAAATTTTCAAGGCTTGACATCAGTCGCCCGTCGCAGGATATTCATGAGGTTAGATTTATTTAGCGACCTTCTCATTAAGACAAAAACCCAGTTGCGCGAACTTCGCTCCGTCAAATCCTGTTCAACGCTTTAGTTCTGTCTTGAGCTCGTTTAAAGGATGAAGGATGATGAAATGTTTGATTTGCGGTACCGATGCCAAAGTCACTCTAAGACCAGGCTTATGGTTAGAGACGGATTGCAACAGCGGGTGCGGCGGCTATCGACTAGCAGCAGAACTCGTGACAAAACTTCCCCGTACACATCACTCCTTTGATGTAGCGCGCACCCGTAGTTGGTTAGATCGCAACCGAAAAGCCGTGCGCGTTCCGTTGATTTCAAGTTATGATTATAGATTCTCTTTATTAGGTGGCCAATGATCGCCTCCTGGTTGAAATCGACAGCAGACCTTCCCCAACAAACCTGATTAGCTGCAAACACACTTCGTCACTGAAAGCTGACTCACCAGCTCCGCCAACCCCCCAGCGCCGGCCAAGCAGCGCCTATGCAACTCGGAAACGTTTAGCCCTGATTCATGCATAGCGTCTACAAAGTGCGCCACGTCCTTTCGCATGAGGCACTGTAGGTGCGAAGCGATTCTCAAAGAGATGTCAGTATTGATTGCTCTAAGCACTGTGCTCGCCCCACTACTGGCTGAAATGACTTCGTGCAGTTGAACCAAATCCATACCAACAGATTTTCCAAGGTTGAACACTTCCACAGAGTTTTGCAGGTTGGACATTACCAGAGCGTTATTTAGGAGTTTAGCCATCTGGCCGGATCCGGACGGGCCAAGAAGGGCCACCCTATTTGAAAATGTTTCAAATATCGCGCGCGCAGCCTCAAAGCCTTTAAGCTCCCCTCCAACCATCGTGGTAAGAGTACGAGCTAGAGCTCCAGCCCTCCCCCCGCTGACCGGCGCGTCAAGATAGAAGATACCTCGCTTCTCAAGCTCTCCAGCCAAACGACGACTTTCCCCTGGGGCGCCGGTGCCATGGTTTACAAGCACCTTTCCGGTTTGAAGTCCCCCCAGTAGTCCGCTATGGAGAAGCTCTACGACATCTTTGTCGTCTGACAAACATAAGCAGATAACGTCACACTGAGAAGCGAGCGACTGCAGTGTTTTTTTCAACGAAATGAGGAAATCCTGCGAGTACTTCCAGTGACCGTGGGCTTCGTACCCAAACGTGTAGTTCAAAACCAGCCTCGGCTACTGCTTGGGCCATTGGAGCCCCTTGGTCACCCAATCCGACAAAGCCTACATTGAGATGTACTGACTTAGACATTGCCTTCCCCAATCATCTTAGTGGCAATATTCCACAAACGCTCTGCGTTGCCGGGATCAATGGCGTATGGGGCAACGCCGATGTAATCAGCGGGGCGGTGGTGAACAACCTGCGCCTCGTTGCAATCTTCAAAATAACGTCCGCCTATACCTTCCAGCAACGGCGAGCCCGCTAGAAGTACGGACGTTGCAGCACCTTGTTGTACTGTTTTTTGCCGTTCGACGGGTGTCTTAAGGCCCCCGGTGTGTTTTTGCAGGTTGGTCGCGATAGCACCGGGGTTTAGCGCGTTTGCAAAGATCCCTCTATCAGCCCAGCGACGCGTGATTTCCACGGCAATGAGTGCACATGCCGTCTTGGCTTGTGAATACGAGGCGAAAGGTTCGTATGGACGGAAGTCGAAATTGATATCGTCGAAGACCACCGGCCCTAACAGAACGGCACTCGACGAAAGTGACACGATGCGAGCTCCCTGGGCTTGGATCAAGGCATCCCGCAACCCTGTCACCAACGCAAAATGGCCAAGAAAGTTAGTCGCAAACTGCATCTCCCAACCCTGAGGGGTCAACTCCCGCTCAGGAAGCGCCATGATCCCTGCGTTGTTGACCAGGATATGCAGCGGTTCTGACCAGGCTGCGGTAAATGATCTCACCGAAGAAATGTCCGCAAGATCGATAGATCGAACCTCGATGTTTCCCCTGCCAACGGCACGCAATTGTGCCGCAACAGTTTGTGCTGCATCAGGGCGTCGCACGGCAAGTGTTACATCTGCTCCGGCATTGACCAACGCCCTAGCGGTCTCAACCCCTATTCCCGCCGCCCCACCCGTAACAATGGCTCGCTTACCGGTCAGGTCGACCCCTTTCAGAACGTCGCTGGCAGTTGAATGAAACCCAAATGGCGTCGTGATTCGTGTCATAAATTTATCCTCGCAAGTGCTTTTTTCGTTAAGAACCCACTTAACGGCCCCCCAGACACCAGGCTTTGTGATCCACCTGGTTTACCTTGCTTACTGTTTCGAACAGTGGAGCAGGCTCAAGAATGACTCGCCGGTATAGATTGGCTGTATAAAATAAGCTCATGCGATGAGGCTAACAATCAGGCTAATATTGCATGAATACATGCAGGAATTAGCACAATGCAAAAATCAGGGCTGGTAGAGCTGAACGCCGTAGTAGCGGTTTCTACTCATCGCAGCTTCCGCCGCGCTGCGATGGAAGTGGGCTTATCGCCTTCAGCGCTCAGTCACGCAGTCGCCATGCTCGAACAAAGACTTGGTGTGAGGTTATTTCACAGAACCACTCGCAGCGTTTCACTTACCGAAGCTGGTGAACAGTTTCTAATTCGGATACAGCCCGCCCTTCGTGAAATATCAGCGGCGATGGAGGCGGTCGGTGAGTTCCGAGATACACCCTCTGGAACGCTACGCTTGAACACCTCTGAAGGTGCCGCACAGATGGTGATGACCCCGGTGGTATTGGAGTACTTAAATAGGTACCCGGACATGCGGGTGGATATAGTCACCGATCGAGGCTTTGTAGATATCGTCGCCGGAGGATTTGACGCTGGAATCAGGCTGACAGAAAGCGTCCCCCTGGACATGATTGCAATTCCTATCACTCCCCCACTACGTTTTGCGGTTGTCGGGTCGCCCCAATATTTCGCTAAATTCCCCAAACCGAAAGTCCCGGCAGATTTGGCCGCTCATAATTGCATCCGAGTTCGCTTCCCAAGCGGCACTATTTTCAAATGGGAATTCGAGAAAAGGGGTGAGGAGCAGGCGATAGAAGTCAGCGGTTCGCTTACTCTCGATAGCCACCATTTAATGATAGAGGCGGCCCTACAGGGTGCCGGGCTAGCTTGGATGAATGAGTTCGCGGTGTCATCTCACATCGCCTCGGGAAAGCTTGTCCGCGTGCTAGAAGACTGGACTCCTTTCTTTCCGGGCCTGAGCCTCTACTACCCAGCCAATCGTTACATGCCGGGGGGGCTTCGGGCCTTCGTCAACATCGTCCGCGAGAGGATGTCTACGTAAATTATTCATCCAGTTTTTCTGCTCCTCAGCACCTTTACCCCATGCAGATATCGGTGTCTGCCGCAAACGCGTCCCGTAAGTAATCGGTGAAAGCCCTGACTCTTGCAGACTGTTTTCGATCTGGAGGAGAGACGGCGTGGATTGGTAAGGGAGCGGGTGGATGGCTCTCAAGAAGAACCATTACGCGCCCTTCCAGAAGGTCTTGGCGAAACAACCACAACGGAGAAAGCGAAATCCCTAACCCGTCTAACACCATCTGCCTCACCGCCTCACTGTTATTGCTACGCACATTGCCACTGACCTGCACGCTTTCCCATTTGCCTTTATGCTCAAATCGCCAACTCGCAAAATGTTCCAGCTGGTTAA
>Ga0079301_1000875_pt1 | contig 14554 bp, 10 predicted proteins | sample Wag4_2014_7_11_3_FD_74797 | JGI IMG/M metagenome (GOLD analysis project Ga0079301, IMG submission 74797) | Fresh water mixed with fracking chemicals microbial communities from Ohio, USA - Utica-2 Time Series FC 2014_7_11 | ecosystem: Engineered > Industrial production > Chemical products > Input...
CCATCCCACCAGTCAATCATCCCCTTTTTAAGCAGGTCAAAAGGCGCCGCTCCCGACATCTCGCGAATGTCAGCCCCTGCTGCAAACGCGCGGGTATCGCCCGTGAGCACGATGGCACCCACCCGATCATCCCCATCCATCGCCCGGAGTACCTGGTCAAGGGCCCGCATCGTCACGGAATCCAAGGCGTTGAGCGCCTTGGGCCGATTCAGGCGAATGATCCCGACACGCCCTTCAAGGCTGACCAACAAATTGTCGTGGGGCGCGAGCAAATAGTCCGTGATGGCCTGAACCGGCGCATCCGCCTGGCTCATGCGATCACCCCGTTTGTCACGGTTATCTCTTCACAAACCGCAAAATGGCCACTGAAAATCTCCTTGGCGAAGTTGCGGGCATCCTTGGCGGTCGCCATCCCCGCTTCACTGGTCAGAGCGGCCATCATGGTCGCCTCATCCTGGAAGTAAAGTGACACCATCATGTAGTAGTTCGATGGTCCACGGGGCGTGCCAGTCACGCGGGCTATCTCGACCTTGAGCAAATTGGGTATCTTGTGGCACAAAGGCAAATGCACGTTTTGGTAGTACTCATCGAAGGCTGTCGGGTCCTCCGGTTGCTGGTACAAGGCGATGAACTTTACCATGGCAGATGCTCCTCCTCGGCCAGTGGGTCACACCATCGGGCCCACGCTCGGCGGATTGTAGCAGGTCATTCGGGGCGATTCAACTGCATGTCAAACCAGGCCTCGCCTGATTCGAAGGACTCCGGTTTTCCGGGAGGGGCGAGGTAGATGCGCGCGGCGAGCCACAAGGCCAACGACTGCAGGAGTTGATCAGGCAGGTTTCCCTGCGGGTGATCCTGCAGCCAAGCATCCATCAGGCGTCTGGCTTGTTGATAGCCACCGACATCGAGTTGGTGTTGAATCGCTTGCAAGGCGAGCCAGACAGGACTGTCATCACAACTCAGATAAAACTGTGGGACGGGGATTTGGGTATCAGGGGCCACGTGATTACGCCAACGGGCGTGGTCGCCGTCGAGTCCCCACGTATCTGCGACCGCACTGGCTGCCAAAATTCCATTCACTGCGTGTGCGGGCCGTTCCTGTTTATCGAGCCACTGTGTCACCCACGCTTGAATGGCAGGCCACTTGGCATACAGCGGATAGGCATCCAAAAGGCCCGCACTCAAGCCTTGCGCGAGCGCCACCAATTGCCACCCTGCTTCGCCCGACAACGTCAACCAGTGCCAACCGTTCTCGTCTTCCAAACCCCAGGCTTCAAGGGCCATGTCACCCAGTGTATTGAAAGCGACCTCAGGTGTTTTGGTATCACTTCCAGCAGGGTTACCGTCGCGGGCCGGTTGCGTGCAAGCCGCAACCTGTATGGCCAATTCCAGGACACGCTCGCGTTGCGGTCCATCGAAGCGACAACGCTTGGCCCATTGCAGCCAAGTATCAAAAGTCTCATCGAGGTCCCACTGTACGGTCGACCATGGGTCACCCGCCCACGCACCGGTAAGACAATCCAATTGCCAGGCTGTAATCTGCTTGGCCCCAACCACCACCGTTTCACCGCTCCGTTCGCAACCCTCAAGGGCTGTCACCCCCGCCTCAGTCACCGCACAAAAACGCCAGTCTGTCGCCCGTACCCTCGAGAGATTCCAACTGATACGCACAGTCACGCTGCCTTCAAGGCCTTCGAGCACGCGTACCAGGCGATCGCCCGGCGCCCTCGGCGTCTGTCGACACGGAAAAAAATCAAACCAGTGGCAAGCGCCAGTCGCGCTTCGCACGTGCGTCTCCAACACACGCGTCCCCGGAACAAAGCGTTGCGTCACCACTTCGAGCGCTTCCACCGCGAATTCAAGCAACGGCGCGTCAACATTCCCGCAAACCTGATTTGAACCGATTCCCACGGCCTGCCAAGCACCCAGGGGACCCAGCCGGGCATAACTGGTTCCGCAATCCAGTCGGATGTCAAGTGGCAACGCAAGTGTCATCGGTACCGCTCCTCATCACGGTGAAGTGGGCCTTGAACGTGGCAGCAGCCGCTTGGCAACCCCTTGTCGTTTGACATGCTACACTGAGGTATTCCGCGCGTCGATGCGTCAGGTGGCAAAAGGGGTGCTTGGGTGTTCAGTCGATTTAGTTTTAGACAGACAGCGGGGCTTGCAGTACTCTCCACGCTTTTGGGTGCTTGTTGGCCAGGGGGCGATTTCGGGCGTGATGCGTTTGGCGACCGCGGCGTGGCTACCCCCAAAGAGGTCCTGCGCGCCCGTGCTGAGGTGGCGGGAGAGGGAATCACGGGCAACGCATTGTTGATTGAATACGCCATCGGCGATGGTCGCGTGGTGAAAGTGATTCTTAATGTCAAAGGCGACCCCACGGTATTGACGCCTGGTTTACACGGGGTTCACGTTCATAGCGTGGGGGTGTGCGAAGCCCCGTTTAAATCGGCTGGGGGGCATTTTGACCCGGGACCTGCTGGCAACACGGATCCGGATGTGAACCATCCCTACCACCTTGGGGATCTTCCCAATTTGGCGGTGAGTGCGGCTGGCGAAGGACATCTTTATGCGTATACCAATCGCTTCACGCTCAGTGAGGGGCCGTTGAGCGTATTTGATACGGACGGCAGCGCACTCATCATTCACAAGCAGCCGGATCTGGGCATCAGTGGTGCGCCGCAATCGGGGGTCGCAGGCGGCGCGCGCATCGCGTGCGGGGTCATTCGTCGTTTGGGCAGCCAGCCTTAATCAGTGCGCAACGTGGGACGAGCGTGGCGTTTGGTACCCCTACTGTGGGTCCTTGCGCGGATTGCTGGTTTTAACTGGTGGGGTCGCTCATCGCACAACGCGGGCGCTCGCCTGGAACGCGATCGAAAACTTGCTTCGCAGTTGGTTCAGGCGGTTGTTGGTGTTGGCCCGCTGTTCATCAAGATTGGCCAGTTGCTCTCCACGCGCGTGGATTTGCTTCCTGCACCGTATCTGGACGCTTTTGCGGCTTTGCAGGACCGGGTGCCGCCGTTTCCGTCGACTGAGGCGATCGCCCGCATCGAACGCGAACTGGCTGCGCCGATTAGCACCTTGTTTGCCCATTTTGACCCGCTACCCGTGGCATCAGCCAGCCTGGCTCAAGTGTACAAGGCCCGCTTGCACTCCGGTGAAACCGTCGCGGTGAAGGTCCAAAGACCGAACTTGAAAATCGCCTTCGCGCGGGACTTAAAACTGATGCGATGGGGCATCCGCATCGCCGAGCGCTTCAGCCTCACCATCAGGCGCTTGGGGTTGTTGCCTTTGTTGGCTCATTTTGAAACGCGGATCTACCAGGAGCTTGACTATCGATTGGAAGCACGCAACGCCAGCCGGTTTGCGGCCTGTTTCAATGACCATCCGGATCTTGTTGTTCCGGATATTTTTGATGCGCTCAGCAGCGAACGGGTGCTGACCATGGCTTTCATGGACGGCGTCAAAGTCACCCAGCGCACCGCATTGAACGAGTGGGGGGTGAATATCCAATCCCTGACACGGCGTGCCGTTGTGCTATACCTGGAACAATTACTGGTGCACGGGTACTACCACGCCGATTTGCATCCCGGAAACGTGCTGGTGGATTCACAAGGGCGGCTGATTTTTCTTGATTTCGGCTTGATGGGTGAAATCAGCCCGGAACAACGCATGGCCATGATAACGGCTTTCTTGCATTTGCTCACAGGGGATGTCGCAGCCTTGCTGGTGGATATGCGCGCATTGGGATTTGTTGGTGACGGGCAAAGTGCCGAATGTTTGCGGGCACCTTTTGTCTGGATTACCGACACGTTGTTGGATCCAACGCATCGGCGCGTCAGCTTCAAGGCGTTGACCGAGCCACTGGCGGCCGCGTTTTACGCGGAAAAGCTGCAGGTGCCTCATCATTACGCATTGATCATTCGGACCTTGATTGCGCTGGAAGGCCTGGCCCTACAGCTCGATCAGGACTTCGACGCTTTCGATTCTGTCATGCCCTATGTCGCGGGGTTGGTTTTGTCCAAGGCCGGTGCACCAGTGCGCGAACAGGTGCTGGCAGCCTTGATCAAGCCTTCGGGGATCCGCTGGCCGCTACTGTATCAGATACTCGCGTTTGCAAAACGCGATCGCCGTTTTCGTCTTGGCTGGCAGGCACCAGACGTACTGGAATGGTTCTTTTCCGCTGAAGCCACCCCCTGGCGTAAGCGCGTCTTGAGCCTGCTGTTGGGCGAGGCACCCATCCCCTGGCAAGAACTGGAGCAACTGTTGGCAATGATCGAGGCCGAAGGCGATGTCGATCCCGTTGTACTCTTGGGTCCTTTTTTAACCCACCTTTTTCAGGGAGAAGGACAATGGATGCGCGAACGCCTGGTGTGGAAACTGGCCCGAGATGTGGCGGGGGGGCGGTGGGGCGATTGGTTCAATCTATATCGCGCCATGCAAAAGTTACTGTGACACCGGTTTGAACAAGACATTCATCAAATACGCGTGCCACGCATCCAGTGGGTGTGGCTCGACCGAATGAGTGGACTGCCAGTCCCAGATGCTGTCACGATCATGACTGTCAGGCGATCGCACCGCCAGTGTGTGCGTGCCGGATGATACCTGTGACAACACAGGGACACAAGCAGTGGCGTGCGCACCAACGGCTGCTGAGATTAAGCCGAGTTGATCCGCCACGTGGGCCGTTTGCGCGATCAACAACGGTGCGGGCAAACCATCCCGATTAAGATGAGCAACCAACGCACGCCAGGCAAGCATCGCATCGATGGGCACCCGAGCGGTCTCCCAAGGGGGTATCGCAAGCATCAAAACCCCACGTTTTATCAGCCAAGCAGCACTCTGCAGCAGCAAGGCATCGGGCACATTCGTGGCCATCAGCCACATCACGACCCGACACGGCTGTGGTTCGGTTTGCTGCAGGACCACAAACTCGCCACGCGTGGTTTGAAGCGCCAGGCGGTGCCATCCGGTCTTAGCAGGGGTCAGGTGAATGCCAAGCAAAACAAGTCCCGTTGTGTCCCGGTTGAGACTCATTGGGTCAATCACCACGTCATTCCTCCGACAAACGCGTCAGGATGTCATTCAGTTTCTCATAGATTGTTTGAAACTCGCCTTGTTGATCCTTGACCGCCAAGGCTTCTTTTAAAAAACGTTGCTCTTTGGGCGGGACATCCCATTCCCGTCCGCGATCGAAATAACGCAATCGCAGGGGCGCTTCACAAAGCACAAAGGTACCAAGGCCCAAGGTCATCACCAAGTCATTTTCTGCGCGCAACCGCCCGACACGCACAATTGTGGCCGGATTCTCCGCGTCCGGCCAACGCGAACGTTGGGAACGAATCGGCGGCCGTTTGGGTATGGGTTTCGGTTTGGGAGGGGCCTTGGAACCCTCACCCTCCGTGCGGCGAATATGGCCCGAGCGCGCCAACATTTCGAAGCCGACGACCGCCATCAAATCGATGTAAGCCTGCTCGAAACCCCGCACATTGCGCTTGGCCATCAAACAGGAAATGGTATGTTGCAACTCACGGGTTGGAATCTGCGCCACGCTGCCACCGCGAAAATAGCAAATCGTTGGCGCCTCGGCATCCAGTAAAAATGCACCCAACCCAAGGGTCATCACCAAGGTTCGACCATCTGTTGCCGACCCCACTTTGACAATGGTCGCCGGATTGTGTTCATCCGGGTCCGGCGCCGGTGGCTGCGGCATCAAGGAAGGCCGCGGCTCACGCGGTTGCGCCGGTTCGACCGGACGCCCAGGCGAACGACCGAACAACCGACCCAGTTTGTCCATCAACCCCTGACGGCCTGCCAACGTCGTTTTCCTCGGTTCTGGTGAGATTTCAGCAAGGGCCATATACCCGCAAAGCGCATCATTGTTGAAGAGTGAGCGCACGCTTTGAAAAATAGCCCGAACCAATGATCGCCTGTACCCGAAGCCCCCTGCAGCAATTTGCTCGAAAGACCCCGACGACGTCAAGGCTTGTGTTTAGGTGTTTCCCAACGCATCAAATCCGATGCGATACCAATCCTTTGTAGCACACGAATTAAGAAACCGATGTGACGAAGATTGCGGCAAAACGGGTGTCGAACCAGGCTGGCACGCCACCTCGAAGGTTTTAACCTAAATTTACTTGTGTTCGCACCGGTCAGTTGTGCTATAAAGAGCATAGCCTAACCAGGACGTATGACTTGTGCATTTTAGCCGTCTCGTCCTCGTGTTAGGTTTTTTTGTTTCAAACCGCTTCCTGTGACAGCGCTTGAAAAGTCGGAACTGTGTCTTGAGCCCGTAAATAACTGGCAGTCATTACATAAACGCCACGCTGCGGTTCATATTCCAACCAACCTCAAACGTCCGCTAAAGCGTACTAGCGAAGAAGGTCTTTAGGCGTTGCTCGTAACCCATCGGATCAACCAGGCTGGATTCAGCGTGGGCTGCCTCCGGAACCTCCCACAAGGTCTTGGGTTGGCCGGCTTTATCGAACAAGCGTCTACTATTGATGGGCGTTGTCTCGTTGTCTTTAAGACCGTGAACCAGGTAGAGCGGTCGCGGTGCGAGTTGTTCGACACTGCGGATGGGGTCGGCCTTGCCAAGATCGCGTCCTGCACGCGCGGAAGCGACCCGAACAACGCTCCAGGCCACGTACTCGGGGGCGGCATAGTTGCGCAGTTGCGCGCGCGGGGCCACGGCACCGTGCAGTGAGTCAAACGAGCAATCAGACCAGACGGATTTAATTTCGGGGCGATCCGCCGCCAATCCGATCGCGACTGCAGCACCCATCGAAACCCCCATGACACCAATCGATTGATTGCCACGCGCCTTGACCCAATCGAGCGCGATCGCTGCGTCACGCCGCTCATGCCACCCTAACGTCGTCAGCTTGCCCTCACTGTCACCATGATAACGCGAGTCGTAAAAAAACATGTTGTAATCACGCAACCACTTCGCATACCGCACCATCATGCGATCCTTGTTGGACGTGTGGCCATGCAGCATCAACAAGGCACGATTCGTTGGCGAAGTAGCCGGTATATACCAGCCGACCAGATTGACCCCGTCATGCCCCTTAAAACTGACAGGCTCATACGCCCAACCCTCTGCATCCGGCGTGCGCCGAAGTGCCTCAATGTTTTTGGGCGTCATCAAGTCGCGGGCACCGATGAAACCCGCATAAAGTCCGTAAGCCAGCAAACCGCCCCCCAGTGTACCAACCCCGATCAAACCCCAAGGCGTTGGCTGCGGGTTCAAAAACGCGTTGCCAAACTGCGCTTTTGCAAACTCGTCCTTAAAACTCTGAGCCGTGAACTGGTCAACCTCTGCTGGAATCGCGACGCGCGACGCATCAAAAGGTTCCGCAAAAATTCCACTTGGTTGCACCGGCACGGCTCGGGATGTGATCGACGGATTAAGCTCAACCGCCCGCGCCACAATCCCACGCGCCGCCTGCGGTACCACCGGCACTTGCACAGGCGCTGCACGATGACACGCGGGCAAACCAAGCGATGCCAACACCATGACGCGCCACATTTGCTGATTCAATCGACCCACCGCATCAAACCCTCCACATACCCCTATCGGTCATCACGCTACCATCACCTATCTCACCCCCACGACCATTTCTCGGTTATCTTTAATTTAATTTTCAGTTAATCTTAGATAGTGGGCATGGCGAGCAAGCACAATCCGCGGTTCAAAATCAATCGTTTCGCGACAAGTCCGTGTTGTTTGCCGTTGAGACACTGTGCATCCCGGCTGCTATTCGGTTATGTTGGATAATAAGACAGCGGTAACTTGGGAGCAGCAAGCCAAAGCTGACCCTGTTACAATTCACGCCGTCTGCACGGTCAAAATCGCTAACACCTGGATATCAGCCGGTGGGTGGCGCGAGAGGTGGGTTCCTGTTCGCCCGCAGCTTGCGAGGACGGATGGGATACCGTCGGTGACGGGACCTACCCCAGGCAACCATTTTGTAAGCGTGATGCATCTTGTCTGTTGAGATGCTGGTCGGACTGGTGCGGCGCCAACCATCCGTATCTCTGGCGCTTGCTTCTGTTCATTGACTGACAGCGTGTCAGACGTTTTGCCTGACACCCTTGCAGGCTGTTGGGCGCCCGGTGTTGGGATGCGTTTGCGTCAATGACGGTTTGACGTCATCACCTTAGCCGACTTCGAGAAAAGACAGGTTGGCACGGAAGTATCGGAACAAGTCGGATTTGAGTAGTGGGCGCGTATCGAGGGAGGGATCGGCTTCAATTAATTGTTTGGCGATCGCACGGGCTTTTTCGAGCAACACCGTGTCTTTGACCAAATCCGCTGCGCGCAAATCGGGCAGGCCGCTCTGGCGCGTGCCCCAAAACTCCCCCGGGCCACGCATTGCAAGGTCCTGCTCCGCAATCACGAAACCATCCTGGGTCGCTTCCATGATCTCCAGGCGTTGCCTGGTTGTCTCGGAACGGTTCTCGGAGAACAGATAGCAATACGACGCCCACGGACCGCGGCCTACCCGTCCGCGCAACTGATGCAATTGCGCCAGTCCAAACCGTTCCGCATTTTCAATGACCATCACCGATGCGTTTGGAACATCCACGCCCACCTCAATGACGGTCGTGCTGACAAGCACCTGCGTCTCACGTGTTCGGAAGGCGTCCATCACCGCATCTTTTTCATCACTTTTCATCTGACCATGAAGCAAAGCAACCTGAAATTCCGGAAAGACCTCTCGCGACAGCCGTTCGTGTTCTTCAACCGCTGATTTGACGTTTTCAAGATCCTCTGACCCTTCGATCAAAGGATAAACCACGTAACATTGGCGCCCCTCGGCCAGTTGTGTACGGATGTGCGACCAGGTCTCGTTTTGTTGTTTGTTGGTGCGGGCCCAGATGGTTTTGACCGGTTTGCGGCCCGGGGGTAACTCGTCGATGATCGACACGTCCAGATCCCCATGAACCGTCAGTGACAGTGTCCGCGGGATGGGCGTGGCTGTCATGACCAACACCTCCGGTTGTTCGCCCTTGTTGCGTAAACTGGCCCGTTGTTTGACCCCGAAGCGGTGCTGTTCGTCGATGACAACCAATCCCAAGCGCGCGAAGTCAACACCATCCGAGATCAGTGCGTGCGTACCGATCAACAAATGAATGTCCTGGTTGGCAAGGCCTGCCAAGATGCGCGTGCGTTCCTTTTTGGGCGTGCGCCCAGTCAGCAAGGCTGCTTCAACGCCAATCAATGACAGCCATTCCGCCATTTTACGGTAGTGTTGCTCTGCCAAGATCTCAGTTGGCGCCATCAACGCACCCTGGTAACCATTATCGATGGCAACCATCAAGGACAACAACGCCACCACCGTTTTACCGCAACCGACATCCCCTTGAACGAGACGGTTCATCGGATTCGGCGCCGCCATATCCGCTTGAATCTCAAGTAAGACACGCTCTTGCGCCTGGGTGAGCCGAAAAGGCAATAACTCTTTAAGCCGCAATACCCGTTCTCCCACCGTGGGCAGCCGCAATGCCTCACAGCGTGCCTGCGCCTGCGCCCGCTTGTAGGCCAATCCCAATTGCATCCACAGCAATTCATCAAAAGCCAGTCGGGTACGCGCCAGATCTTTCAGCTCCAAACTGGTGGGAAAATGAATCAGCTCCAAGGCTTGCCGCAGAGGAACCAACTGCAAAGTCTCCCGGGTCGCAGCAGGCAAAGCGTCCCGCACCAACGGCAAAAAGCGATCCAGCGCGCCACGCAACGCCTGACGCACACTATTCGCGCTCAGCCCCTCCGTGAGATCATAAACGGGCACCAAACGCCCCACATGCAAAGACGTGCCGCCCGATTCGTCCAACCCGCCCAATACTTCTGTCGCTGGACGGTCAAACACGATGCGCCCTGAAAAACTGTCGCGTTTGGGTTCGCCACTCAACAGCACCGACTGGCCCACCGGAAAGCGCGCCTTTTGGCGATCCAGCGCCACCTTGTTTCCCCGCTTGCCAAACCAGCGCGCTGCAACCGTTCCAGTGCCATCCGTCAACCAAACGGTTAAAATGCTCATTTGGGCTTGACGGGGCGGGTTATACGCATCCACACGTTTGATCGTGCCCCAGATGGTGACCCGCACACCTGCGCGAAGGTCACGAATGCGCACCCGTTGGCTGAAATCCAGGTAGGTTCGTGGATAATAACGCAACAAATCATCCACCGTGCGCACATTCAGGCGTGCCAGACGTTCGGCCGTCTTTGGGCCCACGCCTGCGATCGCACCACCTGAACCCTTGCTGATGGCAAGTGGGCGATCGCGCCAATCCATGACGTCATCACGCGCAGGCTCATCCGTTTCGGAACTTGCCACCGTCAGCGACGCGATCCGTTCATTGAGCCACAAGTGCAAGGCTTGCACCGCTGCTGCGCGTTCAGTCAGATTCAGGCTGCCGTATACGCGAAACTGCAACAGCAAGGACTCGGCACCGGGTAGGCCTCCTTGGAGCGCTTTTCCGAGTTCAGCAATCACAAAATCAGCGAAATGCGCCTGCTTGCCCTTTAGATTGGGGTAATGATGCCGGGCTTCGATACTCAGCGCGCGACGAAGGGTCTCATAATCAGGCGACGGTTGCGCAGGCAGCTTCGGCAACGCGACCGCTTTCTTTCGCAATCAACCCCCCACCCAATACCAGATCATCACGATACATCACCGCGACCTGCCCGGGTGTGATGGCATGCTGCGGTTCAAAAAAACGAACCAAGACACGATCGGGCGAATGACCACCCTCATCCTGCAATGCTTCAACAATGGCGCGCGCGGCCCGCGACTTGTAGCGAATCTTGACCTCGGCTTCGATCGGTTCGTCGGGCCGCGCAATCGACACCCAATTCACGTTGTTAACCACCAACGTCGTGCCCATGGTGGCTTCACGCGGTCCGACAATCACCCGGTTGTTGTCCGGATCGATACGAATCACATACAGGGGCGCTGCGTGGGCGATGCCGAGCCCGCGTCGCTGTCCAACGGTATAGTTGACGATGCCTTCGTGACGCCCTAACACGTGGCCGTTGAGATCGACAATATCGCCTGGAACGATCCTTGAACCCAATTGCTCACGCAAAAAGCCTTGCGGATCCTCGCTGAAACACAAATCCTGGCTTTCCGGTTTTTCCGCCACAACAAAACCCAGGTCCCGGGCGATCGCCCGAACGGCAGGCTTTTCCATCTCCCCAACCGGGAAAATGCACCGCGCCAACTGCGCCTGCTTCAACCCGTAGAGCATGTACGTCTGATCCTTGTTGTGATCCAGCGCCATCCGCAACTCATAACGGCCAGATGCCTCACTAAAATTCACCCGCGCATAATGGCCCGTCGCGACGTGCTCCACCCCGAATTTGTGTTGCGCCATCTCAAACAATTCCAAAAACTTGAAATCACTGTTGCAAATGGCACAGGGATTGGGCGTCAAACCTTGCAGATACGATTCCGTGAAATTATCGACCACCTTCTTCTGAAAGGTCTCAACAAAGTCAAAGCGATGAAAGGGTATCGCCAATTGTTCGGCCACATCTTTGGCATCACGCATCGCCTCATTGTTGCAACAACGCGAATTTGGCCAGATAACCATCGAAATGCCGACAGCTTCATAACCATCTTGGCTCAACAAATACGCGGCAACGCTGCTGTCGACACCGCCACTCATCGCCATCGCTACCCGTTTAGTCATGAATGCGAACCCCTTCTGCTTGGCTTGACGCCACACGATTGATCAATCTTAACGTGGATCGTGCCGGATGAAAAGCCTCCCAAATGCAGCAGTGGTGCCCAAAAAGCCCCTTAACCAGCGTCGTCGACGGGTGGGGTTCCAACCCTTGCAAAAGTGCCCTTGGCACGGTGTGTCTTCGCGATCGGCTGACCGGAACCTCGATGCACGCATTGCCACACCAAGTCGGTCACTCAATCTGGCCAAGCGCCTGACAGCGTTGGTTACGGGATACCCGCCAGTTAGTGTGGCGATCGCCCACGCCAAAATGACGCCCATCCGTTTCAATCAACACGGCACCATCCTCATCCGTGCGCTTCACGGCACACTTCAGCCGTGTCAGACGTGCCAGCACCGCGGAATGAGGATGCCCAAAGCGATTGCTCGCCCCAACACTGATGATGGCCACCGATGGCTTTAGCGCCTTTAAAAACCCCTCCCCCGAGCTCGTTTTACTGCCATGGTGCCCCACTTTCAGCACATCCACCGGGCGCAGTGTGCCCTGACGGATTAAACGCGCCTCCCCTTCGCGCTCAAGGTCCCCGGTCAACAAGGCGCGAAAACTTCCATATTCCGCCTCAACGACCAATGAACCATCATTGCTGGTTCGTGCGGACGGCGGGTGCGACAAGACCCGCAAACAGAGCCCGTCACGTTGCCAAAGATAATGTGGCGGGGGCAGGTAAAAAGGCACGCCGCGTAATAGCCAGTTTTGCAGCAGCAACTGTTGCGTATCGTCATTACTGGCCTGTCTGGCTTCCCACGCGGCTTCGATTGGCAACGCCGCACTCAAGGCACCCAGGCCGCCTGTGTGGTCTTTGTGCGCGTGTGTTGCAACCACCAATGCGATGCTGCGACACCTTTGCTGACGCAGATACGGCAGCACGATGTTTTTTCCCGCATCGTACCCGTCACCTTTGGGCCCACCATCCATGACAACCCACTCACCGTGTGGGGTTTCCAGTGCCAGGGCGTCACCTTGTCCAACCGCCAGCACGTGTATCCGTAGCACGGGTGGATTGGGCGGCAGCCACGCAAGCCCATACCCGACGGCAGCGATGGTGCAACCAACCAGGCGCGCGTGCCCCTTAGCCAAAAAAGCCAGATACAGCCATGCCACGGTGGCGCCACTGAGACCCTGTATGGTGATCAATTGCCACGCTTGTTGTGCGCCCAGCCTGACCACGCCGATGAACGCCACGAGCACCCAATGGCTCACAACATTCAATGCGCCTGCAAGCAGGATACTGACATTGCCCAGTGCCGTCACAATAAAGCCCCATGGAGTGACAAGCCCGATGAGCGGTGCAACCAACCAGTTGATGGGCAAGGCAAGCAAGCTGAGATTGCCAAATAACAACGCCTGCCAAGGCGTGACCCACAGCCACGCGCAAAAGGGGGTCAAGAAAATCGTCAGCCAACCAGGAGACGCGCGCCCGCGTTGCCACACCGCCAACCTTAACAAGCCATAAGTTGCAAGGACGCTGAACTGAAATCCCAAATCCTGAAGTGTCAACGGATTCCAGATCAGAATCGCTAGCACGCTTGTGTAAAATGCGGCAAATGGCACCGTCAATCGGTTTGTGCCCAATGCAAACAGCGCAATGCCACCCATCAAGGTCGAGCGCACCATGCTGGCTGGCGCACCTGTCAACAACAGATAAACCGTCAACACCAGCAGACCCACAAGCACCCGCGACACCGGCGGGATTCTTAAGCGGGCCCCGCACCACCAGACGCTCGCAGCCAGCAAGCCAACCTGGGTGCCACTGGCTGCCAATGCGTGCGACAAGCCTGTGCTGCGAAAGTCCTCCGCGAGGTCGTCGGGTACGGCAATTGCGCCAGAACCCAGGATGAGTGAACCAAACAGTGCCGCTTCGTGGGATGGCAAGCCGGCCCCGATGATTGGTTGCAGGTGCACGCGCAGTTGATCGATTCTCCGCAAAACGCCCCATCCGGGTTCGACTCCGCTGTGACGAGCCTCGCGCGCGTGAAGCGTACAATAGAGGCCCTGGCGTGCGAGGTAGGCGGCATAATCAAACGCCCCAGGGTTCATGGCAGGTTGTGGACGATTCAGGCTGCCGCTAACCGTGAAGCGATCGCCAACCATTGGCGGCTTGCCACCCGGAAACTGAACCCGCACGTATCCGGTCACCACACCCACGCGGCGTGCGGCGACACCGAGCACCCGCGCGTGGGTGACCCATTGTTCACCCTTTGCCGCCGCCGCAGTGGTTACAACCACTTGCATGGTGACATAGCGCCTGGGTGCGAACCGCGCAACATCCGTTACAGGCTCTCGCGGTTGATTCACGCCCGTCCACCATGCGGCAAGCGCGATGGCTGTCAGGCCCCAATGCCATCCGCGCAGAGAAACCCCGGTTGCAAGCCATACCGCGAGCAAGGGTAAGCACTCCCAGCCAATTTGCTGGCCGTACAAGCGTAAGTAAATGCCCAACGCCACACTTTGGGTCACAAACGCTAACATGGCAATGGCTAGACCGTGAGCATCGGGCGCAAACGCTGCAGCCGCTTGGGACCAATGCCTGGCACTTCCTGCAGCTCATCGATCGATGAAAACCCACCGAGTTTTTGTCGGATCGCCATAATACGCCTGGCCATGTTTGGGCCGATGCCAGGCAACTGCTGGAGTACATCTGGCGACGCCTGGTTGAGGTTGATTTTGGCACCGGGCACCCCGCGTCTGCGATTGCCTCGACGTGCCTTGGTTGGTTTTGAGCGCACGTGGGGACTGACGCCCGTCAAACCCGCCGGCGCCGCACCGCGAATGGGGATGTAACAGCGTTCACCATCTTCGAGA
>Ga0079301_1000876_pt1 | contig 14551 bp, 13 predicted proteins | sample Wag4_2014_7_11_3_FD_74797 | JGI IMG/M metagenome (GOLD analysis project Ga0079301, IMG submission 74797) | Fresh water mixed with fracking chemicals microbial communities from Ohio, USA - Utica-2 Time Series FC 2014_7_11 | ecosystem: Engineered > Industrial production > Chemical products > Input...
CTTGGTCTGTCCTTCGAATTCCGGCTCGGGCACCTTCACCGAGAGAACCGCCGTCAGACCCTCGCGGATGTTTTCGCCCGCCAGATTGGAATCGGCCTCCTTGCGCTTGCCACGCTTTTTGGCAAAGGCATTGAGGGTGCGGGTCAGCACCGTCTTGAGGCCCTCGATGTGGGTGCCGCCATCGACGGTACGAATGTTGTTGGCAAAGCCGAGGATGCTGTCGGAGTAGGCATCCACGCACCACTGCAGGGCCGCCTCGACCTGCACACCCTCCTTTTCGGAATTGACGTAAATGATGTCGGCATGAAGGGGATCCTTCTCCGCATTCATGTAGGCGACATATTCCTTGATACCACCGACATAGTGGTAGACCTCTTCATGGGCCTCGCCGTCAGCGTTCTGCGCCGCGGGGCGTTCATCGCGGAACACGATCCTGACGCCGCCGTTGAGGTAGGCGAGCTCCCGCAGGCGCGATGACAGGGTCTGGTAATCGAACTCGATGCCGACGCTGAAGATCTCGATATCCGGCTTGAAGCGCACCGACGTGCCGGTGCGCTCCTCGTCACCGGTCGGGGCCGGCACCGAGGCCAGCGTGCCGATCGGCTGGCCGCGCTCGAACCGCTGGGTGTGCACCTGACCCTGCCGGTGCACGGTGACCTCAACCCACTCGCTGAGGGCGTTGACCACCGAAACGCCGACCCCGTGCAGACCGCCGGACACCTTGTAACCGCCGGCGCCGAACTTGCCGCCGGCGTGCAGCACGGTCAACACCGTCTCGAGGGCGCTCTTGCCGGTGCGGGGGTGGACGTCGGTGGGAATGCCCCGCCCGTTGTCGGTGACGCTGCAGGAGCCGTCGGCGTTGAGCACCACCACGATGCTGTCGCAATGGCCCGCCAGGGCTTCATCGACCGAGTTGTCGACCACCTCATAGACAAGGTGGTGCAGGCCCCGTGGCCCGGTGGAGCCGATGTACATGCCCGGCCGCTTGCGCACCGGCTCCAGACCCTCCAGGACCTGGATCTGCTCGGCGCCGTAGGCAGCCTGAACTTTGCTGGCTTCGCTCATGCAGGTGGGGCTCCCCGGGTCAAGGGCACAGGACGCTGGGTCCCGGGGCGGGAAATCGACGCCGGGAGCGGGAGCTCCCGTTGCTGAAGAGCAATTTACCACCGGCGACCACGATTGACAGGCCCCAGAACGCGCCTGGAGGCCTCTGAGAACGATCTCGGCAGGGGGTTGCTATCGCAGCAGCGCCGCCGGCGGCTTGACGCCCCCTCGGCAGAGTGGTGTCCATGGCCCCGGACACCGACCCCCTGCACGCCCCCCTGCCGCTGGTGATCGCCCTGCTGGGGCCCACGGCCAGCGGCAAGACCGACCTGGCGATCGCCCTGGCCCAGGCCCTGGACCTGGCGGTGCTCAACGTCGATTCCAGGCAGGTCTACCGGGGCATGGACGTGGGCACCGCCAAGCCGACGGCGGCCCAGCGGCGGACGGTGCGCCATGAACTGCTCGATCTGCGCGACCCCGACCAGCCCCTCAACCTGCATGAGTACTGCAACCTGGCCAGCGCCGCTGTGGCGGCCGAACACGGACGCGCCCGCGACAGCCAGCCCATGGCCCTGCTGGCGGGGGGCACGGGTCTGTATCTCAAGGCCCTGACCCAGGGCATGAGCCCGCCGGCGGTCGCGCCCCAGCCGGCGCTGCGCCGCCAGCTGGAGGCCCTGGGTCAGACCAGCTGTCACCAGCTGCTGCACCAGGCGGACCCGACCGCCGCCGCCCGCATCGCCCCGGCCGACGCCGTGCGCACCCAACGGGCCCTGGAGGTGATCTACGGCACGGGTCGCCCCCTGAGCGGCCAGCAGGGCAGCGCTCCACCCCCCTGGCGGGTGCTGGAGCTGGGTCTGAACCCACCGGATCTGGCCACCCGGATCGCGCAGCGCACCCGGGGGCTGTACGCCGGCGGCCTGATCGAGGAGACCCAAACCCTGTTGAGCCGCTTCGGGCCGGAACTGGACCTGCTCAGGACCATCGGTTATGAGGAGGCCCGGCGTCTTCTCGATGGCGAGCTCAGCCGCGACGAGGCGATCGCCACCACCGCCCAGCGCACCCGCCAGTACGCCAAACGGCAGCGCACCTGGTTCCGGCGTCAGCACCAGCCCATCTGGCTGGAAGGCTCGGATCCGCAGCAACTGCTGCAGCAGGCCTTGAATGCGGTGGCGGGCGTCCTAGGGTGAGGTGTTGCTGTTTCCACCCGACCCCGGCACCCTGACGCCTGAATGCCACCACGTCCCCGTTTTGACCGCCGTGCTCCCGTACGGGAGCTGCCCAACATCAACGAGCGCATCAGCTACCCCAACCTGAGGGTGGTCGACGCCGACGGCAGTCAGCTGGGGGTGATCACGCGAGAGGCGGCGCTGGAAGTGGCCCGAGACCGGGAACTGGACCTGGTGCTGGTGAGTGAGAAGGCCGACCCGCCGGTCTGCCGGATCATGGACTACGGCAAGTACAAGTTCGAACAGGAAAAGAAGGCCAAGGAGGCCAAGAAGAAGTCGCACCAGACCGAAGTCAAGGAGGTCAAGATGCGCTACAAGATCGATCAGCACGACTACGACGTGCGCATCGGTCAGGCCGTGCGCTTCCTCAAGGCCGGCGACAAGGTCAAGTGCACGGTGATCTTCCGCGGCCGCGAGATCCAGCACACCGCTCTGGCCGAGGTGCTGCTGATGCGCATGGCCAAGGATCTCGAGGAGAACGCCGAGATCCAGCAGCCCCCCAAGCGCGAGGGACGGAACATGATCATGTTCCTGAGCCCCCGCAAGCTGGCAGCCGGCAAGGCAACCTCAGGCGAGGCCAAACCCAAGGCCACCCGCGAGAGCAGAGACGGCAAAGAGCCCAGGCCGGTGCGGGTCGTGACCACGGGGGCCGCAGCCGGGGCAGCCACTGGAGCGGCCAGCGCCGATTGAGCCCAGCCCCGGCTCTGGTCAGCCCGATCGCCGCACGGCCAGGGCCTGCAGCAGGGTGCGCCAGCCGAGCTCGGCCGCTGCAGGATCAAAGTCCGGCCGGGCCTCACACATGAAGCCATGGCCGGCCCCGGGGGCCAGCACCAGCTGACGCCGGCGATCGTCACCTGTGGGCGCCAGGGCCGCTTCGATCGCCTGCAGCTCCTCAGGGGGCATCAGTGGATCCTGATCACCGCAGATGCACAGCAGATCGCCCGGGATCGCGGCCACCCGCTCCAGGGTCGGCGGACCGCCCCCGGGGCAGAAGCTGGACACCCGGGCCCCATAGAACGCGCAGGTGAGGTCCACCTGGGGCAGGGTCGCCACCAGCAGCGCCAGGTGGCCGCCAAAACAGAATCCGACACAGGCCACAGGCCGATCCTCCAGGCCCGGCTGCCGTTGCAGCCAGGCGATGGCACGGCCGGCATCGGCCAGGCAGCCTCTGGCGCTGACCTGGTCGCGGTGCACCCGACCTTCGGCCAGCCCTGCCGCGTCGTAGTCCAGCTGCAGATCGGGGGCGGTGCGGGCAAAGATCGGCATGGCCAGCACCCCGTAGCCAGCGGCGGCCAGGCGATCGGCCACCGACCGCACCCAGGCATTGAGCCCGAACACCTCGGGCAGCAGCAGCACGGCACCGTGGGGCAGGCCGGCGGCGGGCTCGGGCCTGGCCCACCAGCAGCGCAGCTGGGGCCCATCCGGCACAGAGGGCAATGCCAGCCAACCGGCGGCGATCGGCAGGGAGCTCGACACGGCAGAACAGACGCTCAGCCCGGTTGGGCCACAACGGCAATTGTCACCCGTGCCAGGGGTCCGTAAGGTGGCCAGACGACCATCTGGCCCACTCCGGCGTGCGATTCCACATCCAGCAGGAAAGCGACATCCCGGCCTCAACCCAGCTGTACAACCAGATCTGCTTCGCCATTGCGGCGCGTCACTTTCCCCCTGGGCACCGCCTGCCGAGCACCCGCCAGCTGGCGATGCAGACGGGTCTGCACCGCAACACGATCAGCAAGGTCTACCGCCAGCTCGAGACCGATGGCGTGGTCGAAGCGATGGCTGGTTCGGGCATCTACGTCCGCGATCAACAGAATCCCCGCGAACTCAAGCCACCGCCGGGGCTGCGCAACAAGGCCATCCCCGACATCGACCGCGAGGTCCGTCAGAGCGTCGATGGCCTGCTGAACGCCGGCTGCACCCTGCAACAGGCCCGCGAATTGATCACCCGCGAGATCGACTGGCGCCTGCGCTGCGGCGCCCGGGTGCTGGTCAGCACCCCCCGCGAGGACATCGGCGCTTCGCTGCTGATCGCCGAGGAACTGACCCCTCACCTGGAGGTGCCGGTGGAGGTGGTGCCGATGGAGGAGCTCGAGGCCGTGCTCGACAGCGCCAACAACGGCACGGTGGTCACCAGCCGCTACTTTCTGCAACCGGTCGAGGAGATCGCCCGACGCCACAGCGTGCGGGCCGTGCCGGTCGATCTCAACGATTTTCGCCACGAGCTCGACCTGCTCAAGGAGCTGCGCACCGGCAGCTGTGTGGGGCTGGTGAGCATCAGCCCCGGCATCCTGCGGGCGGCCGAGGTGATCCTGCACAGCATGCGCGGCAACGACCTGCTGGTGATGACCGCCAATCCGGACACGGGCAGCCGCCTGCTGGCCCTGCTGCGGGCCGCCAGCCACGTGCTGTGCGACCGCCCCAGCCTGCCGATGGTGGATCAGACCCTGCGGCAGAACCGGGCCCAGTTGATGCGGCTGCCCGTGGTGCACTGCGCCCAGAGTTATCTGGGCACGGCCACGATCGATCTGTTGCGCAAGGAAATCGGTCTGCTGGGCGCCTGAGGCTGCTTAGGCTCGGGCCATGCTGGACAGCATTCGGGCCGACCTGGCGATCATCCGCGAGCGTGACCCCGCAGCCCGGGGCAGGCTCGAGATCCTGCTCTGTTATCCGGGCTTTCACGCCCTGGTGCTGCATCGCATCAGTCACCGGCTGTGGCGACTGGGACTGCCGCTGCTGCCGCGGCTGCTCAGCCAGGTGGGGCGCAGCCTGACCGGCGTCGAAATCCACCCCGGGGCCCGGATCGGCCAGGGAGTGTTCATCGACCACGGCATGGGCGTGGTGGTCGGCGAAACGGCGGTGATCGGCAACAACTGCCTGCTCTACCAGGGGGTCACCCTGGGGGGCACGGGCAAGGCGATCGGCAAGCGCCACCCCACGCTGCAGGACAACGTCGTGGTGGGGGCCGGCGCCAAGGTCCTGGGCGCGATCACGGTCGGCAGCAACACCCGCATCGGCGCGGGTTCGGTGGTGCTGCGGGATGTGGCCCCGGACAGCACGGTGGTCGGCATCCCGGGGCGGGTCATCCACCAGTCGGGGGTGCGCATCGACCCCCTGGCCCACTCGGCCCTGCCGGATGCCGAAGCCAATGTGATCCGCAACCTGATGGAGCGGATCGACGCCCTCGAAGGCGAACTGGCCCGCACCCAGGCCTGCCTGCGCCAGCTGGCGGCCGGCCGACCCCTGAGTGAACCCTGCGGGGGCGCAGCCCAGAACCTCAAGGACCGGGAGATCCTGGAGTTTCTGGGCGAATGATGAACGATTGAATGATCGGCCCCCGCGGAGGCCTGTTATCAGGCGAGGGTTCCGACCTCTTCGGTCGCCTGGACGCGGGGCTGGAACATGAACATCGAATAGATCACATTGCGGCGCATCTGCGTCATCATCTCGAGGAACATGTCGTAGCCCTCGTTCTTGTATTCGATCAACGGATCTTTCTGCCCATAACCCCGCAGGCCGACGGACTCGCGCAAAGCGTCCATGGCCTGCAGGTGTTCACGCCAGAGGGTGTCGATCTGCTGCAGGATGAAAAAGCGCTCAGCCTGACGCATCAGACCAGGACTGCCCTGCTCGATCTGTCCTTCCTTGATGTCATAGGCGTTGCGCATCTGCTCCTGCAGAAAAGCCTTGAGCTCATCGAACTGCAGGCCCTCCAACTGCTGGGGGGTCAGGTCCTCCAACAGGTAGATGAATTCCTTGACTTTGCCAACGACACTGGTCATGTCGTTCTCTTCGGGCGGCAGATCGGGGTTGACGTAGGCCTCGACGATGTCATCGATCGTGCGTTCGCCATAACCGAGAACCTGAAGCTTCAGATCGCGCCCGTCCAGCACCCGACGACGCTCGGCGTAGACGGCCTTGCGCTGATTGCTCATCACTTCGTCGTATTCGAACACCTGCTTGCGGATGTCGAAGTAGTAGGTCTCGACCTTCTTCTGCGCCCCCTCGAGTGAACGGTTGAGCATCCGCGACTCGATCGGCATGTCTTCCTCGACCCGGAAGGCATTCATCAAGCCGGCGACGCGATCGCCACCAAAGATGCGCAACAGATTGTCCTCGAGCGACAAAAAGAAGCGGGTGCTGCCGGGATCACCCTGGCGGCCGGCCCGGCCGCGCAGCTGGTTGTCGATCCGGCGCGACTCGTGGCGCTCGGTGCCGATCACGTGCAAGCCGCCGGCTTCGCGCACCTGCACCCCCTCGGGCTGCACGACGCTGTCGTATTCAGCCTTGATCAGGGCCATGGTGTTGCGCAACGCCAGGACCTGGTCGTCGTCGGTCGGGCCCTTTTCGGCCGCCTGGGTCAGACGCTCTTCGAGCTCGAGCACGGTCAGGGCGCGATCGCCCCAGGCCGTGACCAGGTCGCGGGCCAGGCGGGCCAGGGCCTCATCGGCCTCGGGGGTGAGCTGGCAGGGATAGAGACTGCCGATCGCCCGGGCCTCGCTGGGGGCCTTGAACGGGGCCGCCGCATCACCGCTGCCCCCGGCAAACCCGCCGCCGCCCGCTGAACGCTGCAGGGGCACCGGCGGACGGTGGCCCTCTTCAGGGCGCACCAGGCGGGGCAACAACACCTCCCGCACCTTGAGACGGGCCATGTAGTCGCTGTTGCCACCGAGAATGATGTCGGTGCCGCGGCCGGCCATGTTGGTGGCGATCGTCACCGCACCGGCCCGACCGGCCTGGGCGATGATCTCGGCCTCGCGCTCGACGTTCTCGGGCTTGGCGTTGAGCAGGTTGTGGGGGATCTGCTGCTCGGCCAGCAGGGCTGAGAGCAGCTCCGATTTCTCGACGCTGGTGGTGCCCACCAGAACCGGGCGGCCCTGCTGGTGAACGCCGGCGATCTCGGCGGCGACGGCCTGCCATTTGGCCGGCTCGGTCTTGTAGACCTGATCGGTCCAGTCAGCCCGCTGGCTGGGCCGGTTGGTGGGCACCTGGGTGACTTCGAGCTTGTAGGTCTTCTCGAACTCCACCTCTTCGGTCTTGGCCGTACCGGTCATGCCCGACAGGCGCTCGTACAGCAGGAAGAAGTTCTGGTACGTGATGCTCGCCAGGGTCTGGGTCTCGGGCTGGATCGGCGTCCGTTCCTTGGCCTCGATCGCCTGATGCAGGCCGTCGCTCCAGCGGCGGCCGGGCATCACGCGGCCGGTGCCCTCGTCGACGATGACTACATCGTTATTGCGCACGATGTAGCTGACATCCTTGATGAACAGCTCCTTGGCCTTGAGGGCATTGTTGATGAAATGGGCCCAGGGATCGGCCGGGTTGAACAGATCCTGAACACCGAGCATCTCTTCGGCTTTGGCGTAACCCTCATCGGTGAGCGTGACGTTGCGCTGCTTCTCGTCAACCTCATAGTCACCCTCAGGATCGATGCCGTCCTTGCCCATTTCGGCGGCGCGAACCAGTGCCTGGGCCACCTCATTGGCACGCTCGTACTTCTCTTGCGGGCGCTCCACCTGACCGGAAATGATCAACGGAGTCCTGGCCTCATCGATCAGGATCGAGTCGACCTCGTCGATGACACAGAAATAGGAATCCCGCTGCACCACATCGGCGATGTCGGTCGCCATGTTGTCGCGCAGGTAGTCAAAGCCCAGTTCTGAGTTGGTCGCGTAGGTGATGTCGCAGGCGTAGTTGCGGCGCCGTTCAGCGGGGGCCATGTCCTGCTGGATCAGGCCGACGCTGAGACCCAGGAAACGATGGACCTGGCCCATCATTTCGGCGTCGCGGCGCGCCAGGTAATCGTTGACCGTGACGACGTGCACACCGCGCCCCGTGAGCGCGTTGAGATAGGCCGGCAGGGTGGAGACCAGGGTCTTGCCTTCGCCGGTCTTCATCTCAGCGATCTGGCCGTCGTGCAGCACCATGCCGCCGATCAGCTGGACATCGAAGTGGCGCATGCCCAGGACCCGCTTGCTGGCCTCGCGCACCACGGCAAAAGCCTGGGGCAGCAGCTCATCGAGCAGCTGACGCTGACGCTGGGGATTGCCGGCGGCCGGCTCCAGCTTCTGGCGGAATTCAACGGTCAGAGCACGCAGCTCCTCATCGCTGAGGGCAGCCACCTCCTCCTCCAACAGGTTGATGTCGGAGACCAGGGGCTGATACCGCTGCAGCTTGCGGGCATTGGGATCACCCAGCAACAGCTTGAGCATCGATCGGCCACCATCCAGTGGGGTCACCCTACCACTGCAAAACCGGCATCAGAGGTCCCAAAAGCCTGCTGCCACAGGGGTTTTGCAGCAGCCAAGGCATCGCCAGCGTGGCCAGCAGGCCAGACGCGAGGATTGGTCGATGCAGAGCGATGCGCCGATCCAGCTGATCCGCCACTGCAGCGGTGCACCGGGACTGTGTCTGGGGCTGGGTCCGGGTCTGCGGCCCGTGGGAGCCCTGAATCAGCTGCAGGGGTTGCTGGAGCGCAACAGCTTCTGGGCCCAGGGCCGCAGCCAAGCCGCCCTGAAGGGCATGCTGCGGGGGAGCGCCGCCGCCGTGAGCGTCTGGCAGGGACGGCAGCTGGTGGGGTTCGGCCGGGCCAGCAGCGACGGCCTGTTCAGGGCCGTGCTCTGGGACGTGGTGGTCGACGAGCAGCACCAGGGGCGCGGGCTGGGGCGGCGCATCGTCGCCACCCTGCTGGAGCACCCCCGGCTGCGCCGGGTCGAACGGGTCTATCTGATGACGAGCAACAGCGCAGGCTTCTACCGGCAGCTCGGGTTCGAAACCGTCAGCAGCCAGCAGCTGATGCTGAAAACACAGACAAGCGGATGAAGAGATTCGAACTCTCGACCCTCTCCTTGGCAAGGAGATGCTCTACCACTGAGCTACATCCGCAGGACGGCGTTCACGCCGACCCGCCCAGCATGCACCACGGGGGTACCCCCGGTCAAACCAGGCCGAGCCGCTGACCCCCATAGGCCGCACGCTGGCGCACCGTGCTGCACCAGGCGATCTGATCGAGGTACCAGTCGACGGTCAGCGCCAATCCCTCGACAAAGCCATGGCGCGGCCGCCAGCCCAGCTCGCTGACGATGCGGGTCGGATCGATCCCATAGCGGCGGTCGTGGCCAGGGCGGTCGGTGACGCTGGTGATCAACCGGCTGTGGGGAGCGCCCTGGGGCAGGCGCTGGTCCAGCAGGGCGCAGATCGCCTCGACCACCTGGCGGTTGCTGCGCTCGCTGGGGGTGGCCGGGTCGATCGAGCCACCAACGCAGTAACTCTGGCCCAGCTGGCCGCGGGTGGCCGCCAGCAGCAGGGCATCGACGTGATCCTCGACGAACAGCCAGTCGCGCACGTTGGCGCCGTCGCCATAGAGGGGGATCGGTTCACCGGCGGCGGCCTTGAGAATCACCACCGGGATCAGCTTCTCGGGGAACTGCCAGGGGCCGTAGTTGTTGGAGCAGTTGGTCAGCACCACCGGCAGGCCGTAGGTGTGGTGCCAGGCCCGCACCAGGTGGTCGCTGGCGGCCTTGCTGGCCGAGTAGGGGGAACGGGGGTCGTAGGGAGTCGTTTCCGAAAACCGTCCCTCAGGGCCGAGGCTGCCGAACACCTCATCGGTGGAGATGTGCAGCAGGCGAAACGCCTGTTGCCGCTGGGGGCTCAACCGCTGCCAGTGATCCCGCACCGCCTGCAGCAGCTGAAAGGTGCCCAGCACATTGCTCTCCAGAAAGGCTGCCGGACCTTCGATCGAACGGTCCACATGGCTTTCGGCGGCCAGGTGCAGCACCAGGTCAGGATCGGCGGCGGCCACGGCGGCGGCGGTCGCGTCAGCGTCGGCCAGATCCACCTGCAACAAGCGGTGGCGCGGATGCTCGCCGATGCTGGTCAGATCGCTGGCATAGCCCAGCTTGTCGAGGTTGAACACCAGCGCCTCGCTGGTCTGCAGCAGGCGACGCACCACCGCCCCGCCGATGAAACCGGCGCCGCCGGTGACAAGCACCCGCGCACGTCCCGCCAGCAGCTCGCCGGCCGAGGGCATCGGTGCGGTCATGGGTCGTTCAGCGCTGTTCACGGGTGAGCGTATTCACAGCTGCGCCAGCAGCTGCCGCAGGGCATGGCGCCAGTGGGTCGGCTCCAGACCCAGCAGGGCGCGACTGCTGTTGCACGCCAGCAGCGAATAGCCGGGCCGCCGCGCCGGCGTGGGGTACTCGGCGCTGGTGATCGGTCTGACCGCTGCGGGCTGCTCGACCAGCCCCAGTTGTTGTCCCAGCTCGCCGACGGCGACGGCGACGTCGTACCAGCTGGCGGCCCCGGCGTCGCTCCAGTGCAGCACCGGCGCCTCCAGGCCCGTCTGGAGCACCCGCCAGCAGGCGGCCGCCAGGGTGTGGGTGCAGGTGGGGCCGCCCACCTGGTCAGCCACCACCGCCAGGGCCTGGCCCGCCGCCCCGCGCTCGCGGTGCAGCCGCAGCATCGTCAACGCAAAGTTGCGCCCCACCGGGCCCATCACCCAGCTGGTGCGCAGGATCACGCCGCGGCCGCTGCCCCCCAGCACCTGCTCGACCGCCTGCTCGCCCGCCGCCTTGCTGGCGCCGTAGACCCCCAGGGGATCGCGGGGCTGCTCGGGGCGGTAGGGCGTGCCCTGGTTGCCGTTGAACACAAAGTCGGTGCTCAGCTGCAACAGGCGGCCACCGGTCTGCAGCAGGGCCTCGGCCAGCGCCCGCGGGGCGCCCCCATTGACCGCATGGGCCAGCTCGGGTTCGCTTTCGGCCCGGTCGACGGCGGTGTAGGCGCCGCTGTTGAGCACCCAGTCAGGCCGCAGATCCAGCACGGCCTGACGGCAGGCCTGGGGATCGGCCAGATCGAGGGGCAGCGACCCGTCGCCGCCGGCGCGGCTGGTGGCGATCAGCTTGACCCCAGACGGCAGCTGGCGCCGCAGCTCCTGGCCCAGCTGGCCGGCGCCGCCGGTGAGCAGAACGATCACAGCCGGGATGGCAACAGCTCACCAGCCTCGGACAGCAGGGGTGCCTGCGCGTCTTTGGGCGACAGCAGCGGCCGGACCCCGGCCAGGCGGGCGAGGGGCCAGTCAATGGCCAGCGCGGGGTCGTCCCAGCGCAGCGCACGCTCGCTGGCCCGGTCCCAGAAGGCGGTGGTGCGGTACAGCACCTCGGCGGTCTCTGACAGGCAGAGAAAGCCATGGGCGAACCCGGCCGGCAACCACAGCTGCCGGTGGTTGCCGGCGCTGAGGATGACGCCGATCCAGCGGCCATGGGTGGGCGAACGGGGCCGCAGATCGACGGCCACATCAAAGATCTCGCCCTGGATACAACGCACCAGCTTGGCCTGGGCATGGGGCGGCAGCTGATAGTGCAGACCCCGCAGCACCCCACGCTTCGAGCAGGAGTGGTTCTCCTGCACAAACGGAGCCGGCTCCTGCCCATGGTCCTGCAGGGTGCTGATCCAGCGGCGCTGGTTCCAGCTCTCAAACAGGCAACCGCGGGCATCGGCGAACAGCTCGGGGGTGAGCAGCAGCAGACCGTCGAGGGCCAGGGGCTGGACGTTCATGGCCGGCCGATCCCATCGCCATCGGCCAGCAATCGCAACAGGTAATCGCCGTAGCCGCTGCTGCGCAGCGGTTCAGCCAGGGCCGTCAGCTGGTCGTCATCGATCCAACCCTGGCGCCAGGCGACCTCTTCGGGACAGCCGACCTTGAGTCCCTGGCGGCGCTCGAGGGTGCGGATGTAGCTGCTGGCCTCGTGCAGCGAATCACAGGTGCCGGTGTCGAGCCAGGCCATGCCCCGGCTCATCAGCTCGACCCGCAGCAGTCCCTCCTCGAGGTACTGACGGTTCAGATCGGTGATCTCGAGCTCGCCGCGGTGCGAGGGGCGCAGGCTGGCGGCCCGCTCGACCACGGTGTGGTCATAGAAGTAGAGACCCGTGACCGCATAGCGCGAGCGGGGATTGACGGGTTTTTCCTCGAGGCTGACCACCCGCCGCTCGCCGTCAAAACCGACCACCCCGAACCGACCGGGATCGCGCACCGGGTAGGCAAACACGGTGGCTCCGAGCGTCTCGCCCCGGCTGTTCTGCAAGAGGGGGACCAGGTTCTCCCCATGGAACAGGTTGTCGCCGAGCACCAGGGCCGCGGCGGAACCGTCCAGAAAGTCGGCTCCGATCACAAAGGCCTGGGCCAGGCCGTCAGGGCTGGGCTGGACGGCGTACTGAATGGCCATGCCCCAGTCACGGCCATCACCCAGCAGGCGCCTGAAGGCCCCCTGATCCTGCGGGGTGGTGATCACCAGCACCTCGCGAATCCCCGCCAGCATCAGGGTGCTGAGGGGGTAGAAAACCATCGGTTTGTCGTACACCGGCAGCAGCTGCTTGCTCACCCCCTGGGTGATCGGATGCAGGCGCGTGCCGTTGCCGCCGGCGAGCAGGAGACCCTTGGAGACGCTGGTCAAGGGAGATTGGGGCAGGCCATGGCGGGCAACCTGCCGTCAATTCGTCACCCGTGAAGGCTGATCAGCAGATCCGGGGCGGATCGGTGCTGGTTCAGGACCTGGGCGCAGCGTTGTCCGTTGCGCTGCTCAGGGCAAGGCCGCCATCAGGCTGCCCATCTCGAGCGCCTGCAGGCCATAACTCCAGCCCAGGTTGCTCTTGATGCCTGCCCGCTCGAGGGCCTGCTGCAGGGTGTCGGTGGTCAGCACCCCGAAGATCACCGGCACGCCGGTGTCGCGGCTGACCGCGGCAACCCCCTTGCTGACCTCGGCGACCACCACATCAAAGTGGGGGGTGTCGCCGCGAATCACGGCCCCCAGGGTGATCACCACCTGGTAGCGGCCGCTGGCGGCCAGGCGCTGGGCCACCAGGGGGACCTCAAAACTGCCGGGCACCCAGGCCACATCGAGCTGACTGCTGGACTCGCTGACGTCGATGCCATGGCGGCTGAGGCAATCAAGACAGCCGCTCAGCAGCTTGCCGGTGACCAGATCATTGAAACGGGCCACGACAATGGCGATGCGCAGGCTGGCCGCACCGGTGAACCGACCCTCAAAAACGCCCAAACCGTTGGCCCTGCAGGTGCCGCCAGCCTAAGCAGAAGGCGCGACGAAGCCTGAGACGCCGCGGTTCAGACGACGAAGAAGCTGACGCCCCAGTTGACCAGCACCAGTGCCACCCAGACCAGGCCACCCAACAGGATCAGACGATTGGAGCGGCCGCTGTCCTCGCTGCTGGCGTACAGCACCGGCACAGCCACGATCAGGGCGAAGGACATCACCACCAGGGCCAGAACGGTGAGGGTGTTGAGGTACTGCATGGCTCAGCGTCGAAGGGCTGCACGAACCTGATTCGCCAGCCAGTGGGCGGATTCTCACACGCGAGAGCAGCCACCCGTTGGCGGCGGCCCCATCCTTCACAACTCGATGCCAGGTCGTGGGGCCAGGACAGCTGAACCGGCACGCCTACCATCGATCGGCCCCAGTCGCCTGAGCCGTGGCCGCAGACGCCGAGCAGCAGCTCTCGCTGGTGGCCGCCCTGGGATTGGCAACGGAACCACTGGCCAAGCTCCAGGCCCAGGACAACCTCAAGGAGAACGAGCAGGTCCCGGCCGCCCATGACGCGGACCTGGTGGCGGATGCCGGCGCCCGGCCCAGGACCCGGCAGCCGTCGGTGACCCCTGGCCCAACGATTGCCGAACCCGGCAGCGACGCCAAGGCGGACGCCAGTCCAGACGACGACCTGCCGCCCTGGCACCACCACGGCCTGGTGAAGCCCGCACAGCTGACGCCGATGCTGCGCCATTACGTGGAGCTCAAGCAGGCCCATCCCGACCGGGTGCTGCTGTACCGACTGGGCGACTTTTTCGAATGCTTCTTTGAGGACGCGATCCTGGTGTCGCGGCTGCTCGAGCTCACCCTGACCGGCAAGGAGGGGGGCAAGGCGATCGGCCGGGTGCCGATGGCGGGCATCCCCCACCACGCTGCCGAGCGCTACTGCGGCGAGCTGGTGCGCCGGGGCCACAGCGTCGCCCTGTGCGATCAGGTGGAAACCACACCTGCCAAAGGCGAATTGCTGCGCCGTGAGATCACCCGGGTGCTGACCCCCGGCACCGTCATCGACGAAGGGCTGCTGAGCGCCCGCCGCAACAACTGGCTGGCGGCGGTGGTGCACGAGGGCGCCAACTGGGGGCTGGCGGTGGCCGATGTGAGCACCGGCGAGTTCCGGGCCAGCCAGCGCAGCGGCAGCGCCGAGCTGCACCAGGAGCTGCTGCAGCTCGAGGCGGCCGAACTGCTGGT
>Ga0079301_1000877_pt1 | contig 14547 bp, 13 predicted proteins | sample Wag4_2014_7_11_3_FD_74797 | JGI IMG/M metagenome (GOLD analysis project Ga0079301, IMG submission 74797) | Fresh water mixed with fracking chemicals microbial communities from Ohio, USA - Utica-2 Time Series FC 2014_7_11 | ecosystem: Engineered > Industrial production > Chemical products > Input...
GCATGCGGACTCAGCGGGGGCAGGTCCACCGTGATCGCCTGTCCCCCCCGGACGTATCGGCCGGGTTTTCCCGGCTGCCCATCGACCAGGACGCGTCCCGCCCGGATCCAGGCACGCACCTCCACGTGCGAGGGGTGCGCGAGACAGCGCGTCACGTAGGCCTCGAGAGACTCGGCAGCAGGTTGGACGGGGACGATGAACGTGCGCACGGTGGAATTCCGGAAGGGCTGGCCATCTCACCATACCGCACGGCCGCCGGTCGCGCGCCAGAGCCCTTGGAGCGATACTTCACGGGGGGGCGGGTCACCGGTATTGACATCGGACGATCCGTTTCGTCAAGATGGACGTGTCTGGTGTCAGGGAAAGCCGGTGAAATTCCGGCACTGTCCCGCAACGGTGAGCGCGTCCGCGCAAGTCCGAATGCCTGCCCGGTCGAGTGTCCACGCTTCTCGAGGCAAGGAGCGAGCACGCGGAGCGCCCTCCTCACCGGGGTGGTCGCTTCCGAGTTCGTCTTTGCCCTCTCGCCGAGAGGGCTTTTTCTTTGGTCATCCGTCGCGGCCTCATGGCTGGCCTCTCGATCGCGCTCTGGCACGCCCTTCCCGGCGTGGGGGCCGAGGTCGTCTCACTGCCTGCCGTGCTCGTCCGCGGCCGGATGGTCGCGCCCGTCGCCCATCTCCAGGGAGGAACGCGCCTGGATGCCCGCCAGATCCGGGAATCGGGTGCCGTGGATCTGGCCGGACTCCTTCCCCGGCTGGGGAGCCTCGCCTACCGGCAGTACGGGGTCTTCGGACAGCTCGGCAGCCTCTCGGCACGAGGTGCGGGGTCCGAAGGCGTGCTCGTCCTCCGCGATGGCATCCGCCTGAACAGCCCCGTCCTCGGGAGCGCAGACCTTTCGACCGTCTCGCTCGTCGGGGTCGAGAAGGTCGAGTGGCGGCCCGGGCTCGCATCGGCGCTCTTCGGCTCGAGTGCGATGGGAGGGGTGCTGTCCCTCATCAGCGGAACCGATCCCGTCTCGCGCATCTCCGTCCAGGGCGGGAGCTTCGGTCTCGGTGGGGTCGACTTGCAGACCGGTGGCAGGTGGGGGGACGACACCACCGGGCGGCTGGCCTACCGACGGATGACCTCTCAGGGCAACCATGGCTACCGGTACCGGGACACCGATCGCCTGCGGTCCAACGCGGATGCGTCCGATCAGGAACTGTCCCTGTCTGCCATCCGCACGTGGGAGGCAGGTCGCCTCGAAACATCCCTGGGCGGGGTCTGGCTGGAGCGGGGTGTACCTGGCCCGATCTATCAGGTCTCGTCCACGGCCCGGCAAGAGGATGTGGACGTCTGGGGGCGTCTGGCGTGGCAACAGGTCTGGGACGGCGGGCTCGAGCAGCGCGTCGCCGCCTCGTGGAGAGCCGCCTCGCTTCACTTTCGAGACCCCGCTTCAAGCTTGCTCCGGGACCAGCGCGTCGCGGTCGACGTCCAGGACGTCCAGGCCGAGTGGGGCCCGGAAGACGCCTTTCACGCGTGGCGTCTGGGGCTCGGCGTCACCCGCGAGGTGGCGCGTGAGGGCGTGGCCGGTTCACCATCCAGGCAGGCCTGGAGCCTCGTCGCCCGTGACCGGTTCGAGCCCCTGTCCGGCCTGGCGCTCGAACTCGATGGGCGCCTCCAGGCGATCGCCGCTCAGGGCGGGCTGGCCGGTGGACTTGCGCCGTGTCCGCGCGCAGCCGTCACGTGGACACCCCGGCCCGACCTCGCGCTGCGTTCCCAGGTGGGCCGTGCGTTCAGAAATCCCACCTTCAACGACCTGTTCTGGCCGACGACCCCGGACTCGGCGGGCAATCCGGCGCTCCGCCCGGAGACCGCAGACGGCGTGGATCTCGGGTTCGACTGGGCGCCGTTCCGCGAGGCGCGCCTCTCGTGCACCCTCGCCTGGCAGGCCGGGCATGACACCATCGTCTGGCAACCGGGGGCAGGGGGGCGGTGGTCGCCCGTCAACCTCGGCGAGACGCGCACCTGGACGGTCGAGACGCGTGCCGAGGTCCCCCTCGGAGACTGGCTCGCGCTGAGTGCTTCGGGCACCTGGCTCGATCCGCGCGACGCGGGCACGACGGGGGCCACTGCCGGCAAGGTGCTGCCATTCCGCCCCGGCCTCCAGGGCCGGCTGGCCCTGCGTGTCCCTGCCCGGGGCCCCTCGTTCGTGGAACTCTCCGAGGACTGGGTCGGCGCGCGCTTCTCCACCGCCCAGAACACCGAGGAGATGCCGCCCGTCGCGCTGACCGGCCTGGTGGCCGGGCTGGACCTGGGGGGGCGTGACCGGCTGTTCGCCCGGGTGGACAACCTGTTCGATGATGCATTCGCCTGGCAGCCCTACTACCCCATGCCCGGTCGCATGCTCCGCTTCGGCTGGGATCGCACGTTTTGAACCCTGTATCGTCCCATCACGAAAGGATCTTCCACCCTTGAAACGTTCTTGGCACCGCCTCTTTCCGTTTGCGGCGATCGCCCTCGTGAGTCTTCCGACTGCCTGTGTCGACGTGCGGACGGGGAACACCTCGAATCCCTTCCTTCCGCGAACCGTCACGACGACTCCCGCCCCCCTGCCTTCCGCGTCACCCTCTCCGGCCACGTCGCGGCAGGTCTACGTGTTCAACGGTATTGGCAAGACCATTGACCGGATCGACTCCCTCACGCGCGAACGGAAGGCCACCGGTCTCGGCACGGGGCTTTACCCCAACCAGTTCGTCACGGACGGAGCCGAATCCTTGCTGGTCGTTTCGGGTGACAGCGAGGTCCGCTCCATCGACCTCGGGGGCGGGAAAGTCCTCTCGACGCTCACCCTTCCGGAGAACTGGTACCCCCAGTGGCTGGCGCCCATCACGAAGGGCCGCGGGGTCATCGTTGGCTCGCAATTCGGCATGCCTTCCGAACTGGCATGGCTGAACTGGGGGAAGGGGCAGGTCGAGGCCACGGCGAGCGTGCCGCAGGGCAACGCATATGCGCTGGCGATCGCGAGTGGCAAGGTGTACCTGCCGGCCACCGACTGGGACTACTCGTCCAATCCGCCCTCCTTCTCGGGGGTCCATGTCTACGACGTCGCTTCCCGGACACGCCTCTCGACCATTCCGCTCACGGCCGTGTCCAAGCCCAATGCCACCGCCACGGCTCCGGATGGCAAGGTCTGGGTGGCCGGGGAGACGGATGTTTACCGCATCGACCCCGCGAGCGACACCGTCGTGAATCAGTTGCCGGTCGGGGAGCGCGTCGCGGCCTTCGCGTTCGAGGCCCCGAACGCTTACGCCGTCCTCCAGGGCGGTGGTCTCGTCAGCTTCAAGATGGATGGCTCGGCGCTGCTGCGGGGGGCGGGCAACAAGATGCCGGGGGGAGATTTCGCCCTTGCTCTGGTGGACGGGAAGGTCTGGTCGTGTGACTTCGGTCGCGACCGGATTCTTGTCACCGACCCGGTCACGGGGCTGCAGGTCGGGGACCCGATCCCCGCAGGGGATGGGCCTCAGGGCCTGCTGGTGGTGCAGCCCTGATGCCGGCGTCCCGCTGGTTCCGTCTCGTGGGGGCTGCGGGGGCGATCGCCCTCGTGGCCTGCCAGCGGGCCACGCCGCGCTCGGATGCCTCGAACCCGCACCGGGCCGAGGTCATCCGGACCCTCACGCACGACACGGACCTGCCGGCAGGGGCCTCGCGATCGCTCGATCTCGAGGCCCTCGGGCGCGCCGCCCAGGCCACGCCCTGACGGCTTCAGAGGTTCTTGCAGGGGCCGAAGGTGCGCCGGTGCTCGGGCGTGATCCCTTGCTCGCGCAACGCGGCCAGGTGCTCGGCCGTCGGATACCCCTTGTGGCGGTCGAATCCGTAGGCCGGGAACCGCGCGTGCAGGGCCTCGAGGAGGCGATCGCGGTGGACCTTCGCCAGGATGCTCCCGGCCGCGATGCTCCAGGAACGTGAATCGCCCTTCACGAGCGGCGTCTGGGGGCCATCGTAGCCCTTGATGCGCCGGTTGCCGTCCACCAGCACGTGCGCGACGGGCCTTCCCAGGCGAGCTTCCATGTCGGCGATCGCCCGCCGCATGGCGAGAAACGTCGCGTTCAGGATGTTGACCTCGTCGATCTCGGCTGCCGAGGCCTCTCCGATCCCCCAGGCCGTGGCATGGGTCTGGATCAGGTCGAAGAGGCGAGCGCGTGTCTCGCTCGTGAGGGTCTTGCTGTCGTCGAGGCCCGAAAGCAGCCCGCGGATCCGGTCATGATCGGGATCCCCGGGCGCCGGCCAGACGACTGCTCCGGCCACCACGGGGCCCACGAGCGGGCCCCGTCCGGCCTCATCGACACCGGCGAGGGGTGAAATGCCCTCACGTGCGAACGCACGTTCGTGTTCGGTCAGGGCTTCGGCAACCTGGCGAGATCGGGGCGTTCGCGAATCCATGCTCATGGCTCCCCTGTACCCGCAGACGAGCAATTCTTAGCCAATCTTCTTCTCGATGTTGATGCGTTCTTAAGAATACTTCCGTCTGTCCTGCGGGATGAACATGACAGACCAGCACGCGTTTCGTCCTTGATTTGCAGGAGGTTCCGGTGTCTTCAGTTTCTCGCCTTTCCCATCCGACGGTCGGTTCACCGAGCCCCGCTTCATCAGGAGCCGTGATGGGACAGGTCCGACGTTCCGGAGCCTCTGGCCTGCCCTTGCAGGCCGTCGTCCGGGCTGATGCGCTCGATCTCGGGAGCAACGGGACTCCCTACTATCAGGGGGCCAGTCGGGGACACGCGGTGACGTGGGCCCCGGGTGACCTGCAGGTCCGCAACCCCGGAACCTCACCTGCCCACGCACCCGATTTCAGCATCCGGCAGCGCTGGCTGGATCGCACCCGCGACACCCGTGACTGGGTCGGCGGCGGATCCACGGAAGTCGAGGCACGGCTCAGGGCCCAGGTGGGGCACACCCTCGGCTACGAGGAAACGTCCACGCATCACGTTGCGGGATATGGCGACCGCGTCCGGACGGAATACCACACGGTCGACATGGCCACAGGGCGAGACCTCGCCCTGACTGACCTGTTCCATTCACGTGACGTGTATGCCGCGCTCATGCAGCACCCGTTCGTCCAGAAGAGTCTCGATGGAAAGAAGCCAGCGGATCTCGATGCGCTGGTCAGGGCCCTCCAGGGCAAGCGCACGGCCGTCGGGGAGCTGGAGTTCTCGGAGCGATTCCTTTCCAACTTCACCCTGCACTACCTCGAAGGAAACCGGGTGGCCATCCGCCTGGGGCTGACCGGCAAAACGAGCGGGAGAAATGAGCTCCTCGAAGAGCGGAGCAAGGGGCGAGCGGATCTCGAGATCAAGCTTCCCGTTCCGGCCCACATGAAACAGGACGTGATCCGCGCTGCTCTGGGCATCCAGAGGGGTGAAACGTCCGCCTTCGGTGCCGATCTGGATCGGTCGCACGGTGATCGCGTGACCCGGTTCACCCTGGCTCCGGCCGGTCAGCGTCCTGCGCCCGTTCGTTCCCTGGCGGACGCGGGTGTGACGCACTGGCGAAATGACATTCCGAATTACCTGTGCACGACGGTCCATCCCACCATCAGCACGCGCAATCCGAATTGCAACGGTGGTCCGGGCATGACCGTCTTCGGGACGCGACTGAGACCGGAACCGACGCTGGCCAACCCCACGCCGGCTCGATGACGGACTGCCCGTTTGTAGCGTCTCCGTCACGCCTGGCCCGGCCCTGAGGGCCGTGATAGACTCCGGACGTTCGTCCAGATCGACCAGAACGGGTGTGACTTTCTGATGGTGCATGTGCTTCCGGAGGCTTCCTCCCTCGTACAGGAGTTCGCCTCCGGGCAGCCGTTCCCGCTCGACACCTTCCAGATCGAGGCCATGGAGACGCTCGTAGCCGGCGAATCCGTCCTCGTCGCGGCTCCCACGGGTTCGGGCAAGACCCTCGTCGCGGAGTTTGCCGTTTTTCTGGCCCTGAAGGCCGGCCGTCGCTGCATCTACACGACGCCCCTCAAGGCCCTCTCGAACCAGAAGTACCGTGACCTGCACGAGGCCCTGCCAGGCAAGGTGGGCCTGGTCACGGGCGATGTCGTGATTGCCCCCGAGGCACCCATCCTGATCATGACGACGGAGATCCTCCGTAACCAGCTCCAGATGGATCCCGAGCAGGTCGCTGACGTCGCCCACGTCATCCTCGACGAGGCCCACTATCTGGGATCCGAGGGCCGCGGGACCGTCTGGGAGGAGACGATCGTCTTCCTGGGCCAGGATACGGCCGTCACGGCCCTCTCGGCCACGATCCCGAACGCCGATGAACTGGCCACCTGGGTCAGCGCCGTTCACCGCCCGATGCGGGTCGTCTCTCATGCCGAACGCCCGGTCCCGCTGCGCCCCTGGGTCGCGGCCCCGGCGCTCAAGCAACTTTTTGGCCCCGGGAACCGGCTCGCAGTCAAGCGATTCGGCAATGCCGATGGCTGGGTCGAGCCGCCTCCCGCGCTCGAGGTCGTGCGCGAGCTCAAGAACCGCGACATGCTGCCCGGGATCGTGTTCGTGTTCTCTCGCCTGGGTTGCGAGGACGAGGCTCGCAAGCTGTTGCAGAGCGATCTGGAGCTCACCACGCCCGAAGAGCGTGAGCGTATCCAGGCCATGATCGACGAGGCCATCCGCCAGACCCCGGGCATGCTCGAGTCTGCGGCCACGCGTGCCTGGCTGCAGCGCCTCCCCGAGGGCGTCGCTCCCCACCATGCCGGCCTCTTGCCCCCGCTCAAGTTCCTGATCGAGCGCTGTTTCCAGCAAGCGCTCATCAAGGTGGTGTTTGCCACCGAGACGCTCGCCGCCGGGATCAACATGCCGGCCCGCACCGTCGTCCTGACGAGCCTCTTCAAGCGCACGGACAATGGGCACCGCCTGGTCACCGTGGCCGAGTTCCAGCAGATGATGGGGCGCGCCGGGCGTCGCGGCATGGACGAGGTGGGCCACGGGATCGTGGTCTGCTCGCATCGCTTCGGCCCCGAGGAGGTCGCGCGCCTCTTCACGAACGCTTCAGAGCCTCTGCGCAGCCGCTTCGCGCTGAACTTCAACATGGTCGCGAACCTCACGAATCGCTACGAACCGGCTCAGGCGCGTCGCATCGTCGAGCAGAGCTTCGCCCAGTTCCAGAGTTCCGGCATCATCGCCGGGCTCTCGCACCAGAAGGTCGAAGCCGAGAAGGCTCTGGTGAAGCTCGATCCGCTCTGCCCCGTGGTGCCCGGTCAGTCGCGTCCGGTACTGCTCGAGGGCATGCGGGTCCAGCGGGCGGTCCGGGAAAGCCTCCGCAAGCGCCTCTCGGCTCTCGAGACCGATCGCCAGTACATCCCGCCCCAGGCGGCCGTCAGGGAACTCGCCCGGGCGCCCCGGGGCGCCTGGTTGCTGGTGCATGCGCCCGCCGTCGGCCATCCGACGCCGGCCATCCTGCTCGAGAGCCAGAAGGTCAAGAGCGGGGATGTCCAGTTCACCGTCGTCATGGTTCCCCCGGCCCATGGCAAGCCCGTCATGACGCGACTCGGCTCGCGCCACCTGGTGCAGCGCGTCGAGGATGTGGCTCCCGTCTCGCTCGCGGGAGTCAAGTGGCTGGGCGAGATCGATCGGACCAGCTTCCTCCAGGAGCGCCCCCTGCCCGCAGCCCAGGTGCCCTGGTCGGCCTGGCTCCAGGCGGCCGGTCTCGACCAGCTCGACGGCCTCGACGTGCAAACCGTTCCCCCGGAAATCCGCAAGGCCCGCGAAAAGCTGCAGGACGTGTCCCGCGTCCTCGCCGACTATCCCTGTCAGCGCTGCAAGGAACGGAAGCCTTGCCAGGAGCGGGTTCGCGAGCGCATAGCTCTCGAGGAAGAGGTTTCGAGCGCCCAGACGCAGATCGAGCAGGTCGGTGCGCGTCACTGGCGCGCCTTCGTCCGGCTGGTCAAGTTTCTCGAGGAATTCGATTACCTGCGCGGTCGCGAATTGCTGGCCCGCGGTCAGGCCCTGGCGCATGTGCGCACCTCGAACGAGCTGGTGGTCGCCGAGGCGCTCGCGAGCGATACCATCGGGGATCTGTCACCCGTGCAACTCGCGACCTTCTCGAGTTCGCTGATGGCCGAGCCCGTCCGCGGCCGCCAGGCCTTCTCGCCGATGCCCCTCGATCCCGAGGTCGGTCGCCGGATCGATCGCCTCGCCCGCGAGGCCAGACGCATCTCGCGCGCCCTCATGCAGCGCGACCTCGATCTGCCCGTCTACGTCGTCGACAACTACGCGGGCCTGGTCCAGGCCTGGGCCGAGGGGGCCGCCTGGGGCCAGATCATCGAGCGCTCGGGGATCGAAGAGGGGTTGCTGGTCCGGCACATCCGCCAGGTGATCGATCTGATCGAGCAGTTCCGCGAGGTGCCCGGCATGCCGGAGTCCTTCCGGGAACGCGCCCGCGAGGCGGCGTTTTTGCTCGACCGCGACCTCGTCAAAGAAGTCTTCTAGGGGGACGGTCCGGCGCGGCCGCCTGGCGGCTTACGTCCTCGTGTCCGTGGCTCACGTACTTCCAGTACGCTTCGCCCCGGCCTCTGCGGGCGCGCTCGCCACGCGACTCGCGCGGGACCGTCCCCTCCGGTTGCCGCACATCTGCGCTCCAGGACCTGGCGGTCCCGGTTGCGCCCACGGGCGCGTGCTGCCGATTTCCTTGCGACCACCCCTGCATTTCCAGGTGGTATCATCTCTCCTTGAACGTGCCTTCACGGGATTTTTACCAAAATCACGCAAGTCGGGACCCGAGATCGGTCAAATACTGGTAACGGCACGCTAACCACCCGGAGGTTCTGATGTCCACCCTTCGCAAGCAACTCGCGATCCTGGTCCTGGGAGCGGCGCTCACGCTCGGCACCTCGGCCTGCAACAACTCGGGTTCGGGCATCGTCGACCCCAACGATCCGAACTACAACCCCGGCGGTGGTGGCGGCACGACCGATCCCTACAACCCCGGTGGCGGAGGCGGATACAATCCCGCTCCCAGCCCTGGCGGTGGCGGCATCTTCAACCCCGGTGGGGGTGGCAGCCAGTTGCCCGTCCAGATCAATGCCTCCGTCACCGATAAGAAGACCTCCGGCATCCTTTTCTGGAAGAAGTTGAGCCAGGTCACGGTCCAGCTCCAGAACCCCTCGACCCAGAACGTCTCGGGCCGGGTGACCGTCACCTTCACCAAGAAGGGCTCGCAGGTCGAGACCCAGGACCAGCCCTTCACGCTCGCCGGCGGACAGTCCACGACGCTCACCATCAAGCCGACCAAGAGTTCCGACGATGCCGTGGCCACGGCCCAGTCGGATACGCCTGGCACCGGATCCGGGGGCTTCCCGGGCGGTGGCGGCTCGTATCCGGGTGGCGGATACGGCGGCGGGACGGGCTACGGGGGCGGCACCGGCTTCGGCAGCGGTACCGGCACCGGGTATAACAACTATCCCAGCATGACCCGCTGAGGTCCAACCTCGAGAGCCCCGGAGTGATCCTCCGGGGCTCGTTTCTTGTTCAAAATCCCCATCGTTGCTAGCATGCTGGTACAGGACCCCAGCAGGAGCCCTTCTTGACCGCCTTCGCGCAATCGACACCTGGCAAGTTCCTCACCGCCCTCGGTCAGTTCACCCGCTTCGCCGGTGAACTGTCGGTCCTGGCGGTCCGGCCGCCATATTACCTTCCTCAGGCCCGGGATGCATTCCAGGCCGTGGCCTTCCAGTGTCTCGTGCCCGTCCTGTCGATCATGACGGCCGTCGGCATGATCAGCGCCCTCCAGGGCCTTTCCGTCATGCGCATCTTCGGGGCCGAGCACGTCCTGAGCAGCCTGCTGGCCGAATCGATCCTCAGGGAACTCGCGCCCACCCTGTCGTGCATCATGATCGCGGCCCAGGCGGGTACGGCGATCGCCGGGGAAATCGGCACCATGCGCGTCAAGGAAGAGATCGACGCCCTGTCCGTCATGGCCGTCCCGCCCAAGAAGTTCGTGGTCGTCCCGCGCCTGGTGGCACTCGTCCTCGCCTGCCCGGCCATCGCCCTGTTCGGTTCCGTGGCCGGGATGCTCGGCGGCTTTCTCGTGGCCGTCCTGCTCAAGGGCGTGACCCGGGGCGTATTCGTGGCCAACCTGCTCGATTTCGTGCGCATGAGCGTCCTGATGGGAGGCATCGTCAAGAGCGTCGTCTTCGGTCTGCTCATCGGGCTCATCGCCACCTTCTATGGCTACCACGTGACGGGCGGTGCCCAGGGCGTCGGTCAGGCCGCCAACCGGACGGTCGTCCACTCGATCCTGGCGATCGCCATCTTCAACTACTTCATCACGTCGCTGTGGGTGAGGATCTTCGGATGAGCCTTTCGCCCGTGCTCCGCTTCCTGAACGTCGTGGCCGCCATCGGTCGCTGGGTGCGCTTCAGCCTCACCATCGTCGCCACGGGGTTCTCGCGTCTCCCGGATCCGCGCCTCGTCCTGCAGCAGATGATCAAGATCGGCCTCGAGAGCTTTCCCGTGATCATGGCCATCTGTGCCTTCGTCGGCTCCAACGTGGTCCTCGTCGGTTTCTTCGTGTTCAAGCGTTTCGGGGGCCAGGATATGGTGGGGGCCTACTCGGGCCTGATGTGCCTCCGGGAGTTCGCGCCGATCATCGTGGGCGCGATGATGGCTGCCAAGCCCGGGACCGACATGACGGCCACCATCGCCACCATGCGCATCAAGGAGCAGATCGATGCGCTGGAGGTCATGGCCGTCAACCCCTTCTGGTACCTGATGCTGCCTCGCTTCGTCGCGTTCGTGCTCGTGGCACCGGCCCTCATCGTCTTCGCGGCCGTGACGGCGATCGTCTCGGGGTATCTCGTGGCCGTGTTCCAGCTCGGCGTCAACGGCGGGACGTTCGTCGCGGATGTCACGCGTTACCTCGAATACAGCGACTTGCTGGCCGCCATGGTCAAGGGCTGCACCTTCGCCATCCTGACGTGCCTGGTGGCGTGTTTCTTCGGTTACCACTCGGCCCCCGGGCCCAGCGGGGTGAGCCAGGCGATCAACCGGACCGTCGTCGTGATCGCCACGCTCATCGTCGTCATCAACTACTTCATGTCGGAGGTCCTGTTTGGCTGACCAGGCATCATCCGCCACCCCGCTCGTCCGGGGTGGGGCGTCCCCGGACGATACCATCGTCTCGTTCCGGAACGTGGTCAAGAGCTTCGGTCGTCAGACCGTCCTCGATGACGTGACCCTCGACATCCCCCGAGGCCAGACGACCGTCATCATCGGTCCGTCGGGCACGGGCAAGAGCGTCTTCATCAAGCTCCTGGTGGGCCTGCTGCGGCCGGAACGGGGCCAGATCCTGGTCGGGGGTGAGGACATCACGCGGATGCGGGAGCGCCAGCTCTACGAGGTGCGCAAGAAGTTCGGGATGCTCTTCCAGGACGGCGCCCTTTTCGACAGCATGAACGTCGCGGACAACGTCGCCTTTCCCCTGCGGCAACACACCCGCAAGACCGAGACCGAGATCCGCCGGATCGTGGCCGCGAAGCTCGCGCAGGTCGGCCTGCCCAACGTCGAGCACAAGTTCCCGTCCGAGCTGTCGGGCGGCATGCGCAAGCGCGTGGGCATTGCCCGGGCGCTGGCCCTCGAACCCGAGATCGTGCTCTTCGACGAGCCCAACTCGGGTCTCGATCCGGTCATGTCCGACGCCATCGACAAGCTCATCCTGCGCATGCAGCGCGAGCTCGGCCTGACGTTCATCGTCATCTCTCACGATATCCCGGGGACTTTCCAGATCGCGGACCGCATCGCCATGCTCTACAAGAGCAAGCTCATCGCGGCGGGGCCCCGCACCGAACTTCAGCACTCCGATAACCCCATCCTCCGCCAGTTCTTCGATCGTAGCGCGGACGGCCCCATCCAGGTCGTCTAGAGGGAAGCACCATGGAACGCAAGTGGATCAACGACCTCGCCCTCGGGGGCTTCCTGCTAGGAGCTCTCGGTCTCTTCGCCTACATGGCGATCGCCGTGGGAGGCCTCAAGGTGGGCGACGCGGTCCTCGTGAAGGCCCGTTTCGCCAATGCCGCGGGGCTCGTCAAGCAGGGCGCCGTCATGATCGCGGGCGTCCAGGTGGGCTCGGTCGACGCCCTCTCGGTCGACCATGACCGCGCGGTCGTCACGCTGCGCCTCCGGACCGATGCCAGCGTCCGGAAGGACGTCAAGGCGGCGATCCGCATGAAGAGCCTCCTCGGCGAGAAATATGTCGAGTTGCTCCCGCAGTCCACCACGGCACCGATGATCCGGTCCGGCGACCTCATCCAGGATACGACCGTTCCCGTCGAGGTCGACGAGGTCATGAAGCAGATCGGTCCCGTGCTCAAGGAGGTCGATCCGCACGAGGTCGCCGGCATCGTCCACGCGGTGGCGACCGTCCTCACCACGCGGGCTGATGCCCTCGGGCACGCCATCGAGGCCGGCGATCGGGCCATCACCCGGGTCGACCGGATGCTCGCGAGCCAGGAGACCAACATCGATCGCTCGCTGAAGGGGTTGGCCGGTTCGAGCGAGCACCTGCCCACCCTGATGGCGCGCCTCGATCGCATGTCGGCGCAACTCGAGCCCCTGACTCGCAGTCTCGAGACCCGCGGACCCTCGCTCGTCGGTCGGCTCGATCGCCTGGCCGCCGGAACCGAACCCGTCGTCGCCACGCTCGAGAAGCGTGGCCCGGGCCTCATCACCCATCTGGACTCGACGCTTCAGGCCCTCGATCCATCGCTCGACCGCTTGCCCGGCACCCTGGACGCGCTCGACCCCTCGCTCCGTCGGCTCCCCGGGACCCTCGATTCCCTCGACCCGACGCTCAAGCGCCTGCCCGCGACCCTGTCGAGCCTCGAAAAGCTCGTCGGACGTCTCGAAAAGACGCTCGACCGGGTCGATCCCGTGCTCGAGCAGACCCGGGGACGCGAGGTCTTCGAGACGGACGGCTCGCTCAAGGTCAAGGCGCGTCTTTTCTAGCGGATCCCTCGCCGGGCGGCGTGGTTGCTGTTAAAATGATGTTTGTCATCTGTCAGCTCTCTCGCCGCTCGCCCGGAGGCCCCGATGCCCGGTCTGTCCTCATTGCCGTCCGATGATCACATGGCCCGCGTGCCCGTGGAATCGGTTCACCTCGGTGCCCTGCTCCGGGCCCGCAAGCTCATCCGGGAAGACCAGCTCGACCGGGCGATCGCCATGCAGGCCGAGCATCCGTATCTCCGCATCGGAGAGATCCTGCTCGGCCTCGAGTTCATCACCTTCAACCAGCTTCGCTCGACCCTCGAGGACCAGTACCGAGATGTCCGCCTGGGGAAGGCGCTGCTGCGCCTGAACCTGGTCACGGTGCCCCAGATCGAGTCCGCTCTTCAGGCCCAGGAAGAGACGGGGGAACGCCTGGGGCCCCTGCTGATCCAGCTCGGTCACTGCAGCGAGGCCGAGGTGTACCGGGCCCTTGCCGCTCAGGAACGTGCCTGAAGCGCCAGGCGAGAATCCCCCTCATAACCATCCACCCGCCACGATCCCCACGACCAGGACGATGAGCCAACCGAGGGCGCGTCGTTCGCGATCGTGGCTCCGGCTCTCGGCGAGGGCCAGCCACGTCCGGGCCAGTTCCTCGCGGTCGGGCCAGTTCTCCAGGGCGTGCGCCATCCGGGCCGTGGCGAGGTCACGACACCCCTCCCGCCAGGATGCCAGCATCCGCTGCCGCGCATGCCCCTCGCGGATGGCCTGCAGGGTGGCCAGCCCTGCCTCGCGCTCCTGCCAGCGGATTTCCTGGAGGCCCTGCCACATGGCCTGTTCGAAGCCATCTCCGCACCAGGCAGAGACGAGTGCGACCGAGGCCCAGCGTTCGTGACCGGCCCGCACTCCCTCAGGCACCGGGGCCACCTCTGCCCAGGACGGTGATCCCGCCCCCCAAGATCAGCGCCACCCACGACCAGGGATGCGGCCAGGTCCAGGTCCCGGCCACGGTCATCGAGGCGGCGGCCACGGCCAGGACACTTTCCAGCTTCCGTGCCCGTCGGGTGATCTCCGTCCTCTGCGGGGTGAGCTCGCTCAGGCTTCTCAGGGCGTTCGCTCTTGCCTCGCGGCTCGTCTGAGGGTGTCCGAGCACGCGTGACAGCATCCGTCCTTCCTGGCTCAGCAACCGCGTGCCCGCCCGCGCGAAGGCGACCTCATCCGGGTGTCCGATCTGCCGGAGTGCCCGGACGGCCTCCAGGAACCCGGCCAGAGTCCCTCTGACCTCCGCTCGAGCCCGGTCCAGCGTCTCCGTGAAGGGCTCGCCGCGTTCAAGTGCTTCCGCGAGCGTCCGGGCCAGTCCGGGAAGTTGTCGGCGTTCCTCCTCGTCCCTCATCATCCGTCGCAAGCTCAGACCGGGGAGGACCAGGCTCGCGAACCGGATCACCCGGCCCGGGTCGAGGATTTCGGCCAAGCAAGCCGCACCGAGCGCCATGAAGAGCCTCTGGCCCGCGACGGTGAGACTGGCGCTCCGGTGGGTCGCCTCGCGCCGCTTTCGACGTCGGTCGAGCACGCGTTCGCTGCTCCAGGG
>Ga0079301_1000878_pt1 | contig 14542 bp, 8 predicted proteins | sample Wag4_2014_7_11_3_FD_74797 | JGI IMG/M metagenome (GOLD analysis project Ga0079301, IMG submission 74797) | Fresh water mixed with fracking chemicals microbial communities from Ohio, USA - Utica-2 Time Series FC 2014_7_11 | ecosystem: Engineered > Industrial production > Chemical products > Input...
GGCAGGATGGGTACGGAGCTTTTTCGGTTAAACCTTCTGAAATTGATAATGTTATCGCCTACATCAACAACCAGCACGAACACCACAGTGAAAAAACGTTTCAGAATGAATACCGTGCCATACTAAAAGAGTTTAACGTTGAATATGATGAGCGCTATGTTTGGGATTAGATTTAACCTAAGGCTGGGGGATTACGCCCTTTGAGGGTTGGGAGATTCTGCACGCATTTCGCCCTTCGGGATCGCGTGGGGCTGCACCCCTCGCTGGGGTATTACGCCCCTTCAGGACTGGGAGGTCGGGGCTTAGCCGATCGCGAGGGGCTGCACCCCTCGCTTGGGTATTACGCCCCTTCAGGGCTGGGAGGTCGGGGCTTAGTTGCTCGATAGGGCTGCACCCTATCTTAGGGTATTACGGCCTTTGAGGGTTGGGGGCCGCCCGCGCCCGGGATCGAGGCGGCATGAAGGCGGTGCCGGGCGCTTGCCCCCGGACGAGGAGGCGACCAGGGGGAGCCACCGCAGGCCGATGGGGCAAGCAGCCCGGCAGCAACTGAATACAGCCGAGAGCCCGAATTGGCGCCCAAAAAATCCCTTTTACCGTGAACAGCCTATACATCTTAAATAGCCTTTGTACCCTGGTCTGCCTACGAAATCATGGACCAAGGGCCCTGGCTGCGCTCCCGGGCCTGCAAATAGCGCAACAGGTTGGCGTGCTGGGGGTCAAGCAAGTCCGGGTCGCGCTCTACGATGTGCCAAACCGCCTGCCGAGCCTGCTCCAACACGGGAGCGTCTTCCAACAAACTGGCCAGCTTGAACTGCATTTCTCCGCTCTGCCGGGTCCCCTCTAAATCGCCCGGACCACGCAACTCCAAATCCTTTTCAGCAATCTTGAACCCATCGTTCGTGGCCACCATTACCGCCATGCGCTCCCTTGCTTCGGTGCTCAACTGCCGCCCCGTTAGCAAGATGCAGTACGATTGATCGGCCCCCCGCCCTACCCGACCGCGCAGCTGGTGCAGCTGACTCAAGCCAAACCGCTCGGCACTCTCAATCACCATAACCGAGGCGTTCGGCACGTTCACCCCCACCTCGATCACCGTTGTGGAAACCAAGACTTTGATGTGCCCTTTCACAAATCGAGCCATGGCGTTTTCTTTGTCGGCCGACTTCATTTGCCCATGCAGTACGTCGGCCGGAATGTCGGGCAGGTGCTGCTTGAACACCTCGAATCCCTCCAACATGTTTTTGTAGTCCAGCTTTTTCGACTCGTCGATCAGGGGATATACCAAATAGATTTGCCGGCCTGCCTCTACTTGCTGCCGAATAAATCGGTACACTTCGTTGCGCACTTCTTCGCCCTTGTGAATGGTGATGACGTTTTTTCGGCCGGGAGGCAGTTCATCGATGACAGACACATCCAAATCGCCATACAAGGTCATGGCCAAGGTGCGCGGTATGGGCGTGGCGGTCATAACCAAAACATGGGGCGGCGTAGAACGGGCTTTTTCCCAAAGCCGGGCCCGCTGCGCCACCCCAAACCGATGCTGCTCATCGATGATGGCCATGCCCAGGTTGTGGAACTGAACCTCTTGCTCCAACAAGGCGTGGGTGCCCACCAACAGTGAAATTTCGCCCTGCTGCAAGGCGGCATGCAGCTTAGTACGCTCGGCCTTTTTTGTGCTGCCTGTAAGCAAACCCACCCGAATGCCCAGGGGCATCAACAGCTCAGATATGCCTAAAAAATGCTGCTGGGCCAGAATTTCGGTGGGGGCCAGCAAGGCGGTTTGAAAGCCGTTGTCATGAGCCATAAGGGCGGTAAGCACGGCCACCACGGTTTTTCCGGAGCCCACATCGCCCTGAAGCAGCCGGTTCATTTGCCGGCCCGATTTTACATCGGCCCGAATTTCTTTCAATACCCGCTTTTGGGCCTGGGTCAGAGTAAAGGGCAGGTGCTGTTCGTAAAAGGTATGAAAGGCTGGTCCCAACTGGGGCAAGGGAATGCCGGGCTGAGCGGTTTGGTTGCGGGCTTTGGTTTGCAGCATGCGAAACTGGGCCATAAACAGCTCTTCGAACTTGAGCCGAAAGCGGGCCGATTGCAGGGCCTGGCTGTCGGGCGGAAAATGAATCCAGCGAAAGGCCTGGTCGCGCCCAATCAAGCCGTAGCGGCTTAGCACGGCCTCGGGCAGGTTCTCGGGTATGGGAGCCGGCAAGCCATCGATGATTTGCTTGAGCAATTTTCCAATGCCTTTGGGGTCTAAACCGGCTTTGCGCAGTTTGTCGGAGCTGGGGTACATGGGGCTTAGGCCCGGTTGCAGCTGCTGCCCCGGCTGCATGATTTCGAAGTCGGGATGCGACATGCCCGGTTGGCCTTTGTAAAAAATGGGCTTTCCGGCAACAATCAAAACCTGTCCGGGCTTCAGTTTTTCGTCCAGCCAGGCCATGTTGCCGAACCAGGTTAGTTCCATGCTGCCGCTTTTGTCGCGCAAATGCACGGTAAAACGTGATTTTCCCTGACCGGGCAGCCATTCTTTGTGTTCAATGGCTCCGATGGCCTGCACATAAGGCATGGATTCGCTGATGAGTCCAATGGGTTGAAAGCGGGTGCGGTCCAGGTAGCGAAAGGGAAAATGCGTTAAGGCATCGGCAAAGCTGTGCAGGCCCAAGTCTTTGGACAAGAGTGCGGCCTTGTTGGGTCCGCAGCCCTTTAAGTACGCCAACGATGTAGATAAATAATGACCTTGCACGAATTTGATACTTGGGCTTGATGGCCGGAAAAAATCAATGTACCTTGCAGCGATGTACTCGGTATTTTTACAAAGTTAATGGTTTCAGCGTTTATTTGCAGGTGGGCATGGGGGCTTGTGGCTCTGCTGGGTTTTGGGGTTTTATCGGCCCAAGACACCCTAAGAATTTATTTTAGGTCGGATTCGTCAGTGCCCTTGAATGCCGAGGTTTTGGAGGAATGGAAGGAAGTAGGCGGCGTTTTTGAATTGCTTGGGCATACCGATCAAAAGGGCCCGGAGGCCTACAACCTTCGGTTATCAAAGCGGCGCATTGCCGCCGTGCGGGCCTTGTTGCAGCCCCAAGAGCCAAGCGGGTATGAGGGCAAGCAAATTACGGAGCGGGCCTTGGGTGAGGCTCGGCCGGTGTCGCAGAACGATGCCTTGAACCGCAGGGTAGAGATTGTGGTGAAAAGGCATACAGCGCCGCCGCAGGTGTTAAATCCGCCGCGCAAGGGCTGTCAGGCGCATTTTAGCGGAGGCATTTTGGGCAACTACCATTTGCCCGACTATGTGGATGTGATTTTTGATTCGAATGCGCGGGCCAGCGAATGGGTGGGCGAAGGCGAGTATCCAATCAACCGGCTGGCCTTTCCGAACTCGGTCGAAAACACCTTTGACGGCATAGCGGCCGACAAAGGCACCCGGGTGATTTTGTATGAGAAGGAGCATTTTCAGGGGCGTGTATTGGCCGATTTGGAGGGTCCTTTTGTGTTGACGAACGTAATTTGGGCGGAGATTCCGGCGATGGAGTCGCATGCCTTGAGGGCGCATCCGGTGTTGGACAGTTTGATACCAAGGAATCGGCGGCGGTATTCGACGGAGGACATGCATGCCTGGTCGTTTGGGTCGGTGAAGGTTATTTGTTCGGAACCGTAGGGGCAGACCTTGCGTCTGCCCTATCGGGGAAATTCCAATGGTTCAAAATAACCATGGAAAAATTAGCCAGGAATGCACGAATGCACGAATGGTTATGAAATCGGGGCTAAATTGTCGGTGCACCTGTTAGCCATAATCCCTAAAAAAGCGTTGGAACGGGCAGCCACGAATGCACGAATGTTTGCGGCTAAATTATCCCTGCCTTTGCAGGCAGCTACATGAGACGGCCCCCACAAGCCCGCATCACAAACGGCCTCGCGTCTGCCAAATAAAAAATGCAGACCTTTGCACTGGAATGTTTGAATTGACCCAAAACATAGCAGCTTTGTCCACTCCACTTGGTGGGGGCTTGGCGGTAATTCGGGTAAGCGGCCCACACAGCTGGCCGGGGGTTGCGCCGTTTTTCAGGCCCATGGGAAAGAAACATGCTCCATGGAGCCACAGGCAGGCCTTGGTTGGGAATTGGATGGACGGCGAGGAAGTGTTGGATCAGGTGGTTCTACTGCCGTTTAAAGGTCCGAACTCCTTTACCGGCGAAGATTTGGTTGAAATCAGTTTTCATGCTTCGCCCTATGTGGTCGAGCGGGCCTTGCATCAATTGGCAGGACTTGGAATTCGGCCGGCCCAAGCCGGGGAATTTACCCGCAGGGCTTTTATGAATGGAAAAATGGACCTGGCTCAGGCCGAAGCGGTGGCCGATTTGCTCTCGGCCAGCCACAAAGCCGCCGCACGCATGGCCATGCAGCACCTCGGCGGAGCCTTTTCAAACCGCATTGCCCAAATGCGGTTAGGTCTGCTGGATTTTTGCGCTTTGCTGGAACTGGAACTGGATTTCTCGGAAGAAGAGGTCGAGTTTGCCTCGCGCAGCGACTTGGCAGAACGCATACGGCAGATTGAGCAGCAAATTCAGGCTTTGCTGCACACCTACAGCATGGGCAGGGCCATAAAACAAGGCATTCCCGTGGCCATTGTAGGTAGGCCAAATGCGGGCAAAAGCACCTTGCTAAACGCCTTGCTGCAAGAGGAACGGGCATTGGTTTCCGACATTCCCGGCACCACCCGCGATACGGTAGAAGACGAGTTGATTTTAGAGGGCATTCGGTTTCGGTTTATTGACACAGCTGGAATCCGCGACACCCAAGACCCGATTGAAAAACTGGGCATTGAACGCAGTTTCGATGCCCTGCGCCGCTCGGGAATGGTCTTGCATTTGGGCGATGCTCAAAGCCAATCCCTGGAAGAGTTTGAGCTGGAAGAGGCAGACTGGAGGGAACGGCTAGGGCTGGAAGACAAGCCCATTTTGCGGATTTGGAACAAGATGGATGTGCCCGAGGCTCAAATGCCGGCAGCAGGCGGCATGGCGATTTCGGCGCGGAACGGCGAAGGTCTGGAAGAACTAAAGCAGGCCTTGCTCGATAACCTGGCCGAAATGGGCTACGGCAATCAAGACCTGTTGATTAGTCAGGCCCGGCATAAGGGCCTGTTGGAGCAGGCGGTCCAGGCTTTGGAGCGGGTGCGGCAGCACCTGGAAGCGGGCTACAGCGGCGATCTGCTGGCCTTGGATTTGCGGCAGGCCATGCGTCCGCTGGAGGAACTGACCGGGCAAATTGGCACGGAGGAGGTGCTGGGGCATATTTTTGGGCGCTTTTGTATAGGGAAATAGGGGCATACCCACGTGGATGGCCATTCAACCCCGTTTTTAAATGACCGTTTGGGCATACCTACTTGGATGCCCATTCAACCCCGTTTTTAAACTTTAATTATAGGTACGAACCCGCCTGAACTTTGCAGGCAGAATGCGAGAGGTTATCTTGAAGATAATCAGAACATCTGATTAGCGATTTGTTAAGCAAATCATGAGCTAAAAACGCTGACAATGCACGCTTGGATAGAAGATGCCCAATCCCTGGTTTTTGAAGTCTGAAACCCAAAAGAATGGAATTTTGCCCCAGCGGGCTTGCGGTGGCACCTAAAGTCACCTCCGCGCCTCGCGGGCCAGTCCCCGCCACCATTGCGTGCTACCCGGCTCAATCCCTGCCGCAGGCCCCATCGGCAAATAACCTTCCATTCAACTACGCCCCATCAGCGCCGAATAAAAGGGTGGCTTATCCCCCTCGATTTCTTTTTTTGCTGCCAAAACAAGGCCCTGCTTTGACTGCCCAGCCAGCCCCCCAAAACCCCATACATGGCTCCCAACAAAAAAGTAATGCCCACCAATCCATAGCCGGCAAAACTGCGGCCCGCAATAATCTGTTCCAATTGAGCATAAAACAAAAACCCTCTGGCCTGCTGCAACAAGGGCATGGTCAAAACCCAAGCCAAACCGGTAGCCAAAAAACTCCCCAAAAGCTGTTGCCAAACCGAGGGATTCCAGAAAAAAGCCCAAAGCATGGCCAAAATTAAACTCAGGTATCCAAAGGGCAGAAATTGAGCCATGAGCCATTGAAGTGCCAACCCGCCAATAAAAAAGACTGCCGTTTTCATGGTTTTGAGCTGGGTTTAAAGATCCATTTTTGCGAAAATTTGGGCAGGGAATCCAGTTTTACCACATGGTATTTCCCCTGTTCCCAGGTTCCCAGCTGATTTAAATAATACGTGGAGGCGGGATTGCCCGATTGCCCGCCCGGATAAATAACCTGTGCCCAAACTTTATTTTCTAGGCTAACAACCATTCTCCAGCTCGGGCCATTGTGGGTTTTCATGGCGTTGGGCGCCGAACCATGCCCTCCGTTTTTTATTACACCAGAACCAAAGGGCTCCAGCCGGGCCAAATGCCGCATTTTGGTCCCCCGAACCGCGTACCATGCCTTGGCCTTGTACTCTTTTAGCGCCTCAGAAAACGCTGAAACCACCGCTTTGCGGTGCTTTTGGCGCTGGGCCGAATCCACATGCAAGGGCAATCCATCAAACCCATTCGGCTGCAATGCCTCTAACAGCAACCACGATTGTGGATACACGGTCTTTTGGTCGTCAATTTCAGGCCAAACCCCTGCCATGGTTTTTTTTAACCAAAGTTCAAAAAAGAGGGCTACCCGGCTGCTGTCCGAGTAATTTCCATTCCATTCCTTCAATTCCTGGGTAAAGGCCGATTGGTTTGGCAAGCAACCCAGCATCACCGGCAACAGGGTTGAGGCTTCTCGGGAATGGTTGTCTAACTGCAATTCGGCCATGCTTTTCATGCTGGCCTTGGTGCTTGCCCCAAGCCGCTCGAAAATGCGCAGGTTTCTCCAAATCTCAAACCTGCCGGTGTAATAATAGGGACTGCTGCTGCCAAAAGGGTGTTGGTTGGCCGAAAAAACAAAACCGCTGCTTGGATTTCTAAGGTGTGGACTTAACGAATCGGGGACGCTTCCTGTCCAAGGGGCTTTTCCAGCCATAGGCTGCCCTAGGCTTCGGCCATACCCAGCCACGCGCTTGGGGAAATACCCTTTTTGCCAAAGCCCTATGTTCCCTGCCGTATCGGCATACACAAAGTTCTGGGGCGGACAGCGAAAGGTTTCTAAAGCCTTTTCTACCTCTTTCACAGAACGGCTTCTATTTAATCCATAAAAGGTTCTAAGTTCGTTCGAGGGCGCGAACCCGGTCCAGGCAAAAGCCAAACCGTAGTGTTTGTTTTGAAAAACCGTGTCGGCATCTACCACCGGACCAAAATCGGTGTAAGGCACCTTAAACTCAACCGAGGCCTGCCCTTTAATGCCAATGACCTCCGGTCTAAACTTTAAATCCTTCCAAGTTGAATCAAGCTTATAGGCCGTTTTCTTGCCGTTCAACTCCAGCACAAACCAGTCTTTAACGTCCACGGTTCCGTTGGTTACACCCCAAGCGGTGGCGGGGGTAAATCCAATAATAACGGCGGGCGTGCCCGGCAAACTAACCCCATGCACCTGATGCCCGTTGTCGCGTAGGTTTATTTCGTACCAAATGGAGGGCAAATTCAAGGGCAGGTGCGGATCGTTGGCCAACATAGGCTTTCCGCTTTGGGTTTTGCTTCCGTGCACCGCCCAGTTGTTGCTTCCCAGCCCCTGGGTTGAATCTCCAGGGATTGCCCGTTTAAACCAAGGCAAATACCGCCCATAATCCAAGGTAGGTTGTCCATTTTCCAAAGCAGGTGAAGACAAGGAAGGCTGAACAGCAGCCTGGGGATAAGGATTGTGGTCGGGATACCACTGCTCCAAATAACCCACACCCAAATTGCGAAGAACCCAACCCAGTTCCATGTCGTAGGTGGTTCCCGTCAACAAGTCGGCCATGTATTTGAGCATAAGCGCGCTCTTGAAGTTGGTCCAAGGTTCGGGCGCATAATTCAGGAGTTTAAATTCCAGGGGATAATCGGCATAGTCTATTGATTCAATCCAGGCATTTACTCCTGCGGTGTAGGCGTCTAGCACCTTTTTCATTTCGGGGTCGCTTTCAAAAGCCATTAAGGCCTGTTCTGAAGCATAGGTCATTCCTTTCAGGCGTTGCTCCATGTCAAGGGATAGGGCTTTCGGACCTACAATTTCAGAGAGGCGGCCCGCGGCAAATCGGGTTTGAAAATCCATTTGCCACAATCGGGCACGGGCGGTAGCATAGCCCTGCAGAAAATACAAATCGCTTGCGTTTTCGGCCTGAATGTAAGGTACTCGGCGCTCATCAAATCCAATGGAAGCAGGAGCCAATAAATGCCGCTCTACCTTTTCTGGAATAGAAAAAAACTCGGGCTCTTTTAAGGCTTGCACCAACCCCTTGCCGGGGTGCAGCAGTTTGCCTAAGGCCGGCAACTCCCCTACTCCTTTTTCAAGCAAAAAAAGAAAGGCCAAACTCAACAGCAAGGAGCCTGCAAAACCAATGCGCTTCATGCCGAAATGTACGCTTTTTTTACTTGCAGCCCTTTATTTCTTTAAGGAATCCCCTCAAAATTACCGCTTCACCAAAACCGCAAACCGATGCCCCTTCTCGTTTAAAAGGGCATACCAACCGGGCGTTATTTCCTCAGCAAACTGAAGTTTGTTTTCACCTGCCTGCACCTGCCCGGTCCATACCGTTCTACCTAGAACATCGATCAATCGGGCGTTAAAGGCCATGGGCGACTCCAAGGTTAGGTCTAAGAAAAAGGGATTGGGGTACACATGCAAGGGCATTTCAGCTAGGGCATCAACAGAGGTTTGGCAGGTTTTAAACCAAGTGCCTGGACTGCCTTCGGGGCAGCCGGGGAACCAGTTTTGAGCTTGGTTCATTTTGCCCGTGCTGTCCAGCATTTCGAGCGAAGGACCTCCGCCATTGGGCTGAATGGGCCAAGGGGCGTTTCCATCAAAACAGAGACTGAACTGAAGATTGCCCACAGCGTCAACAACAAAAACAGACTCCAGGTTGGAAGACAAAGCGATGCCCGTGGGGCCCAAAGGATTTAGAACGCCGGAGTGAATTTGCGAAAACAGGCTTAGGTCTTGAGCCAGCACCCGGCGTTGCCCTGCAGCCAAGGTTTCGCCCATAGGTAGTGTGAAACTGTTTCCCGCCTCATCGTTGACCCGCCAAGCCGATATATCAATGGGTTGACTTCCTGGGTTGAACAACTCAAACCAATCTCCACTGGGCTGAGTGCTGGCGGGCTTGTACATCACTTCAGAAACCAAAACACGTTCTTGGCAAGGCGTATATGGAGCCAAGGGCGAGCCTTTCATGCAGCCGTCGAACCAGCCTGAAGGTTGCATGCCCGGCATAGAAACCTCCCTTTCCAGGGTTCTTCCCCGGCCGTTGGCTCCGCGGGGCCAACCGGCTCCATCGGAATAACCCACCGAGTCGATGGCAGTTCCGTTTTTGTGGAGTAGGAATAGGGAATCAGAGCCATTGCCCAGGCCAAAAGACAAGGTTGAAGACAAGGCTTGCAAGCCCGGATGAATTGTTGCAAAGGCAGCAGTATCTCGGCTAATTAGGGCAAAGCCGCCGGGCGGCAACACCAAATCGTCGGGGAAAGACCATGTGTTTTGATTGGCATCACGAAGAGACCACCCTTTTAAGTGGGCGGGGGTGCTGCCTTGGTTTTGTACTTCAACCCAATCGCCCTGAACCAAACCGGGGTGGTCTTGGTAATTCAGTTCGGTAATGCGAACGGAATCGGAAGGTGAATACAGAAAGGTAAAGTGCGCTTTAAACAAAACAGAATTGTCGGTAATGGTGTCTTCCCAAACAGGATTGTTGCCGTTTATAATGTGGGGTTGGGGTTCCCAGTGGCTAAAAGCATAACCGGGCTCAGCAAGGGCGGTGAGTTTAACAGGAACACCGTCAAAATAGATGCCTTGCCAGGGCAGGGGCCCAGGATTGATGGTTGAAATTTCAATGCTTCCACCGGCCAAAGGAACGGCATCAAGCGCCACATTCACATTTTTAGGCAGGCTAAAATGGTAGAGAAGGTGATTTCGAACAAATGGACTTCGCCCTGCCAGTTCATTGCGCATAGTTTGGTGGTTTTGCGCATAGGAATTCATGTGGTCGGCCACCGTGGTTGTTCCCCAACGGGCAAATTGTCCTGGCGCTTCCGACAGAGATTCCTGATACATATTCGCCTCAACCGTATCCATGGCCGACCACAACCAGCTGGTATTCATCAAATCAGCAAATCGGTTGATGAAATAATTCTTGTATTGGTCATTTTGAATTAAACGATACCAGAAATTGGCATGGATTTCATTCGGGCCCTGCTGGAACAAATGACCGATGCCATCATGGGTATTGTCGGTCCAACCATTGGGATTTAAAGCCAATTCCACATCGATGAGTCCATATCGCCACTTCATTTGAGTATGGGTACCTCTAAATATTTTTATGTTGTTCCAGGGCCAATCTGTATTTCCTACCCATGCCTGAGCAGCAATGTAATCGTTGTAATACGGAATGTCCAATACCTGCCCTGCCTGATTCAAAAATTGAGGGTCAGTTGGGTTTAAGGTAGTAAACCAATTGTAATCGTTTAAAAAAGGTTCCGTAGAGCCTTCTACTGCGCGCAAAACACTTCCATACCAATAACTGACCGATAGAATATCAAGCGAGTCTGTATCGGCTTGATACAGGGCTTCGCAGTAATTTACATCTTGTTTTTCGCGCAATTCATACACTCCATTGTAACTTCCATTCAAATACACCACCACAGGGGTATAGGCTGAATAATTGTTGAAGGAGTACTTCCCCATGAGCTTAACCAACAACGCGTCTTTGTAGGGCAGGGTAAGGTATTGGTTAGAGCCATTCCTCAAATAAAAACGCTCAAAATCGGTGCGTCCGGCGCGGTCTGGAACCAGGGGGAAATTTAAATTCCCATCGCCCAAAGCCCCATTTCCGGGTTCAACCCTAAAGCTTTTTTGCGGGTGAGAGCGACTCCCTCCAGCGCCCCCTTCTATTTTTATTCCAGCCTTTTGCGACCATTTTAATTGGCCAAGGGTATCGTAGTAATCCACATGACACGGCTTTTTCCAATCGGTCCACCAATTGTCGCAAATTCCGTTGGGGCCAAACAAATCATCGGGATTGGCGCTGATGCTAATCACCGGCAAATCATGGCTTACCTGAATGTAATAGGATGCGAATCCAACCTCAGAGGGTAGGGTTTGTCCGGCGGTATGAAAGGTGCGGGCGCGCAAAAAGGTAGTTTGCCCTATTCCAAAATTAGTTCCAGTAAACAAGGGGTCGGTAGCCGTTGGTGTAGCTCCATTGGTGGTATATCGTATCTCAAATCCTGGCGGAGGCATTTGAAATCCCACGGAAATGGCTCCCCCGTAAAATCCGGCGGGCGTAGTAAAAACGGGAGCCGGAGCCCAACCTTGAGGAAAACCTGTTTGGGTGTTGTTGGTAGAACCCGGGCTGGCTTGCTGGAAGGTAACCCGAAGCATTGAGCCATCGGTTTGGCTTCCCACCGACCAATCGGTCATTAAACTATCTACCGTCAAGGCATCTACAAGAGCCCCTTGGGGGTCAAAAAGAAAAACCGTCTCTCCTTCAGAAGAGAGTTTAAAATTTGTGTGAAGCGAGCCTAAAATGCCGCTCGCAAACCAGGGTTCGGGTGCCGACCAGTAGGTATTGGCATCGCGAAGGCCAACATGCAACCAAGGTCGCAAGGTTAAATCGGAACTGTTTTGGGTGGCATTGATAACCACAAGCGACAGGGTGTTGCTGCCTTGATTCCAAATGCCCCGAATTTGGTTCATGTCTAAAATAAAATGCTCTGGAGCTCCGCCTTGATACATGGCAGCCTCGTGTTGCCCGTCGGCCAGCACATTGTGAGCCACCTGCCCGCTAAAATTATTTCGGGCAATTTCAACTCCGTTCAGGTAGGCGACAAAGGCATCGTCGTAATCGACGCTTAAGGTCATAAGCTCCACCTTTGTGGTATCTGAAATTTGAAAGTCGGTTCGGATGTACGCCGTAAATATATCTGTTGGCAGCACGGTGGCATCGTCGTTGTCGCCAAATCCAAAGCCACCTGGACCCGTAGAAAAACCCAAGGGGTTTACCCCTACTTGATTCCAATTGGCAGGAATAAAAGCCGCCCCAACCCGATACAACCAGGGTTGTCCTTCCACCACGGCGGCTTCCCAGTGGTCAACCGCACTGCTTAAATTTCGGCCAGTAGCAAACAAAAGCAAATGGCTGCCCGGCTGCAAAGCAATGGAAGGAAATACCCATTTTTGGGGCAAGCTTGGATCATCGCTTAACCCATACCCCAGCAAAGATTGAGCTTGGCTTCCGGCATTGTAAATTTCAATCCAATCCTCGGTTTTTCCGAACTCATCGTACACCTGTGAAAAATTGCGGTTCCCGGCCTCGTTGATGCGCAGTTGAGACCTCAGTCCAAATGAACAACACACATAAAGACAAAGGATTAAGGTACTTTTAAGCATAAAAAGGTGCATTTCTTAACACTAAGGTAACATTAAGTTTCGGTGTGGCACATTTTGACCAAAAACGCAAAAGGAACGAGGGGGTTGCGCCCCCGATTGAACCGGCAGGCGGTGCAGCCCAAGCCCAGCGAAGCCAGGGCGAGGAGGCGACCACCGGGAGCCACCGCAGCCCCAGGCTGAGCAGGCTTGGGCAAGCCGACTACAGGTGAAAGCGGGAATAGGCGCCCAAAAAAATAAAGGACTAACTCCCATTTAATGCCTTTTGAACAAACCTTCCTGCGGCCAGGAGCGAGGCCTCTGACTCCGGCAACCAATTGCCGGCGGCCTGAAAAACATGAAAAAGCCCGGGCCAAACCTGCTCCTCAACCTCAAGGCCCGAAGCAATCAACAACCGTGCAAGTTGCTGACATTGAAGCGACAGCAGCTCGTCAGAGCTGTAATGCAGCAGCACAGGAGCCTGGGTTTTATGGGCATGCAGCAGGGGCGACACCGCCGGATTTTCACGCTGCCCAGGGGCGTACAGCTCCGCAAAGCGCTCTACATCAACGGCCCGAATGTAGGCATCTTGCGGTTCCAAGGCCAAAGCCTGGGGCTGCAAGGGCCGCAAATCGACCCAAGGGGAAAACAGCAGCAATGCCCGGCCGGCCGAAAGCGGTTGGGCGAGCAAATGGTGGTGCAAAGCCAGGGCCAAGCCCCCCCCTGCCGAATCGCCCGCCAACACAAAAGCCTGATTTAGCGAGGCCGACCAGCCGGGCAACCAAGCACTCAAGGCATGAAAGGCCGACGGAAAGGGATGCTCGGGCGCCAAAGGGTACTCCGGCATAAACACCCTGCAGCCGGAATTCAGCGCCAATTGCGCCACCCAAGGAGCGTGGGTACGGCCCGAGCCCAAGGCGTAGGCGCCGCCATGCAAAAATAAAATGCAAGCCGAATGCGACACCGTTTCTGGCTCGATGCTCCAGCCCCGCATGCCCTGTTCTGTCTTTTTTTTAACCTGAACCCCCGCCGGCAGCGGGAACCGCGACATCAACACCTCAAAGCCCTTTCGCATTGGCAAAATGGACATGTTTTCGCGGTAAAAGGCCTTGCGCATGCCTCTGAGCATCAACACCATGGCACGGGCTTTTACCGAGGGCATATTAATCCTCTTTTTCGTGGCTGTTCACAATGTAAGCCACCATGCAATCGGAGGTTACATTGGCCGTGGTTCGAAACATATCCAGCAAGCGGTCGGGAGCAATAATCAAGGCAATGCCCGCCGGATCCATTCCCACCGATTTTAACACAATTACCAGCATAACCATGCCGGCACCGGGCACGGCGGCCGAGCCAATGGAAGCCAAAACCGAGGTTAGAAGAATGGTAAGTTGATCGGATAAACTTAAATCCAAACCAAAAGCTTGGGCAATAAAAACAGCTGCTATACCTTGATAAAGCGAGGTTCCGTCCATGTTTATGGTGGCGCCCAAGGGCAAAACAAAGCCCGCCACCCGGGGTCGAACTTTTAAATGTTGCTCTACCCGCTCAAAGGTCAATGGCAGCGTGGCTGCTGAACTGCTGGTGGAAAATGCCAGCAACTGGGCGGGAAAAATGGCGGTGTAAAAACGTGAGATGTCCCTCAGCTTTGCCTTTTTTGAAAAGAGCAGCAATACCACCGGATTGGCAACGAAAAGTAAGATAAAAATCCCCGCCACAACACACAGGGCGTAGGTTCCAAGTGCCAGGAGCAAATCAACAGCACCGGCGGCATTTCCCGCTAAATTCGACAGCACCGAAGCCATTAAGGCAGCCACACCGATGGGAGCCGCGGCCATAATTAAATCAACCATTTTCAGCACCACGGCATTCAGCGATTCAAAAAACCGAAGCAAGGGCCGCCCTTGATCGGCCGGAACCAAGACCAATGCCAATCCCAGCAACAGGGCAAAGGAAATTACCTGAAGCATGTTGCTGTTGTCGGAAGCCGCTCCAAAGATGTTTTTAGGCACGGAATCGGTCAAAAATTGAAGGGCGGGCT
>Ga0079301_1000879_pt1 | contig 14531 bp, 11 predicted proteins | sample Wag4_2014_7_11_3_FD_74797 | JGI IMG/M metagenome (GOLD analysis project Ga0079301, IMG submission 74797) | Fresh water mixed with fracking chemicals microbial communities from Ohio, USA - Utica-2 Time Series FC 2014_7_11 | ecosystem: Engineered > Industrial production > Chemical products > Input...
CTGCGCCGCCTGGCCCAGCTGCGGCACCACTTCCCGCACCTCACCTTCAAGGACGTGCGCGGCAACGTGATCACGCGTCTGGAGAAGTTGGATGCCGGCGAATACGACTGCCTGATCCTGGCTGCCGCTGGCCTCGGACGCCTCGGACTGGGCGGTCGGATCCATGAGCTGATCGACCCCGCGATCTCTCTGCACGCCGTGGGCCAGGGGGCCCTTGGCATCGAGTGCCGCGACGGCGACGCCGCTGTACTGGAGCAGATCAAGGTGCTGGAGCACATCCCCACGGCCCGCCGCTGCCTGGCGGAGCGCGCCTTCCTGCGAGAACTGGAGGGGGGCTGTCAGGTGCCGATCGGGGTGAACACCCGCTTCGCAGGCGAGGGCGAGACTGCCGAACTGGTGCTCACCGGCATGGTGGCCAGCCTTGATGGCGTGCGCCTGATCCGGGACCAGGCCCAGGGCCCTCAACAGAACCCTGAAGCGATCGGCATCGCCCTGGCCCGCAAGCTGCGGGAGCAGGGGGCTGGGGAGATCCTGGAGGAGATCTTTGCCACCGTCAGACCCGAGGCCTGAAACCGGCGCCCCCGGGCGGGCGGGCAGCCTGCCCTTTCAGTGGAACCTGCTGGCCTGGGCCGCTCTGGTGGGCACCCTCACCGGCCTGGCGGTCGTCGCCTTTCACGAACTGCTCGGCCTGATCAACGGTGGGTTGTTCGGTCCCGTCATCGAGTCGCTGTTGCGGATCGGCAGCGGCAGCCCCGCCGCCTCCGAAGCCCTGGCGCCCCTGCCGCCCCTGCCCGCAGCCGAGACCAGCACGCCGCTGAGGGCGCTCGTGCAGATCGGACTGGGGGGCCTGGGCTATCTGCCGGTCCCGGCCGCGGCACCGCCCCCACCGCCGCTTCCCCCATCGCCCTTTCCCGAGTGGCTGCAGCTGTGGCCGGTGCTGCTGGTGCCGGGCCTGGGAGGTCTGGCGGTGGGAGTGCTGCGTCGCTACGGCGGCGCACTCGGTCCGGGACTGCCCAGCCTGATGGCGATGGCCGATGGCGCTGTTGCACCGGCACCGCGCCTGCCACTGCAACGCATCCTGGCCGCATCCCTGAGTCTCGGCAGCGGCGCCTCACTGGGCCCGGAAGGGCCCAGTGTGGAAAGTGGCGGCAATGTGGGCCTCTGGCTGGCTCTGCGGGCCGGACTGACCGCCGAGAGCCAGAAGGCGCTGGTGGCCGCCGGCGTGGCCGCAGGCCTGGCGGCCGGATTCAAGGCCCCGATCGCCGGGGTGTTCTTCGCGTTTGAAGGCAGTTTCAGCGCCATTCAGGGCCGACCAAGCCTGCGGGCGGTGCTGGTGGCGGCGGTGGCCTCAACCCTTGTGACCCAGCTCGTGCTCGGGGATGCGCCGATCCTGCGCCTGCCCGCCTACGAGGTGCGCTCTCCGCTCGAGCTGCCGCTCTATCTGGGACTGGGACTGCTGGCCAGTGGCATGTCGCTGCTGTTGGTGAACGCCCTCGCCCTCGGACGGAGCGAACGGCTGCAGGGCTGGCTGTTGCGCCTCCCGCCGGGACTGCCCACCGCCATGGGTGGACTGGCGGTAGGCGGCCTGGCCCTGGGTTTTCCCCAGGTGCTGGGGGTCGGCTACGACACGATCGAAGCGCTGCTGGGCCGTGATGGGGGCATTTCGCTGTTGACCCTGCTGCTGCTGCTGGGGGTGAAGCTGCTGGCCACCACGATCAGCAACGCCACAGGTTTTGTGGGAGGCGGATTCGCGCCTTCACTGTTCCTCGGCGCGGTGCTGGGCAACTGTTACGGCCAGCTGCTCGGCGACAGCGGCCTGCATCTGCCCGTGGCCGAACCCCCGGCCTACGCCATGGTGGGCATGGCGGCAGTGCTGGCAGGCAGCGCCCGGGCACCGCTCACCGCGCTGCTGTTGCTGTTCGAACTGACCCGCGACATCCGCATCGTGCTGCCGCTGATGGCCGCTGCCGGACTCAGCGCAGCTCTGGTGGAGCGTTGGCAGGGGATCAGTGATCCAGGTCTGCTGGGCCCTGATGAGCTGGAGGAACAACGGCGCCAGGACCTGGCTTCGGTACAGGTGGCTGAAGCAATTGAACCTGAAGCACCGCTGGTGCTGCCGATCGAACTGCCGGCGGCAGCGGCCCTGGCCGAACTGGTGGCCATCCGCGGGCATTGCCTGATGGTGAGCAGCGGGGATGGAATTGTCGGGCTGGTCACCCTGCCCGACCTGCAGCGGGCCCTTGCGGCGGCCTCGCTCGCCAGCCCCACGCTGGCGGAGTGCCGCCGATCAGAACTGATCTGGCTGCCCCTGAGAGCCAACCTGGCCCAACTGGAGGATCAGCTCAGGCCTGCAGGCCTGCGCCAGGTACCGGTGTTTGATCTCCCCCCAGCCGGCACACCGGCCCTGCCCCACGGACTGCCGCGGGACGGTCTGCCGGCAGCGGCGCTGCGGGGACTGGCGAGTCGCGATGGCCTCGCACGGGCCCTGGCGGCCCGATTGATCGGCGACACGGCCGGACCAGCTGACGGGGGAGCCAGCGGGGTGATGGCTTCAGGACTGCCTCAGATCTGATCGACACCGTCGACCGACGAATGCCTGGAGGGATGAGGGGGGTTGCGTTCAGATCAGTGGACCTGCCGCGGAACGGGGAACCGTCTGAAGGGCCTGAAAGTGACTGAGTTGAAGGGAACGGGCGACGGGATCGGCCTGCTTCAGCCGCTCAACAACGGTTTCAAGATCAAGACTGGACAATTCGCCATTGCCACACCACTTGAGAACGGTGCTGGGCATCGCCAGCTTCAGGGCGCGTTCACCTCCCGGTCGATGTTGGGGGTGAGCACTAGCCATACGGAACGCACAAGGAGCTACAAATTAATCTCGGCTGGCACTGCGCGCGCCACTGAAGCACCAATCTGCAGGAAGATTTCCAGGTTTGCCGCCAGACACAACGCCGCTCCCACCACTGGTCGCACCAACCACTGGTCGCATCAACCGCTTGTCGCACCAACCACTGGTCGCGCCGACCGCTGCTCAAGCCAATCAGGGCTTGACGATCACCGGGGTGCCCAGCTCCACCTGATCAAACAGCTGGCGGACATGGGGGGTGAGCATGCGCACGCAGCCGTTGGAGACCGCAGCCCGGGACGTGACGGTCCAGGCCCAGGCGTCGGGGGTGCCGTGAATGCCGTACTGATTCAGCCCTGATTGCCTGAACCCGATCCAGCGGTCGCCGAGGGGGCCCTGGGCGCCGACGGTGGCATTGATCTTGCCGCTTTTGGTGCTCTGGTACTGGGGATTGACGACCTTGTTCTCCACCTGAAAACGCCCCACCGGGGTCGGGGTGCTCGGGTCACCGATCGCCACCGGCCAGCGGCCCAGCAACCTGTCCCCCTCCAGCAGGCTGATCTGACGCTTGCCGAGCTCCAGCACGATCTGGCGGGTGCTGGTGAGCGAAGCCGTGGCCGCCGGAGCCGCCAGGGCCGGCAGTGGCGGCGGGGCAGGTTGCTCGGCAGCCCGCACGGGGGGCAGTGCCGAGGCGGCGAACACCAGCAGCGCAAGCCGTCGAAACGCCTGGGAGAAGGAATGGGCGGACATGCGCGTGTAAGGCAAGACCATGGGGCAAGGGTTAGCGCGGCAACAGCAAGGAAGGCGGAAGGAGCAGCCAGACGTCTGGCCGCCCCTGATCAGCGCCAGCGGAACAGCGGTCTCAGTTCACCAGCTTGGGAGCGATCTCGGCGATGTAACGGGCTTCGCAGCCCTTGATCACCTGCACGGCCTCGGCAGCGTCAAAAAAGCCGTTAACCCGACAGGTGCCGGGCTTCTTGAGATCCTTGTAGTGCTCCCAGTAGTACTGGGTTTCCTTCAGCCAATGCTCACCAAGATCGGTGTAGCTGCTGATGTGATCCATCCGTTTGTCATCGGCAATCACGGCGATCACTTTGTCGTCAACTTCACCGCCATCATCAAATTTCATGATGCCGATGATGCGAGCTTCCACCAGGGAGCCAGGCACCAGGGGCTCGGTGACGCCGACGATCTCAATATCGAGGGGGTCGCCATCTTCATCCCAGGTGCGAGGGATGCAGCCATAGGCGAAGGGATAAGCCAGAGAGGAATAGCCGACGCGATCCAGCTTGAGATGACCGGTTTCGGTGATCAGCTCATACTTGTTGATCGTCATCGAGTTCAGCTCGACGATCGCGTTCAACCGCAGCTCTGATTCATCGGCGAAAGCGGGCAGCACGTGCAGCAGGTTGAGCATCGTGCGGCTCGGAGCGTGGTCGATGTTCGCCATAGGAAAGGATTGCGGCGCCGCGCATCCTATGCAGAGGCCTCCACGCTCGCCTGCCACCCCCGTCACCGGCAGGTCAAGCCAGCCCCCATGGCGATGGCGGGTCAACTGACGCCGGAAAGCTCGGCCACCTTGGCGCGGAGATAGGTGAGGAAGGGCCCGGCGCTGAGCGGGCGCCCCGACACCCTCTCAACCAGTTCTTCGCCGTTGAGCGAGCGGCCCAGGGGCCACACGCTGCGGGCGAGCCAGCTCTGGAGCTGGCGTTCCTCTCCGGCCCTGATCAGGCTCTGGATCGAATCGTGGTCCTGCTCGAACGTCTCGGAAATCTGGGCGCTGATCAGATGACCGAGTGCATAGGACGGGAAGTAACCGAACAGGCCTTCTGCCCAATGAATATCTTGAAGGCACCCTTCGGCGTCAGTCTGGGGCTGGATTCCCAGCAGGTCCTGCATCCGTTGGTTCCACTGCTGCGGTAACTCCTCCACCGGCATCTCCTGCTCGAGCAGGGCCAGCTCCAGCTCGTAGCGCAGCACGATGTGCAGGCCGTAGCTGAGTTCATCGGCCTCAACGCGGATCAGACCGGGCCTGAGCGGGTTGAGGACCCGCCAGAAGCCGAAGGGCCCGCCCCAGGGATCGCTGGCAGGTCCGCCGCCCAGGCCGGCGCAGAAGCGCGGGTGCCAGCGCTCGGCGAAGGCACGGCTGCGGGCCACGCGGCACTCCCAGAACAGACTCTGGCTTTCGTGGACCCCCATCGACGTGGCTTCTCCGAGGGGCCAGGGGAAGTAGTGGTCGCCGCTGCGGGGCAGTCCCTGCTCATAGAGCGAGTGGCCCCATTCATGGGCCGTGGCCAGAAACGCCGAGAGGGGCTGGCCCGGCACCACCCGAGTGGTGATGCGGAAGTCCTGGGGACCAACAGTGCAGGAAAAGGGGTGTGCTGAGCGGGAGCGTTGGCAGCGCGCGGGGTCGTAGCCCCAGCTGTCGAGCAGCTCGCTGCAGAGCTGCTCCTGCAAGGCCTCAGGCAAATCGCTGGCTGGGAGCTGGGACCTGCCGCTGGACCTCACCTGGTCCAGCAGCGCCGGCAGCTCCTCCTTCAGAGGCGCAAACAGCTCGGCCAGCCGCGCCTTGCTGATGTCGGGCTCAAACGGCTGGGCCAGGATTTCCCAGGGGCTGCGGGCGACCGGTTCGGCGGCGGCGAGCTGGCTGGCCTGCTGGCGGCGCAGGCCGATCAGCTCCCGGAGGGCCGGGGCAAAGGCCGCGACATCGTTGCGAGCGCGGGCCTCCTGCCAGATGGCGTTGCCGCGCGACTGGGCCTTGGCCAGGGCAGCCACCAGATCTGGATCCAGGCAGCGCTGCCGGTCCAGCTCCAGCCGCAGCAGCTGCAGGTTGCGGTGACGTTCAGGCGATGCGTCGGCAACCAGCTCCGCCTCAGCTGCCGCCAGCAGCTCCGCGTAGGCGTCGCTGCTCTGACGTTCATGCAGCTGACCCGCCAGCAACGCCAGCTGCTCGCCGCGCCAGGACGCACCGGCAGCCGGCATCACGGTGTTCTGGTCGTAGTAGAGGGCACTGCTGATCGAGCCCAGCAGCCGGGTGTGGTGCAGGTGCTGCTGGAGCTGGATGAAAGCTGAAAGCGCTGCGGGCATGGGCATCGATCGGGCCGCTGGCGCCAGCTTGGGCCAGCAGCAGCATCAGCAGCAGACCGGCCGCGAACCAGGCAAAGGTCAGACCGGCTTCCCTCAGGCTGCTTCGGCCCTTGATCTCCGGCACCAGATCGGAGGCGGCGATGAACAGAAAATTGCCCGCACCGAACAGGACCAGACCGGCCAAAGGGAGATCGCGGGCCAGCAGCCAGGCCAGCACCCCGCCAATAGGGAAGGGGAGGGCAGCAATCAGATTCCAGGCCAGGGCCCGACGGGCTGACCAGCCCGCACGCACCAGCACGGCGAACTCACCCAGTTCCTGGGGCAGCTCATGGGCCGCAGCCGCACACCACGCCAGCACCCCTGCCGGTGGATTGATCAGAAAGGTGCAGGCGATGCTCAGCCCGCCGATGAGGTTGTGCAATCCATCGCCGATCAGCAGCAACATGGCCACCGGCTGCCCCTGCCCCTCAGCAGGGCGGTGGCAGTGGTGCCAGCTGAGGAACTGCTCGAGCGCCAGAAACAGGCTGAACCCCGCAACGATCCAGCGGCAGGCCGGCAGGGGCGGCAGCAGGGCGAGGCCCTCGGGGATCAGGTGAAAGAAGGCGCCACCTAGCAGGGTGCCGGCAGCCAGCGAAACCAGCGGCAACAGCAGACGCTGCAGCCGTGGCGCGCTCAGTCCGGTGGTGAACACCCCAACCAGGGCGATCGGACACATCAGCAGACCGCCCAGCAGGATCCAGACCAGGGCCATCAGATCCCGTTGTCCAGCAGCCTGGGGCACCATGGTGGCTGCCACCATCGCGTCGGCCGGATTGACCCGATCAGCATGATCAGGGTCCTGGCGGCTGCTGGCCGCTGCGGCAGTTCAACAGCGCCGAAGCTGGACGACGCGGGATGCCAGAGCGGATGGGCAGCCGCCATGATTCGAGGCACATGCCCTGCTGTTGCAGGGCGGTCCCTGAGGTTGTCGATGCGACCGTCCACCACCCCTGTGCAGGCGTCCGCCGAGGCGGGGCCGCAACCGGTGGTGCCGCTGCTGCTCGACATCGAGGGCATGAAGTGCGGCGGCTGCGTACGGGCGGTGGAGCAGAGGCTGCTGGCCCAGCCCGGCGTGCGCCAGGCCAGCGTGAACCTGATCACCCGCACCGCCTGGGTGGGGCTCGACCCCGGCTCTGCTGACGACGCGACCGCCGATCAGCACGGCGGCGACGGCACCGATCCGGCAACCCCGCTGATCGCGGCTCTTGCGGGGATGGGCTACGCGGCCCACCGCCGCGATGCCGGCGGCGACGCCCCTGGGAAAAGCCTGCCGGAACGGCGGCAGCAGCTCAGCTGGTGGCAGCAGTGGCGGCAGCTGGTGGTGGCCCTGGTGCTGCTGCTGTTCTCCGCAGCCGGGCATCTGGTCGACAGCCGTCCGCTGCCCTGGCCCCTGGCGCTGCTGGGTGAGATCCGTCTGCACGCGTTGGTCGCCACCCTGGCCCTGGCCCTGCCCGGTCGGCCAATCCTGGTGGCTGGTCTGCGCTCAGCGCTGGCAGGGGCCCCAGGCATGGACACGCTGGTGGGACTGGGCATGGCCAGCGCCTACCTGGCCAGCCTGATGGCTCTGGTGCGGCCGGCGATGGGCTGGCAGTGCTTCTTCAATGAGCCGGTGATGCTGCTGGGCTTCGTGCTGCTGGGCCGTTTCCTCGAGGAAGGGGCCCGCCACCGCACCGGTCAGGCCCTCGAAGAGCTGGCCCAGCTCCAGCCCGACCAGGCGCTGCTGCTGCACGGTGAAGGAACCGAAGCGACGCTTCGGCCGGTACGGGTGGGGGCGTTGCGGCCCGGCGACCGGGTGAGACTCCTGCCCGGCGACCGGGTGCCTGTGGATGGTCTGGTGCTGAGCGGGCTCTCCACGCTGGATGTCTCCAGCCTCACCGGCGAGCCCCTGCCGCTGCAGGCCTCTGCGGGCATGGAACTGGCAGCAGGCAGCCTCAACCTGGAGGCTCCCCTGGATCTGGAGGTGCTCAGGCCGGGCAACAGCAGCGCCGTAGCCCGGATCATTGCTCTGGTGGAGCAGGCCCAGGCGCGCAAAGCGCCGATCCAACGGCTCACAGACCAGGTGGCCGGGCGGTTCAGCCTCGCTGTGATCGCGCTGGCCGTGGCCACCCTCCTGTTCTGGTGGCTCTGGGGAGCCCAGCACTGGCCCCAGGTGCTGGCGTCGGCGCCGGCCAGTTCGGCCCATGGCTTGCATCACAGCGGCCATCTGAGCCTGGGGATGGCGGCCGAAACCCCATTTCTGCTCGGTCTGCAGCTCGGCATCGCCGTGCTGGTGGTGGCCTGCCCCTGCGCCCTCGGGCTGGCCACACCCACCGCAATCACCGTCGGAACGGGGCGGGCAGCCCGCAGCGGGGTGTTGTTCCGAGGCGGTGATGTGATCGAAGCGGCGGCGCGGGTGGCGGTGGTGCTGTTCGACAAGACGGGGACTCTCACCCTGGGCAGGCCGACGGTGACGGCCATCAGCACCGCCGTAAATGACATCACACCGGCACGGTTGCTTCAGCTGGCGGCCAGCCTGGAAGGCCAGACCCGTCACCCTCTCGCCCACGCCCTGCTGCAGCGGGCCCAGGAGCTGGGGCTGCCCCTGCTGCCGGTGGATGCGGTGCAGACCCGGCCCGGTGAAGGGCTGAGCGGCCTGGTGGTGGGGCACGGCCATTGCCGGGTGGGGCGACCGGACTGGCTGGAGGGTCATTGCGGCGTGGCCATCCCGTCCGAACAGAGCACCTGGCTTGAATCCAGGGAGACCGCTGGCGCCACGGTGGTGGGGGTGGCCCAGGAGCAGCGGCTGCTGGGCCTGCTGGCGATTGAGGATCGGCTGCGGCCAGACGCTCGGCCGAGCCTGGAGGCACTGCGGGCCATGCAGCTGGACGTGGGGGTGCTGAGTGGTGATCGGGAGGGGCCTGTGCGACAGCTGGGCGCCGCCCTGGGACTCGAACCGCGGCAACTGGCCTGGGCGCTGCTGCCAGGCCAGAAACTGCAGCGGATCGAACAGGCCCGCCGCAGCGGTGCGGTGGCCATGGTGGGCGATGGCATCAACGATGCTCCGGCCCTGGCTGCCGCCGATCTGGGGATCGCCATCGGCACGGGCACCCAGATCGCCATGGACACTGCCGATCTGGTGGTGATGGGAGACCGGTTGGAGGCCATCCCAGGGGCCCTGCGGCTGGCGCGGCAGACGATGGCCAAGGTGCGTCAGAACCTGGTCTGGGCATTCGGCTACAACCTGGTGGTGCTGCCGATCGCAGCTGGAGTGCTGCTGCCCGGGTTCGGGGTGGTGCTCTCGCCGCCGCTGGCAGCGCTGTTGATGGCTCTGAGCTCGATCACAGTGGTGCTGAACGCCCTGCTGCTCGAGCGTGGCAGCGGCACGGTGACCAGGCGGGTGGGGCCCTGAACCCGGCAGCCCGCGGGTGTGGAACGGCTCAGGCTTCGAGGTACGCGGCGAAGGGAGTTGAGAGCGCCAGCAGGGCGGCATGGGCCCGTCGCTCCAGACCGCGGGCCTGATCGCGACTGAGCCCCATCGTCCGGGCCGCGGCACAAAGGCTGAGGGGCAACGCCCCGGCGATGCCGTAGCGCAGGCGCAGGAGGGTGGCCTGCTGCTCGGGCAGCTGGTCCAGCAGCCGACGGATCTGCTGGCGCATGCTCGTAACGGTGACCAGGTCTTGGGGGGGCAGGCCCGGGCAGGGCAGGGTGTCGACCAGGCGCAGATCGGAGCTCTGTCCGGGGCTGCCATCCAGGCTGAGCGGCTCGCGCGCGCGGAACAGCACCTCCCGGATATCGAGAGGTTTCAGACCGGTGGCCTCCGCCAGCTCCCCCAGGGATGGATCGCGCCCAAGCTGCTGACCGAGGCGCTGCTGGACCTGCCGCAGCCGATGCAACTGGTCGACCATGGTGGAGGGCAACCGGATCGTGCGGCCTTTGAGGGCCAGGGCACTGGACAGGCCATCGCGGATCCACCAGGTGGCATAGGTGGAGAAGCGGTAACCCCGGGCCGGATCAAAGCGCTCAACCGCCTTGATCAGGCCGATGGTGCCCTCCTGGATCAGATCCTCCAGGTCCGCGGGCCGAGGGCAGTACCGCCGCGCCATGCTCACCACGAGCCGGAGGTTGGCCAGCACCATCCGGGTGCGGGCTTTCTGAGCCTGCCGCAGGCAGCTGCGCAGCCCCGTGGCCGACATGCCGGCTTCCGCAGCCCAGGCCGCCATGGTGGGCGGTCGGCCGCCGGAGCGCAGCTTCAGTTCATCGCAGACCTCCTGAATGCGCTGCCCTTTCTGCACCAGCCTGGCCAGATTGATCTCCTCGTCCGGTGTCAGCAGCGGCGTGCGCCCGATAGCGCGCATGTGCTGAGTCAGTGCGTCGCAGCCGCCTGTCGGGCGCTTCTGTGGCGCAGGCATTGAAGGGTGTCTGCTGAAGTCGGCAAACGGTACTGAGAATGGCCAGCGGTTGGCGTGATTCGCGGCAAGCCCTGCAACCAGAAGAGCCAATCATGCTGATCAGAAACCCTGATCAGTTCCAGGATACAGAGAGATCCGTAGAACCACGCAGGAATCCAAAAGCAACAGCAACAGCAACAGCAACCGCAACTACAACTACAACTACAACTACAACAGCAACCGCAACTACAACTACAACCACAACCCCCAGGCGACACCAACACCTGATGACCTGACCATTGTTCAGCGGGTCGACGCATCCGCTGCATCCGCTGCATCCACTGAATCCGTCGTTGTGCTGGCGCGGGCTTTCAACACCAGCCAGTACGCCGCGGCCAGGCCGACAACAATCACCCCGAAGCCGGCCATCAACTGGGGCTTGCTCTCCGTACCGGGCGGCAGCACGATCACTTTGCGCGCCACCGCCGTAAGAGCCGTGAGCAACACCAGCTCAATCTGCACCACCTGATCGCGCAGATAGGCCGTCACGTTCTGCAGCACCTCCAGGGCAATGAAGATCAGCAGAAGCCGATCGAGCAGTTTGATCAGGCCGCCCTGGAACCAGTCGGTCTGCCATTGCACGATCCTGCCAGCGGATTCCACGAGCAGTTCCAAGGTGGCAATGCCGATCACCACCGCCAGCAGGAGGGCGAGCAGTTTGGCGAGCTGACGCTCGTAACCATGAATGGCGGTGAGAAAGCGTTTATCGCTGAGGAAATCCATCTGTCTGATCAGGATTGGGGGAACTTGGGAATGGGCGAAAGCCATCAATGGCGACTCCCTTGGGGCCAGCCATCTGGGGCCAATCATCCGTGGCGAACCATGAAAAAGGGGCCTGATATGCCAGGCCCCAGCTGGTATGACAGCGTCTGGTGGCGTACCGATCTGCGTAGAGCGATTCAGCGTAGAGCCGATCAGCCCTGAACCGATCAGGTCAGGGCGGCCACGGCCTGCTGCAGGGCCTGGTGCCGGCTCAATGTGGTGCGTTCGGGCGGCAGCTTGCTGTACAGGCCGAGTTTCTCCAGCCGGCGCTGGGTCGTGTCGACCGCCCCCACTACATACACCTGGCGTCCCTTCTCAATCGCTTCCTCAACCGCATTCTCCACCGCCAGTGCCGCAGTAACGCCGAGGTGAGAGACCTCCGTGAGGTCAAAGATCACCGCCTTGCAATCGCGGATGGCATTGTGTTCGCGGGCGATGGCCTTGGCCACACCGAAGATCATGGCGCCGTTCAACTGGAAGAGCAGCACCTGGCCCCTGCCCTGATCCAGCAACGCCTTCTCCTCGTCGGGAATCATCAGATCACCGTCACCGGTACTCACCGACTTCACGCTCTTGCTCTGCAGGGCGCTCATCTTGTCGATCGTGAGGATATTGGCGATGAACACGCCGATTCCCACAGCGGCGATCAGGTCGACCAGCACGGTGAGGGCGATCACCAGATACATGATCAGCGCACCGCTGATCGAGATCCGGTGGGCTCGCTTGATGAAGCCCCAGTCGACAATGTCGACACCCACCTTGAGGGCGATACCGGCGAGCACGGCCTGGGGGATCTGGGCCGCCACACCGGTGAAGGCCAGGATCACCACCATCAGGATCACGGCGCGGCTGATCCCTGACAGGGCGCTGCGGCCGCCGGCCTGGATGTTCACCACCGTGCCCATGGTGGCGCCGGCACCGGCGATACCACCGAACAGGCCCGACACCAGGTTGCCCAGGCCCTGGCCGATCAACTCCTTATTGGAATCGTGCTCGGTGCGGGTGATGCTGTCGGCGATGACGGCCGTTAGCAGGGCATCGATGCAACCGAGCATGCCCAGCACGGCCGCATCCACCAGCATCTTGGTGAGCTTGCTGAACTCGACATAGGGCAGCCGCAGCTGGGGAAAGCCGGAAGCGATCTCGCCGATGCGGCGGATGCCCTCGCCAGCCTCACCACCGCTGCCGCTCAACAGGGTGAGGGACAGCACCGTGCCCACCACCAGGGCAATCAGCTGAGGTGGCGCCACCTTTTTCAGCTTGGCGGGCGTGAGCCAGAGGATCGCCAGGGTGATCAGCGCCAGCAGCACCTCGGTGGGCCGGGCGTTCTGCAGCAGCTGCGGCAGAGCCGTGAGAGTGCCCATCACCCCACCTTTCGGAATGGCCTGACCGAGGAAGGGACCGAGCTGGAGGATGATCAGGATGAAGCCGATCCCGCTCATGAAGCCCGAGATCACCGTGTAGGGCATCTGGGTGATGTAGCGGCCCAGTTTCAGCAGTCCGAAGACCATCTGGAACACACCGGCGAGCATCACCACGGTGAAGGCCATCGCCAGGCCGTTCTCGGGATCGCTGGCCGTGAGGCTGGCGATCACCGCGGTCATCACCACCGTCATTGGGCCGGTGGGCTCCGAGATCAGGGTGGGGGTGCCACCGAAGAGGGCGGCGAACAGCCCCACCAGCACAGCGCCCCAGAGGCCGGCGGCGGCGCCGGCGCCGGAGGCGACACCGAAGGCCAGGGCCAGGGGCAGGGCCACGATCGCGGCCGTGACCCCGCCGAACAGATCTCCTTTGATATTGCGGGTGCTGATGTGATTCAGCACCCGCAGACCCGGGGGTCGGGGCGGCGCCGAAGAGGTGGTCATCACGACAGGCGAGGGTTGGCGCGGAACCCTAGGTCCGTTGCCTGGGAACTGGGTCGGAGCCAGATCGGGCGCCCGCCCCAGCCAGTGGCGCATCGGCCCAGCCTTCTGCCACTGCCGCTCGAACCACCATGACCGTTCTGCTGCTGATCGCCCTGGGCTGGCTGGGACTGCGCACGCTGCTGCTGCTCGCCCAGGTGGCCCGCCACAGCCCCGAAGCCCAGCTGGCGCGCAGTTTGAGCGAGAGCTGGCTCAGCGAGGACTGCAGGCAGAGAGGGAGTCCGGAGCGGGAGAGTCCTGAGCAGCGCCGCTGCAGCGCCCCAACCGGCAGCCCCCCCTGCCTATATCCCCCGGACCCGATCGAGGTCTGATGGTTCATCCCGTGTCGTTGCTCCTGGAGGTGAGCTCCCACCAGCTTGAGGTGGCAGAAACCCTGATCGAAGTGGGGCGCTTCCTGGTGATCTTTGTGGTGGCCCGCGCCATCGCCGAACTGTTGGTGCGGCTGCAGCTGCCCACGATTCTCGGTGAACTGATCGCCGGGGTGCTGATCGGTGCTTCCGGTCTGCATCTGATCGTGCCGCCGCAGGCTCAGGCGCAACTGGGTGCTGGGGCCGCCGGGCTGCTGGCCTCCCTCGCGGGTCTCACGCCGGAAACGGTGCGCGCGATCTACGACGAAACCTTTCCCAGCCTGCAGGCCGTCTCCCAGCTGGGACTGTTCGCCCTGCTGTTTCTGACAGGTCTGGAGAGTGAGCTCGATGAGCTGGTGGCGGTGGGCGCGCAAGCCACCACCGTGGCCGTGGCCGGCGTGGTGCTGCCCTTCGCCGCGGGCACCGCAGGCCTGATCGCCATCTTTCATGTGCCGCTGATTCCGGCTGTGTTCGCCGGAGCGGCCATGACAGCCACCTCGATCGGCATCACGGCCAGCGTGTTCGGCGAGCTCAGGTGGCTGAAGCGCCGTGAGGGGCAGATCGTGATCGGCGCCGCCGTGCTCGACGACATCCTCGGCATCGTGATTCTGGCGGTGGTGGTGGCCGTGGTGGGCGGCGGTGCCTTCAGCGTCGGACCGCTGGTCAAGCTGTGTCTGGCGGCCGTGGCCTTTGTGGCAGTGGCTCTGGTGCTCAGCCGCAAGGCCGCGCCCGCCTTCGACTGGGTGGTGGACCAGCTCAAGGCCCCGGGCGATGTGACCGTGGCCAGCTTCGTGGTGCTCACCCTCTGCTGCTTTGCCGCCCAGGCCATCGGCCTGGAGGCGGCACTGGGGGCGTTCGCCGCGGGCCTGATTCTCAGCGCTTCCAAGCACTCCCACGCCATCGACACCGCCGTGAAACCTCTGGTGGCCCTCTTCGCGACCGTGTTCTTCGTGTTGATCGGCACGGGCATGGATCTCTCGGTGCTCAACCCGTTCGACCCGGCCAACCGCGAAGGGCTGCTGGTGGCGGGCTTCCTGCTGGCGGTGGCGATTGCGGGCAAGGTGGCCGCCGGCTGGAGCTACCTGAGCAAGGAACCCACCAA
>Ga0079301_1000880_pt1 | contig 14530 bp, 9 predicted proteins | sample Wag4_2014_7_11_3_FD_74797 | JGI IMG/M metagenome (GOLD analysis project Ga0079301, IMG submission 74797) | Fresh water mixed with fracking chemicals microbial communities from Ohio, USA - Utica-2 Time Series FC 2014_7_11 | ecosystem: Engineered > Industrial production > Chemical products > Input...
CTCACAGGTAATGAAAACAAAACCCTTTGCCGGCAAAGTGGCCAGCAAAAACGATGTACAAAAAAACGGGGCGATTTTCTCCTTTAGCCCCCCAAAAGGAACCCCCCAATCTGCCCTGCCCTTAAGAATGCCGCTGATGGTTTTTTGGGACAGGCATCCAAACCAAGACACTATTTTATTTGTAGTTCAATGCGAGCGGTTGGGTGCCGATACCATGGTGGGTTGGGTGAACGGATGGGGTAAGTCGGGCTTATCGCCCCTGCGCGAACTCATCCATGCACAAGAACAGCGGCGCATCGATCAGCGGGATTTCAATAATAAATAGATTAGGCTGAGAGGGGTTGACGTTGAGACGCACTATTTTGAATCTCCAAGGGGAAAAATACGAACTTAAATTTGAACGAAGAGATTCGCCACGAATGAGCACCTATTCGTGCATTCGTGGCTAAATTTACCGCCAAGGGGACAAATACGAACTTAAATTTGAACGAAGAGATTCGCCACGAATGTTCGTGTCCAAATTAAACGCCTAGGTCCGACCCGGTTTTGAAGAGGATTGATTATGAGCCCGCTGCCCCAGCGTTTCCGCAGCACGGACAGGAGCGGAAAGCCCGAAACCGCCTAAAAATGCAAGCAAACAGCCTTTTTGATGGTGTTTCCAAGCCTTGGTTGCCCTCGAATTTCTCGGATTAAAAGCCGCCTACACCCGCTTAGCGCAAATACTTCAATATATCGGGAGATTTTTCAGCCTGTATATAACCCATGAAGGTCGCTTCGACCTCGGCAGCCAACGACTCGGCTCCCAATTCTTTGCTCTCATTTAGCCCATTTAAGAGCTGATAAAAAGCTTCATAAATCCCCAATCGAACAATCCAAGAAGGTTCTTCAATCAGAATAGCCTTTAGCATGTTAAACCCTTGACGCTGATCCTGAACCGAACGTGCAGATAAAAAAATTGCCATTCTAGACAAGAACTCATTTTCGGAGTTTGCATCGCTCAACAAGGTAAAGTGGTCCCGATACCATGTCCAATCTCGACCTTGGGCATTTTTAATCCACGCATTTGCTTGTGCTGCAATCAGCGTAGATTGTGGCCGTTCTGCGTTCAACTGTATTTCAGAAGCAAGCAACGGATCCAATTCTACGGCGAAGGCTTTCATATCTAAAGAGGGGTCTTCATTGAACAGTCGGCGGGCAAAGCGTACTCTTTCCGATGGGTCTAGGCTGTCGATAAGAATTTGGGACGCCGTTAGCCGAACGTTGCCACTGACATCCTCAAAGGCCAGTGATTTAAGCCTTGGCATGCGCCAGGCCGAAGAGGATTGTTGAAGCGACTCTACAGCCCTCGCTCGAATGCCTTCAAGCTCTGAGTGGGTCGCCTCCAACAGAAGTTCATCTACAGCGGGTTCGCCCGCAAAGTTTGTAAGGGCATGTTCCAACATGCTCATCTTTACCAAAAAATCCGAGCTGTGCCGAAACAAATAGCTGGTCCATTCCAATGGGGTACTTTCGGTGGACTCGGCAAGGGTGTAGCGCCCATGGTCCCAATCAACGGCCAAAGGATAATCGGTCAAAACAAAATCAATGGAATCTTCGGCGCTAGAGGTTGACCAAGGAACAAAAAGGGTGGTGTCTTTCAAATAAATGGCCGTGGTTAAATCGAGTTTGAATACCAAAGGGCTTCGGTCCAGTTCAATCTGGTTTTGGCGTAAGACCAATCTCAAAACCCGAGAATCTGCATTCCAGCTGTACTTTATGTTTACATTGGGGTGGCCTTTGGTTAAAAACCATTGATTAAAAAAGACCAATAAATCGCTGCCGCTTACCTTTTCTAGGGCCAAACGCAAATCATGCACCTCTACGGGCTGATGTTTGTTTTCGTGCAAATACACCCGCAACCCTTCAAAAAACAAAGAATCACCCAATTCGCGGCGCAGCATGTGCAATACCCTGCCCCCTTTGTTGTAGGAATGACTGTCGAACATGTCGTGGGGATTCGAATTTGCATACCGAATTAGGGGCTCGATTTTACTGCCTCCGTAAAAATAGGTTTCAAAGAAATATCCCTGAAGGTCCTCGTAATGCTGCTGGTCGGCAATTGCTTTTCCGTAGGCATGTTCAAGCCATAAATACTCTGAATAATTGGCAAACGATTCGTTCAAGGGCAGGTTTGCCCAAGATTCACAGGTAACCAAATCGCCGAACCAATGATGAAACATTTCATGAGCTACAATCAGTTCATTTCCGAATGCTTCCATTTCGGTGGAATCCTTTTGCACAAACTCCCCATACACCACGGCGGTGGTATTTTCCATGGCTCCCGAGCTGAAGTCGTGCACACATACCTGGTGGTATTTGGGCCAGGGATACGGTGTTTTTAGAACTTGGCTAAAGAAGTCCAACATTTCGGGTGTTTTGCGAAATATGTGCGATGCTTGACCCGCGTAGGCCGAATCGGTGTAATAATGAACAGGAATGCCCCGCCACTGGTCTTTCACCACAGCAAAGGGGCCTGCGGCAAACATAACCAAGTAGGGTGCATGGGGCATATTCATTTCCCAGTGGTGCCATTCGGTACCGGGCTTTGAACCTACGGTTGTTGGCTTTTGAATTCCATTGGACAAACTAACCATGCCCGTCGGAATTAGGGCCTTTAAGCTGTGGGTAAACTGCTGGTTGGGAACATCGAACGTGGGAAACCAGACCGACGCCGCTTCGGGTTCGTTCTGTGTCCAGCATTGCTTGGGCTTGGTTTTGGTGTACTCGTCTGGATTAATAAAATAAAACCCCCTTTCGTATGCGTCCAAATCCGGACAATGTTCGGCAAGGGCATGAGGCCGTGCTAAGTAATCTATTTGAAAACGAACTTCTTCGCCGCCGCGGTACGCTCGCAGCAAGGGAATATCCAACACATAAGAATTGTAGGTAAACTCCAAATTCAAGGTGTCGCTTCCTTGAAAAAGAAGTACCCTACGAATCAACATGCCTTTGGCATTCAACAAAATCTTGTTGCCCCCGCGCGGACCCATTTTCGCCGTATAGGCTGCTGTACCTTCTATGGTTCGCTGTTCCCAATTGGGCTCAATGGTCAAATCCAAATGATTTAAATCAATGAGACGCGGAGCGCTGGGCACAACTACGAAAGAAGTACCTGAACCGGATTCGGTCCGAACATCAAAATCCTCAAGTTCACTGTAAGCCGAAGATTGGTTGGACTTGCAAGACCAAGCAAAGCCTAAGGCCAAAAAGAAATAAATACCTAAACGCATAATTTAAAGAAAAAAACCCGCCGAAGCGGGTTTGTTGTTTAATTCAAAATTTGTATTCGGTGGACCAACGTTCCCAACTCCGTTTGCAGGCGAAGGGTGTAGCTGCCGTCTGCCAATCCAATCACTGGAACGCTAAACTCTTGCTCCGCGGCCCCTGTCCTTTGCCACACTTTCCGTCCTGAAACATCGAGCAATTCAACCTGCATGCTTCCCGAAGGTGCATTCTGGAGTTTAACCCAAACCCATTGAGAAGCCGGATTCGGATAAATCAAGGCCTGTACATACACTTGGTCGATGCTGCTTACAAAATTAAAGGCCGGAGAAGTGGAGGAACAGCCCGCCGTGTTGGTAATAACCACTGTGTAAGCACCATTTTGACTGGGAGTAAAATTGACCGCTGTAGCACCAGGAATGGCAACACCGTTTAAATACCATTGATAGGTCATTCCCGCGGGAACAGCCTGCAATATAGAGCCATTCATCCCAATGCTTGCTGAAGGAGCCGAATTAACCGTTATAAGTCCAGACTGAACCTCGGTATCAGACCCCGAATTTCCGCTGGCCGTTAAACTGACGGTGAAGTTCCCCGCAGTTAGATATTGTATGGTGGGGTTCTGTTGGTTTGAGCTGCCCGGTGTTCCACCCTGAAAGCTCCAGGTCCACGACGTCGCATTTTGACTTGCATCGGTATAGTTCACGTTGTCGCCTTCACAAATGCTGGTATTTGAGGCGGAAAAGGCCGCAACCACATTGCTGGGTGGAACACCGCAAATACCCCGCACTGAAATGTCGTCTAAAAACAAATTGTTGCCGTATGCATTCACGCTTTCAAACATAATGTAGGCACTGTCGGCCCCATCAAAGGCACTTAAATCTAGGGTGAAGCAGCTTGCCCCAATGTTTCCGCCAAAGCACCAATCGGTTGAGGTACTTGGTATGAACTCGTTGGTTGTAATTGAATTCGTGGCAAAGGTGCCCTGACCAGATTCACCTTCGGCAAAAACCTCTACCCAAGTATTTCCACCATCGGTGGTAACCTTAATGATTAGAGAATCGGTTTCATTCTGAGAATACCTGCGGTGGGCATGCGAAAAGGTCATTTCAATGCTGGAATTGTTGCTAAAATCCAACTTAGGAGAAACAAGATAATCCCGCTGACCCAATGCATTTTGGTAGGTAAAGAAACGCATGCCAATGGAACGCGTTCCAGAGAGGTTCCCTCCCGTTGTGAACAGGCTCCAGGTATTGCCGTTGTCGGGATTGGAAACGCCCCAAGACGAAATGGTTGGGCTGTTGGTTTCCCAATCCTCATAAAAAATCGCCTCTAGGGCATTGCTTCCCACACTGACGTAATTGTTCGAGGTTAAGGTATCGGACCCGAAATTGTTTCCCGTAGTTAAAGATACATTGTAATTTCCTGCACTGGCGTAGGTTACAACCGGGTTTTGAGCCGTTGAGGTAGCAGGAACACCACCGGGGAAGGTCCAGGCAAAGGTGGTTGCGACTCCGCTGCTGCTGCTTCCAAAAAACTGAATGCTGCTGCCCGGGCAAATTTGCTGCGCATTTGAACTGATGTTTGACACCGGTGGGGTATTGATGCTGCTGGCCACGCATTGCATGGCTGCCGTGGCATCAATTCGGCCTGCACCCATTTGGCCTGAGTTGGTTGTTACCGGATCGGCGGTAGAATACAAGCAGTTCTCAATTTGCTGTTGGGTTAGGTTGGGGTTTAAGCTCAACATTAAACCACAAAGACCTGCCACAATGGGCGAGGCCATTGAAGTTCCCTGCAAGCTGCTGTAGGTATTGGTCATGGAAGTCCCGCTGCCGCCAATGTAAGTAGCGCGAATGTTGGTGCCGGGAGCCGAGATTTTTATCCAAGAACCGTAATTTGAAAACGAAGCACGGGCGTCGCCGGTGGTGGTGGCCCCTACGGTAATCACTCCGGTGTAACCGGCCGGATAAAAAATCGAGGTGCTGTTGTTGTTTCCGGCGGCCGCTACGGGCACGCAGCCTTTGTTACGGGCATAGTCAATGATGTTTTGACCGGTTTGGCCACCACCGCTTCCACCCCAGGACATATTAATCACATCGGCCCCGGCATCGGCAGCGTACACCACTCCAGAATACCCATCGGTAACATACTGAGCCTGGTCGGTTGATTTTACGGCAATCAAACGAACACCAAATCCAATAGAGGCCACTCCTACTCCATTGTTGGTGGCAGCGCCGGCACAACCCGCCACGTGGGTGCCATGGCTAAAAGTAGAGCTGGGCGGCATGGGATTGTTGTCGTTGTCTGAAACATCAAATCCGTTCACGTCATCAATGTATCCATTGCCGTCGTTGTCAATGCCGTCGTTGGGAATTTCACCCGGATTGGTCCACAAAACCGGAGCCAAATCGGGATGATCAATTTTTACGGCATCGTCCACAATCGCCACTTTGATGTTGCTAGAGCCGGTTGAAATATCCCAAGCCGTTAAGGCCGAAATCTGATACAAAAACCACTGGCTGTTGGTGCCCGATTGCGGGCCAATGTCGTTGGGGGTTAAAGTAGGACGTAAAATGGGCACTTGCTCGGCATAAGCCACAAATCCATGGCGCTGCAGCTTTTGTATCAAGCCTTGAACTTTGGCCGACTCGGTGAAATACACCTGGTAAATATGAGAAACATCGGTGCTTGAGGCACGGTAAAATGGTTTCCGCAGGCGGTAAATTCCAAATTCGGCGGCCAAATCCGTTAAAAACCCGGCTTCCTTTAAATGCACTTCTTCAGAAAACCCACCCAAATCGCGGTAGGACTCCAATTTAACGTACACCTGTCCATCCCAATAATCCGGATGAACCTGTTGTGCCAAGGAACTGAAGGCAATAAAAAAGGACAACGTAGCCGATAAAAAGTACCTCATGGTGATTTTTAAATTTAAAGTTAAAGCGAAACGGGTTGAAGAACTTCGGCCATTTTGGCTCCAATGCTGGCGGGAGAATGAACTACATGAATGCCACAGGCTTCCATAATGGCCATTTTTGCGGCGGCGGTATCTTCAGCCCCTCCAACAATGGCTCCGGCATGTCCCATCCTTCGGCCTACTGGGGCCGTTTGCCCCGCAATAAATCCTACCACCGGCTTGGTTCCGTGGTCTTTGATCCAACGCGCTGCCTCGGCTTCCATGCCCCCCCCAATTTCTCCAATCATTATAATTCCGTGGGTTTCTGGGTCGTTCATCAGCAATTCAACCGCCTCGCGGGTGGTGGTTCCAATAATCGGATCCCCACCAATTCCAATCGCGGTAGTTACTCCCAAACCGGCTTTCACCACCTGGTCGGCAGCCTCGTAGGTCAAGGTGCCGCTTTTTGATACAATTCCAATGTTTCCTTTTTTAAACACAAAGCCGGGCATAATACCCACTTTGGCCTCCTCAGCGGTAATTACCCCTGGACAGTTTGGACCAATAAGCCTGCAGGGTTTCTCATCCAAATATGCTTTTACCTGAATCATATCGGAAGTAGGAATTCCTTCGGTGATGCACACAATCACAGAAACGCCCGCATCGGCAGCCTCCATAATTGCGTCGGCAGCAAAGGCGGGCGGCACAAAAATGATGGACACGTCAGCCCCAGTCTGCAAAACAGCATCGGCAACCGTATTAAAAACAGGTCGGTCTAAGTGCATACTGCCCCCCTTTCCCGGCGTAACTCCGCCCACCACTTGAGTTCCATATTCAATCATTTGAGAAGCATGAAAAGTGCCCTCATTGCCGGTAAAACCCTGGACAATAATTTTAGAAGTCTTAGAAACCAGTACGCTCATGTATATTTTTTTATTTTGAAGGTCTAAAGATACACTCCGCCCTCGGAGTTGCAATACAAGGTTTGATTTTTAAGGTTAATTTGGTTTTAACCGGTAAGCGACACCCTCTAAATGTGGAAGTATGTCTATGATTTTCCAACGCAAAAGGGTAGCTAAAAGTTCTATGCTAGGCCCAATTTTCAATCCCGTTACCCTTCGGCAACGGGAAACAGTAATGTAGGGGTGGGTCTGTAAAAACTCCAACAGCCGTGCCTCGGCTTGCCCAAACGCCCGAACATTGCCACGCGGCAACTGCTCTAGCTCCCAATTTCGAAGCAGCACCGCATCGGCCCGCACATCGCGGTCGCCCAACCGATAATACGGAACCCATTCATCCGCTTCGTTGCGGAACAAATGCGGACGCTGAGCCGAAGCGGATACCTGAACACAAAGCACTTGTTTTCCTGCCGACAGCAGCACATCTGTTTTAAACGACACCCGGGGCAAGGTAAAAAGCTGCGAAGCCGTCTGCAGCATGTAAAATTCTTCGTCCGACCGAATGCCTGAAATGCTTCCATTGTCTTTTACCCCAATCAGCAGCCGCCCCCCTTGGGCATTGGCAAAAGCACACAAGGTGCGGGCTATTTTTCGCGCATCCGCAACCAAAAACTTAAAATCCTGCCTTGCATGCTCGCCCTCGGCAATCCATTTTCGCAGCTGCTCCGCGTGTTCAACACCCGTTTTCATCTACGTTGAAAGTACATAAACCCATTGAATTTGAAAATGCGAACAGGTTCAAAATTGGAATTTTATTTGGGGGGCGGGAAATCGGGCTTTCAGCAGTGGTCCGCGGGTGCAGGCCTCGGCCCCAGCGGGGTTGCGGTGGCTCCTAAAGTCGCCTCCGCCCCTCGCGGGGCCGTGGCCCGACACCCTTGCGGGCCACCTGCTTCAATCCCGCCCGCAGCCTTCTCCCCAAAAAACGCCACAATCCAAGTTTGTTAAGCCCCATACGACAGCGATAGACTAGCCCTGAAGGAGCGCAATACATCAGCGATAGGCCGCAACCCTATCGAGGCTATCGACGGGCGCAATACATCAACGATAAGCCGCAGCCCCATCGAACTGCCGCTCAAAAATCCAAAATCCTACTTTTTAAAAGGACTCCAATGCACCCCTGCATAAAAGGTTCGGCCAAAAATGGGGGCAAACACCAGCGAGGCGTCAAAATGCTCGCCGTTCGGATTCCCAGGATCCACCAGCGGATTCTCTTGCCGGTAATCCAGCAGATTTTCAACTCCGGCATACAGCTCAACCGGACCAAAGCTCTTGGTCATTTGCAGCAGAACAATGCCAAACCACGGTGTTTCAAGGGGCCGAGTTTCCAACAATCCCGGATCAATGACCATCGGATATCGACTTGAGCCCATGAGTTGCAGCGTAGCATCAACCGTAAATCCCGCCTTTTTCCAGTTGTAGCCCGCGGTAAAAACCCCGCGGTGCATCGGCATCAGCGGCATGGGTTGCAGCTGCCCCTGCAACTCGGCCTGCACGTCTTGCCATTTCCAACCCAACCGAAGCTCAAACCGCTCTAAAGGAAAAAACGAAACATTGGCCTGGGCCACGCGCGAAAATCCACTGCCCTCCACATAATACATGCGCAGCTGCCCGCTTTGTTCGCGGTCGGCAACAAACTGCCGCTCAAACCGGGTTTCAAAGAAATCCAAGGTGAATTGAGCATCGCGCCCAAACAGGGTACGCACCCACTGAAAACCTCCACCGTAGGTCCACGTCAATTCGGGCTTCCATTCTGGAATATCTACCGTTATTTCGCGGCCGGTCATCAGCATTCCCATGCGGTCGGCAAAGGGATTAGGGCTGCGAAATCCGCGGCTGCCACTAAGCCGAAAAATATAGCCACATTGGGGTTCCCAGCGCAAATGAAAGCGGGGCTGAGGAATCAAGCCAAACAAGTTGTGCGCATCAAGGCGGCCGCCGGTTACCAGCTGAAGGGAACTCAGGGGTTTCCAGGTGTATTCCAGAAAAACGCCAGGTACGGCTTCGGTGCGGGCAAAAACCTGCATGCCAAGCCCCTCTTTAACTTGATCGTACAACATCGAGGCTCCGGTTTTAAACGTATGGTTGTCGTTGCCAATGCGCGACTGAAATACCAAGTTAAAATAACCGGTGTATTCTTGACCTAAGTAGTTGCGTGCTGCGATGGGGCCTCGCTGGTCATGAAATGTACCCGAGAACATCAGGCCCAAGGATTGGTAAGGCTTGCCGGCAAAGAAAAAACCGGTTTTTCCGAATGCCTCGGCCCGCAGGGTTGAAGCGGCAGCCAGAAATATAGGTCCTAAGGAAGGTTTCTGAAAGGCCGACAGCGTACCCCCTTTTCGGTCTTCGGCCAACACTTTCAGTCCAAATTGAGATTCCATTCGTTTCCCCTGAAATTTCCATCGGTGTAGTCCGCTCACCGATTTCTTAAAAGGAATATCAAGAAAACCATCTAGGTTGCGGTCGGTGGTGGTTTCAAAATAATCGCCTTGCACCAAGGTAAGCACCGACCAGCGTGGATTTAAACGCTCGGCATGCTGCAAGGTCATTTCGAACCGACCTAAGTGGTTCAAAAAAGCATTCAGGTAAAACCGATCGGCGGTTTCGGGCTTTTTTAGCTCCACATTGATTTGACCGGCCATCGATTCAAAACCATTGGCGGCAGAACCCGAGCCCTTTGAAATTTGAATGGATTCCATCCATGGGCCGGGAATGTAACCAATGCCATAGGCCGAGGCAAGACCTCGGATGGAGGGCAATTGTTCAGTAGTGACAGAAACATAGCGTCCATCAAGGCCAAGCAATTGAATGGTTTTGGCTCCAGTAACCGCATCGGTATAGCCTACATCAACAGTGGCGTTGGTTTCGAACGATTCCGATAAATTGCAGCAAGCAGATCGGCGCAATTCCCTAGAACCTATGTTTTCAATAAACTGGGGTTTGGCCGTATATAATGAGGTAGAAAACGACTCCACCACCAATTCATAGGCATTCAAGGTTTTGGCTTGCAAGCGAACGGGATAGGGAATGCCCGACTGCAGCAAGACGGTATCGGCGAAATAATTCGGTGCCGATACAATGACGCGGACCGATTCAGGTTGGCTTTTGAGTGCAAAGGAAAAGCGCCCTAGGCTATCGGTGTAATGTCCGCCGCCTATTCCGCCTTGGCTCAGCAACCAAACAACCCGGGCCGAGGGCAATGGGCGGTCTAAAGAATCGAGGACTGTGCCTTGAAAGTTTTGGGCATTGGCCGCTGCGGTGAGCATAAACAATAGACCCAATCGCAAAAGGAAAGGAAATAATTTCATGGTTGAAAACTAAAAATGGGTGAATGAAGAACATAGGGCTCTAGCCCAGAAAATCACATTCCATTTTCATACGCGCCAAACCTGCAGCAGACTGGCTGTGCGAACGCTTGGCAAAGAGAGAACCTTCTCCAACAGGCCAACATTGATTTTAGCAGCGGCATAAAAACCGGGAAAAACAAACTGAATACCTGTGGGCAAGGAAAGCGCCACGGTTGGGGTTGCCCTTTTTTCAGGCAGGGTGCGTAAATGCAAATCAAGCAAGGCAACTTGACTTACCCGGCAACACGACTCGGCTGCGCAAACGGAAATGCCTTCGCTTGAATTGAAAAAACTGCAATCCAATCCCTTCGCCTGTGGCTGGGCATTTTGCTCTGCTGAGCCATTCACTTTTGCAGCATCGACTGCGCATTGAGTCGAGGCACAACAGGCTGTAGGTTGAGGTTCGGAATTCAAAGGGAGGGAACAACAGCCCAAAGTCTTGGACCCGGGATTTAGTGTCTCAGCGCATTCCAGTACATTGCCTGCAGTGGGGGAACTTTTACTTTCACAACAGCCCCCTGAATGCGAGCTGGGAAACAAGGAGAATTCGGTTTGATTGGATTTAAGGCAGGTATGGGAACCCACCACCACTCCGGTATGGGTTAGGCAGAATAAAAGAAGCAATACCCTTGCAAGAATCTGGCTTTTCATAACAATGCAAAAGTAGGCATCTTGGTTTGATATTCAAAACGGGCCACAGGCTTCAAACCGAAGTGGGGAATAACCGATTTTGGCAAAGATGTTGGGCTTGCAAGCGCGGGCAAAATATCAGCTTGGCCCTTGCCCATTAATTTACCTCAACCGTAGAGATGATCTCATAACCCAAATAGGCCTCAAGGATTTCCCGGTACTTTTTGGTGGAGGTGAAGCCAAATCCAGACTCAAAAAACTCATTCAGATAGCCTTCTAGCTCACCGCTTTTGGGCATAATAAATCCGATGGATTCTTGGCCTTTGCTCATGTGCCGGTGCATTTTCAGGTAACCTTTGGTTTCTCGAATAAAATTCCAATAGGTAATGATGTCCACATAACCGCAATAACCGGGTTTGGCCAAAATTTTCCGGGGAATGTTGTTTTGGTCGCCCACAAATTCCATAGACAAAGCGGGCATCAGGGTTCGTTTGAGTTCGGCCATGTAACCGGCGTGGGTAGAGCCGGCAGAAGAAACGCCGCTAAGCCCTTTCAAGGCTTCAGGCACTTGGGCATCAGAGGTAATGGTGGGTACAGAACCCCCCGTTATAAAAACGCTGACATTGTTTAAATAAGCTGGAGAGAAGGCAACCTCGAGTTTGCGCCGCTCGGTAATGGTTGCATTTCCAAAACCTAAGGTTAGAGCATCGCCTTCGCGAACCGAAGTGTAAAACACATCAAAATCGGTTTGGGCTTTCCAGGTCGGTTTTAGGGCAATGTTTTTGTTTTCTTTCATCCAGTTTACAAACTGCATAAAAATATCAACTTCCAGGCCTTTGGGCATAGATGCGCCGCTGGATTCGCTCTTCATGGCTAGGGGTGGCCGCACCAAATAATGAACGGTTACAAACTTCAGCTCGGGAGTTGAAGTTTGACTGCCGGAAGAACTAAGGGTAGATTGAGCCGTTAAGGGCATCAACAATAAACTGAATAAAAAAGCAGATAGAATACGCATACACAGGATTTTGCACAAAGGTAGCTGCTTTAATTCATCCATGAACAGGGTTAAACCCACGAAATCATTAAAAAACCTTACAAACAACCCAAATTGAAGGCGGACAGAAAAAATTCAAGCCATCCCTCAGCAAAGATTGGCATTGAGGCCACTGGCCGACTTGCCAGCTCCATCCGTTTTCATTACCTTTGAACTCTGTTTGAAATAACCCCACAACGCATGAAAAATCTTTTTTCAATTGGTTTCCTTTTCTTGTCTGGCTTAAGCTTTAGCCAATCCTCGTTTTCTGTTTCTGATAAAAACGGTGTTGATGTTACCAACAGCACCGTAACCGTAACGGGCAGTGCAAACCTATTTTTCCCCAACGACGAGCCCTTAAAGTGGCAGGGATTGATAACCAACCAAAGCATGGCAACAAAACCGGTGCTGGTAAAACGTCAAGTTTTAACCGTTCCCAACGGCTCCGAGAATCAGTTTTGCTGGTCTATTCAATGCTACTCCCCAGCGGCCAATCAAGCCACCGATACCGTTGATATTGCTGCAGCCGACACCGATGGGTCTTTTTACTCCTATTTTTTCCCTGGAGGCAGCAACGGCATTTGGACCATTCGATACGTATTTTTTGATGCTTTAAATCCGAACGATTCGGTGCATGTTACCATCAATTTCGACGTAAGCGGAGGAAACACCTCCGTCCAAAATCAGAACGCATTTGCCTCCATTCCTGTTGGTCCTGTACCCGCAAACCAGTTTGTTGGGTTTCAGACCTCGGCCCTAAACCTACAAGGAAGCGAAAGCCTACGCATTTTTGACCTAAGCGGCAAAACCATTCTGCTGCAACCCTTAAAAAAGGAGCAAGCCCAAGTACACATCTCAACAAGCCAAGTAAAATCGGGTTTGTACTTGTGGTCCATTCAACGTGGAAATCAATCCCTGGGCAGCGGACGCCTTATTGTTCAGCACTAAAACACATGCATTCTTGCCTGTTATGCTGAACAGCCGAATTGCCCTGTTGCTAATTTGCTCTGCCATGCTTCTTATGGCTTGCAGTGTGCCGGCATGCATCGATTGCACTCAGCACAGCGGCGACCTACCTAAAACCCTAATTTGCCAAGACACCTACGAGGCCTTGCCCGAAACGCCCAAATTGTCTTGGTCTGAATTTAGCAACCGAGCCATAGAACAGGGCTGTGAACCCGCCAACCGATGAAGCAAATCGCGCTGAGATTCTTAGTATTTCTGCTGGTTTTTCTTAGTGCGTGTTCGGTGCGCAAAGACACCAAATTGAGCCGGTTTTGGCACCGCATGAATACCCGTTACAACGGTTATTTCAACGGAAATGAAGCTTTAAAAGAAGGCTATCAGGCAATTTTGAAAGACCGCAAAGACAACTATGCCTTGGTGCTGCCCGTTTTTCCTGAAGGCCGAGAAGACCAATGGACGCCCATCAATTCTTTTGCCGAAAAGGCCATTGAAAAAGGGGGGCTTATGATTAAAAAACACAGCATGCTGATCAACGGAAAGCAACGCAATTCATGGATTGACGATTGCTACCGCATCATGGCCATTGGGAATTTTTACAAAAAAGAATATTTCTTGGCGGGAGGGCAGTTCACCTACGCCGCCGCCGAAACCGAATCCGAAAAAAGCCGGAATACCTCTAAAATTTGGCTGATTCGGTTGTACAACCAACAAAAAGAATTCGCACAATCTAGGGCCGCAATCCGGGCGGTAAACACCGAAAGCCTTGACAACCAACAGGGCAGTGATTTCTACGCCGCCCAAGCCGAGTACTTTATTCTGCAAAACCGATACCCCGAAGCCCTTGACCTGCTGTCCGATGCCGTTAAAATGGAAAAACGCAAAGCCCACCTGTCGCGCTACTGGTTTATCTTGGGCCAGTTGCACGAAGCGTTGAAGGAGGCCGAGCCCGCTTACAAGGCCTTTGAAGCCTGCCTGCAAACCAAGCCCGAATATGCCATGGAATTTCAGGCTCAAATTCGCATGGCCAGCAATGCCGGCAACAAAAACGCCGAAACGCTGAGAAAGATGTTCGCAAAAATGCTCAAAGACGACAAAAACATTGAGTACCGCGACCAGATTTATTACGCCCTAGCCCTTCTTGATTTAAAAGAAAACAAACGCGTACAGGCCATTGACCACCTTAAAAAATCCATTGCCGCCTCCACCGAAAACGCAGACCAAAAATCTACGGCCTATTTAAAACTGGCCGACCTGTCGCTGGAATTACCCAACTACACCGAAGCTCAGGCATACTACGACTCCTGTGGCAACATCTTAAACAAAGAACACCCCCGCTACGAAGATGTGCTGCGGCTTAGAGACAACCTGTCGGAAGCCGTACAACACCTAAAAACCATTCAACTTCAAGACAGCCTGCTAAAATTGGCGTCCCTGCCCG
>Ga0079301_1000882_pt1 | contig 14510 bp, 10 predicted proteins | sample Wag4_2014_7_11_3_FD_74797 | JGI IMG/M metagenome (GOLD analysis project Ga0079301, IMG submission 74797) | Fresh water mixed with fracking chemicals microbial communities from Ohio, USA - Utica-2 Time Series FC 2014_7_11 | ecosystem: Engineered > Industrial production > Chemical products > Input...
CTGGCAGCGGATTGCCTGAACTGGAGCATGAGCACTACACCGGCGGAGGACATGGGGGTTTTGCTCAGCCGCGCGCCTGGTGGCGGCTTGCCTGTGCTGCGCGCAGCTACTGGGCCAAAGTACGGCCGCATCTGGAATGCTGATTTAGTCCGGCATCTGATCGATCGGTTCGGCGACGGCGTGTCGGGTGATTTTCGTGTCCCGGGCATCTGGGGCAAGGCGTTGGATCAAGTAAGCAAAGACAACACGACGCTGTACGCCGGCGATCGGGATGTTTTTGTTTTCCTGGCCGACGAGGTTAACCGGCTCGAACTACCGGACCGCCGGGATGGCCGGACGGGTAGCCTTGCTCGTGGGTTCTTTGTTCAGAACTCGGAGGTCGGTTCGGCGGCTCTGAAGGTCACTTGCTTTTTGTTCGACTTTGTCTGCGCAAATCGAATCGTCTGGGGAGCTCGCAACGTGGAAGAAATTAGTGTCAGGCACTCGGCCAGTGCGCCTGACAGGTTTATTGAACAGGTCGCGCCGGCGCTGCTGGAATACTCGAAGGCCAGTCAGGGCGCAGAGCTCCGCACTCTGATTCAGGCTCAGAAGACAAAGCTTCCCGATGTCGAGAAATTTTTGGCAAGCCGGTTCGGGCCCCGGGTCGCTCAGCGTGTCCAGCATGCTCATATGCTCGACGAGGGTCGGCCAATTGAAACCCTTTGGGACGTGGTAACCGGTGCGACTGCGCATGCTCGGTCCATCCCCTTCCAGGCCGATCGGGTCGAGTTTGAACGGACGGCCGGGGCCTTGCTGGACCTGGTCGAGGCGTAACCCTTAACCCTGCCTGGGCCCAGCTGGGCCCGACACTTAACCGGCCGCCTGGCCGGTTTTTTATTGCCTGCGCCAGGCCGGCCAGGCCCGGCTTGCTGCGTGATCCGTTTCCGACCTACAATCGGGTCCCCCTGCATGGGGCAGGGGAAACCGTTCAGAAAGCGAGAAAGCGATGCCGAAAGTTATCAACCTGCAGCTGGTCGACATGGGCCAGGCTTACGACTTCACCCAGTGCGGACCTGTCGATCACGGCGACGTGCTGTTAGTCGCGGACGGGGTAGCCGTGCTGGACCGGGCCTGGCCTGTGATGGTGGCAGGGGAGTCCGAAGTTTTCCATCACCTGGCCGATGGGGTGACCTGGTCGGATTACCTGACCCACCTGGACCCAGGCAAAGCGGACCGCCTGGCTGCCGGCGTAGCCTTGGCTACGCTACCTGTCGCCGACCTGGTCGCGCAGTCCGTCGATTGCATGGAGCTCGAGCTCGCGCGTCGTCGGGCCTAGTCCTGTCCGCCTGCCTGTAGTCCTGAACCGGCCGCCTGGCCGGTTTTTTTTGCCTGGTCGAGCTCCGCCTGGTCGAGCTCCAGCTGGCCACCTGGTCGCGGTTAGCCTGGTCGAGCTCCGCCTGGTCGAGCTCCAGCTGGCCACCTGGTCGAGCTCCAGCTGGCCACCTGGTCGCGGTTAGCCTGGTCGAGCTGCACCTGGTCGAGCTCCAGCTGGGCCCCGTCCGGGTATCGCAATCCGGGCCCGATAAGGCCCTGCCAGGCCGGCCACCTGGTCGAGCTCCGCCAGGCCATCCAGGCCCCTGCAGCTGGTCGCCTGGGCCGTGATCCGTGGCCGGTGTATCGCGCGCCTGGTCGACCTGGTCGGGCACCTGGTCGAGCTCCGCCAGGCCGGGATCCGTGGCCACCTGGTCGACCTGGTCGAGCCCCTGCAGCTGGCCACCTGGTCGCCACCTGGTCGCCACCTGGTCGCCACCTGGTCGACCTGGCGGCTCGGTTCCCGGTTCGAGCTCGAGGTCCGTGGGCCCTGGTCCGTGCGCCAGGTGGCCAGGCCCTCGACCAGGTGGCCAGGCCCCGCGGCCCAGGGCCCGAGCGCCTAAGTGAGCGCCCACTAACCCCGGGCAATCGACCACGGACCCCGGGCCCCAAAAAACGGCCGGCGGTCAGGGCTGCGCAGGTTTAGGCCCGATTTCATACAGTCAGTGCTGCGTGAAACACTTTTCGCCAGGAATGTTCCACGTGAAACATCCCTCCCCCAGTCAAAAAGAGGCCCCCTTTGTTTAACTTGCAATTCGTGCCAAAATTTTTGCAAATCCAAAACCAAACGAGGTCCCGTGAGCAATTATTCGGACGAAATCGAAGCGGAGCGCTTGAAGCTTGAATATCGGCTCATGCAGCTTGAGACGCAGGAGCGTGCCCGTACGAGCTTTATCGACTTTGTCAGATACGTCTGGCCGGACGCGGTCCTTGGAGCACATCACGAGAAGATGGCTAAGGCGTTCGACAGGATTGCAAACGGCACCTTGAAGAGGCTGATCATCAACATGCCGCCTCGGCACACGAAGTCTGAGTTCGCGTCCTACCTCTTGCCTGCGTTTCTCATGGGCCGTGATCCGCGAACCAAGGCCATTGAAGCGACGCACAACAGCGAGCTTGCCGTCCGTTTTGGCCGGAAGGTGCGGGATTTGATGGACCAGACGACTTACAAGGAGTTATTTCCTGAGGTGAGTTTGAAGCAGGACAGTAAGGCTGCTGGCCGGTGGGACACGAACAAGGGCGGGGAGTACTTTGCGGTTGGTGTGGGTGGTGCGATGACCGGGCGGGGTGCGGATGTTTTGATTATTGACGACCCGCATTCGGAGCAGGATGCTTTGTCGGATTTGGCTTTGGACAATGCGTGGGAGTGGTATCAGGGGGGTCCGAGGACGCGTTTGCAGCCTGGAGGGGCGATTGTTGTTGTGATGACGCGTTGGGGGACGAAGGACATGACTGCGCGGTTGTTGAAGGCGCAGAAGATGAGGAATGCGGACCAGTGGGAGGTGATTGAGTTGCCTGCCATTTTGCCGTCTGGGCGTCCGTTGTGGCCGGAGTTTTGGAAGCTGGAGGAGTTGGAGTCGGTTAAGGCCACTTTGTCGGTGCAGAAGTGGAATGCGATGTATCAGCAGCAGCCGACGAATGATGAGGGTGCGATTTTGAAGAGGGAGTGGTGGCGTGTTTGGCAGAAGGAGGAGCCGCCGATTATTAACTACGTGATTCAGACGATGGATACGGCGTACTCGAAGAAGGAGACGGCGGACTTTTCGGTGATTGCGACGTGGGGTGTGTTTTATCCGGACGAGGATTCTGGGGCGCACATTATTTTGTTGGACGTCATGCGCAAGCGCTTGGACTTCCCGGAACTGAAGCGTTTGGCCAAGGAGCAGTATGACCATTGGCAGCCGGACAATGTGTTGATTGAGGCTAAGGCAACGGGGATTACCTTGCAGCAGGAGTTACGGCGGATGAATGTGCCGGTGACGATGTATTCGCCTGGAGGGCGGCGCGCGGGCCAGGATAAGGTGAGCAGGGCCAATTCGGTTGCGCCGATCTTGGAGGCGGGGATTGTGTGGGCTCCGGACGTGGACTGGGCAGAGGAGTTGGTGGAGGAGTGTGCGGCGTTTCCGAATGGGGACAATGACGACTTGGTGGACGTGACGACGATGGCGTTGATGCGGTTTCGGCAGGGGAATTTTGTGAGCCTGAAGACGGATGCGGAGGATGAGGAGCCGTACAGGGAAGGCCTTGTCCCGGAGTACTACTGAGGAATAGAATGGCGTGAACTCTTGACCGGACAAGGGAAGTATGAAATACGCGCCTAAGGCGGGGCAGCCCGTACAGAATTTTGCTTTTGGTGGGATTGCCAACCCGACGTACCGGCCCACGCTGCGTGCGTCGGACAGGTCGTACCTTGATCAGCGGCAAGCGGAGCTTGATGCGTTTGAGAAGCAGCGTCAGGAGTACAACACGGCGCTGGACACGTGGCAGACGACGGTTTACCGGCCGTACGTGGATCAGGTGAACGCGTACAACCAAGCGGCGCAGCGGTACAACGAGCAGAACTACAACCCGTACAGGGCGCAGGTGGACGAGTACAACCGGGCGCTGGAGGCGTACAACCGGGATGTATACGAGCCGTATGCGAAGCAGTATGCGGAGTATGAGGCGGGGATCAATGCGTGGAATGCCGGTCCGCGGACCACGGACTATGCAGGCCCTGCCGCGCCGAGTTTGGCCAGTACCTTTAACATGGCTGCGCCGACGATGCCGGAGGGGTTTGGGATGTCGGCTCCGGTTGCGCCGGAGGGGTTTACGCGGGAAGCGCCTGTTTTGGGGTTTAAGGAGGCGGACGTGGTGGCGCGGCAACAGTCCTCGGCCGCGTCAGCAAAACAGGATGCAGCAGCGCGGAACACGGCCATCGAGGCCATGGCGGACCCGAGCAAGTACAACTTTGGGTCTAAGTCCATTTCGGCGCGGTTCATGGCCGAGGGCGGCCCGGTGGATGCGTACAGTCGGCTGGAAGCGGATCGTGACGCGGCGTTGGCAAGCTCGCCTACGGAAGAGACGGATCGGGCGATTTGGAATAACTATTACTCGCAGCGTGATGCGTTGTCCGCCCCACCAAAGCAGTTGACTGTGTCGAAGGGACAGGTTGGTTCGGGGCAGGTCCCTTCTGTGCCGTTGCCTACTGCCTCTGGTAAGCCCGTGGCTTCCCCCGCACCTGCGCTTGCCCCTCACCCTTTGGACATCCCTGGTAACATCTCGACGGCGTTTCAGAACAGTAGTCCGCAGGACATGCAAAGGGCGGCGGACGCGTTGAATGCGCAGGTTGCCGAGATCAAGGAGACGGTTACTGGGACCCGCTGGGTTACTCCTCCTCCTGCCCCGACCGCGGCACAGCAGCTGGCAACCCTGCCCGCTGCCCCCGCTCCCGCTCCCACGGCTCCGGCTTTGTCGGCGATTCCAGTGGCCCCTCCGATCCCGGTCCCGGTCGCGCAATCTTCTGTGTCGACGGGCGTTGCACCTCCTCCTTCTCCTGTCCCCGCCCCTGCCCCGGTGGATAGCGAAAGGGAGGCCTTGTCCAGGCGGGTGTTGGGTATGTCGTTGGGGAAAATCCCTAAGGACATGCAGTACGACTTGAACGGGGACGGCAAGATCACGGTGTTGGATGCACAGGCGGTGTATTTAGGGGGAAATCCTTTACCTCCTGCTCCCGCTCCGGTTGTGGCTCCGACCCCTGTTATGCCTCCTGCCCCTGCGCCGGCTCCGAGCGCTGCTCCGGTGGACAGTGCAAGACAGGATCTGGCCAACCTTGTTCTGCAAATGGCGGTACGTAAGGTCGAGCCGGACATGCGGTTTGACATTAACGCGGATGGCAAGATCACGTCTGCGGACGCGTTGGCCGTGGCCCGCGGTGCTGAGCCCGTGTCTATTTCCCCACCGGCCCCGGTTCCTGCCCCTGCGCCGGTTATTGCACCCGCTCCCGCTCCTGCCATGACGGCAGCGGAAATCTTCAAGCAGGTTCAGGCGGCGCAGCGTGCGGCGGGTCCGTCGTCCGCGGTCTCTGTATCGGGAGCCCCAGCGGCGCAGATCACTGCAGTGGCCCCTGTCACTCGGACGAAGGTGGACGCGGCGGCCAATTTGCCGAAGGTGGATTTGACTCCGACGGTGCCGACGCCTATTGCGCGGCCTCGCACGATGGCCTCCACCCCGACGCCTATGCCGGGCCCGGGGGTGTTTAATACCCCGGTTTCGTCAAGGCCGTATACGCCGATCACCTCTGGTCAGCCGTTGTTCACGGGCAGGGATATCCGGGTCGTGAACCCGTCGATTCCCATGGTGGACGCGTACAACCCTGAGGCGACGCAGCGTCGTCAGCAGGAGGCGATGGATACCGGGAATTACTTTGCGAGGTCACCGCGTCCGCAGACGGGGGCGTTGCCCGGGACCGTGGGCCTTGGGTATGACCCGTTGTCCGCGTTCCGAGGACCAACGGCCGCGGATCTTTTGAATTACAACCCCAACCTGTCCCCGGTGATGTTGGGTGGAATGGGGAATGCGGGGATGATGGTTGACCGCCTGGGCAATCGGATTTATGCCCCTGGCACTCCTGGCTTGCGCTCGTTTGCCGAGGGCGGCGAGGTGGAGTCGGGCGAGGATGAGTCGGAGTCTTCTGCGATGCTTAAGCAGTTGGACTCGTCTAGCCAGATGCCGGATCGGATCTCTAAAAAGAGGGTTATGGCAGGCGGTACGGGCGGGATGGAGATGTCCAAAGAGATGGGCGGCAACCTTGCTGACATGTCCGCGTCCAAGGGGTTTGAGCCTAAGGAGCCTAAGTCTGCTCAGGCGGAGTTGGAGCTTTTGGCAAGGCAGTACAAGATTAAGCAGCGCAAGATTGCGGATGCGTCCAAGGGCCTGGGCAAGAACACCTTTGGAAAGCCGACTTTGGAGAAGCCCTCGCTGACCACTGGGGAGTTTGACGTCCGTCGGTTCCAGAAGGGCGGGGAGGCGAAGAAGTCTGACGAGGGGAAAGGAAGCGACGTTCCTCCCGACATGAGCACGTTTGCGAAGACGATGGACTTTATCGCGCAACGCTTGCCGGCGAACGTCCCGTATACCCCGGGGCGTGTGCTGCTGCAGACGGTGCAGGGCCGGAAGGATCCGATCACGGAGAAGGACTTCAGAGCGGATGAGCTTGAGGCGCTTCGTCGCTTGATCGTTGACAAGGGCCGTCCTACTGGATCGATTGGGTACGCGGATTACAACAAAGAAAAGGCAATAGACGAGGACTTGCCAGGGGATGTGAATCGAGTACTCCACACCTTGGGCAAGTTTCGCTATGGACGGGATTCTGAAGGCAACTTGGTTGTTCGGGACACCTACGACTTTAACCCTGCTAAGAGTCCTGCGCAGACGCAAGAGGGTCGGGCGCGAAACGTTATCCTTGGCGGCCCGTACAACATTGTTCGTTCATACGCTGGCGAGAGGGTGCCCCCGGGTTACGGCCGTGACGTACGAATCAACCTTGGCGGGGGTCGGCCTCCGGGCTATGCCGAAGGCGGCGAGGTCGAGGAAAAGGATTTGTCGGGGCCGATCACCACGCCGCTGCAGTTCAACAAGAAGCAAAAACGTGGACGGGTCAGCGAAGCGCTGAACGACCCGTCGGCCGGCGCGTATGCGAACATGGCCCGTGGCGCGAGCGAGTTGCCCTACGACATCGCGGGTGCGCCCGTGGACATCGCTACGATGCTCATGCGCCCTGCTGGTTACTCGGTTGACAAGCCGGTCATGGGCAGCGACTGGATCAAACAGAAGATGACCGGGGCGGGTGTGCGCCCTGAGCCTCCTTCGGACTCCGTGGACAAGGGGTTTTATACGGCCGGTGAGCTTCTGTCGAACCTGACCAATCCGGCTGGGGTCGTGCGCTCAGGCGTGAAGGGTGCCACCACGGCGGCCAACATGCTGGAAGACGTGACCGTGGGCAACGTACAACGGGCCAAGGTACGTCAGGCGGGCAAGAAGGCGGAGGCAACTCCAGACACCGCGTATGATCCGCTGCGCCAGCGCATGGAAGAGCAGGGCCTGCTGTCGTATGCCGTTCGTCCGGAGAACACGCTTCTAGACATTCGGGATGTCTCAAAAAACGGGTACACAAACAGCAATCCAATCAAGCAGTTGCTGGACAAGGGCAGGGGACTGGCTCACGAAGCGGGGGAATTTGACGGACCTCCTGTAGACCCCCAGCTAAAAGAAGCTGTCGTCAACTTCTGGTCCACTAAAGCGCCCAACTATTTCCAACGTCAGTTTGGCACCGAAAGTGATCCCATTTTTAAGGGCATAGCATCTAAAAAGATTAAGTCCCCCATTTTGGAGAAACACTATCCTGACTATGTCCTAGACCAGCTTTCTGTTGGCAAGACGAGAGTTAACGAGGAAACTGGGGAAACTAGATTTTTCCCGAAGTACCCAAGAGCAATGGATGACCTTCGTGAAAGGTACGATAGGCAGACCGGGATTGAAGGGTATTTACTTGGAAAGAATACGCAAGATCTTACCTCCCCTGACTATGAGTACAGTCTTAGTCGTGCGGGGGTACAAGCTCGTACTGAAATCCGAGACAAGGTCGCCGATGCAATGCTTGCGCAGGGAACTCCTGCCAGTCAGCTAAACCAACAAATTCAACTTCTTACTCGTTCTCAAAAAACCCCGGATCGAATGCCAGAGGTTTACGCTAGCGCGGGGAAACGGCTTTTGGAAGAATATGAACAGGCAACAGGCCGGCGTCTGGGGGGTTTCCCGACGAAGGAAGACCTTGTTCCTAACCCGGAAGCACTGCCACAAAGCATAAAAACGGGGTTTGATCGCGGAGAGGTCATCTATGCCGCAGACCTTAGTGATCCCACACTTAAAAAACTTTTTGATCCTGAGTATATTAACGAGTATCTGTTTTCGTTAAACCCCAGAGAGGTTGGCAAAATCCGGTTTGAGGATGCAATTAAAGGAGCCGCTCAGGTCTCTGCTAAAAAGATGGAGCGTGAAACCCTAGTTGCAGACATCCGGGCTGGAAAACCAGTGAATGATAAATTCTTTAGCGAGGGGGTAAGTAAGCCATTAGTCAACTTTGAACAAGGCCCATTTGCTGGATTTGCTTGGAAACAGATTACAAATCCGGAGTCAACTGTTCCTGAGGGGGCTTATGTGGGCCACTCGGTTGGCGGATATGCCAAGGGAGGCTCGTATGGGTCCGAGGCACACAAGGATTTTTTAGCAGGCAAGAGGCAGGTTTATACTCTTCGGGACAGCAGAAATCGGCCAGTTAACACTGTAGAGGTCTTTCAGAAGGAAGATGGGCCAGTTGTCACCCAAATCAAAGGCAACGGTCGCGCCACAGGGAACACAGCCCCGACAAAATACGACACCGCCGTATTGCAGTTCCTGCGGGACTACCTCAAGCCTGCGAGAATTCAAGAAGACGACAACTTCTTGACCCCCTTGCTGCAGGCGTATAAAAACCAAGTTAATCAGTAGCAGGAACTGTAATGCCCATCGACAAAGCCCTGAACCAAGCCCCGACAATGGACATCGTTGTGGGGCTTCCCGAGCCTGCAATGGACATTGAGGTCGTCATCGAAGACGACGGGGGTGCGACTGTCGAGATCGGCAGTGATGACAGCAAAGAGGTGGACTTCTACGCCAACCTTGCCGAGGTCATTGAGCCTGAGGAACTGAGCCGGATCGCCTTGGAGGTGTCCGCTTTGTTCGATGCGGATAAGTCTTCGCGCTCTGACTGGGAGCAGATGTACGCCAAGGGCCTTGATCTGTTGGGCTTGAAGCTTGAAGAGCGCACCAAACCCTTCCGTGGCGCGTCAGGCGTGGCCCATCCGATGCTCACAGAGGCCATTGTGCAGTTCCAGGCCCAGGCATTTAAGGAGCTTTTGCCGGCCGGAGGTCCTGTTCGCACTCAAATCGTGGGCAAGGAGACTGTTGAGAAGTACCAGCAGGCCTCTCGTGTCCAGGATTTCATGAATTACCAGATCACGACGGTGATGGAGGAGTACACACCGGAGTTCGATCAGCTACTTTTCTACACTGGATACGGTGGTTCGACCTTCAAGAAGGTCTATTACGACTACCAACTCGGTCGCATGGTCTCAAAACTGTGCTTGGCCGACGATGTTTACATCCCGTACAACGGTTCGAGCGTGATGAGCCAGTGCGCGCGCATCACTCATCGCATTGCAATGGACTCGAACGACTTCAGAAAGCGAGTTGTAGCGGGCGAGTACCTGGATGTGGACCTCCAGTCGTCCGTAATGCCTGCCGATCCGAGCGAAATCAAGGCCGCGGTGGATAAGGCGGTCGGTGTGCAGCCGACGGATGACGTTGGCGAGGTGTTTTTGCTGGAAATGATGGTCGATTTGGACATTTCCGGCTTCCAGGACTGTGATTCGAGTGGGGAACCGACCGGAATTAAGCTTCCGTACGTCGTTACGATGGCCGAAGACACGCTTCAGGTCGTTGGAATCCGTCGAAACTGGCGCGAAAACAGCAAACTGAAGGTCCGTCGCAATTATTTCGTGCATTACGTGCTGGTGGAGGGCCCTGGCGCGTACGGATTGGGCTTTGTTCACTTGATTGGCGGCCTCTCGAAGGGTGCGACCAGTGCTTTGCGGCAGTTGATTGACTCTGGAACGCTGGCGAACCTTCCCGCAGGCTTCAAGGCCAAGGGTGCGCGTATTGCGGATGACTCGACGCCGATCCAGCCTGGGGAATGGCGCGATATTGACGTCGGTGGAGCGGAGATTTCGGCATCTCTGCTGCCTTTGCCATACAAAGAGCCCAGTCAGGTGCTCATGGGGCTGCTGGGTTTCCTGGTAGACGCTGGAAAGCGCCTTTCCAGCACTGCGGACATGCAGGTTGGGGACGGAAACCAGTACGCACAGGTCGGAACGACTCTGGCGCTGCTGGAGCGGGGCTCGATGGTGATGTCGAGCATCCACAAGCGCCTGCATTATGCGCAGACGCTGGAGTTCCGGCTGCTGTTCGAGGGCTTTGGCATCTTCCTGCCCGACGAGTACCCGTATGAAGTCCCTGGGGCGAGCCGCAAGGTCAAGCGCGCGGACTTCAACGAGATGGTGTCAGTGTTGCCGGTTGCCGACCCCAACATTTTCAGCACTGCGCAGCGTATTCAGCTTGCCCAGATGCAGCTTCAGATGGCCCAGACGGCTCCTAACATGCACAACATGTATGAGGCCTACTACAGGGTGTACGCAGCGCTGAATGTGCGGGATATCGACGGGATTTTGCTGCCGCAGAACACGCAGATGCCCCGTGACCCGGCGTCCGAGAACGCTGACGTGTTGAATAACATGCAGCTTAAGGCGTTCGCGGGCCAGCAGCATGATGCGCACATCGTTACGCACCTGATGATGGGTCTTTCACCCATTCTGCAGGCTAATCCGATGGCTGCGATGACTTTGCAGCGGCACATCCTTGACCATGTGCGGATCAAGGCGGAAGAGGACGTGGAAGCCGATTTGTTTAAGGCCTATGGGGTTGATCCTGACCGCATGATCTCGGCAATTCAGAAGGAAGGCATGGTTGCCCTTCGTATTGCCCAGTACATGAAGGACGTGCGGGACATACAGGATCAATTGATGGGCGGTGGTGGCGAGGATCCGATTGTTGCGCTTAAGCAGCAGGAGCTTCAGCAGCGTGCCCAGGCTGATCAGGCATCTAATCAGATTGACCAGCAGCGTTTGCAGTTGGAGCAGCAAAAGCTGCAGCAGCGCAATACGATTGACCAGCAAAAACTTGCGCTGCAGGCAAACAAGGTTCAACAACTACCTCGTGGAGGTCGCAATGCCGCTTAAAAAGGGATCCAGCCAAAAGACCATTAGCTCCAACATCGGAGAGATGGTCCGTGGGTATAAGGAATCGGGCTCGATTGGCACCAGCAAACCTAAAAGCAAGCAGGCGGCCGTAAAGCAGGCTGCGGCCATTGCTTATGACAAGGCAGGTAAGACCAAAGGCATGTCCAAGGGTGGAAAGGTTCAAGGCCCTGCTATGATCGTCAAAAAGAAGGACGGCAATAGACCTGTGAAGGTATACTGATAACACCCAACGCTTCAGTCGGTGCGTCAACCGACTGCTTTCATGGAATAACCATGCTCGAATTTGCGGAAGCGGTTCTGAAAGAAATCAGAAAGCATCGTCAGCAGGCGCAAGAGATTGTGCTGAGCGGAGGTATTGCCGACATGGAGCGTTATCGCTTCATGATGGGACGCCTTGAGGGTTTTAGCTTGGTCGAAGAGTCCGTGAAAGAGCTTTTAAAGAAAGCGTCTGGGGATGACGACTTCTAACCTGAAAGGACCTATGGAAACCACTGCAATGACGGCTTTGGAGCGTAAGTGGGCGGATGAGGCGGCCAATAAACGGCCTGTCTTGGAAGACGCTTACACGGAAAAAGGCTTTGACCCCGAGAAGCTGCACGAATCCGTGCTTAATACGATCCCCAAGCCGACGGGCTGGCGCATGGCCATCCTGCCGTACAGAGGGGCAGAGAAAACCAAAGGCGGCATTGTTTTGGCTGAGGAGACTCAGCGCAAAACCCAGTTGGGCACTGTGTGCGGATACGTCTTGCGCATGGGCGATCTGGCGTATGCCGATGAGGGCAAGTTCCCGTCCGGGCCGTGGTGCAAGGAAGGGGATTGGATCATCTTCGGCAGGTACGCTGGGGCTCGCATTCCTATTGATGGCGGCGAGATTCGCTTGATTAACGATGACGAAGTCCTTGGGGTGGTTAACGACCCTGAAGACGTCCTGCACATGTAAGGAGAGCAATGTGAGTGACCAGACTGAGATGGAGTTTAAGATTGGTGAAGACGAGCAGCCCGCTGCCGTCCAGATTGGCGAAGACGGTAAAGCCGAGGTACTCGGACGGGAGCAGCCGCCAGCGGTCGCTACTTCCGCAGGCGCAGAAGGTTCTGCAGACCACCGCAGCGAAGTGGACGATTACAGCGAAAACGTCAAGAAACGAATTGACAAGCTGACTGCCCGCCTGCGTGAGACCCAGCGTCGGGAACAGGCCGCCTTGGAGTACGCACGCAACGTGCAGGCACGTGCGCAGCAGCTTGAGCACCAGTACCTGAACAGCGACCAGCAGCGCGTTGTTGAGGCACAGAGCCGAATCGAAACCCAAGAGGTTGCACTCAAGCAGATTATCCGCAAGGCCCGTGAAGAGGGCGACGTAGATACTGAAACTGAGGCGATGAAGCGGTTGACGATGCTCACTAATGAGCAAAGTTCTATTCAAGCCCAGACTGTCCAGCAACAGGCTTACGCGCAGCAGCTTGCGGCCCAACAGGCGGCTGCCGCCCAGGCTCCGGCTTATCAACAGCAGCCGAGGCAAATTGATCCGCGAGTAGAAGATTGGGCCGAGCGTAATCCCTGGTACGGCCGGGATACAGCAATGACCCATGCCGCTTGGGGCATCCACAAGCAGCTTATTCAAGCTGAGGGGTTTGACGCCAGTTCAGACGAGTATTACCATGAACTAGATCGCAGAATTCGCGAGACTTTTCCTCAAAAGTTTCAAGATAATGCGCCCACACAGAACAGACCACAGCGAAACGTGCAGGCTGTGGCCCCTGCTTCCCGGTCTTCCGGAATTTCCAATGCACGCCGCACTGTCCGCCTGTCCCCTAGTCAGGTGGCGATTGCCAAGAAACTGGGCGTTCCGCTTGAGGAATACGCCAAGTACGTGAAGGAGTAAGTACCATGAACGACATTCCGATTCCCGCAATCAATCGCACGACTCGCGAGGCCGAATCTCGCTCAAAGAATGCGCGTCGTAAGCCATGGACTCCGCCCTCGCGACTTGATGCTCCTCCGGCTCCTCCTGGATACAAGCACCGTTGGATTCGGGCACAGGCAGGTAACATGGACGACCGTACGAACATCTCTGGAAAACTCCGCGAGGGGTATGAGCTTGTTCGTGGGGACGAGTACCCTGATTACCACGTGCCGACGGTTGAGGATGGACGACATGCTGGCGTGATCAGCGTGGGCGGCCTCGTGCTTGCACGCATTCCTTTGGAGACGGTTGAGGAGCGTAATGCGCATTACCGAGATCGTGCTAACGACCAACTTCAGGCTGCTGACAATGAACTGATGAAGGCCAATGCTCATTCGAGTATGGTCATCGATCGGCCGTCGCGTAAATCGCGCGTGTCGTTCGGCGGTTCAAAGGGCGGCTAATCCGACTTTTATTGAAGGAACCATCAAATGGCAAACGCAAACAAGCCCTTTGGTCTGCGTCCCCTCGGCAATCTGTCTGCTACCGGCTCCCAAAAGCAGTTCGGTTATCAGATCGCTGACACGCAGGCTGGAGCCATTTTTCAAGGTGACCTCGTTACCCTGAAGGACGGCTACATTCTGAAGTTTGACCCCGCTACGCACACCGCCGCTGTTGGTGTGTTCAACGGCTGCAACTACATCGATCCGTCGAGTGGCAAGCCGACTTGGAAGAACTACTACCCTGGTTCTGTCAATATCACCTCGGGCACTATCCAGGCCGACGTGATCGATGATCCGTCTCAGCTGTTCATCATTCAAGCTGATGAGGACGTCATTCAGGGCGACTTCGGTAAGAATGCTGACGTGACTGCTTCCACCACTGGTAGCACCACCAACGGCATGTCCAACATGACCCTGGATTCGTCCACCATCGCCACCACCGCCGCCCTGAATCTGAAGCTGGTCGGTAAGTGGGATGTCCCCGGTAACAGCCTCGCTGAAAACTACACCGTGGTTGTCGTCAAGATCAACGAGCACCTGTACGGCAGTGCCGGTGTTGCTGGTCAGTAAAGGAGCTAAGACATGGCAATTTCCCGCGCACAACTGGTCAAGGAACTTGAGCCCGGTCTGAACGCTCTGTTCGGTCTGGAGTACAAGAACTACGAAAACGAGCACGAGCAGATCTACACCATGGAAACTTCGGACCGCGCGTTCGAGGAAGAAGTGATGGAGTCGGGCTTTGCTGAGGCCCCGGTCAAGAGCGAAGGTTCTGGCGTCGCTTATGATCAGGCCCAAGAGGTCTACACCGCTCGCTACACCCACGAGACCATCGCCCTGGCGTTCTCGCTGACCGAAGAAGCCGT
>Ga0079301_1000883_pt1 | contig 14508 bp, 11 predicted proteins | sample Wag4_2014_7_11_3_FD_74797 | JGI IMG/M metagenome (GOLD analysis project Ga0079301, IMG submission 74797) | Fresh water mixed with fracking chemicals microbial communities from Ohio, USA - Utica-2 Time Series FC 2014_7_11 | ecosystem: Engineered > Industrial production > Chemical products > Input...
CCCGAAGTGCACCGCGTTGTAGAGCCGGAAGAGGGCCGTGCCGTTGGCGGCGGGAACCAAGATAGCCGCATCCAATTCGCGCACACAGAACACAAAGACCACGGTGCCAGCCCCAACTAGCGGTCCGGCCAGCGTCGGCAGCACGATGCGCCTCAGCGCCTGCGCGGGACCTGCTCCAGCCAAACGCGCACTCTCTTCGATGCGACGATCTGTCGCCGCAGTTGCAGCCGCCACACCCAAGATGGCCAGCGGCACATAGCGCCCTGCCTCCAACACCACCGCCATCCAGCCTGAGTCGTACAGCGCCGCAGTACTGGCGCGATTCCAGAGGGCGAGGTTGCCGATGCCGTACAGAATCGGCGGCACGCACAGCGGCAGCACGCACAGCACCGTACCGACCAACAAGAACCTACGCGTGCGCGCCATGGCATGGCCTAGTACAAGACCCACGGGCAGACACAGCAGTGCCGCTCCTAATCCATACAACAGGCTCGCTTGAAGGTTTGCGCGCCCGTTGTCTAGCGCTTTGCCCAAGCTCGCGCCGACCACGGCCCACTGAAAGCCCACGCGTCCTCCACCGGCCTCCCAAACCAATCGCGCCAGCGGCGCCACGGCCGTAGCAGCCACCAACAACACCAAGGCCAGACCCAAGGGCCAACGCCAAGGCCCCAACTGCACACGCGACGGCGCGCGGAAGTCGCCTTCAAAGGCGTACAGAGCCGACTTGCGCAACACCATGATGGCCGGCACCACGGCACACAATGTCAAAAGTACCAGCGGCCACGCCGCAGCCACTGCTTTGCTGGTGTCGTTGCCGCTGCGCCAAGAGGCGAAGATGTCATCGGCATAGACCGGGTACTTGGGACCCAACGAGCTGACATAGTCCACCACAGCGAAGTCGTTCACCGTGAACACGAAGGCGAAGGCCGCTGCAGCGAAGGCGACGGAGCGCACCAGTGCCCACTCCACACGCAACACAGCCCACAAGCCGCCCACCAAACGCGCGGCATCGACGCGCCGACCATCGATGCGCTCGGCTGCGCGCGCGGTGTACAACGCCACCAATGGATAGGTGCCTACCCCCATGATCACGGCGGTAGCTAGACCACCACGCCAATGGGTGTAGCCCACGCAGGCCATCGCCAACACCAGCGGTGGCAACAACAGCGGCACCAAGAGCAACGGACGCACGATGCTGGTGAACGGCGCGTCAGAACGCGCGACCAACCAACCACTGGGCACTCCAAGCGCGAGAGCAATGGCCGCAGCACCAAGTCCCAACTGTGCGGTGCGCAAGAGCAAGCCTGCACCACGCGCCACATCCAGGGCAGCTACATCAGCACCGCTCGTGCGCCACGCCATCGCCGCGACAGGGCCCAAGGCCACCACCGCAAAGCACAGCGCAGCAAGCAACACCAGCGGCCGGCTCACTTGAGGAAGAGCTCCTGGAACTCCTTCGCGCGCGCCTGAATCGAAGCGCCAACAGCGCGCAAGTCATAGTCCATGGGCTTGAACGCTTCAGCACCCACCACATGCGCAGGTCGCGGCACGCTGGCCCGCACCGGGATCTGCGCAGAGCGCGAAGCAGCCAGAGCGGCTTCGGTGCGCTCGCTCAACACCCAATCCACGAAACGCTGCGCCGCTTCCTTGCGCGGAGCGTAGGCCGGGATGCAGATGGTGTTGGGAATCAACATCGTGCCCACGCCATCCTTGTCCGGATAGACCGCTGCAACGGGCAGGCCCTTCTCGCGCGCGACGTTGTAGTCGTCGGTGTCGGTCCAACCGAATGCGGCTTGGCCCTCGCTCACCAAACGCATCACATGCGCGTTGCCATTCGCGAGATTCAGCTTGCCCTCGCGCGCCAACTGCGCGATGCGCTCGAGGTAGCTGCGCGCCGCAGGCTCGCCCATGACTTGGTACAGCGCAGCCATGTGGGTGATCGTGGTGCCTGCTAAGGGACGCGCCATCGCCACCTTGCCTGCGAAACGCGGATCAAGCAGGTCCTCCATCGTCTGGATGCTGGCAGGATCGACCAGGTCCGTGTTGACGATGTAGATGCGCGCGCGTGCGGCAAAGCCATGCCAACGGTGCTCGGGGTCGCGGAAGCGTTCGGGGATGCTCGCGGCCGACGGTGACGCGTACGGAAACAGGAGACCATCCTCAGCAAGCGCCACCACCATGGCAAACTCATTGCTCCAGAACACATCACAGCGCGGGCGCTCACGCTCCTCGCGCACGCGCAGCGCAAGCCCAACATTCTTGTTCGCCTCGACATCGAACTCGACCCGTACTTTGACGCCCGTCTCAGCTTCGTATTGGCGGATGAGCGGCTCACCGAACTCCTGGTCGAGCGAGCAATAGACCACGAGGTCAGGCTCCTCCGCGCACGCCGTCAAAGCCACGCTCGGTAGCCAACACAGGAGGAGTGCTTGGGCTAGGTGCTGGAGCTGCAGGAAAAGTCGGGGCGGTAGCAGGTTGGGGGCCATGACGAGTGGGCGCTAGTAGACCAGATCACCCTTGGTCACCAAGCATGGGAGCAGAGGAATGGTGTGACCGACCACGGGACGGGTACTAGGCATGGAGTCGGGTACACTCCTTGCCCAAGTCACCACCATGCATCCCACCGCCACCCAGCACGGACTCCAGCGCCTCGCCACACGCCCGCTTGCCATCCTCGGTCAGCTGAGTTTACTTCTGATGGCGCTGTCCGCTTGCACGCAACCGAGCACCCGCACGGAAGTGGGCCCGCCGCTGGCCCAGCCGCAGATCACGGATGCCAAGCCGCGTGAGTACCCTGGCTTGCACCAAGTAGTCGCCTACACGCCCGACATTTGGAGTGGCGCGGCACCCGAAGGCCCGGCAGGGTTCGAGTCACTGGCCCGTCTAGGCGTGCTGACAGTGCTATCGGTTGATGGCGCCGCGACCGAAGTGGACGAAGCGAGCCGGCATGGTTTGCGCTATGTGCACCTGCCGCATGGCTATGACGGCATCGATGCATTCCGTCGTCTGGAGATCGCGCGGGTGGTGCATGACTTGCCGCGCCCGATCTATGTGCACTGCCATCACGGCAAGCACCGCAGCGCAGCAGCCGTCGCCTCTAGTTGTGTGGCCTTGGGCTACCTCACCAATGCGGATGCCGAAGCACGCATGCATGTGTCCGGTATCGCTGCTCAGTACAAAGGCCTGTTCCAAGCGGTGCGCGACTCGAAGCCTGTCGATGAGGCGACTCTCAAGACAGCGGATGCGTCGTTCCCCTCGCTGTCAAAAGTCTCGGACATGGTTGAGGCGATGGTCGCCATCGACTTTGCCTTTGAGAATGTGCAACACATCGAGAAGGCCGGCTGGAAAGTGCCGACCGACCATCCGGACCTTGTGCCGGCAGCCGAGCTGGGACGCATGGCGGATCACTACCGCACAGGCGCCGAAACTTTGCCTAAGGGCGAGCAACAGGAACTGATCGACTGGATGAAGCGCAGCTACACCCAAGTTGCCGAGTTGGAAGCAGCCTTCGTGGCCGGCGCGGAGAATGGTGAGCAACTATCGCTGCGCTTCAAGGCGATCAGCCAGAATTGCAAGGACTGCCACGCGAAGTATCGCAACTGAGGTCATCGTCGCGGCTGAGTTCCAGCGCTGTGTCCTCAATGGTGCGTGCATGCGCATGTACGCCGCGGCGCACAAGACCGCGGCGTTTGTGCGTCAGGGCGCGATGCAGGCGCTCCGCGAGTGCAGCAACATCGGCGCCGGGCACGATGGCTGCTGGGTCATGCTGGACGCGCTCCGGTAACGCACCGCGATGGGACACCACAAGCTCCAACCCAAGGCGACCGCACTCGGCAGCTGCGAGGCCGTAGCTCTCCTCCAAGCGCGAAGGAAAGACTGCGAGATCACAGCTGGCCGCAATGGGCACGAGCATGCGTGGTTCGTAGGCACCGTGCACTTCCAGCGTGATCGCGGGTGCCAGTAGCCGCAGGCGCTCCAGTAAGCCATCCTCGGTGGCACGACCAGCCAACACGAGCGTTGCTTGCTGCGGAGCAGCGAGTTGCAGGGCTGCAGCTAGGTCACAAGTGCCCTTCTCGCTGCTGTGGTTGCCCGAATGGAGCACGCGCAGCGGAGCCATGGGCGACACGCTGGCCGCAGGCAGAGCACAGTACTCTCGGGCAACGCCTGGCTCGACTACGCGAATCGCAATCCCCGCATGCAGCTCTTGCAACGCATGCGCATGAAAGCGAGAGGGCGCCAACAAACTGTGCGCACTGCGCAAGGCACGGTCGGCCTGAGATGCGCGTTGCGCCAATGCCATAGGTACATCCGCAAGTGCAGGCACCAACGGACGCACACAGCGCGCGCACACAGAATGGGTAGCCAAGCTGTGAGGTGTAGTAGGACACGACTCGCCAACCGGTGGCGCATGACGAAACGAGCGCGCGCAGTTCGTCGAGTGGTCATGCAGCCAAAGATCCACACGCTGGTGCGACGCGAGGAGTGGCACTAGCTCGGGTGTGAACGCATCCCACTGTTGGACCACAACGCGCTCACAGCCAACCAGCAAGGCCTGCAGCTGGGCTACATCTGCAGTCTCCGGTAGGCCATGCACGGGCACATTGTCCAAAGTAGTGGACAGAGCTTGCGTTGTAGGCGTAGCCCCCACGACCATGGCGTCCATCCCCATGGCGTTCCAAGCCTTAGCCAAAGACAGCGTGAAGCGCTCTACGCCACCAATCAAGCCTAGCGGTGCCTCTCGCAACACCAAGGCAATGCGACGCGGTGACTTCACTCGGCTTGCCACGCTCTAGGCTCTACGCGGAGGAAGGCCTCAGCACTCGCAGCGCGGCCCTCAAACACACGCGCCCGGCGCTCCATGCGCGAGCGACACGCGGCTTCCAGCGCTCCATCCTGCAGTTGACTGGCATGGCAAGCCAAGGCGCGCAGCTTGCGCTCGTGGGCTGCACTGGTGTCAACACAGATGGCTCCGGCGTGGTCGCTCCACACCTCGTAGCCCCACAAGGTGCAGGCCACATTCGGCTCCAGCTCGATCCAACGCAGCACCGCAGCGCGCACGCAAGCAGCCACGACAAGATGATCGGGGTGTGCGTCCTCAGGCCATGGCAGGTAGATCAGCTCGGGCCGCAGGGCTTGCAACCGCTCGACGAGGCGCGTCACCGCAGCCTGTTGATCGTGCGCCGACGGCACATGGCCCTCAGGCAAACGCCAGAACTCATAGTCGGGCTCGAGCAACCATGCACCTGCGGCACGACACTCCGCTTCTCTCTGATCTGGCGTGCCTGCACCTAGGGCACCGTCGAACACCACAAGCACATGCACGGGATCACCCTGCATGCGGTGCAAGGCGATGCAACCACCACACCCCAAGACTTCATCGTCGGGATGCGGGGCCACTACAAGCACGCGCGCAGGCGGCGGGAAATCCAAGCGTAGGCGTTGCGTGCTCATGCAGAACGGGTGGGCAGTAAGGGTTCTACGGAATGACTTGCTTTGTGCCAAGTGCAGACCTGAAACACACACCCATCCGCAAGTGTGGTGAAGCGCGACCAGTAACGCCCCTGCGGCAACCATGACCACGCTGCGGAGCTGAAGGCTTGCTCATGCGGCCCTAGTACGCGTCCACCGCACAGGCCAAATCCACCTGTCACGGACAGCTCCCACAGCACGGGGCTGTCAAGTGCATGCGACAGAACCGGTGGCTCGGTAACGCTGCCTAGGTCGTGGCACTCATGAATCGCGATGTCGATCGCGCGGGACTCTAGCTCGCTTGCGAGACGATCCGCCCAAGTACCGAGCCAGCCGTGGTGACGCTGCAAGTACAGTCGTCTGGACACACGCAGGCGACGCAGCGGCTCGCCAGCGAAGCGCTCTCCATGTCCCGCCGAACGCGACCAGCGATGCGCGACGCGTGCACGCGGCTCAATGCACAACGGCACACCCAGACCTGCGGCGCGCTTGCACAGATCCGCGTCCTCGTAATACAGCGGAAAACAAGCATCCAAGAGCACGCCGAGGCGCGCCACGGTCTCCTTGCGCACCAAGAGACAGGCACCCGAGAGCATCTCTGCTCGGTGGATGTGCTGCGTGCTCCACGCAGCTGCGCGTGCTGCACGCTGATCTAGCGAACGCTGGCGCGCGGTTGCCACATCCACCGCCGCAAAGGCGTCCCAGACCACGCTGCTGGGTGTGGGCAACTGCACGGGTGGCAAGTAGAGGCTGCCTGCTTCGTCGATGCTGCAGCGCGGTGCGACGACCGCGGTGGGATGCGCAGCCAGTGCATCGAGCAGTAGCTTGAGTGAGCCCGGAGCGAAGACCACATCGGGGTTGAGGATGAGGTAGGCGTCCGTGTGCAGAGCATGCGTGGTAGCCAGCTGCATGCCACCGGCATAGCCCAAGTTCAGCGGAGAGCAAACGACTTCTGCTCCCAAAGCGCGCAAGTGTTGCCACGCAGCTGTCTGATCGCTGGGCGATGCACAGTCGACTACCACGACCTGCGGTGCCGTGAGTCCTGAGGCCTGAGCCTCACGCAGCACCGAGTGCACGCACGCGACCGCATGCGCGCCCGAGTCATAGTTCACGACGAGAACGGCGAGCTTCACGCACCCGCGACCGAGCGCGGTGCCAGTTCCAACGCAGGATTCGAGAGCAGCGAGAAGCGCGGCGGCTCGGCGTGGGTCCAGTGGTGCTCTAGGGTCACGCGCCCCACCTGACCGCGTGTCGCGAGCACAGTCAAGGGTTGCTCGGCTACGAGTTCGTCGTGGCGCTGCAAGCCATGCCGATCAAAGAGCCATGCGGCCACGCGGAAGGAGCCTGACAAGAGCGCTAGACGCGGCAGGCGCACTTCGAAACAACCCGAGGTACCTGTCACCGGGGCAAGACCGCTCAAGTGCGTGCCACAAGCAGCCACAATGTCACAGGCATGATCCAACAACGCGACACCGCAGTGCACGGCTTCGACCCGTGGTGCACTCCAACGCACACGCACTAGGAGATCCTCGCCGCTGCGGGTTTCCGTAGAACTTCCGCTACCGAAGACTTCGACCGCGTCAATGCGTGGCGCAGCGCTGTGAGGGCCGTGGGTGTCAGGACGAGCGCCTGCTGCAGGCAGTGGTGCGCGCAGCGATGCTGCGTAGCGGGCCGTGGTCACTGCGCAGTCCCCTTGCGCTTGCACACAACCGTTCTCCAACCACAACGCTTGACTGCATAACTGCCGCAAGTCGTAGAGGCTGTGGCTACACAGGATGATGGAAGTGCCTTGGTCCTGCAGCGCGCGCACGCGCTCTACACAGCGCGTTTGGAACTGCTGATCGCCCACGGCGAAGACCTCGTCCAGCAGGAGCACACGACACGGATGCGCAATGGCCGAGGCAAACGCGAGTCGCACCTGCATGCCGCTAGACCACGCACGCAGCGGCTCATCGGCGGCATGCTCTACACCTGCGAACTCCAACGCTGCGTCAGCATGCACGCGTGCGGCACGACCGCTCAGCCCATCGAGCGCGGCCAACTGCAGCGCATTCTCGCGTCCCGACAGATCGGGATGAAAGCCCACGCCCAACTCGACGACCGCACGCAAGGGTGCCGCGCTGCGCCAGCGCCCCGTGCTCTGGCGCACCGCACCAGCCAGGATCTTTAACAGCGTGGACTTACCTGCGCCATTACTACCACACAGACCCAAGGACTCACCCTGCGGCAGGTCGAGCGACACACCCTGCAAGGCGCGCAACAGCGCTCCATCGCGGCGCTGGTAGGTCTTGCCGAGCATGTCGGTTTGCAAGGCGTAGGTCACGCTACACCTCGTCCGCCAAGTACGGTTTACGCCAAGCCAGCACGCCTACCGCAGCTACGCAGGCCACCATGGTCCACGCAACGAGTGCGTACCAAGTAGTGCTCAGGTCGACCGCGGCTGTGAGCGCCGGCTGCTGCAGGCCCATGGCCGCACGCGCTGCTCCCACGAAGGCCGCCAGTGGATTCCATGTCAAGCTTGCTTGCACGAGTGCGCTGGGCTCAGTCCATGTCTCGTCCCACCACACGGGTGTGGCCAAAGTCAGCAAGGGCAAGGCCCACGCTAAGACCTCGCCTGCGCTGCGCGAACGCGCATGCAAGCAAGCCAACAGGGTGGCGAGCGCAGCTGTGAACGCCGTAAAGAGCACGAGCACCACGACCAGCGCGGCGTAGTGCCAGGTCAAACCACGATCGAGCGCGATCCACACGCTCAACAGTGTGAGTCCTACGCAGGCTGGGATGGTCTGCGCCAGCACCGGCCGCAGCAACAATGCCTCCAGTGGGAAGGACCTGCGCGCCACCAAGGCACGCTCATCCACCAGCACCGTGGCTCCACGCGTGAGACCGTGCTGGAAGATGGCGTAGACCAACGCACCGCAGGCAAGGCGCTGTGCGGTGAGCGCCGGGTCAGACAGCAAGCTGTGCGCGCCAAAGATCCATGCCAGCACGGCCGCATGGGCCGCGACCAGCAACACCGGCGTCACCAACGCTAAGGGGGTTGCACGCTGGCGCCATTCACGGCGAGCTAAGCGCATGGCGAGCGGTAGAGCCACCAGCCAGCGCGAGCGTAAGCCCGCCAATTCCTCAGCTAACCGCACCGCAAACGGCGGCGGGGCCTCGATCCAACCGCTGGATGTGGAGGGTGTGCTGGGCACGGGGACGAACTCGTACACCCCGTGCATCGGAACGGCTCGACGCGCGACTGCAACAATATGCGGGAGCGCTTTCGGTTCCACGCGGACGGTAGGAAGAACTTTCCTACCCGTCAGCCGCCCGGCGTGCGCTGGGCCCGCGAGGGACCGCCGTTGAGCTTGAACTCGCCGCCCAGCAACGCTTTGACGGTATTCAAGACCAGGCGGGCCCGCTCTTGATCATCGGGCTGGTCTTCCCACTCGGCGTAGGAGATGTCCAGCGGTTTGGACAAGTTCTCGTTGCTCTGGCGCTCCACGCGCACCTTGGCATGCCAGCGCTTGGGATCTTGCTCATCGCGCCGCCAGTAGACATGTGCTCGATCGCGGTAGCCATCGCCCTTGAACGGCGCGAGAGAGGTTCTCCAACCGGAGACAGCCTTGAGCTCATTCGGATTCACACCCGAGCCAATCGGATAGCCGTTGCGCTCGAGAGCAAGCACCGTGACCTGCCACAGAATGCGCTCGGTGTCAGCCTTCACATCGGCCTCAATCCAAGCGGCGTCGCTATCGCTACTCGCGCACGAGGGCAGCGAGCCCACACAGCACACAAGAGCCGCAACACACAACCACTGCGGTAGTACGCGCATCACTCCCCCTTCTCCTCGTGTTCCTCGGCGGTCATCTCACGGTCTTTGAGCACGATGCGCACCGGGATCTCCTTGCAGGGGAACTCTTCGCGCAAACGGTTCTCAAGGTAGCGAATGTAGTCCTTGTTGAAGTTCTTCTTGTCGTTGACGAACAACACAAAGGTCGGCGGCCGCACATCCGCCTGCGTGGCATAGCGCACGCGCGCCGCGTGACCGCCCGCAGAGGGCGGACGAGCCTCCAACGCGCGCTGCAGCACACGATTCAGCTCGCCGGTGGGTACACGCATGTTCGCCTGCGCATACAGCTCCAATGCCAACTGCAGCGTGCCTTCCACGCCCTTGCTCGTCTTCGCCGACAAGAAGCTCACCGGCGCAAAGTCGAGGCTCGGCAGCTGATCATCGATGTACTCGCGGAAGTCTTCCGGCGTCAGATCGGTCACCAAGTCCCACTTGTTCGCGCCGAGAATGATCGGCTTGTGGTGATCGATGCAGTAGCGCGCCAAGTCCTTGTCGATGGCCGACAGCTTGCGCGTGACATCAAACAGCAACACCACCACATCGGCGCGGCGAATCGAGCGGTGCGAGCGTGAGTCCGCGTAGAACTCAATCGCATCTTGCAAGCTCTTCTTGCGGCGCACACCGGCCGTGTCGATGGCCACAAAGCTCGTGCCGTCGCGTTCAAACACCACATCGACCGAGTCGCGCGTCGTGCCCGGCACTTCGGACACGATCATGCGCTCTTCTTGAGCCAGCGCGTTGATCAAGCTCGACTTGCCGGCGTTGCGTTGCCCCACAACCGCCAAGCGCATCATGCTCTTGACCGGCGGCGTTTCATCGCCCGCATCATCCTCATCGAAGTACGTCAGGATCTCGTCGTACAGTTCCTCGACGCCGTCCCCGTTCTGCGCACTGATGGCAATAGGATCGGTCGCGACGCCCAAGCGGTGGAACTCCCCCACCCCCCAAGCTGCATCGCGTCCCTCGGTCTTGTTCACCACCAACAGCACCGGCGTGCCGATGCCGCGCATGCGGCGTGCCACCATCTCATCCAGCGGCGTGATGCCTTCCTTGGCATCCACCAACCACAGGATCAGGTCGGCCGTCTTCAAGGCATACTCGATCTGCCGCTCGACCAACGGACCGAGATCATCGCGGTCCACAATGCCGATGCCCCCGGTGTCGACGATCTCGACCCAGCGCCGCCTACGACGACCACGCAGGCGAGCAGGCACAGCAACGCGGTCGCGCGTCACGCCGGCCGTAGGTTCAACGATCGAGACGAGACTGCCACACATACGATTGGTCAGCGTCGACTTGCCCACATTGGGGCGACCGACGATGGCGATGCGGGGCAGGCGGGGTGCGGCTTGGGAGTTCACGGGGCTAGGGCTCAACCTACCAGATTAGAGCCTCAATGCCTGCGCGACAACCGCCTATGGCTTGCGTATCGTGAGACGCATGATGACGCAAAAGCCCGCAGACTCGGTGGGTCAAGCTGCAGCGAAGCCTTCTGCGACGCGCTTGGTACCAACGCTGTATGTTCTGCAAGGCATGCCCTACTTCGTAGTGCAGGCGGCATCGAACACCTTCCTCACGGCGATGGGCGCTGCACCTTCGCTGGTGGGCAAGGTCTCCAGCGACCTCACCTTGCCATGGATGCTGAAACCTCTTTGGAGTCCCGTGGTCGATCTCTTTGGGACCAAGCGCCGCTGGGTGCTTGCCTCTACGATCGCGGCCTTCATCGCGATGGCCGTCCTGGCCTGGGCCACCAATAGCGAACTGTGGCTGGAGTGGACCATCGCTGCTTGCGTGCTCTTGGCCTTCGCGTCCGCGACCTATGACATCGCTTGTGATGGCTACTACATGCTGGCTTTGCCCAAGCAGCAGCAAGAGCTCTATGTGGGCGTGCGCAATGCTTGCTACCGACTCGGCCGTATCCTTGTAACGGGTGGAGCAGTGGCACTCGCAGGATTGCTGCAAGCCACTCCGGGCCAGCACAGCCTTGCGTATGGGCTTGAACGGCCACAAGCATGGTGCGTGGCGATTGGTGCAGGAGCGCTCGTCTACGGTCTACTCGCCTTGTATCTCAGCTGGATTGCGCCACGGCCTGCGACCGATCAAGCGTTGCCTCGCACCCAAGTCCGCACCGGTGCTTTGGCGCAGATGGTGCGCGACTATGTGCAGCGCCCTCGCATCTGGGCCGTGTTGTTGTTCATCCTCTTCTATCGCTTCGGCGAGTCCATGTTGACGCCCATGATCGCGCCCTTCTTGCTGAAGAGTCGCTCTGAGGGTGGCTTGGGATTGACGGAAGCGGAGATGGGCTTGGCTTACGGCACGATTGGTGTGATCGCACTGCTGTGCGGCGGCGTGCTTGGCGGCTGGCTCATCTCACGCGTCGGCTTGTGGCGTTGCCTCTGGCCCATGGCGGTGTGTGTGCACTTGCCGAATGTGCTGTATGCCTGGGCTGCGCACGCGCAACCGGATGCAATGACGATGAGCGTCGTGATTGGCATCGAGCAGTTTGGCTACGGCTTCGGCTTCACCGCCTACATGGTGTACCTGCTGCAATTCGCACGCGGATCGCACTACGCCACCACGCACTACGCCATCTCAACGGGATTGATGGGGCTGTCCGCCTGGCTTGCTGGCCGCTGGAGCGGAAGTGTGGTGGAAGCGCTCGGTTTTGAACACTTCTTCTGGTTGGTCGTAGCTCTTGGACTTCTAGGTATCTTGACCTTGTTGTTCCTACCGCAGCCTGAAGCCCCCCACGCTGAGCCCAAACTCCAGAGCTAATCGCCCGACATGCTTTTCAGCTCACCGATCTTCCTGTTCGCGTTCCTGCCGCTGCTGCTGGCGCTGCATGCGCTCTTGCCTAAGCGCGCACGCAACACACTGCTGCTGCTGGCGAGCTTGCTGTTCTACTGGTGGGGCGAGCCAGTGGCCTCGGCCCTGATGGTCGTCTCGATCCTGCTCAACTATGCCTTCGGGTTGCTGGTTGGTCGGGCCCAGGAACGCAACGCGAGCACGACTTGGATCGTCGGCTGGGCCGTCGGCCTGAACCTCGCGATCTTGTTTGCGTTCAAGTACGCGGATTGGGTGTGGAATGGCTTGGGCTCCGCGCTGCAGGGCCTTGGTGTCATCGACACCCCACTGGCGACCATCGGCAGTGTGCTTCCCCAAGGAGGCTCCTTAGCGCAAGCGCTGCTGAACTCGGATGGCTCGGTACGCTTGCCGATCGGCATCTCCTTCTTCACTTTCCAAGCGATGAGCTATGTCATCGATGTAGCACGCCGCGATGGACATGTTTCTAAGAGTCCTAGCGATATCGCGCTGTATGTGGCCCTGTTCCCGCAGCTCATCGCGGGTCCGATCGTGCGCTACAAGGATGTGGCCGAGCAGATCATCGAGCGCAGCATCGGCCTCGAACGCTTCGCGTCAGGTGTGCGCCGCTTCTTGATTGGCCTCGGCAAGAAGATGCTGATCGCCAACTTTGCAGCGAAGGCTTGCGACTCCATCTTCGCGCTGCCCGTCGAGCAACTCACACCGCAGCTCGCGTGGACCGGCATCCTCTGCTACACGGTCCAGATCTACTTCGACTTCTCGGGCTACTCGTGCATGGCGATCGGCCTGGGACGCATGTTTGGCTTCGAGTTCCTCGAGAACTTCCAGCATCCCTACGCTTCGCAGTCGATCACAGAGTTCTGGCGCCGCTGGCACATGTCGTTGTCCAGTTGGTTCCGCGACTACCTCTACATCCCCTTGGGCGGCAACCGCGCTGGCAAGGCACGCACCTACTTCAATCTGGTACTGGTGTTCTTCTTGTGCGGCTTGTGGCACGGCGCCAACACTACCTTTGTGGTCTGGGGCTTGTGGCACGGAGCCTTCCTCGTACTTGAGCGCATCGGCCTCGGTACTGCGCTCACCAATGGACCGCGTGTGCTGCGGCATGTGTATGTGCTGCTGGCGGTAATGATGGGTTGGGTCTTCTTCCGCGCGACCAACATGGACCAAGCCATCGGCATCGTGCGCGCCCTCGCCTTCCTGCCTGAGGGCGATGGCTTGGTGCGCTATGGCGAACTAACCGTCACCGCCGCGGCGGCCAATCCGCTGGCTCTGCACACCGATCTGCTGACATGGGTGGCGTTGCTCGCAGGTGCGATCGGCTCTACGCCGTGGCTGCCGAACTTGGCAGCGTGGCATGCCACGCTCCAACGGCGTGGACGCGTCATGACATTCCGAGCCTTGGATGCACTCGGTAGCTTGCTGCTGCTGCTCGTGTTCTTGCTCTGCGCCATGGAGATGGCCGGCGGCTCGTACAACCCGTTCATCTACTTCCGCTTCTGAGCCACGCCCGTGAAGTGGACTCACTACCGCGACCTTGCGCTAACTACGGCCTTCTTGGGCTGCCTCTATGCGCCTTGGGTGGATGAGGTTGTACGCGAAGACAAGGTGCGCGGCCCCAAGCCGGAGTTGCGCGAAGCAGCCGAGCGCCCAGTTCCGCCGACATCTCTAGAAGCTGCTGCACGTTGGCCATCCAAGTACGAGCCTTACTTCTTGGACACCTTCGGCCTGCGCGATGTGCTCTTGCGCTCGCGTGGCTTGCTGTATTGGTTCGGCTTGGGAGTATCCCCCACCAATTCCATCGTGCGCGGCGAAGACGGGTGGATCTACACAGCGATCAACTCATCGCGCGCGGTGCACCGAGGTGCCAATCCGATGACAGCCCACGAACTGCAACTGTGGTGCAACGGATTGGACCGACGCACGCGCTGGCTCAGGAGTCTGGGTGTGCGCTACCTCTATGTAGTCGCGCCCAACAAGGAGACGATCTATCCAGAGCATCTGCCCGAGAGCTGGGCGCCGCTCAGCGAGGATGCATCCACACGCTTGGATCAGTTCGCAAGCGCAATCGCGCAACGCGATGTGGAGTTCCTCGACTTGCGACAAGCGTTGCGCGCGGCCAAGTCGCAGGATCGTCGTGGCGATGAGGTGTACACGCGTCTCGGTACGCACTGGAATGGTCACGGTTCCTTAGCCGCGTATCGCGCCATCCTTGAGCGCGTGCACGAGTGGTTCCCGGCTGTCCAGCCACTCAGCGATGAGCAGATCTCACGCCTCTACAACCCCGGTCATGGCGACACTTGGGGCTCGCATCTCTACATCAACGATCTCTTGCCACAGCGCGAGTGGTTCTTGGTGCACGAAGGTGGCCCGCGCCATGA